>Ga0172382_10000478_pt1 | contig 75474 bp, 48 predicted proteins | sample Leawel138RmetaG_FD_122245 | JGI IMG/M metagenome (GOLD analysis project Ga0172382, IMG submission 122245) | Leachate microbial communities from a municipal landfill in Southern Ontario, Canada - Leachate well 138R metaG | ecosystem: Engineered > Solid waste > Landfill > Unclassified | place...
ACCTTCAGCACCACCCACCGGATTGACCCGGCAGACCTGCAGCAGGCTTCGATTCCAATCGGCCGGCCGGTGGCCAACAGCCGTGTGTACATCCTCGACGACCGTGGCGCACCGACCCTGCCCGGCGAAGCGGGCGAACTGTGCGTGGCCGGAGACGGCCTGTCGCCGGGCTACATCGGACGCGACGACCTGACACAGGCGTGTTTTGTCGACCTTCCGCCGCCGCTGGGCGAGCGGGTGTATCGCACCGGCGATCTCGGCTGCTGGCTGGATGACGGCACGATACGCTATCTGGGGCGTCGCGATGCCCAGATCAAGCTGCGCGGTTACCGCATCGAACTGAGCGAGGTGGAAAGCGCGCTCAACCGGCTCGACGGTGTGCGTCGTGCGGCGGTGATGGTGGCTGGCAGCGGCGAGGACCGCCACCTGCTGGCGCTGCTGTGTCCCGAGCGGGATGTCACGCCCGACCCCGAGGCGCTGCTCGCCGCCCTGGCCGGGCAATTGCCGGCCTACATGCTGCCGCAGGCCTGGGTGCGGGTCGATGCGTTGCCGATCAATGCGAATGGCAAGCTCGACCGTGCCGCACTGCCGGCACTGGCCGGGCAGGGCATGCGGCTCGGCGCGCCCGCCCGGGTACGGGCCGTGCCGGAGGCGGGCGAGGACACGAGTGGCGAGGGCGCGGATGGCGCGGATGCGCTGGAGTCGCGCATTGCTGCGGTCTTTGCCGAACTGCTCGGCGTGCCGGTGCTGGCCACCGAGGTCGATGCCGATTTCTTCGCGCTCGGCGGGCAGAGCCTGAAGGCCATGCGCCTGCTCGCACGGCTGGAAAAGACGCTTGGCGTACGCCTGCCGTTGCGCGAGGTGATGCACCATGCCACGGTGGGGGCGCTGGCTGCGCGGGTGCGCGAACGGCTCGCCGCCCAGCCGGCCGGGCCGGCGAGAGGGGGCGACGATGCGCCCGAGCGGGCTTCCGGCCAGGCCCTCGGCGATGCACTGCAGCCGCCGGCCGTGAGCATGATCGTGCCGGTGGGCGAGTGGCCGGATTATCCGCTGTCCAGCGGGCAGGAGCGTCTGTGGTTCCTGCAGCGCCTGCAGCCGCAGGCCAGCACCTACAACGTGCCGTTTGCGGTCGCCTTTGCCACGCCGGTGGATGAACGGGCGCTCGATGCGGCGCTGGGCAGGCTGGAAGCGCGCCATGACGCGCTGCGCCTGCGCATGCCCGACAGCCTGCGCGGCGATGGCACCCTGCGCCAGACACTGGCCAGCGCCGGGGCGCTGCGGCTGACGGTATGCGCATGCGACAGCGAGCCGGCACGCGCCGCCTCGATGGCCGCCGATCTGGCGCGGCCGTTTGCCTTCGGTGCCGGGGCACCGCTGGTGCGGGCCGCGCTGTACCGGCTGGCGGAGGCGCGGAGCGGGCAGGCCGAGTTGCGCGGGCAGGCCGAAGGGGCCGCGCGGGACGTGCTGCTGCTGGTGTTCCACCATCTGGTGTGCGATGGCTGGTCGGGCGAAGTGCTGTTCAGGGAACTGCGCGAGGCCTATGCCGCCGCAGCCTCCACCGCCACTGCCCTCCCCACGCCGCAGTGGCCCGTCCCGGCATTGCGCTATGTGGACTATGCGGTGTGGCAGCGTGGCTGGCTGGAGGGCGCGGAGGCGGCGGCGATGCGTGCGCGCTGGGTGGCGCGGCTGAGTCCGCTGCCCGAAGCCCTGTCGTTGCCCACCGACCGGCCGCGTCCGGCGCTGCGCGACACGCATGGCGGGGTATTGAAGCTGCGCATCGGGTCGGCGCTGGAAGCCGCCCTGCGCCAGCGTGCGCAGGCGGCCGGCCAGACCCTGTTTACGCTGCTGCTCGGCGTGGTCAAGCTGTGGCTGTACCGTCATGCCGGCCAGCGCGACTTGGTGGTCGGGGTGCCGGTGGCCGGCCGTACCGATGCAGCCCTGCACCCGCTGGTGGGTTTTCTGGTGAACACCGTGCCGGTGCGCACCCGGCTGGTGCCGGAGCAGGGGTTCGGCCACCTGCTCGCGCAGGTGGCCGGCAGCCTGGGGGAGGCGCTGGAAGACCAGGCCTATCCGCTGGAGTCGCTGGTGCAGGCGCTCAAGGTGCCGCGCGATAGCGCACGCAATCCGCTGTTCGATGTGCTGGTGGCGTATGAAGGGCGCGAATGGGCGCACCATGACACGGGCGCCGGGCCGGCGGGCGGTGCGCCGCAGGGAGACGGGCACGCGCTGCCCGCAATGCAGCCGTATCCGCTGACTTCGGGGCACAGCCGGCTCGATCTGGGGCTGTATTTCCGCGAACAGCCGGAGGGCCTGACGCTGGAGCTGGAATACGCCAGCGCACTGTTCGAACAGGACACGATGGCCCGCATGGCGGAGCGGCTGCAGGTGCTGCTCGATGCCGTATGCACCCGGGCGCCGGACGAGGCGCTCGACCGGCTCCCGTGGATGTCCGCCGACGAACGCGAGCAGGTGTTGCACGGTTTCAATGACACCGCCGAACCCTGGTCGCTTGAAGCCTCCATCGACGACTGCTTCCGCCGCCAGTGCGCGCGCAACCCGCATGCGGTGGCCTTGCGCGGCCGCGATGGCGTCGTGCTCGATCATGCGCAGCTCGACGCCCGGGTGACGCGACTGGCGCATGAACTGCTTGCAGCCGGGGTGCGTCCGGGGCGTCATGTGGGGGTGTGCGGCGAGCGCTCGGTGGAGCTCATCGTCGCGATCTTTGCAGTATTGCGTGTCGGGGCGGTGTATGTCCCGCTGCTGCCGGGCCTGCCACAGGAGCGGCTGGCGTCGATGGCCGAAGACATGCCCGGGCTGGTGGTGCTCGCCGAAGCATCGCAGTTGCCGGTGTTCGGGCAGCTTGGCCTGACGGCCTGGCCGATTGGGGGGGCGCTTGGTGGTCCGGTGGGCGGTCCGGTTCGTGGTCCGGATGCCGAGCGGCAACAGGATGCAGGCGCGGGCACGGATGAGGGTGCGCCCTGCGCCTCCGGTACCGGTTTCCCGCCGGTGCCTGCCGATGCGGTGGCCTATGTGATTTTCACCTCCGGCTCCACTGGCCGGCCGAAGGGCGTCGAAGTGGTGCATCGCGGCGTGCTCAACCGCCTGTTCTGGATGCAGTCGCGTTTTCCGCTGGACGCTTCGGACGTGATTCTGCAAAAGACCCCGGTGTCTTTCGATGTCTCGGTGTGGGAGCTGTTCTGGTGGTCCTGGTCGGGCGCCTCGCTGGCGCTGCTGGCGCCGGGCGACGAGCGCGACCCGGCGGCCATCGTGCGCGCAATCGAGCGTCACCGGGTGACGGTGATGCATTTCGTGCCGTCCATGCTGCGCGCCTTCATCGAACATCTGGAAACCCACCCGGACGCCGTGCCACGGCTGGCGTCCCTGCGCCGGGTGTTTGCCAGCGGCGAGGCGCTCACGCCCGAACTGGTGCAGCGCTTCAACCGCCTGCTGCATGCCCGCCATGCGAGCGAGCTGCACAACCTCTACGGCCCCACCGAGGCGACGGTGGATGTGTCCTGGTACCCCTGCCTGCCGCTGCCCGGCGAGCCCGCCGGCATGCCTGCCAGCGTTCCGATCGGCCGGCCGATCAGCAACACCCGGCTGTACGTGCTCGATGCCCTGCAGCAGCCGGTGCCGGTGGGCGTGTGCGGCGAACTGTACATCGCCGGCGTGCAGCTGGCGCGGGGCTATCTGGCCCGTCCCGGGCTGACGGCCGAACGCTTTGTGCCCGATCCCTTCATGCCGGGCGAACGCATGTACCGCAGCGGCGATCTGGCGCGCTGGTTGCCGGACGGCAACATCGAATATCTGGGGCGCTGCGACGATCAGGTGAAGATTCGTGGTTTCCGCATCGAGCTGGGTGAGGTCGAGGCCGCCCTGGAGCGCTGCGAGGGCGTCGCCCAGGCGGTGGTGCGCGTCGGCGAGGTGGGGGGGATGCCCGCCCTGGAGGCCTTCGTGGTGCCGCGTGCAGGCCATGTGCCGGAGGCCGCCGCGCTGCGCAGCGGGCTGCACGCCTTCCTGCCCGACTACATGTGTCCGTCGCTGTTCTACCGGCTCGATAGCCTGCCGCTCAGTGCCAGTGGCAAGGCGGATCGCAAGGCCTTGCGCGGCGTGCGTCTGGGCGGCGCGTCCGCCGCCCGTGGTGCGACACCGGACAGCGCACGCGGCGCGGTGCCCGGGATGAATGCCGCTGAGGGTGCCGGGGGGGGCGACACGCTGGAGCAGGCGCTGTGTGCGCTGTGGTCGGAGATTCTGCCGGAAGCCGGGGAGATCGGCCCGGACGATGGTTTTTTCGACATCGGCGGCAGTTCGCTGCTGTTGATCCGCCTGCATGAGGCGCTGGAGGCGCGTTGGCCGGAGCTGTTCTCGCTGCCGGAGCTGTTCGTGTCGGTCACCCCGCGCCAGCAAGCCTTGCACATCCGTGCGCGCAACCGGGGGCCGGGCAGCGTGCAGGCCATGGAGCAGGCCACCGGGGCACGCCCCGTACCGGTCCCCGCGCAGGGCGCGGTGGCGGTCATCGGTCTGGCGCTGCGCCTGAGCGACTACGACGACCCGGACAGCTTCTGGAGCGACCTGCTCAGCGGCGCAGACCGGGTGGGCGAGCTGTCCGCGCAGCGTCGCGAGGACGTGCGCGGAATGCTCGCTGCGATGGGCGTGCAGGCCGACCCGGCGCGACTGCGCCCGGCCGCCTTCCTGGACGACATTGCCGGTTTCGACTGCCGGCGCTTCGGGCTCGCGCCCGGCGATGCGACCCTGCTCGATCCGGAGCAGCGCCTGTTTCTGGAAACCGCCGCCCGTGCGCTGGAAGATGCCGGCTATGGAGGGCAGGCGCTGGATGGGCAGCGGGTGGGGGTGTTCGTGGGGGCCAGTCCCTCGCAGGCCTTCAAGGAGGCGATCAGCCGCAGCTTTCCGGAGCGGGCCGAAGAAGGCTACATCCTCAACGTTCCCTCCAGCGTCGCCACCCGCCTGGGCTATCTGCACGATTGGGACGGTCCGGCCGAACTGGTCGATACCGCATGCTCTTCCTCGCTGAAGGCGGTGCGCGATGCCTGCCAGGCGCTGCAGCGTGGCGAATGCACGGTGGCGCTGGCCGGTGGTGCGCGTGTGCTGCTCACCCCGCTGCGCGGGGACAAGGCGTTTGCCATCGAAACCCGCTCGGGCCGCACCCGCACCTTCGATGCGGCGGCCGATGGCGTGGGGGCGGGCGAGGGCGCCGTGGCGCTGCTGCTCAAGCCACTTGCGGCGGCACAGGCCGATGGCGATGCGATTCATGCGGTGATCCTGGGCAGTGCGGTCAATCAGGACGGGCGCTCGTCGAGCATGGCCGCGCCCAGCCCGGCGGCACAGGCACGGGTGATCCTGGCCGCTGCCCGCGAGGCCGGCGTGCCGCTGGACAGCGTGGATTTTTTCGAGGCGCATGGCACCGCCACCGTGCTGGGGGACCCGATCGAGATCGACGGCCTGCGCCGCGCCTTCAGCGCAGTGACGCAGGCGGGAGAAACGGCGCAGGCCCGTCCTCCTCTGATCGCTTCGGTGAAGGGCAACTTCGGTCATCTGGATGCTGCGGCCGGTGCGCTCGGCATGGCGCGCGCGATTCTTGCGCTGGCGCGTGGCGTGGTGCCGGCACAGGCGCATTTCGAGCGGCCCAATCCACGTCTGGAGCTGGTTTCCGCGCCGGTCGAGGTGGCCGCGCGCAACCATCCGCTGCCGCCGGCCGGCCGGCCGTGGCGGGCCGGGGTGAGTGCCTTTGGCCTGTCGGGCATCAATGTGCATGTACTGCTGGAACAGGCCCCCCGGCCCGGGTGGCCCGCAGAGGATGGCCGCTGGCACTGCGTGCCGCTGTCGGCCGGCTCGCAGCCCGCCCTGCGCAGGTATGTGCGGGCGCTGATCGAGGCGCTGGCGGCGCATCCCGAATGGCCGCTGCAGGCGATTGCCGCGACGCTCATCGCCGGGCGCGAGCACCTGGCCTGCCGGCTGGCCGTGCAGGCGTGCAGTCGCGACGGCCTGTTGCAGGCCCTGCTCGACTGGTGGCTGGAGGCGCCCGGCGCGCCGGTCTGCAGTGGCCTGTTGGCCGACGGCAAGCATCGCCGTCCGGCCGCCACCGGTCCCTGCGTGCAGGCGGCCGGCCTGCCCGACGAGCACGCTGCCCGTGCTGCGGCACAGGCCTTTGTGGGCGGGGCGATGCCGCAGTGGCCGCAGGCCGAGCCGTTGTACCGCGTGCATTTGCCACCGGCGCCGATGGAGCGCCAGCGCTGCTGGCCGGTGTTCCGGCCGCTGGCGGGCGCACGCCGGCCATGCCTGTCCGGCCCGTGGGTGACGCCGGAGGGCAGCGTGTTTCCGCTGGCGCTGGCGGCGGAGGATTTCTGGCCGGTGGCCGAGCATGTGCTGGCCGGTCAGCCCACGCTGGTGGGCATGGCTCTGCCGGGCTTGCTGCTCGAAGCGGCCGGGCGTGTGCGGGGCGGTGCGGGCGGCGCCGGCAGGGCGGAGGGCGGCTGGTCGATCGGCGCGCTGCACTGGCTGCGTCCGCTGTCGGTTGCCCAGCTGGTGCCGGATTCGGTCAACCTGACGCTTGTCGCGCAGGCGGATGGCAGCTGGCGTGCGCGGCTGCGCGGCTGCGTACACCCGGCACAGGCGCCGAGCGTGCCGGGTGCGGCGGGCGAGGCGCGGGAGGGCGATGAGTGGCATGACTTCGCCGAAGCCACGCTCACCCCGCATCCGGCACGCTCGGCGCCTCCCGCACCGCTGGAGGTGGCTGCCTTGCGCGCCGGCATGCAGCCTGTCGAGCGCCCGGCGAGCAGCGCCATCGAGGCGGGGGGTGCGCTGCAGGTGAGTGCCCGATGGGATTGCCGGCGCAAGACATGGCGCAGCGAGGACGGTCGGCGCACCCTGGCCTGGCTGGTGCTGGACGAGCGCTGGCTGGGCGATCTCGACGATTTTCCCTGGCATCCGGCGATGCTCGATGTGGCCGCCAGCCTGGCGCTGGACGGGGGCGGTCGGGTGCCGGCCGCATGCCGGGAGATGCGGCTGCATGCGCCGCCGGGTCGGGCCTTTTATGCGCTGGCGAGCCGGCGCGAGGCGCAGGACGGCGATCTGCGCCGGACACAGCCGGGCGCACTGCATGTGGATTGCGTGCTGTTCGATGCCGACGGCCGGGTGCTGGCCGAGTGGCTGGGGCTGGTGTTCGTGCCGATGCAGGCGCCTGCCGCGCGGTTGCATGCACTGCACTGGCAGGATGTCCCCTGGCCGGCCGGTCCGGTGCAGGCGCACGCCGGGGGGGACACCGTGCTGATCGGAGCGGGGCCGGAGTGCGCAGCGCTCGCCCGGGCCTTGCAGGATCGCGGACGGGTGTGCCGGGTGTTCGCGCTGCCGCAGGACGAAGCACAGCGCAGCGCACTCGTGGCGGGTGTGCTTGCCGACGGCGTGACGCAGGTGGTGCAGGTGCTGGCCGGCGGGGAGGAGGATTGCGGCTGGCCTCAGGCCGCGATGCTGCGCGCCCTGCTGCGTGCCGGCCTGCGACGTCCGCTGCCCTGGTGGACGCTGGGGCAGGGGGCGCTGGCCGGTGTGGCGCCGGAGCCTGGACTGGCGCGCACGGGCGAGCCGGCGGCGGCGCTGGCGCTGGGATTGATGCTGTCGCTGCGTCAGGAAGAGGCCGCCCTGTTGGGGTGCCATGTGGAGTGCCCCGAGTGGCCTGCTGCCGAGGGGGTGCTCGATCTGCTCGACCGCCTCGATCCCTCGGATGCGGAGCCGCTGCGCCTGTTGTCCGACCGTGAGGGGCACGCTGCGGGTCAGGCGCCGGTGCTGCAACCGCCGGTGTTGCAGCGGCGGGTGCTGGGGCCTGCGCAGCCTGTCGATGAACGCCCTGCAGGCGGGCTGCCCGAAGGGGAGGCGTTGCAGGAATGGCCGCGCCCACTCTTGTCGCGCCCGCCGGCCGGCAGTTGTCTGCTGGTCACCGGTGGGCTGGGGGCGATGGCGCTGACCCTGGTGGCGGCACTCGCCCGGGCCTGGCGGGAGGCGGTGCCGGTGGCGCTGCTGCACCGCACGCCCTTTGCGTTGCCAGCGGATGGCGACCTGCTGGCGGCGGCCCGCCAGGCCCGGCTTGCCGGCGATCCGCTGCGTGCCGAACGCCTGAATGCCTTGCACGCGCTGCGTGAGCAGGGCGTGGCGTGGACGCTGTTCGAATGCGACGTGAGCGATGCGGCGGCGCTGCATGCCACGCTGGCCGAAGTGCGCCGCCAGCTGGGCGTGCCGGGCGGCGTGCTGCACACCGCCGGGGTGGCTGGAGGGGGATTCCTGCTCGGCCGTTCCCGCGAGGCGTATGAAGCCGTGCTCGCGCCCAAGGTGCGGGCCACCCGCCTGCTGCATGAGGCCACGCTGCACGATCCGCTGGCCTTCTTCGTGATGATGTCCTCGCGCACTGCGTTGCTGGGGGCGCCGGGACAGGGCGATTACGCGGCGGCCAACGCCTATCTGGATGCGTTTGCCGGCTGGCGCCGGGCGCAGGGTCTGCCGGCGCTGTCGATGGCCTGGAACACCTGGGCGCAGATCGGCATGGCCGTGCGTCATGGGGCGTACGACCCGGCACATCCGGCCCTGCTGCCGGGGCAGGCTGGCGCGGTGCTGGTGCAGGCGCTGGGCGGAGCGCAGGATGGGGCGCAGGGCAGGGGTAGCAGCCATGTGGTGGTGAGCGTGGCCGGCGAGTTCCTGCCGGGCGAGCGGGCGCAGGCCGGGCCATCCGCCGGAAGTCAGAAGGAGGCGCAACCTGCTCCGGATGAACCGTCGCTGAGCGTGGCGCAGCGTGTGCTGCGCGCGGTGGGCGAGGAGTTGGGCTATGCGCAGACCGGTACGCCGCTCACGCTGGAGGATGACTTCTACGCGCTGGGCGGGGATTCGATCTCGGGGTTGCGCATCGTCAACCGGCTGGCGCGCGAGCTGGGCCGGCAGGTGAGTCTTGCAGACCTCTTTGCGAACAGCCGCCTGGGCGATCTTGCCCAGGCCATCGGCGATAGAGATGCCGATGCTGCGACCGGCGCCGGTGCCGATGAGGCCACCACCGCCACAGACCCCTCCGCGCATCACGGTGGCGGGGCCGTCGATGGCCCCCGGCCCGCACCGCCCTCCGCGCGTCATGTGCTGAGCTGGGAGCAGCTCGCGGTGGTGCAGGCCGAAGCCCTGGCGCTGCCCAATACCGGTTTCAACCTGCCGCAGTTTCTGCGCCTGCCGTCCGGCATCGGGGCCGACCGGCTGCGTGCCGCGCTGCGCGTGCTGATGCAGCGTCACGAGATTCTGCGTACCCGGCTGGTGGATTTGCATGCCGGCGAGCCGGCAATGGAGGTGCTCGACCCCGAGGCCTGCCACCTGCCCTTCGAGCAGGTGCGGGTGGCGTGGCTGGACGATCCGGCGGTGGAGCGCCTGCTGCGCCCCTTCCGTCTGGACGAGGCTCCCCTGTTCCGCGCCGCGCTGATCGAGTCGCAGGCCGATGGCCCGGTGCTGTTCTTCGACATCCACCATTCCATGGCCGATGCCCAGGGCGTGCAGATCCTGCTCGATGAGTTGTACCGATTGTGTGTGCATGATCCTCACGGCGCCCATTTGCCGCCTGCGGGCCTGCAGCAGAAGGAGGCCGCATGGTGGCAGCGCGGCGATCCGGCGCGTGGTGCGGAGGCGCTCGCGCAGGATGCACGGGCACGTGCGTACTGGCTCGCACAGTATGCCGATGCCGTGCCGCTGGTCGACCTCCCGGCCGATTATCCGCGCCCCCGCCATCACACTCACCGGGGCGGCGTGGTGAGCTTCGAGGTGCCGGCCGGCTGGCTGCCGGCGATCCGCTCGCTGGCCCGGGCGCATGCCACCACCGCGTTCACCGTGATGCTGGGCTTGTGGTCGGTGCTGCTGGCGCGGGCCACCGGACGCGATGAGCTGGTCATCGCGGTGGCCGTCGACGGGCGCGAGCATGAGGCCTTCGCACGCACGGCCGGGATGTTCGCCTCCCTGTTGCCGCTGCGCCTGCGGCCGGGCCGGGCGGCGAGCCTCGCCGAGCTGTTCGAGCAGCACCACCGGCAGCACGGCGAGGCCTTGCGCCATCGCAGCTTCATGGTGAACCGCCTGCTGGCCGAACTGAAGCTGCCGATGATGCCCGAGCGCACGCCCTTGACCGAAATCTCGTTCTCGTACATGAATTTTGCAGGCGTCTCGAAGACGGGAGAAGGCTTTGAGGCGCTGCAGCGGCTCAACCCGGCAAGCAAGGGAGACTTGTCGATCTTCGGTTCGGATACCGGCGAGCGGCTGGGGTTCGCGCTCGAATACTATGCCGACCTGTTTGCGCATGCGCGCATTGAAGGACTCGCCGAGGCCTTTCTGCAGCTGCTCCGCAGGGTGCTCGACCAGGGCACGGCAGCCTTGCCTTTCAGCTATCTGCCGCTTGCGGACCCGATGACCCACCGCGCGGGTGCGGCGCCCGGAGTGCCTCCTCCATCTTCCAGGGAGGCAGCACGCGCGGGCGGTGGTACGCCGGCGCCCGGCGAAGCGTCGGAGCCGAGCGGAGGGGCGGTGCTGGATCGGGTGCTGGCGGTGTTCCGCACTGTTTTTGAACAGGCGGAACTGGGGCCGGATGACAGCTTCTTCGAGCTGGGCGGACACAGCCTGCTCGGTCTGCAAATCGTCAACCAGTTGTTGCGCCTGCCCGGTGGCGAGGGGCTGAACATCCGCGACCTGTTCGACCACCCCAGCCCGGCGGCGATGGCGGCACGCATCGGTGTGCTGGCCGGCCAGCGTGGCGGGCAGGGGCCGATCGTGGCCCGACCCGCCGCGCCCGATGGCCTGTATCCGCTCAGTCACGCGCAGCAGCGCCTGTATGTCCTGCACCACACCGACGAAGGGGCGGTGGCCTACAACATGCCCTTCATGTTCCACTTCGACCGGGCACCCGATGCCGCAGGGCTGGCCCGCTTGCGCGATGCCCTGCTTGCGCTGTGTGCCCGGCACGAGGTGTTGCGAACTGTCTTTGTGGAGCAGGACGGGCAGCTGTGGCAAAAGGTGGTCGCGCCCCGCGTGCCGGCCTTCATCGTGGACGATGTGTACGGAGCGGAGACACCGGACCAGGCACAGGCGCAGGCGCTGCAGTTGGCCGCCGGCGATGCGCTGCGCCCCTTCGATCTGGGCGAGGCGCCGCTGATGCGCCTGCGCCTGTGTCGTCTGCCCGACGGTCAGGCGCTGCTGTCGCTGGTGATGCACCATGTCATCGGCGACGGTTGGTCGATGCAGGTTTTCCTGGGCGAGTGGCTGGCGCTGCATGAAGCGCTGTCGCAGGGGCGTTCGGCGGCCGATGCCCTGCCACCGCTGCCGCTGCAGTATCGTGACTACGCCCTGTGGCAGCAGGGGCGTGACTGGTCGGAGGAGGCCGCGTACTGGCGTGACTGCCTGTCCGGGGCGCCCTCGCGCATCGCGCTGCCGGTCGATGCCCCGCCCGGCGCGTGCGGGGCCGGTGTGCTCATGCACACCTTGCCGCCCGCGCTGGTGGAGGCCTTGCGGGGGCATGCGCGCCAGCGCGGGGTGTCGCTCGCCACGCTCATGCTCACCCTGTTCGTGGCCCTGTTGTACCGGCTCACCCGGCAGCAGGACATGGTCATCGGCATGGGGGTGGCCGGGCGCGAGCGGGCCGAGCTGGAAGGGCTCATTGGCTTCTTTGTGAACATTCTGCCGGTGCGGGTCAGGCTGGATGACGACACCGAGCTGGATGGCCTGCTCGACCGGGTGCACCGTGCCAGCGTCGAGGCGCAGGCCCGTCAGGACTATCCCTTCGACCTGCTGGTGCGGGCGCTGCAGCAGGGCGCCGGGGGGGCGCGGCAGTCGCTGCTCAACGTGATGTTCGAGTACCAGCGTTACAGCGATCTGCAGGGCATCAACCGCGTGCAGGCGCAGTCGGCCGGGGCGCTGAGTGGCACGCCGCTCGATCCGGCCGCCAGCCTGTCTGCAAACAAGGCCGGGGAGGGTGTACAGGAGGGCGCCACCATGCTCGCCAAATACGACCTGACCCTGTTCGTGCAGGACGAGCCGTCCGCCTGCCGCCTGAAGCTGGAGTACGACCGCGCGCTGTTGTCCGACGCCACCGCCGCCCAGTGGCTGGCCTACCTTGAACGTTTCATGCAAATGGCCACGGCCGCGCCTGCCCCTGCGGCCTCCCCCGAACAGTGAGCGAATCCGCCGATGAAGATATCCGATCTCTCCTTTGATCTTTCCGTGCCGGCCACCGGCGAGGCCGGCACGCCCCCTGCACAGCAGGCCATGCCGCAGCAGGAGGCACTGCACGACGGGGCGTTGGTGGCGCGCCTGCTGGGGGCGCTGCGCCGTCATGCGTCGCGCCCTGCGGTGTGCGACTCAGGCGGGCGCTTGAGTTTTGGCGAGCTGGACGCGTTGTCCGCCCGCATTGCCCGCTTCATCCGCCAGCATTGTCCGGGGACTGAAGTGCCGGTGGCGGTGATGGGCGCGCGCAACCGCTTCTTCATCGCGGCGATGCTCGGCATCTGGCGGGCCGGGGCGGTGCATGTGCCGCTCGATCCGTCGCTGCCGCTGGCACGACGTGCGCAGATGCTCCAGCAGTGCGCGGCCCCGCTGCTCATCGTCGATGCCGCCCAGGCGGGGGCGGGCGAACGCTTGCAGTACCGCTGCCCGCAGCTGCAGAGGTTGCTGTGTCCGCAGGTCGGAGCGTTCGGCGAGGCGCTGGAGCGGCCGGGCGAGCTGATGTCGCTGGAGCTTTGGCACCATGTCACCGCGTCGGCTGCCGATGGCAGCTGGAAGAGCTATTTCGACGGCCAGGCCCTGCCCGAGTCGGCGCTGCAGGGCCTGGCGGACAACCTCCTGGGCAAGCTCGCAGACGAACTGGCCCGGCCCTGCCGGGTGCTGGATGTGGGCAGCGGGGCAGGGCGGGTGGCGCAGGCGCTGATGCAGGCGAGCGCGCATTACACCGCGCTGGACCTGTCGCGCCATGAGCTGGATCGCATCGAGCGGCTTGCCGCAGGGCTGGGGGTGAGGGCTGAAACCCACCAGATGGAGGCGATCGACCTGCACCTGTTGCCGACGGGCGCCTATGACCTGATCACCCTCAACTGTGTCGCCGAGAACTTCCCCGGTTTCAACTATCTGCGTCGGGTGCTCGACCATGCGATGAATGCGCTCGACGAGGGGGGCTGCCTGTTCGTCGGCGGGGTGTGGGATCTGGCGCAGCGTCCGCGCTTTCTGGACGACCTGCGCGCCCATGCCGCACGCACGGGCGACAGTCGCGGGTGGCTGCGGCTGGAGGCGGATCAGGAGCTGTTCGTACCGCGCGAGGTGTTCAGCGAATGGGCGCGCTCGGCGCAGGCCGATGCGCGGGCGCAGGGCAAGACGCTCTCGCTGGCGCTGGAGTTTTCCGAGCCGCGCATCGCCTGCGATGAGCTGCGCGTGTACCGCTACGATGTCACGATACGGCGCGTCGCGCAGACGGTGACGCCGGACAGTGGTGTGGATGTGGCCAGCCCCCCGGTGCGGCGCCGTTTCGGCGCGGCCGACCTGCCGCCGGCCGAGGCAGGGCAGGCAGAAGCTCAGGAGCAGGGCCAGGGGCCGGGCCGCGGGCCGGGGCAGGGCGTGGCGCCGCCGGTGGAGGCCGGGCAGGCGGCCTACATCATCTTCACCAGTGGTTCCACCGGCCAGCCCAAGGGGGTGGTGGTGGCGCACCGGGCGCTGCTCAATCTGGCCGATGGGGTGCTCGCCCGGGTGTATGCCCCGCATGGCGAGGCGGCACTGAATGTGGCCGTGCTGGCCTCGTTTTCCTTCGATGCCTCGTTGCAGCAGATCGTGCCGGCCCTGCTCGGCGGGCACTGCCTGCATCCGGTCGACGACGAGGTGCGGCGCAATCCGGATGCCCTGCACACATGGCTGGAGAACGGTCGCATCGATGTGTGCGACGGCACGCCCAGCCTGTTCTCGCTGCTGGTGGACTACTGGGCGGACCACGACCGGCAAGCCCCGGCGCAGTGCTTCATCCTCGGGGGCGAAGTGCTGCGTGCCGACCTGCTGCAGCGTTTCTACCGTATCCCCGGCCATGCGCGCTGCATTCTGGTGAATGCGTACGGCCCCACCGAGTGCTGTGTGGATGCCACGCTGCAATTTTTCGATGTGCACAACCATGCGCGCTGGCTCAGTCCGCCGATCGGTCAGCCCCTGCCCGGGGTGCGCGTCAGCGTGCGCGACCGGCACGGCCAGGGCCTGCCCGATGGCGTGCCGGGTGAGCTGTGGATCGCCGGCACGGGGCTTGCCCGGGGATATCTGGGAGATGAGGCGCTCACCGCGAGTCGCTTCGTACAGGCCGATGGGGCACGCTGGTACCGCAGTGGGGACCAGGTGCGCCGTCAGGCGGACGGGCTTCTGTTCTACATCGGCCGCGAGGACCAGCAGGTGAAGCTGGGTGGCTACCGGGTGGAGCTGGGCGAGGTCGAGGCCGCGCTGAACCGCGCCCCCGGCGTGCGTGCCGCCGTGGTGGGCAGTGCGGATTTTGCCGGTCGCGGGGTGAATACGCTGGCCGCCTATGTGGTGTGCGAGGGCGAACTGGATGCGGGGCGCCTGCGCGCCTTTCTGGCCAACCACCTGCCCGCGCATGCCATCCCCACGCATTTTGTGGCCATGGACAGCCTGCCGGTGAGCGGGAGCGGCAAGATCGACCGCAAGAGCCTGCCGTCGCCGCTGGCCTTCTGCACGGCCGATGCGAGCCGTCACCGACCCGCAGGCCGCCCTCCGGAGGGCGAGTGCGAACTGGCGCTGGCCGGCCTGTGGGCGCAGCTGCTCGGTCGTGACGTGCCCGATGCGCAGAGCGACTTTTTCGAGCTGGGCGGGCACAGCGTACTCGGCATCCGCTTGATCTCATTGATCGAGAAGCGCTTTGGCCACCGCCTTTCGCTCTCCCGCCTGTTTCAGGCGCCGACCATCGCCGCGCTGGCAACGGTGCTGGCCGAACAGGCCGGGGGCGAAACCTACACCCCGGTGGTCGAGCTGGCGCCCGGTGGGGCCGGAGCGCCGCTGTTCCTGTTCCATCCGGTGGGCGGGAGCGTGTTCTGCTACCGGGGGCTGGCGCAGCAGCTGGCTGGCCCTGCGCCGGTGCATGCGGTCGAGGCGCCCGGTTTCCAGAGTGACTGGCCGATGCTGCCCACGGTGGAGGAAATGGCCAGCCGTTATCTGGAAGCCATGCTGGTGACGCTGGGCGGGCGCCTGTGTCCGGTGGTGCTGGCCGGCTGGAGTTTTGGCGGACTGGTGGCCTTCGAGGTGGCGCGCCAGCTGCGCGCACGGGGGGGCGAGCTGACCGCGCTGGTGCTGATCGACACGGTGGCCGACAACCGGGTGGCCCGCGAGCTGGTGCAGAAGGACGAGGTGGCCATGTTGCTGCGTCTGTTCGGGGAGCTGCTGCCGGTGAGCGAAGCCGAATTCCGGGCGCGCGAGGCGGACGATCGGCTCGACTACCTGATCGGGCTGGGGACCGAACATGGCATGCTGCCCTCCGGCTTCAGCCGGCAGCAGATGCGCCGCCTGCTGCAGACCTTCCACAACAACGCGCTGGCCTCGGCGCGCTACGATGCCCCGGCGCTGGATGCGGGCGCGCTGCTGGTCCGGCCGCGCGAGCTGTCGAGCTCGGCGATGACGCTGGTCGACGATCCCCTGCAGGGCTGGGGGGGGCGCCTGCTGCGCGGCGTCGAGCTGGAATGGGTGGGCGGAAACCATGAAACCATGCTCACCGACCTGCATGTGGCCGAGGTGGCCGGGCACATGCGCCGTTATCTTGAACGCATGGGGGCGTGAATGGCCGTGCTGAACGAGCGTGACACAGCGATGCGCGCCGGAGCCGCGCTGACCGCCACAGGGCGGGTCGCCGTGCTCTTTCCGGGGCAGGGCAGCCAGTCGGCCGGCATGGGGCGCGGGCTGCTCGCAGCCTATCCGGAGGGGCGGGCGCTGCTGGACGCGTGGTCGGCGGCGGTGAATGTCGACCTGCACGCCCTGCTGACCGGCCCGACGCTGGATGCACACCCCCTGCGGGTGCATCTGGCGGTGGTGAGCCTGGGCATGCTGGGCTGGCGCTGGCTGATCGACAGCGGCCAACTGCAGCCGGCCGCCTGCCGGGCGCTGATCCTGAGCGGGCACAGCCTGGGCGAGATCACCGCGCTGGCCTGCGCGGGGGCCTTGTCCGCCGGGGATGCGCTGCGGCTTGCGCACGAACGCGGTCGCCTGATCGCCGAAGCGTGTAGCGAAGCGCCGGGGGCGATGCGGGCTGTGGTCGGTCTGCCGGTGCAGGAGGTGATGGCGTTGCTGGAGGGCGGGTCGGCCGGAGGCCTGACGTCTCGCACAGGCGACGCGCCGCCACGGGTGTGGCCGGCGAACTTCAACGGGCCGAAGCAGCTGGTGCTGGCCGGTGCTGGCGATGCGCTCGACGCGCTGGAACCGCTGCTTCGGGCGCAGGGTGCGAACGTGCTGCCGCTGGCCACCGCCGGCGCGTTCCACACCCCCCTGATGAACCGGGCGGCGGCCGCGCTTGCCCGTTTTGCCGGCGGGCTGGACTTCCGCCCGCCCGAATGGTCGGTGCTGTCGTCCATGCATGCCCGGTTGATTGGCGCCCCCGCTGGTTTGCCGGCGCATCTCGGGCTGCAGATGGTGAGCCCGGTGCGCTGGCTGGCGGTGATGCAGGGGTTGTGCCGGGCGGGGGTCGATACGGCTGTCGAGCTGGGGCCACCCGGTGAGGTGCTGCTGCGCCTGGCCTCGACCCTGGAAGACTGGTCGCCACAGGTTTGGTCGCTGAGCGGCCTGGCTGCCAATGCGCTGGCCACATCGGCAGTCGCTTCGGCCGGACATTGAACAGGAGGGTGAACATGCAGGTCACAAGGAAATGCCCGGGGGGCTGGCACGTGCCCTTTGAAGTTTCAGCCCGAACGGAAAGAGGGTTTTCAGGGGCTGGGTTGAGATTCACCGGATTCCTGGTGCTGGTGCTCGGTGTGCTGCTGGGGGCCACGACGGCCGGTGCGCGCGAGCCTGCCGGCCATGAGCTGGACCTGGTCACCCCGCTGCAGCGCTTTCTGGAAACCACCGATGTGCCCGGGGTGTCGGTGGCGGTGCTGGAAAAGGGGCACAGCACGCCACGCCATCACGCGCTGGGGCAGGCTTGCGTGAACAACCCGGTGCCGATGGAGGCCCGCTCGGTGGTGAAGCTCGGCTCGGTCACCAAGATGCTCACCGCGTTGCGTGTGTTGATGCTTGCCGAGGCGGGCCAGCTGGATCTGGATGCGACGGTGGAGGCTTTCTTTCCGGACTTTCCTCACGCCCACCGGGTCACCCCGCGCCAGATGCTGAGTCACACCGCCGGCCTGCCCGAGGTGCTCGCCCAGCCCCAGGTTCAGGCACAGCCCACCCGCGACTGGTCGGCCGAGGCGCTGCTCGCGCTGGTTGCCTGGCAGGCGCTGGAGTTCGAGCCGGGCAGCGCCCAGCGCTATTCGAACACCGGCTATCTGATGCTCGGGCAAATCATCGAGGCTGTGGGGGGCGAGGACTACGCGACCCAGATCACGCGTGAGGTTGCCGCCCCGCTGGGCATGCACCAGGTGCTGGCCGGCGACGACCGCACGCTGGTGCCCGGTGAAGCCTGCGGCCATACGGTGGATGCCGAAGGCCGCCTGATCCGGCCGCTGATGACCAGCATGAGTCTGGCCAGCGCCAGTGGCGATCTGCTGGGCACGGCACGCGATGTGGTGAGGCTGGTCAACATGGGGCAGTTGTTGCGCGACTCCCCGCTGGAGCGGCCTGCAGCGGCCTACCGGCTGGCAGACGGCACACCCGCCCAGCGCGAGGAGCGCTTTCCGGCCGTCGACCTGGCCTTCGTCTCCAGCCAACTCGAAGGCCTCGCCCTGTATGCGCTGTCAGGCACAGGCACCGAGCCACGGGTGCTGCTCGGCAAGGACGGTTTGTATCCGGGCTATGCCTCGTGGTTTCTGTACGACCCCCTCACCGAAACGGCCGTGGCGGTGGTCATCAACCATGAAATGCGCGCCATGGAAGCCATGCGCCTGGCCATCGAATTGCTCGACCAGCAGCGCACGGCAAGAGAGAAAGATTGAGTTGAGGCGAGATCAGGCGTGCTGCGAGAGGTATTCGCTCAAGGCGCGCTTGGTCAGGTCATTCAAGCTAATGCCTTGCCGGTTTGCGGCCACACTTGCGGCAAGATGCATGTCGTGTCCGATGCGGACATTGAACGATCCCTTGCAGGGCACTTCGGGAGCATGACCCGCAGCTCGACATTCTGCAATGTAGTCGTCCACCGCTGCGTGAAATGCTTGCGTCAGTTCGGTCAGGGTTTGCCCTTCGTAACTGACCAGGGCACGGATGAATTGCAGCTTGCCAAACAGGCAATTGTCCTCCGGACTTGCCTCGATGGAGCCATGATAACCCTGGTACTGAAGCATGTTTTCCATCAGAGCACGCCTCCTGCCTTCAGGTGCTCAAGGACTTGGCGCTTGATGTAGCCCTTCAATTCATTTCCCGGATGGGGTCTGTGCAGGCTGATCATCGCCTGCGGGTCTCCGTTGTCGAATTTCACGCGACTTCCGTCACCTTCCAGTTGCCTGTATCCCAGACCATGCAACAGCGTTACCAGTTCCTGCCAAGTCAGGGCAGAGTGCTTGTTGAGAAGCTTGGCGAGAAGTTTCTCGTGTTTCGACATGGTCTCGTAATGTGCAACCGATATTAGTTGCACTGGTATTCAGCGTCAATGCTGCGATTCCAGCCGTGCGGCTGACCCTGACCGCTCCGAAGCATGGGGGGCGGTCAGGGGGTGGGGGCAATCAGGCGGCAGCGCTGGCGGTCTTGCCTTCTTTGCCTTCCTTGTCGCTCTTGTCGCCGCGCACCAGGTCTGCGGCCTTGCGCTTGCCTTCTTCGAATTCTTCCTTGAAGCGTTCCTTCATTTCTTCGGGCTTGAAGTCCAGGGTGCTGCCGCCCTTGGCAAAATGCCAGGCGAACACCTTGCCCAGTGCGTAGGTGGTGGCTGCCACCAGGGTGGGCATGGCGATCACGCCGAAGGCGGTCCCCACGACCGGCACCGAACGGAACAGCGAACTCACTGCCAGCCCCACGCCAGTGGCCGGCAGGACCGTGGCCACCAGCGTGCTGATCGAACTCTTCACCGCATTTTCCGAGAACCGCACCTCGTAGACGTCGCACAGCTTCGCAATCATGCGCAGCTGAATGGTGCTGCTGGCCACCATCTCGAGCAGCGGCAGCGGCACCAGCCCGCCCACGGCTGCATACATGGTGTGCTTCTTGATGCAATCACTGGCCTGGCGGGACAGTTCGTCCTTGCGCAGGAACGCCTCTGCGGTGGCGTCTTCCTGAACGGTGTCTTCTGCAGCGGTCTGTGCGGTCATGGTGCTTCCTCCTGGGTGGGTGGCAAAACGCTTCGATTCTACTATGCCAGCAGGAACAAGGGGGGGTGGCTGCGCCGGGAATTTTTCCTGTGCTTGCAAGTGCTTGCCGGTGGGGTGTGCAGGTGTGGGCATCGCCAGCCCCGCAGTCCGCAGGCCTATAATCGGAAGCATCTCGTGTCCGGGCGGGTGTGCGGCGGCGGTGAAGGAGGGCGGGTGATGATGTCGGTGTTCCAGAGGCCAGGGCGTTTTCGGCGGCGGTTTGTCCTGTTCATGCTGCTGTCGCTGGTGCCGGCAGTGGTGGCGCTGCTGGTTGCCGGAGCGCTCCAGAAGCGGCATGCAATCGAGGATGCGCGCCGTTTTGCCCGGCAATATGTGCAATTCACCACGCTGGAACTGCAGCAGGAAGTGCACGCGATGCGCGACCTGCTCACAGCCATTTCGGTGTCTCCGTTGCTGGTGCCGGACGGCGATGTGGACTGCCGGACGCTCTTCGGGCGTCTGCTGCGCGACCGGCCGGATATCGTCAACCTCGGTCTTGTCGGGCTGGATGGCCGGATCGTGTGCAGCCTGCAGGAGCATGATCCCGACATCCGGGTGTCTGACCGGGACTATTTCCGGAATGCCCTGAAAACCGGGGAACTGGTGAGCAGCCACTACCTCGTGGGGCGGATTTCCGGGGAAGGTGTGGTGGTGTTTGCGCGGCCGGTGCTGGGAGCGTTTGGCGATCCGGCAGGCGTGGCCTTTGTTGCCACCCGCTTTCATGGCCTGGCCCAGGTGGCGCAGCACACCGATCTTTCGGTGGAGGATGACCTGCTGCTGGTGCTCGATGGGGCAGGCACGGTGGTGGGGCGCTTCCCCGATGACGGCTCCTGGCGAGGCAGGCAGCATGCCGATCATGCACTGGTGCAGGCGATGCTGGGCAGCGGTTCGGGCGAGGGCGAATTCGTTTCGCTGGATGGCCGGCCGAGACGCTTTGTGTTCCAGGCACTGGAGGTGTCCGGGGTGCCCGCCTTTCATGTCGCCATTGGCATGGATGAAAGCCATTTGCTCAGCGATGCGCGCAAGTTCTTCTTGATGGGGCTGCTTGCGGCGCTGCTGGTGACGGCGCTGTCGGTGTCGGTGCTCTGGTTCGGGTTCGGGCGTGGCACAGGACGGCAACTTGATCGCATCGTCGCCGCAGCGAACCGGTTGGCGGCCGGCGAGGAGGCGGTGCGTCTGGAAACAGGCCGTGCCGCGCACAGCCGGGATGACGAGTTCGACATGATCGCGCAGGCCTTCAATGCCCTGTCGGAGGCGCTCGAACAGCGCCGGCACGACTGGCAGCAGGCGCTGCAGGAGGCCGGCACGGCCAACCGGATGACCACCTCGATACTCGACTCCCTGAGTGCGCGCATCCAGGTGCTGGACCGCACGGGCCGGGTGATTGCGTGCAACGCCGCCTGCCAGGGCGAGGCCCTGAGAAACGGGCAGGGGGTCGGGGACAATTACCTGCAGTTGATCGAGCAGGCCGGCTTTCTCGATGCGCAGGTCAGGCACAGCATGTCCAGCGCACTGCACACCTTGCTGAACACCCCCGGCCGGCCTTGCCTGGCGCCGGACCGGCACTGTCCGAACCCTTGCGCAGTCATCGAGTACCGGCGCATGGACGAGGAGGAGAGCGAGAGCCGCTGGTATGAGATGCGTGTGACACCGCTGCGGCGTGAGGAGGGCGGGTTGGTGGTGGCCCATGAGGACATCACCGAGCGCAAGCGCCTGTCGATCCGTCTGGAAGAAATGTTCGAGCAGGTCGAGCGGAGCAACCGGGAACTGCAGGACTTTGCCTACATCGCTTCTCACGACCTGCAGGAGCCCTTGCGCAAAGTGATCGCGTTCGCGGATCGCATCGAAAGCCAGTATGCCCCGGTGCTCGACGAGCGGGGGCTGGACTATCTCGCACGCATGAGCGGGGCAGCCCGGCGCATGCAGGTGCTCATCGACGACCTGCTGGCCATGTCGCGGGTGACGACCCGGGCGGCGCCCATGCAACGGCTCGACTTGGGCGAAATCACTGCGCAGGTGCTGGTCGATCTGGACGAACGCTTGCGCGAAAGCGGGGGCCGGGTGCGTGTGGGGCCGCTGCCGGAAGTGGAGGCCGACCCGACGCAGATGCGTCAGTTGATGCAGAACCTGATTGGCAATGCCCTGAAGTTCGTTGCGCCCGGACAGTCACCGGAAGTTGAGGTGTGCACCGAAGAGGCGCCGGGAGGCTGGGTGACGTTGTGTGTTCAGGACAGGGGGATTGGTCTGGACGATGAGGACGGGGCGCGCATCTTCTCGCCTTTCGTGCGCCTGCAGGGCCGGGGGGCGTTTCCCGGCAGCGGTCTGGGGCTGGCCGTCGTGAAGCGCATTGTGGACCGGCATGGTGGCCGGGTGTGGGCAGGGGCGCGCCCGGGGGGCGGGGCCTGTTTCCGGGTGAGCCTGCCGGTGGCGCAGCCGCCTGCCGCAGCAGGGCTGGACAGCGTCCCCGAAACCACCGTCCGGAGCGGTTGCATGCCCTGAGATTTTGCAAAAAGGATATTTCCGGTCGCTTCTTGAGGTGGGTCAAGCATCCGCGCCAGCTTTGTGCCATGATTTCCCGAAGATACATTCATCGATTCATCGGGCGTGGAACTTGATATGGTTGAATCGCGTGCGCTCCCGTGCGTCGTGCTTGCAGATGACGACCCTGACGATTGTCTGCTGATGTGCGATGCCTTCAGCGAAGCCGGTGTGCAGGTCGAACTGCACACACTGCAGGACGGCGAGATGCTGCTCGACTTCCTGCTGTGCCGTGAAGGCCAGACCGGCTGTGCGACCGGTGCCCTGCCGGTGCTCGTGGTGTGCGACATCAACATGCCGCGTCTGAGCGGCCTGGAAGCGGTGAGGCAGTTGCGCGCCGAAGATCGTCTGGCCAGCGTTCCCGTGGTGATGATGACCTCCTCGCGTCGTGAAGAGGATCGCCAGCGTTCGTTCGACTGTGGTGCGAGCGGGCATTATGTGAAGCCTTCGTCCTATCGCGAAATGGTCGACATGGTGCGCGAAATCATGGCACGCTTCGTATCGCGTACGGCCTGAACGTTCGTTCTGCACACCCTTTCACCCCGTTTCCAGATACGCGCATGACCGTGACCACGCTGTCTTCTCCTTCTGTCTGTTCAGTGCTGGTCATCGACGATGACGAGGACGATTTCATTCTCGTGCGCGACATGCTCGCCGATGTCGGCGGGGCCGCCTACCGGGTGGAATGGGTGAGGCACGGGGCCGAGGCGATTGCGCGGATCGGCCAGGGTGGCGTGGACGCCTGCCTGCTCGATTACCGCCTGGGGGGTGAGGACGGTCTCGATGTGCTGCGCAGGCTGGTTGCCCTGCCGCGTCACCCGGCGGTCGTCATCGCCACCGGGCAGGGCAACGATCAGATCGACCGCCAGGCGGTGGAGATTGGCGCGGCCGACTATCTGGTGAAGCGCGAAATGACCTCCGACCGGCTCGATCGCGCGCTCAGATACGCCGTCGGGCAGCGCCGCATGATGCTCACCCTGTCCGAACGCGAGGAACGCCTGCGCCTGATGCATCGCGCCATCCAGTCGGCGGTCAATGGCGTGCTGATCTGCGATGCCCGCACCGACGACTTTCCGATCGTGTTCGCGAATGCGGCTTTCGAGCGGATTACCGGTTATCGGCACGACGAGGTGCTGGGGCGCAATCCGCGCTTCCTGAACCAGCACGGGGACGAACACCGCGACGCACAGCAGATGCAGCAGATTCACCAGGCGCTGCAGGAGCGGCACGAGGTGCACGTGGTGCTGCGCAATTTTCGCAAGAGCGGGGACATGTTCTGGAACGACATGTTCATTGCCCCGGTGCGCGACGAGGAGGGCGAGGTCAGCCATTTTGTCGGCATCATCAACGATGTCACCGCGAACAAGCGCTACGAACAGGAACTGGCTCATCAGGCTACGCACGATGCGCTCACCGGCCTGCCCAACCGCAACCTGCTGGCCGACCGCTTGTTGCAGGCCGTTGCGCAGGCCCGGCGCCACCAGCGCAACGTGGGGGTCCTGTTCATCGATCTGGACCACTTCAAGGTGGTCAATGATGGCATCGGCCATCACGTGGGCGATGCCCTGCTGCAGGTGGTGGCGCGCAGGATGTCGGAGATCGTGCGCGAAGGCGACACGGTGTCCAGGCTGGGGGGCGATGAGTTCGTGATCGTCTGCCCGGAGCTGGACGCTGAGGACGACGTGATGCCGGTGGTCGAGCGGCTGTACCGGGTGCTTGAAGAGGCGGTCATGCTGGAGGGCGAGCAACTGCGCATCGGCGCCAGCATGGGGCTGGCCTTCTTTCCTAAGGACGGCGACGATGCGCAGACCCTGCTGCGCAATGCCGACCTTGCAATGTACCGGGCAAAGGACTGCGGACGGGGGCAGTTCCAGTGCTTCAAACCCGAGCTCGACCGCATGATTTCCGAGCGGGTGCGCATCGAGACGATGTTGCGCCGTGCCCTGGAGCGCGGCGAGTTCGAGCTGCACTATCAGCCGCAGGTCAGCGCGGTGTCCGGCCAACTGAGCGGGCTGGAGGCCCTGGTGCGCTGGCGCCATCCCGAGCGTGGCCTGATGTTGCCCGGCCAGTTCATCCAGGTGGCCGAGGAAACCCGGCTGATCGTGCCGATTGGCGAGTGGGTGCTGGAGGAGGCCTGCCGCCAGATGGTGGCGTGGCGGCGCGATCATGACATTGCCGTACCGGTGGCGGTGAATGTGTCGGTGGCGCAGTTGCAGCGCAATGACTTTCTGGGCACGGTGGGCGACGTGCTGCAGCGCACCGGCCTTGAGCCGCAGTGGCTTGAGCTGGAGATCACCGAAAGTCTGGTGATGGACAACCCCGAAACCCTGTGCGCGCTGTTTCAGGGCCTGAAGGATCTCGGCGTGCGCATCTGTGTGGACGATTTCGGCACCGGGTATTCGAACCTGTCCTATCTCAAGCGGCTGCCGGTGGACCGGCTGAAGATCGATCAGTCCTTCGTGCGCGACATCGTGGTCGATCCGGGCGATGCCGCGATCTGCCGCGCCATCATTGCCGTGGCGCACAACCTGCGGCTGGGGGTGGTGGCCGAAGGCGTGGAAACCGAGGCGCAGGCCGTGTATCTGGGGCGCAGCTTCTGTGACGACCTGCAGGGTTACCACATCCAGCGCCCCATACCGGCCGGGGATGTGCCGGCGCTGCTGAAGGGGGCGGCGCCGATGTTCTCGCCTCCCGAGCCGCTCAGGTCGGTGCGCACGCTGCTGGTGGTCGATGACGAGGTGAATGTGCTGGCTGCCGTGCGGCGGCTGTTGCGCGCAGACGGCTACAAGGTGCTCACCGCCCAGACCGCCGAAGAGGGCTTTGCCCAGCTCGCATCGCATGAGGTGCAGGTGGTGATTGCAGATCAGCGACTGGGCACCACCATGACCGGCGCCCAGTTCCTGGAGCGGGTGAAGGACCTGCATCCGCGCACGCTGCGTATCGTGCTGTCCGGATACACCGATCTGGACGCCGTCACGCAATCGGTCAATCGCGGGGCGATCTACAAATTCCTGCTGAAGCCCTGGGACAACGAGCATCTGCGCAATGAGTTGCGCGAGGCCTTCTGGCACCAGGAGCTCAATGCAGCGGTGCCGCCCGGGGTGCTCGATGCCGCTGCCGGTTGAGCCCGGGGCCACGGTCACAGGTTTCTCATACCTACGGGGCGAGCATGAGTGAGGATGAACCGAACGGGGAGGGGCGGACGCATGGCACCGTGTCCCATCGGGCCGAAGAAACCCTGCGCCAGCAAACCGCCCTGCTGAGCATGGCCTCGCGCCTTGGCCGGCTGGGCGTCTGGCTGGTGGAAGGGGCAAGCGGCCGGCTGGTGTGGTCGGACGAGGTGCGCCGCATTCTCGAGGCGCCGGCCGGCTATGAACCGGCGCTGGAGCGCGATGTGCCGGCGCTCTACACCCCACAGTACCGCGATGCCGTGGCCGCCGCCGTGGCCGAGTGCATGGCGCGGGGCACGCCGATAGACATGCAGGCGGACATTTTCACGATGAAGGGCCGGCTGCTGCGGGTCCACATCCTGGGCGAGGCAGGGCGCGATGTCTCGGGGCGCATCGTGCGGGTGCAGGGCACTTTTCAGGACATCACCGAGCATTACCAACTGGTGCAGCGCCTGGCCGACAGCGAGGCCCGCTTCCGGGAAATCGCCGAAAACATCCGCGATGTGTTCTGGGTGCGCGGTGTGGACTGGAAGGTGACGTATGTCAGTCCGGCCTACGAAAACATCTGGGGGCGCCCCTGCGAGGAGCTGTATGCGGATCCGCCGTCGTGGCGCGCTTCGATTCACCCGGACGATCTGCCCAGGGTGCTGGCCGCAGGCGCCGACATCGCATGCGAGTACCGCTGCGAATACCGGATCGTCAGGGCGGACGGCTCGGAACGCTGGATCGTCGACAGCGGCTTTCCGGTGTTCGACGACAACGGCCAGGTGCTCAGGGTTACCGGCGTGGCCCGCGACATTACCGACCGCAAGCGTGTCGAGCATGACCTGCGCCGTGCGCTGGAACGGCTCGAACACAGCAACCGCGAACTGGAAGACTTTGCCTATGTGGCCTCGCATGACCTGCAGGAGCCCTTGCGCAAGATCCGCGTCTTCGCCGACCGTCTCGGCGGCCGTGCAGAACGCCTGGATGAGCAGCAGCGCGACTACCTGGCGCGCATGTCGGCGGCCGCCGACCGCATGCAAAACCTGATTCTGGCCTTGCTCGACTATTCCAGAGTGTCCACCCGGGCGCAGACCCTGCAGAGGGTCGGGCTCGATGCGATACTCGATCAGGTGCTCGGGGACCTGGAGTTGAGCATCGCAGAGCATGGCGCGCGCATTGTGCGTGATCCTCTGCCCGAAGTGCTGGGCGATCCGCTGCAGTTGCAGCAATTGATGCAGAACCTGATTGCCAATGCGCTCAAGTTCCACCCCCCCGGCGTCGTGCCGGTGGTGCACGTGCGGGGCGGGATCGAGCACGGGGCGCCGTACCTGTGCGTGGCCGACAACGGCATCGGCATCGATCCGGCACATGTGACGCGCATCTTCCGCCCCTTTCAGCGCCTGCACGGCCGGAGCCGTTACGAAGGCAGCGGAATCGGGCTGGCCATCGTGAAGAAGATTGCCGAGCGGCATGGCGCACAGGTGCAGGTGCGCAGCCAGCCGGGGGCGGGCGCCGAGTTTTGCGTGCGCTTTGCCCACGTACCGCCTTCCTGAGTCTGCCGAAACCCTGTGCCGGCAAGGTCCTTCGGCATGCTGTTTCCGTTCGCCCCGAGCTTGTTGAAGGGCGCTGCCGGGACCGGGCTTCGACAGCGCCTGTCCTGAGCTCGACGAAGGACTCAATCCGGACGGTTGGCAGTGACTTTACGGGTCGGGTGAATATAATGCTTGCCAGTCGAATTTTTCAGGGATGCCGAAAGCATGAACGATTTACCGGTCACCTTGTTCTGTCTGCCCTATGCCGGGGGCAATGCACACAGCTATCGGCCCCTGACGCAGGCCCTGTCGTCGCGGGTGCAGGCGCGCACGCTCGAACTGCCCGGGCGTGGGGTGCGGGGCGGGGAACCCCTGTGTCGCGACATGCAGGCGCTGGTCGACGATGTGTTCGCGCAACTCGCACCGCAGGCGGTGAAGATCCCCTTTGCGCTGTTCGGTCACAGCATGGGCGGGCTGCTGGCCTATCTGTGCGCGCTGCGGCTGCGCGATGCGGGTTTGCCTGCGCCACGGGCGCTGTTCGTGTCGGCGCAGGAAGCCCCCGCGCGGCGCGGCGCACCGCCGCAGCCACCGCGCCATCTGCTGCCGGATGCCGCCTTTCTGGAGATGCTGCGCGCGCTGGGTGGCTGCCCTGACGAGGTACTCGCCGAGCCGCAGCTGATGGCCTACTTCACGCCCATCCTGCGCGCCGACTTTCAGGCAGTGGATGGCTGGCGGCACCGCCCGCACCGGCCCCTCGATGTGCCGCTCACGGTGTTGCTTGGCGAAGATGACTGCGTGTGCGAGCAGGCCGCAGCCGCCTGGGCGGAAGAAACCCATGGCCGCTTTGCCCTGCGCCGTTTTCCGGGCGGGCATTTCTACATCCAGCAGCACTGGAGCGACCTGGCCGAGCTGATCGCGGAGCAGCTTGCGCCGGCTCCCCGTCACGCTCAAGTCGAGCGGAAGCATACGCCTGCCTGAGACATGTGCAGTCAGCGTCGCAGTGAGCGTGAAAGGCGCCCGCTCACGGTGAGCCCTTCGACAAGCTCAGGACAAACGGAAACGCACGATAGCCCGATCGGGCCCACCCTGCGGCTGCACCGGGTGCGCTGGCCGGTGTTGCCGCGCATTGTGCTGTCGCCCGAGCATATTGACTGCGTGCTGCTCGATGCCGGCGCGCAGCCGGGCGCAGTGTGCGGCGCCATCCGGCAGCGGGTCAGCCCGCAGGAGTGGCAGCAGGCGCAGCGTTACCGCCAGCCGGACGATGCCGCGCGCCACCTGCTTGGCCGCGCCTTGTTGCGGCAGGTGTTCGGCGACCACCTGGGGCGTTCTCCCTGGCTGACCGACTTCGCGCGCAACCCCTGGGGCAAGCCCCTGTTGCCGCATGACGTGCCGGGCGTGGCGGTGCACTTCAACCTCTCGCACAGTGGCCGCTGGGTGGTGGCGGCGTTCAGCCTGATGGGGACCCCCGGGGTCGATGTGGAGCGGCTGGCTTCGGTGGCCGGTGTGGCACATGCCAGTGTCTCCACCGAACTCGCCGGGCAGTTGCACCCGGCCGAAGCGGCCGAGGTGCTGGCCGCGCCGCCCGAGGCCCGGGATCGCGCCTTTCTGCGGTGCTGGGTGCGCAAGGAGGCGGTGCTCAAGGCGTTGGGCGAGGGGCTGAGCCGGCCGCTGGCGTCTTTCCGGGTGCGCTGCAGCAGCGCACCGGACGACTGGCTGCTGCAGGCTCCGGCCGATGCTCCGCTGGCGCGCTGGCAGTGTCGCGATGTGGCGGTCGATGCCGGGCATGCCTGCAGCCTCGCCTGGCTGGCGCCCTGAGCGGGAGGGAATGTTCAGGACTTGCGGAGCCTGTTTCCGGACTGGCCTTCCGGCTGCAGGCGAATCTCCAGCGGCTGCTTGATATCCACATGCACATCGCGCTGCGGGAAGGCAATTTCCAGCCCGGCGGCGCGGAATTTGGTGTGGATGGCGGTGTGCAGCTGCGTGATCACGCTCAGCCGGTTGTCCAGGTTGGGCAGGTAGGCGCGCAGGTAGAGCATCAGCGCATCGTTGCCGAAAGCCTCGAAACTGGCCACCGGTCCGGGGTCGCTCAGAATTTCCGGGATCTCGGTGGCGGCCTCCTTCAGCAGGGCGAGGGCACGCTCCACATCGCCGTCATAGGCCAGCCCCACCGGCAGCAGGATGCGGTTGACCCTGTCGCTCAGCGTCCAGTTGATCAGCCGGCCGGTGATGAAGGACTTGTTCGGCACCACCAGCTCCTGCTTGTCGTAATTGGTGATGGTGGTGGCACGAATCTGGATGCGGGTGACCACGCCGGTGGTGCCGTCGATCGTCACCACATCGCCCACCCGGATCGGGCGTTCGAACAGCAGGATGATGCCGCTCACGAAGTTCGCCACGATCTCCTGCAAGCCAAAACCCAGCCCCACGCCGAGCGCGGCCACCAGCCACTGCAGCCCCGACCACTGCAGGCCCATGGTGCGAAATGCAACGATCAGGCCGACACCGACGATGAAGTACTGCGACAGCGTGGTGATCGCATAGCGGGCGCCCGCATCCAGCGGCAGGCGCTGCAGCAGGGAGATTTCCAGCAGACCGGGCAGGTTGCGCGCGGCCAGGAAGGTGACCGCCACAATGAACAATCCGACCACGATGTCGCCCAGGGTGATGGGCACCGTGGTCGGCACGCCATCGACCAGACGCTGGGCATTGAGCGGCAACTGGGTGCCCTGCAGGAAGGACAACGCCGGGATCAGGTCTGCCCAGATGCCCCAGGTGCCGAACAGCACGGTAAATAGAAAGCCGGTGCGCACCAGACGGCGCGACTGTTCGCTGAGCGAGTCGAAGTTTACTTCCGGCACGTCCGGCACAATGATTCCGGCTGCACCTTCCGGCCTGCCGGTGTCCTCTTCCGACTCGCGCTTGCTGCGCATCTCCTCGCGCCGGCGCAGCGCATCCTCGTGGCGCAGCCGGCGTTCGGCCACATACAGCCAGCGCAGGATCAGTTCCATGCCGATGAACACGCCAAACAGGAACCACAGCGTCGTCTGGATGCGCGCCTCCACCGGCACGGCGGTGTAGTGATAACCGGCCAGCGAGGCCAGTGCCAGCAGCAACGGCACACCGAGCAGCAGCGGATACCACAGAAAGCGCAGCTGCACCGCCATGGAGTGGGCCTGCTGTTGCAGCAACGGGGTGATCTGTCCGCGTCGGCCGAACAGCCGGTGCATCATTGTCATGAGCGCAAACATCAGCAGTGCAAACGCCAGCGCACTGCCGGCCTGGATGTTGACCGGCAGGGTGCTGCCCCCCAGCGCGCCCACCAGAAAGCTGCTCACCGCGCCCAGCGGAATGAACCAGTTCAGTTCGCCGCGCACCGCGCTGCACATCTGCGCCGGCCAGCCGAAGTGCAGCCGGCCCAGCCCCTCGCGGTGGCACATTGTCCGCAGCAGCGATAGCGAAAGCAGCAGTAGCGCGGCTTTTTCGAGCCCGAGCGCCAGCGAATGGCCGAGCGGGCTGGTAAAGCCGTCCATCGCCCTGGCCATGAGCAGCATCAGCGCCGGCAAGGGCAGCACCTTCAGCACGGTGAGCAACAAGACCTGCAGGCTGATGCCGGCACGGTCGTGCTGCACCTTGCGCACCGGCTGGTTGAGCCTGCGCAGGCGCTCGGCAGTGTTGCGGTTGAAGGTGAGCAGGGCAATCAAACCGCCCAGCACCAGCACCACTGGCAGCGGGTTGTTGCGCCCGAAGGCACGCCAGTCGTCGAGCAGTTGACCGAGCTGTTCGGGGCTGGAGAGCCATGCCCCCCACTGTGAGCGGTCGCTCGTAAACAGGCTGAGCAGACCGGTGCCCGGCATCCACAGCAGCTGCTTGTCGATGAACTGGGTGTAGTTGCTGACCAGCAGCAGATAGTCGCGGGCCGCAATGTCGAGCTGCGAGAGCTGCGCGATATGTCGCCCGTAGCCGGCCTGCAGCGTGTCCAGCGCCTCGTGGTGCGCCTGCAACAGGGTTTCGGCGTCATTGAACAGGCGCGTCCTGTCGGTGTCGTCCAGCGTTGCGGAGAGTCCTGAGAGCGACTCGCGCAGGGCGGTCTCGTCCCGGGCTGCGGTGCGCAGCAGGTCGTCGATGGTCAGCTGGCGGTGCAGGGCGGTGTTGATGCGCGCGGCGCGCTCCCGCTTGTCGCGCTGCAGGCTTTGTACGGTGGGCAGGGTGGCGCGGCGGATGCGCAGCGTGTCGCCCATGCTCACGCTGTGACCGGCAAAGCCGGTGCGCTGGCGGATGCGTTCGAAATCGGCACGCAGCTCATCGAGCTGGCGCTTGAGATCGTGCAGGGTCTGGTCGACCTGCTGCTCGTCGTGGATCAGGGTTTCGAGTTCGGCGCGCAGGCGGCGATTGCTTTCCGCCAGCTGACGGATCTGGTCGGGCCATCCGGTGACATGCTGCTGCAACTGGTCGGCCGCTTCCCGGGCCTCGCGTGCCATCGCTTCGCGTCGTTCCTGCGCAGCCTGGGTGAGCGCGAGCAGATGGGCCTGATGCGCCGCAATCAGCCCGCTGGCCTGCTCGCGTTCGCTCTGTGCCAGGCTGATGAGCGTGCTCTGGTGGGTGATCAGCGCATGGTTGAGGGCGCTCTCGCGCTCGCGCAGCGCCCGCTGGGCGAGCAGGCTGAGTTCGGTCGCCTGTCGCGACAGGTCGGCAGGCTGGCTTTCGAGCTGGGCCAGTTCCTGGGCAATGCGCTCCAGCTGGGCACTGTTGCCGGCAATCTGCTCGCTCAGGCTGGCGCTGCCGCCGAGCAGGCGCGACAGGCTGTCCTCGGCCCGCTCCAGCTGGTCGCGGCCAGCGGCGATGGCGCTTTCCTGTTCGACGATCAGGCTCTGCAAGCGCTCCAGCGGCGCCCGGGCCAGCGCAGCCTCATCCAGCGGAGCGGGCGGGGGCACGGATTGCCTGAGCTGCTCGATGCGCGCAGGCGCCTCCCTGAGCGTCGTGTCCAGCCGTTGCAGGCGCACGTCCAGTGCCTGCGCCGACTGAAACCGCGCCAGCGCATCGTCGTAGCGTTGCAGCAGGCCGGTGCGCAGCGTTTCATCCAGCTCGCTTGCATCCTCCACCTGCTTGCGGGCCGCCTGCAGCACTTCCGGAGAGAGCCGGCCGGTTTCATCGCCGGAACGGGGCGCCTCCTGGGCATGGGTCAGGGCAGACCATGCGATCAGGAGCAGACAGGCGAACATCACGAGGGCACGAAATCCCTGCTTGGCAGCGGCGGCAGACACGGAACACCTGAAGATCATCGGAGTGTGGCCGCATTGTACCGTTTTGCCCGGTGTGGCCCGGACCAGACTCGCGGCCGGCACCGCACAACGGTAGGATGACGGCAGGGATGCGGTGTGGCCCGGGGGCGCCGGCGCCGGGGCTGTGCGACACGCCCTGCACGATTTCCGTGCAGGTCTGAAAAACCGTTCGCAATCAGCGCGCTGAGCCAGCTATCCAGACGATATCCACAGGCTTTCACACCGTATCCGGGGATAATTCACAGCGTCCCGCAGCGTGGGCGCCGCGCTGTCGGCCGGGCCGCGACAACGACAGAACGCACAAGAGGACAAAACATGACTGAAGCAGGCAAGACATTCGACTATCTGGTGATCGGCGGCGGCAGTGGCGGTGTGGCCACGGCGCGGCGTGCCGCCGAATATGGCGCCCGCGTGGCGCTCATCGAGGGCGCCCGCCTGGGCGGCACCTGCGTGAATGTGGGCTGCGTGCCCAAAAAGGTGATGTGGTACGCCGCGCAGATCGGCCATGCGCTCGACGATGCGCCGGCCTATGGCTTTGCGCTGAACCGTGAAGGCTTCGACTGGGGTGCGCTCCGTCAGCGGCGCGATGCCTACATCGAGCGCCTGAACGGCATCTACGCGCGCTTGCTCGAAAATTCCGGCGTCAGCGTGTTTCGTGGCTTTGGCCGCTTTGTCGGCCCGCACACGGTGGAGGTGGGCGGCGAAACGGTCAGCGCCCCTCATGTGGTCATCGCCACCGGCGGTGAGCCGCTGATTCCCGACGATGTGCCCGGAGCGGAGTTGGGCATCAGCTCGGATGGCTTCTTTGCGCTCGACCGGCAGCCGCGCCGCGTCGCCGTGGTGGGCAGCGGCTACATCGCGGTGGAATTGGCCGGGGTGTTCGCGGCCCTTGGCAGCGAGGTGCATCAAGTGGTGCGCGGCGACGTGCTGTTGCGCCCCTTCGACGACATGCTGCGCAGCACGCTGGCCGAGCAGATGCAGGCGTCCGGCGTGCATCTGCACCTGCACACCCGCCCGCAGTCGGTCAGTCGCACCTCTGATGGCGCCCTGCGGGTGAGCTGCACCGGGGCTGAAGGCGAGCCGGTGGCGCTGGAGGTCGATGCGCTGGTGTGGGCGATTGGCCGGCGTGCCAACACCGCCGGCCTGAACCTGTCCGCCGCCGGCGTGGCGACCCGCGACAATGGCGAGATCGTCGTCGATGCGTTGCAAAACACTTCGGTGGAGGGGGTCTATGCGATTGGCGACATCACCGGCCAGCCACCGCTCACCCCGGTGGCCATCTCCGCCGGCCGCAAGCTGGCCGCTCGCCTGTTCCTGAACCAGCCCGACAGCGCCCTGGAGGTCGATCAGGTGCCCACCGTGGTGTTCAGCCACCCGCCCATCGGCACCGTGGGCCTGAGCGAAGCCGAAGCGCGCGCGCAGCATGACACGGTGCGCATCTACCAGACCCGCTTCACCCCGATGTACCACGCCCTCACCGAGCACAAGCCGCAAACCGCGATGAAGCTGGTGTGCGCTGGCGACGAGGAACGGGTCGTGGGCCTGCACATCATCGGCACCGGCGCCGACGAAATGCTCCAGGGCTTCGCCGTGGCCCTGCGCATGGGCGCCACCAAACGCGACTTCGACCGCACCCTGGCCATTCACCCGACCAGCGGGGAGGAGTTGGTCACGATGCGGTGAGCTGGCCAACAATGGAAAGCAGCATGGAGAACAGCGCGGCGTCTGTGTCCGCGAGATGTACAACACCACCAAGGAAGTGCGCATGACTCGTGTATTGAAATATCTTCTGCTTCACGTTGCGGCATTGCCGTCGCTCGCCCTGGCCAGTGATCTGCCGGCGGTGCGCTTTGCGCATCATGACTGGGAGCTGGCATGCGACAACACCCGCACATGCAGGGTGGCGGGATATCACGAGGACGGGGCCGAACTGGCCGTATCGGTACTGCTCACACGCAAGGCCGGTCCCCATGCGGGGGTGACCGGGCAAGTGATGCTCGGAGAATACGGGGCGCTGCCGGCCCTGGAGCGCTTGCCCGATGTGTTCGAGCTGGCCCTGAGCATCGATGGGCAGCCTGTCGGGACGGTGGCGATGTCCAGAACCTCGATGCTTGCCGAGCTCACGCAGGCGCAGGTGAGTGCGCTGCTGGCGTCGCTCGTGCGCACGAGCCGGATCGAATTCACCCATGGCGAGGACGTATGGCACCTGTCGGACAGGGGCGCGTCGGCCGTGCTGCTGAAAATGGATGAATTCCAGGGGCGCATCGGCACGCCCGGCGCCCTGACCCGAAAGGGGCAGAAGGACGAGGGCAGCGTGCGCCCGCCACTGCCGGCGCCGGTGGTGAAGGCTGCACCGCTGCCGGCACCGTTACCCGGCGATGCACACTTTACGGAGGCGCATGAAAGCACCTTGCTGGCGGCCCTGCGGGCGCTCGACTTGGGGGACGACTGCCCCGATGTGAGCGAGCCCGGAGGGGAGGTGCCGGAGTTGCAGGCAGTGCGCCTGACGGAAAGCAGGATGCTGCTCTCGGCGCGATGCTGGGGCGGCGCCTACAACATCGGCTACGGTTTCTGGGTCGTCAATGCCACGCCGCCCCATCAGCCGGTGCTGGTCACCACCCAGGGGTCGGAACAGGCCGACGGCACCCTTTTTGCAAGCCACAAAGGGCGCGGGCTGGGGGATTGCTGGACTTCCGAGGCATGGACATGGGATGGCAGCCGGTTTGTGCCCACTTCAGTCACATCCACCGGCATGTGCCGGCTGATGGCCCCCGGCGGCGCCTGGTCACTCCCCACCCTGGTGACCGAAGTGCACGGCGCGGCACAGCGGTGAATGGGGCGGGTTTGTAAGCCACTCCACAAGAGAAGTTTTCCTACGTTTTCCCTGAAGGCGTCCCGACATCACCGGAACCGAAAACCGCTTCATGCGGGGTGCCGCCTTGGGTTCAGGTGGCCGAAGGCCAGCAAGCCGATGATCCCGGCCAGCAGCATCATGGCCCATTCGGACAGCGTCGGGATGGCGGCAACATCGCCAGCCGCCAGCGCCGGGCCACCCGGGTCGACGATCACGCCGTTGGCGGTCAGGTCGTCGTCGCCCGCGCCGCCGTCGGTCAGCGTCAGGGTGATGGTGTTGCCACTGATCACCGCTCCGCTGAACACGTACCAGTGGGGCGTGGGGTTGGCCTGCGTTCTGCCGAATTTGTAGTACTGGGTGCCGGCAGGCAAGGGTTCCGGATAGGTCAGCACCACTGTGGCGCTGCTGCCTGCTGTCCCCATTTCCAACTGCAGGCTCACCACACCGTGCGGCAAACTGACATTGGCCGGGGGCGGCGTGCCCACGCTGTCGGTGGTGGCCGTGCTGGCGGCCGTGATTTGCCAGTTGTTTTCCGTGGGCGGCGTCAGCTCTACCGGCTCACCGGTCTGCGGGCCTTCGGGCACGAAGATCTGGTAGCCAAACACGGCGGTGGAGGCCTGGTCCGCTTGCACGTTGCTCAGGGTGCACTGCGCGCCCTGTCCTGCGCAGGCGCCTGTCCATTTCTGAAACGCATAACCCGAACCCGTGTTGGCCACGGCCGTGCAGGTGGTGTTGCCGCCGTGGGGCACCGGGCTGGGGGCGCACGAGGCGGTACCGCCCGCTGCCGGACTGGCGCTGGCGGTTACTGCGTGGGTCTGCAGGCTGGCGCTGCAACTGGCGTTGCTGCCCCCACCGCTGCCGCTGCATGTCCAGTTCCACGGGCCGCTGCCCGTCACGCTGCCCGCCGTCCCCGCGTTGCACAGGCCGGTGGTGGGCGCGCTGGTGAAGGTGCCCAGGTGGCTGCTGCCGCAGGCGCCGTTGACCGGGTCCGGGGGCGGGGCTGTAACGGTGATGCTGGCGGTCGCATCGGTGGCCGCCAGATAGCGCTCTGCGCCACTGTCGCCGGTGCCCGCCTGGCTGGCGGTGAGGGTGCAGGTGCCGGCCGTGGTGCCGGTGGCGGTGGTGCCGCTCAGGCTGCAGGCGCCGCCACTGGCGGACAGCGTCACCGGCAAGCCTGCGCTGCTGCTGGCGGTGAGGGTGCTGGTGCCGCCCACAAGAATCGTGGTGGGGTCGGCGCTGATGCTCAGGGTCTGGCCGGCGTAGGGGGCGGTGCAGGCGTTGGCTGCGGTGCTGCTGCCTCCGCCGCTGCCGTTGCAGCCCCAATGCCATTGGCCACTGCTGCCGGTCACGGTGGTTGCGGTGCCCGTGGCGCACAGGTTGGCCGAGGGCGCGGTGGCGCTGGCCGGGCCGTGGCTGCTGCCGCAGGCACCGTTCACGACTGGCGGCACATTCGCGGTGAAGCTGGCGGTGGTTTCCTGCATGGCGGTGGCTTCAGTACCGGCATTGCTTGCGTCGTCGAGGGTGCCGGTGGTCTGGCCGCTGCGCAGGGTGAAGGTGACGGTGCGGTCGCCCGTAGCCGGGGCGGTGAAGCGCACCCGAATCGCATCGCCGCTCTTGACGATGGCTTCTTTCACCCACGTATCTGATCCATTGATGTCGAATTCGGCGCTTTCATCGCCTGCGATGCGCGCACCGCCCCAGGCCTCGCCCGCAGTGACGCTGGGCGCAAGGGTGAAGGCGTCGAAGGTGACGGTAGCTTCAGCAATGGCGGTCTGCGCCTCAGGCGAGGTCAAAGCAGCAAAAGACTGTCCGCCGCGCACAAGCCGAACAGGGTTGAGGCTGCTGCGGAAGTTGCCGTAGGCGTAGCCATCGTAGAAGTACACGTCCCACGCGCCGTCCGAATTGGCGGCGTAGGGCGAACCCGACCAGACACCCGAAGACAGCGTATCGGGGAACACCGTGCGGTTGACGTTGGGGTTATCGCCGCAGTCTTCGGTGATCTTCAGCAACTCGTTCACGTAAGCCATGCGCCAGGCGCCGCTTTCCAGCAGGTTCTGGCTGAAGCCGGCATCGATGCCCCAGGTGGTCTGATTCGTGAAGGATTTGGGCAGTAGGCTGTGCTCTGTTTCGGCCCACGCGTTCCAGGTTTTCGACTGCGCACCGGTGATGCTGCACTGGCCATGACTGAATGTCTCGCCCTCGACGCAGCGCTTCCACACCAGCCCGGTGGGCCAGTGCATGGCGCTGGCGTCGCTGCCCGCCATGCCGAGAATATAATTGGCGTCGGTGGGGCAGTTCGATTGCGCCTGTGCCAGCAGTGGCAGGGCGCAGGCGCCGAGCACGGCGAGCCAGCGCGGCATGCGCTGGGTCATCCGGAGGGGCGGGGTGAGTGACATGGAACGGTTCCTGTGTTCTTGATTTGATCGCAGCCGGCTGGGCCGGCAGCGCACGGCTGACTTAACGTGGGCCTCTCGAGGCTGCGCCTTCCATAAAACAGGCACGATGCTATCAGTCGGCCATGGTTTGGCAAGCGGTTTATTAACCCGGCCCTTAATTCTACTTTGTCAGATTTATCGCCCATCGTTTGTTGCCCGAAACCCCGATGAATCCGAGCGAGCCTGCCGTCGTCGATGAGAGTCTTTTGCCAGGCTGCGATTCCGATGTCGTCGTTCTATGACTTCAGCCAGTTCTGTGGCACCCATTTGTCGTTTCGGCAACATATGAGCGATGGCGGTGACCAGATCGTTGAGCGAGAGCATCGGCCAGGTTTCGCGATGGGTGACTTTCTGTTTGACCAGGAACAGGGCAGCCAGCATGACCAGCGCCATATGGTGATGCCAGGCATCCCAGCGACGCACCTGGTAATCGGCCATCGCACACTCGCTCTTGGCTTCACGAAAGGCGTGTTCGATGAAGAATCGCTGCCCCTGCACGCGTGCCAGCACCGTCAGTGCCGTGTCCTGTGGGGCATTGGACAAACAGTAGTGAGAAGGGGTCGAGGTGCCCGGCTCGCGACGCACCATCAGATGCCACCGATGCGCTTGAGCCTGCTTCCCATCCCAGAGCCAGACCTGGGCGTGCAGATACTCGGCACGGAGCTCACCCTTCTCGCCCTCGCGCAAGCTCAGGCGTTGCCACGCCGTTGCCGGCTGCGCTGCCGCCCAAGCATCCACGCGGATCGGCACGGCCTCGGTCATCAGACGACTCGGTTTGCGCCCGCGCCCCGTTCTGCTCGGCACCGTCGGCTGCGGATCGGTCAGATAGACGCTTTGATCCTTATGGACGTCGGCCACGAAGGATTTGCCTCGGGCATCAAGTGCCCTGAGAAACGCCGGCTCCTTGCCATAGCCTCCGTCGAGCGCAATGAATCCATAGCGCACGCCGATCTGATCGGCTTCATCAATCATCTCGAGGGCCAACGTGCTCTTCGAGCGATAAACACGTTCAGTCTCGGGAATCGCCGCTCGATCGCAGCGCTTTACGTCACTTACCCAACTCTGGGGCAGATACAAGCGCGCACTGAACAAGCTCGCCATCTCTCCCCGGCACAGCGCGGCATAAACGCCGACCTGGCTGTTATCGACCTTGCCAAGACGCCCGTTCCAGTGCCGTGCCACGCCCGCCGAAGCTTTGCCCTTCTTGGCTATCGCACTTTCATCGATAACCAGCACCGACTCCGGTCCTCCGAGCAAACCATCGACTTCAGTGGCCACCGCCCGACTCAGTCCCGACCAATCCACGCACTGACTCGTGAGCATGTGCTGCATGGCTTGTTCATCGACCGCACCGGTCTCGCTCATGCGCAGCATGTTGCCCCGCTCCGATTGGAAAAGCCCGCGTACGTAGCCGAAAAAGCTCTCGGAGACGTTGCGCGTACGGGTGACGAAAAATGATGAAAACCGCTCAAGATGGGCATCAAGCGCCTGTAGAAGGCTCGCAAGGGCATCAGCAAGGCACGGACGAGGGTGTTTGAGTTGACATGGTCAAATAACTTATATTTAACAAGCACTTATTTTACCATTCCCCGCTCGCCGAATCTGACAAAGTAAAATTAAGGGCCGGGTTAATAATCTGTCGGCCGGTTCTGGCCTGACGAAGCGAGGAAGAAAGGCGCCACGTCATGCGCGGTCATGATGCTGAAGCCAATCCTGTGGGCGCCTCGACCGCTTACGGCAGGCTCACCACCACCCGGCCCGGGGTGCCGGTGAGGCGGGCGTTGCGGCCCATTACGTTGGGCATGCGGTCGACCACTTCGGGGTCGCCTTCCACCGTGGCCTGGAAGTTGAAGCGGCCGTCGGCTTCCAGCCGTCCGCTGCCGTTTACCCGCAGGTCGCCTTCCAGCGTGTGCACCGTGATGTCGAAGGCGCGGCCGACGGACTGGAAGCGGATTTCGTGCGCGCCAAGTTCGCGCTCGGGCAGGATGTCCAGCCCGGCATCGCGCCACTGCACGGTGAGCGCGCCTTCGCAGCTGGCCCGCCAGTCGCAGCCGAAGCCGCTGGAGCCGAGCAGAAGCCGGCCACGCCAGCCGGCGCGGGCAGCGGGGTGGGGGATGGCGGCGGCGATCAGCGGCAGGGGCAGGTCCACTTCCAGATGGGCCAGGTCCACCCCGTCCGGGGTGATCCGCACCCGGCCCTGCGGGTGGCCATGCTCGCTGATGCGCAGGCCCAGCCCCAGCGGCGAGCCTTGCCCGTCGAGCGACCATTCCACCGCACGCACGGCCTGCAGCGTGCGCTGACCGGCCGAGATCGCCAGCACACCGCGCCCCTGCCAAACACTGCCGTGGGCTTCGACCAGACGCAGCGTGCCACCGCTGGCGCGGGCGAGCAGAGTATCCATGAGGCTGGCGGGCAGGCGCACCACGACCAGCGCCAGCGTGAGCAGCAGGAGCAGCGACAGGCGCAACCACATTATTGCGGACTCAGCGCGATGCGGAAGTGGATCGTGTCGCCACGGGTTTCCATGCTCACCTGGGCTGCGCGCAACCGCTGCTCGGCCTGCAGCGTGGCCAGCCAGTCCACCAGCGCGGCAAACCCGCCGCTGCCTTCGGCCTGCAACAGGTGGCCGCTGCGTTCGATGCTCACCTTCAGGCCGCGCGAGCTGGCCGCTGCCGAGGCGGCGCCGAGCAGCGCTTCGGTGGGGGTGGTGGCGGGGGCGGGCAGGGTCTGCAGGCGGCTCAGTTCGGCAGCGTCGGCCTGCATCTGTACCAGCTGTGCCTGTGCGGTGGGCAGCTGGGTGGCGAGCCGGCGATGTTCGGCCAGCGTCCATTCGGTGAGCCACACCAGCAGCGCGCCGGCCACCACCAGCATGGCCAGCAGGATCATGCGGCGCTCGCGCGGGCTGCGGGCCTGCAGCGCGTCGAGCAGGCGGGAAACCGGTGCATTCATGGCAGCACCCTCCGGTTGATGATGAGACTGTCGGGTTCGCTGCCCGCCCGGGCGTCGTGCCCCAGGGTGTGCAGCCGGGCCTGCAGCAGCTCGGTCTGGGTGAGGCGGGTGGGGTCGTAGCGCACCTGCAGCGTGCCGTTGTCGGCGTTGTATTCGAGGGCGGTGATGGCGTGTCGGGTGGCGTTGCCGCCAATGTCCGCAAAGCTGTCGAGCAGGGTCAGGAAGTCGCTCTCGCGCAGTTGGCCGTGGCGGGCGCGGGCTTCGTCGAGCGCACGGCGCAGTTGTACCGCCGGGGCGATGGCCGGCGTGCCGGGCACGGCCGTTTCGAACAGGCGGCGCAGACGGGCTTCGGTGGCTTCCAGTTGCTGCGCCTTCCACAGCACTTCACCGAGCAGGGCGAGCAGGCCGATGAAAGCGGCCAGCGTGGCGAGCATCAGGGGGGCGCGTGCCTGGCGCAGCACGCCGCCGCTGCTGCGCGCGGCAAATTCGCCATGCAACAGGTCGGCAGCCTGCGCATGTCCCTGCCACCAGACGGGGGCCGGCACGGTTTCGAGCACCACGCCGTGACGCGTGGCGAGGGCCTCCAGTGCGGCTTGTGCGGGGGGCAGTTCGCCGGACAGGGCCGTGACCCGCAGGCGTGCGGGTCGCTTGCCGGCGGCACGGTCGAGCAGGTGTTCGAGCATCGGCAGCACCGTGTCGGGGTCGACGGCGATGGCGGGCGCGGGCGCGGGATTGAGGATGAAGCCGCCGTCCGGGCAGGCGCTCAGGCTCCAGCTGTCGGGCGGAAGGGGGGCTTGCTGCAGGGCCGAGGTGATGCGCTGCGGCGGGCGTCCGAGTGCCTTGAGCTGTGCGACGATGCGCTGCAGGCGGGGACGCGCGCACACCAGCACCCGCACGCTGAAGCCTTCGTCCAGCTTGTGGCGGGCGGTGACGGTGAGGTGTTGCTCGTCCACATCGCGCAGCAGTTGTTCTTCCAGCGCGTAGCGCAGCAAACGGGTCTGGTCGCTGCGGCCACCGGCTGGCAGGCGGGTGTCCAGCCAGCTGCACTGCGGCGCGGAGAGCACCGCTTCGCAGCGCTGTGCGGCGGGCCAGTGGCGGGGCTCGGAGTGGCCTTCGCTCACCACCCGGTCGCGGTCGTCGAGCACCACCCAGGGGGCGGAGGGGGTTTCGGGCCAGCTTTCGTCCAGATGGACGATGAGTCGTGTGTTCATGAGTCAGGGGTCAAGGAATGCGTTGCCAGAGAATGTCGGGCCAGGTGTTCTTGCGGTCGAGCAGCACATCGAGGCTGACCACAGACACGCCGTTGCGCGCCCGGCCGGTGACCAGGAAGAAGCGGCTGCGCACGTCGAGCAGGGCCGGGCTGTCCACCGAGGCGCCCGCAGGCAGCCGGGCGGTGAAGTCGGCCACATCGCGAAACCAGGCGCGGTCGCGTTCGGCCACCAGTACGGTGGCAGCATTCAGCTCCAGCCCGGACGTTATCGCAAAAAGCACTTCGGCTGGGGCGGTATTCACGTTGATCTTGCTGGGCGCGGGCACGGCAACCGCAACTTCGGCCAGCCGGGCCACCAGCCGCGGGTCGAAGCCGGGCACGGCGAGCAGTTCGCCGAGGTCCACCAGCGGGCCGTGCGGGGCGCTGCGGGCCGTGCGGGCGCCGGGGCGGCTGCGGGCGTTGGCCTCCTCGTCGGGCGGAGCAATCCATTCGAGCAGGGCGTCGGCCAATTGCGCGGCCCGGTTGGCCGGCACCTCCAGCGCACTGAGCAGGCGTTCGAACTGGTGACGGGCAAGCAGCTCGGGTTTGCCTTCGGGGGCGAGGTTGTTGAGGTTGAAGCGGCCTGACCAGTCGATGATTTCGCCGGACACCTCGGCCTCGCCGACCGGGGTGGGGGGCACCCGCACCGCCCAGGGTTCGCGCAGGTGGTCCACCGGTGTGCTGCGTTCGTCGTCGGCCAGCACATTGCGCGCCCAGTCGACCGCGCCGCGTGCCAGCAGGCGGGCCTGGGCCTGATCCTGCAGGCCGGTGGCGCTGTCGATGCTGCGCCCCAGGCTGCCGATGATCGCGGCGGCCACGCTGGCGGCCAGAAACACGGTGACCAGCGCCAGCACCACCGCCGCGCCGCGCTGGCGGGCGGGTGCGAAGGGCGCAGGGAGGGGGCGGGAGTGGTCAGCGCAGCGCATACAGCCGGGTGATCAGGCCTTCGGGTTGGAGGTCGAGCTGCAGTTCCACCGCGTCGGGCAAGGGCTGGGCGCTTTGTCCGCCCTGCGCAAGCTGTCCGGCCGGGGGCCATTGAGTGTGCCATTCACCCGAACCGATGAAGCGCCAGTGCACGCTGCGCACATCGTCCAGCAGCCGTTCGCCGATTTCTTCCGCATGTCCGGCCGGCAGCCCTTCGGGGCGGCGCAGCCAGTACAGCTGGCCGTTGGCATGCTGCAGGCGAATGCGCTCCACACCCTGGCTGTTGATGCTCAGCCATTGCAGCTCGCCTGCGTCGGGGGTGCCGCTCAGCATCAGGGCGGCGGGGCGGCGGTTGCCGGTCACGCGTGCCGGGGCGGCGATCTGCAGCAGCTCGGTTTCGATGATCTGCAGGCTGCGCTCCAGCGCACGCCAGCGTTGCAGGCTGTCTTCCAGCTGTTGCTGGGCGGTGAGCAGCTGGGTGGTGGCGCGATAGCTCAGGGTGCCCAGCACGGCAAACACGGCCAGCGCAATCATCAGCTCGATGAGGGTCAGGCCGCGCTGCCGGCGGCGGGCGTTCATTGCAGTGGCCTCGCGAGAAAACCGGTGAGGCTGGCCAGTGGGCGGCCGTCGTCCGGGTGGTGTACTGCGACATCCACGCGCAGGAACAGCGGGTTGGGCGTGGGTTGCACGTTTTCGCGCCAGATGAAGCGCTGGCCGGCCTGTTCGGCCTCGCCCTGGTTGATGCCCAGCGGGGGCCACAGTTGGCGGGCGCGCAGTTCGGCCAGGCGGTTTTGCGCCACCCAGCTGGCCAGCCCGTGGTCGCGCAGGAGTGCGGCCGACTGGGTGCTCGCTCCGACCGCGCGCATCGCCGCGCCCAGGGCGACGGCGAGAATGGCCAGCGCGACCAGACATTCGAGCAGGGTGAAGCCGCGCGTGCGTTTCATGCCGGCGAGCGGGGGTGTTGCCGGGTTTCGACTTCGCCGGTGCCCCGTCCGCGCAACAGCACGCTGCCGTCGGGGGTGAGCAGTTCGAGCTCGAAGCGCGGGCTGCGCGTGCCGAACACGATGTAGCGGGCGGATTGATCATTCACCCGCAGGGCGGCCCAGCGCAGATCGTCCGGCAGCACCCGTTCGACGAACAGGGGCGCTTCTTCCAGCGCAATCCAGCGCCCGTCGGTGTCGCGCATGCTGAAGCGATAGCCGTCCGGCAGGGTTTCGAAGGCGATGCTCTGGCCGCGAATCCGCGCCCGCTCGGCGGTGGCCTCCAGTACCCAGCGCAGGCGCTCGACGGCCAGACCGGTATCGCGGCCGCGCAGCACCTCCAGACTCACCGACACGCCACTGATCACCACCCCGAGGATGGTGAGCACCACCAGCACTTCGATCAGGGTGAAGCCACGGCTGCGCCGCATGTCTGCGCGGCCGGACTCAGAGCGCCCAGGAGCCGATGTCGGCATCGAAGTCGTTACCGCCGGCGCGGCCGTCGGCGCCGAAGCTCATGACGTCCACCTCGCCGCGCAGGCCGGGGTTGAGGTACTGGTAAGCCTGGCCCCAGGGGTCGGTGGGCAGGCGTTCGAGATACGGTTTCCAGTTGTCGGGCTGCGGCTCGCTGGTGGGGCGTTCGACCAGCGCCTGCAGGCCCTGCGCGGTGGTGGGGTAGCTGCGGTTGTCGAGCTTGTAGAGCTTGAGCGCCTGCATGAGGGTGGCGATGTCCTGCTTGGCGGCGACCACCCGGGCTTCGTCCGGGCGGCTCATGATGCGCGGCACCACCAGGCTGGCGAGCACGCCGAGGATGACGATCACCACCATGATCTCGATGAGGGTGAAGCCACGCTGTTGCGGGCGCTGCGGCAGGAAAGACGATGGCAGGGGGCGGAACGGAAGCATGCGCAATTACCTCAGGAAGGTGTTGATCTCGATGATGGGCTGCATCACCGCCAGCACGATGAGCAGCACCAGGCCGCCCATGGCGAGCAGCAGCAACGGTTCGAGCAGGCTGGTGAGCGTGCCGGTGCGGTTTTCCAGCTCCTGCTGCTGCAGGCGGGCGGCGCGGGCGAGCAGTTCGTCCAGTCGCCCGGTGGTTTCGCCGTTGGCGATCATGTGGATGAGCAGCGGCGGAAAGGCCCGGGTGGCGCCCAGCGCGCGGGACAGGCTCTGGCCTTCGCGCACCCGCTCGGTGGCGTCGCGGATGGCGTCCTGCAGCGGCACGCGGCCGATCACCTCGCGCCCGGCGTCGAGCGCGGCGAGCAGGGGCACGCCGCTGCCGGCGAGGATGGACAGCGTGCTGGCAAAGCGGGTGGCATCCAGGGTGCGCAGGTGGCGGCCGATGAGCGGCAGGCGCAGCAGGGTCTGGTCCCACCGGCGGCGGATGGCGCGGTCGCGCAGCAGCCAGTGCACGCCCAGGCCGCTGAGGCCGATGAGCACCATCAGCAGCCAGCCCCAGCTACGCAGGAAGTCGGAGATCAGGATCATGCCCCGGGTGAGCAGTGGCAGGGCTTGCTTGCCTTGCTGGAACACAGACACCACTTGCGGCACCACATAGGTCATCAGGCCGATCACCACCAGCGTGGCGACCACCGCGACGATGGCCGGGTAGAGCAGGGCCTGCTGGGTTTTCTGGCGCAGGGCGTTGCGCTGCTCCAGATAGTCGGACAGCTGGGTCATGACGTTGGCCAGTTCGCCGGATTTTTCGCCGGCTGCCACGGAGGCGCGGTAGATCGCGGGAAAGGCGGTCGGGTAGCGGTCGAGGGCGGCGCGCAGGCTGTGTCCGGCGAGCACCTCGGAGCGGATGCCGGCGAGAATTTGCCGGCTGGCTTCGTTTTCGGACTGTTCGATGAGGGCGGCCAGGGCCTGCTCCACGGTGAGCCCGGAGGCGAGCAGGGTGGACCACTGGCGCGACAGCAGCACCAGTTCGGACTCGCGCAGCCTTCGCCGGGTGGCCTTGCCTTCGCCGCGTGTCGACACGCTGCCCACGTCTACCGGAAACAGGCCGCGCTCGCGCAACAGGGCACGGGCGGCGCGGCTGGTGTCGGCTTCGAGTACGCCGGTGGTTTCCTTGCCCTGGGCATCGACGGCGGTGTAGCGGAATGCGGTCATGGTGGTCAGTCGCGGGTGACGCGCAGCAACTCTTCCAGTGACGTGATGCCGTCGGCCAGATGGCGCAGGCCGTCGTCACGCAGGCTGCGCACGCCGTGCTGGCGTGCGTGGGCGCGCAGGCTGGCTTCGTCGGCGCCGTCGTGAATGAGGCGCGAGAGGGTGTCGTCGCTGATCATCAGCTCGTAAATGCCGCGCCGGCCGATGTGGCCGGTATGGCCGCAGGCCGGGCAGCCGCTGGCGCGGGACAGCTGCGCCGGGCAGTCGTCGCCGAGCAGGGCGCGTTCGCTCGTGCTGGCCGGGTGGGGACTGCGGCAGTCCGGGCACAGTTGGCGCACCAGCCGCTGGGCCAGCACGCCGCGCAGCGTGGAGGCGAGCAGGAAAGGCTCCACGCCCATGTCCACCAGTCGGGTGACCGCCGAGGCGGCATCGTTGGTGTGCAGCGTGGCCAGCACCAGGTGGCCGGTGAGGCTGGCCTGTACCGCGATCTGCGCGGTTTCGAGATCGCGGATTTCGCCGATCATGATCACGTCCGGGTCCTGGCGCAAGATGGCGCGCAGGGCCTTGGCAAAGGTCAGACCGATGCGGGGGCTGGCCTGGATCTGGCCGACGCCGGGCAGGTCGTATTCCACCGGGTCTTCCACCGTGACGATGTTCAGGCGCGCGGCATCCATGCTCTGCAGGGCGGAGTACAGGGTGGTGCTCTTGCCCGAGCCGGTGGGGCCGGTGACCAGCAGGATGCCGTGCGGCTGCGCGAGCAGGGAGGCAAAGCGGGCGCGCGTGTCGGCGGCCATGCCGAGGGTGTCCAGCCCGATGCGCGCGCCGGCCTTGTCGAGCAGGCGCAACACCAGCCGTTCGCCGTGGGTGGTGGGCAGGGTGGATACGCGTACATCGACCTGGCGTCCGGCCAGCCGCAGGCTGATGCGTCCGTCCTGGGGCAGGCGTTTTTCGGCAATGTCCAGGCTGGCCATGATCTTGATGCGCGAGGCCATTGCGGCGTGCAGGCCCCGGTGCGGCTGGGCGATGTCGCGCAGCACGCCGTCGCGGCGCAGGCGCACCACTGAATTGCGCTCGTAGGGCTCGATGTGGATGTCCGAGGCCCCTTCGCGGACCGCCTGGGTGAGCAGCGCGTTGATCATGCGGATGATCGGCGCGTCGTCCTGGCTTTCGAGCAGATCGGCGACCGCCGGAAGGTCGGTCATGAGCTGGGACAGGTCGATGTCCTGCCCCACGTCGGCCATCACTTCGGCCGTGGTGTTGTCGCCGCCGCTGTAGGCTTCGGCCAGGCGGGCATCGAACTCGGCCAGCGGCAGGCGCTGGATGTTCAGCGGGCAGCCGAGCAGGCGGCGCACTTCGGCCAGCGCGGCGGGGCTGGCGTCGTCGCGCAGCCAGAGCTCGGTGTGCGTGTCATGGCGGGTGCCCAGCAGCACGCCATGCGCTTTGGCGAAACCGTAGGGCAGGGGGGTGCTGCCAGCGCTCATTGCACGATCCGGCCTTCGACGACCAGCGCGATGCGCGCATCTTCCACCGGTGCCGGAGCATCTGCGCGGTCCATCAGGTCGGCGGCTTCGAGCGGCCGTGCGCCCTGTGTGGCCGATGCGCCGATGGCAGCCGGCGGCAGGGTGGGGGCCGGAGGTTCGTTGCGCAGCATGGTGACCGAATCGACCACGTCGTGCTGCTGGCCGATCACATAGTCGTAGCGCGAGCGGGTGAGGTCGGTGTAGCTGTCCTGATCGCGCAGGATCACCGGGCGCAGGAACACCACCAGATTGGTCTTGCTGCGCTGGCGGTTGCGATAGCGGAACAGGTTGCCGGCCACCGGAATGTCGCCGAGCAGCGGCACTTTTTCCTCGCCGGAGGTGAAGCTGTCTTCCACCAGCCCGCCCAGTGCGATGATGGCGCCGTTGTCGACCAGCACGGTGGACTTGATCGAGCGGGTTTTGGTGGTGGGGCCACGGCTTTCATCCACGGTGGGGACTACCGAGGAGGCTTCCTGGTAGATGTCGAGCTTGATCGTGCCGCCTTCGGATATCTGCGGGCGAACTTCCAGGGTCAGGCCGACGTCGCGCCGCTCGATCGTCTGGAAGGGGTTTTCCGGGGTGGAGCCGCTGCCGGTGCTGGTGTATTGCCCGGTTACGAAGGGCAGGTTGCGGCCGACCACGATCTTGGCCTCTTCGTTGTCCAGCGTGACCAGCGTGGGGGTGGACAGGATGTTGGTGCGGCTGTCCGACTCGAGGAAGCGGGCCAGCAGGCTGAGGTTGAAGATTTCCACCATTTCGCCGCCGATCGGCACCTTCACCGTGCCCTTGCCGATCATCAGGTTCATGCCCTTGCCCACCGAGGCGATGTTGGCGGCCGCACCGATGATGTTCTGGCCGTTGCCCCCGAAGTTGGTGCCGCCGAGCAACTGGGTGCCGGCGTCGCCCAGGTTGGCGGTCTGCCACTGGATGCCGAATTCGGCCGCGCGGTCGGAGGAGACCTCGGCAATCAGCGCTTCGATGTACACCTGGGCGCGGCGGCGGTCGAGCTTGTCGATGACATGGCGCAGGTTGCGGTAGGTGGCCTCCGGGGCGACGATGATGAGCGCGTTGTTGACTGCGTCGGCCTGTACGATGCCGCTGGACTGGCCGGAGGATGTGCTGCCCGAGGCGCTGCCAAGGTTGGTGGCGCTGCGCCCGTCCTGCTGCATGCCGCTGCTGCTGCCAAGGCTGCCGGTGTTGCTGCCGCTGCCGCCCAGGCCGGTGGTGCCGAGGGAGGAGAGCGCCGAGTGGTCGCCGGACAGGGCGGCGTTGAGGGTTTGCGCAACCTTCACCGCTTCGGCGTTGCGCAGGTACACCACATGGATGTTGCCGCCCGCGCCGGGTTGGTCGAGCGAGGCGATGAGTTGGCGTACTGCGCGGATGCGCGCCGGATTTTCGGAGCGGATCAGCAGGCTGTTGGTGCGTGGTTCGGCAATCACCTGCACGCGCAGTCCATCGCCGCCGCCACCGGCTGCGGCCGGGCCGCCGCCTTCGTTCATCAGCCGGTTGATCGTGTCGGCCAGGTCCACCGCGATGGCATATTCCAGCTTCGCCACGGTGACATCGCCCTGCGGCACGTCGATGGATTCGATGATGCGCGCGATCCGCGACAGGTTGTCGGCGTAGTCGGTGACCACCAGCACGTTGTTCGAGGGAAAGGCGGTGACTGTGTTGTTCGGCGAGACCAGCGGACGCACCACCGCGAGCATCTGCGCGGCCGACTCGTGACGCATCGGAAACACCTGGGTGATGAGCTTGTCGCCGCCCACCGTCTGTTCGCCACGCCCCACCGGCACGCCGTGCAGCTTGGCGTCGGCTTCGGGCACGATCTTGGTCACGCCCGGGCCTTCCACTGCGGTGTAGCCCTGCAGGCGCAGCGCGGAGAGCAGGATCTGGTAGGACAGGTCGCGCGACACCGGGGTGTTGGTGACGATGTTCAGCGTGCCCTTCACGCGTGGGTCGACCAGAAAGTTCTTGCCGGAGATTTTGCCGATGGCATCGATCACCGAGCCGATCTCGGCATTTGCAAAGTTCAGGGAGACGTTGTCATCGGCTCGCACCGGCAGGCTCAGGGCGGTGCTGGCAAGGGTCAGGACAAGGGCAAGGCGGCGGGCCAGGACGGATGCTTTCATGCGCGGGATTATCTCAGATTCGCCGGAGCGGGCGCGGCGGGGTTGTAGCGCACTGCGCCAGGCATGGACGGTGTGCCGGCTGCAGCTCTCGCAGCGGCTGCGGCGTTGCGGTCCAGTGCGATGCGTTCGCGCAGGCCGTTGCGCTCGATCTCGACATGCTCGGGGTACAGGCCGGTAAGCACCACCCCTGGCGCCAGCGTTTCGCCGACCATGTAGGGGGCGACCGCCCCGCCGGAGGGTTTCAGCAGGGCGAAGCCAGGGGCGTTGCCGAAGCCGGTGGCCACGCCGATCAGGCTGAAGCCGGTGGCGGCGGCTGGGCTGCGGGGTGTGCCGGCTACGGTTGCCTCGCCGTTGCCGGCCATGGGCTGCTTGATGGCCAGGCGCTGGGCGGCCAGGCGCGGGTCGGAGACCGGTTGATAGGCGGCGGCCAGTGGCGCGGGCGCGGTGAGGCGGGTGATCAGCGAGGAGGCAATCCACGCAGCAAACACCACTGCACCTGTCCACAGCAGGGCGGTCAGGGCGCGGGCGGCACGGCCGGTGAGGCGACGCTGGATCATGAATGCGGCTGGCTGGCGGGCGTGTTGGTATGGTGGTCGATGTTGCGATCCATAGTGTGGAGCGCAGTGCTGCTGTGCGGCAAGAAAGGGCGAATCTTACTTCAGCTTGCGCCGGAACGGGGCTTGAATGTGCCTCTTTCGATGCAACATGCGCTGTTACGACGCATGCGGCCCGCATGGACGCCGTGTGCGGGTCGCATGCGGGCCGCAGGCCGGCCGGCATGGCGCGGGGTGCGCCGGCCGGCCAAGTGCGAACGGGCGCGGCGCTCAGCTGCCGATCACGCCGCCATCGTTCTTGGTGATGACGACGGTGGCCGAGCGCGGCAGGGCGTTGCCCCCTTCCGGCCAGTGGCTGTCACCCCCTTCGCCGGGGTGCTGGATGTTGATGAACAGCGTGCGGCGGTCGGGGGTGAAGGTCAGACCGGTGACCTCGCACTCCTTCGGGCCGACGAAGAAGCGGCGGATCTCCTTGCTCGCCGGATCGGCGCACAACATCTGGTTGTTGCCCTGGCCTTCGTACTCGCCGGCGTTGCTGTAGTTGCCGTCGGTCTGTATCCACAGCCGGCCGTCGGGGTCGAAGCCCAGGCCGTCGGGGCTGTTGAAGGTGTTGTCCACGGTGACGTTGGCCGAGCCGGACTTCAGGTCGGCGCGGTCGGTGTATTTGATCGGGTTGCCGGCGAGCACGAAGATGTCCCACTCGAAGGTGGTGGCGGCCGGGTTGCCTCCGGCCTCGCGCCAGCGCACGATCTGGCCGTAGCGGTTGGACGGGCGCGGGTTGGCGTCGTCGGTGGTGCTGCGGCCGGAGTTGTTGGTCAGGGTGACATACACTTCGCCGGTGGTCGGATGCACCGTCACCCACTCGGGGCGGTCCATCGGGGTAGCCCCCACGGCGTCGGCGGCCAGACGGGCATTGATCAGCACTTCGGCCTGGTTGGCAAAGCGGCTGTCGGCGGCGAGCACCGGGTTGGCGGTCTTGTCGAGCAGCAGCCATTCGCCGTCGCCCATGAAATCGCCGCTTGCCGCACCGTCCTTGAACTTCGCTACATACAGGCGGCCGCTGTCGAGCAGCGCGCTGTTGTCGCCGCCTTCGACATAGGCACGGTCGGAGACGAACTTGTACATGTAATCGTTGGCCTGGTCGTCGCCGGAATACACCACGATGCGCTTGTCGGCGGTCAGCGCATAAGCGGCGTTCTCGTGCTTGAAGCGACCCAGCGCGGTGCGCTTGCGCGGGGTGGCGTTCGGGGCGAACGGGTCGATCTCGACGATCCAGCCAAAGCGGTTGGACTCGTTGGGTTCCTTCACATAGTCGAAGCGCTCGACCACCTGCTCCCAGCCATAGCCGGTGGTGGTGCCGGACAGGCCATAGCGCTTCTGTGCGTCGTTGCGCTGGTCGCTGCCGGTGGTGGTGCCGAAGTAGTTGTTGAAGTTCTCTTCGCAGGTCAGGTAAGTGCCCCACGGTGTCCAGCCGTTGCCGCAGTTGTTGATGGTGCCCAGCACCCGGGTGCCGCTGGGGTCGGCGCTGGTGCGCAGCAGTGCGTCGCCGGCGGCCGGGCCGGTCAGCTCCATCGGGGTCTGCGCGGTGATGCGGCGGTTGTAGGGCGAGTCGAGCACGATGTCCCACTGGCCTGCGGCATTGCGGCGAATGTGGATGACCGAGATGCCGTGGGCGTTCATCGCCTTTTCGGCGCGTTCCAGCGTCATCGGGCCGCTGTCATTGGCGCCGAACAGCCAGGTGTACAGCCCCACGCCCCGGGTGGTGGTGTATTCGTGGTTCATCACCAGCAGGCCTTCGCTGCTGCTGCCGCCGATCGGGAAATAGTGGATGCCGTCGTGGTTGTCGCCCACTTGACGGGCCTGGTCGGCGGCGCTGTCGCTGCCATCGCCCTTCCAGGTGGCGCCGGCGCCACTCGAAAACAGCGGCGTGCCCCAGGGGGCGAGCACCGTGGCGGTATAGCCTTCGGCCACGCTCACCGCGTCGGCGGTGGAGGTGGGGATGGCACGAAAGCCCAGCAGGGAGGATGGCGGGGTGTCCGGCCCGGGAGCCGGCACCGGGCTGGAACTGCTGCCACCGCCACAGGCGGCCAGCGGACCGGCCAGGAAGGCGGCGGCCGACAGGCCCAGGCCGGATTTCAGGAAGCCGCGACGGTTCACTGCGCGCTCGACCACGTTCTGGAAGTGTTCGTTGCCGGACAGGTTGGTGGGCAGTTCGTCGGTGTCGATTTGCCAGGATTTGTGCATCTGAGTGACTCCGCTTGTCAGGATGATTTGAGCGATCGGGGTGCAGGCGTGGCCCGGGCCGCTGTCTGCAAGCAGCGAAGTGTAGGGGGCTTGTGTTTCAGTTCCTTGACCGGTGGGCTGCAGCTTCGGGTCGCGGGTTGCCCTTATAATCCGGGGCTTTCCTGCCCAGTGGAGTCGATTTTTCATGCGTTTCCTGCACACTGCCGACTGGCACCTGGGGCGTCTGTTCCACGGACGTTCCCTGCTTGAGGATCAGGCGCACCTGCTCAACCAGTTTGTCGAACTGGTGGGCAGCGAGCGGCCGGATGCGGTGCTCATCGCTGGCGATGTGTATGACCGGGCGGTGCCGCCAGCCGAGGCGGTGAATCTGCTTGACGACACCCTGTCGCGCATCGTGCTGGGCTTGCAGGTGCCGGTGGTGATGATTGCCGGCAATCATGACAGTGCCGACCGGCTGGGCTTCGGCGCTCGCCTGCTGGCGGCTGGCGGGCTGCACATTGCCGGCCGGCCGGGCGAGGCCGGCGAGGGGCTGCGGCTGCGCGATGCGTGGGGCGAGGTGTGCATTCAGGCGCTGCCCTATGCGGAGCCGGCGCTGGTGCGCGACCTGCTCGGACAGGCGGTGGCCGACCATGATGCAGCCATCGCGGCGATGCTCGGCTGGATGCGCGAGCGCGGGGGCTGGGGCGAGCGCAATGTGCTGGTGGCGCATGCCTTTGTGGCCGGGGGCACCGAGAGCGAATCCGAACGCCCCCTGTCGGTGGGGGGGAGCGGAGCCGTGCCGGTGTCGCATTTCGAGCGCTTCGATTATGTCGCACTCGGGCATCTGCACCGGGCGCAGCAGGTCGGCAGTGCGCGGGTGCAGTATGCGGGTTCGCTGATGAAGTATTCGCTGTCGGAGGCGGGCCACGCGAAAAGCGTGACGCGGGTGGAGCTGGGCGCGCCCGGCGCCGGCCTGCTGTCCTGCGAACGCCTGTCGCTGTCGCCCATGCGTGACCTGCGTTGCCTGCGCGGCACACTGGCCGGATTGGTGGAGGCGGGGCGTCAGGACGCCGCACGCGACGATTACGTGTTCGCACAACTCACCGATGACGGGGCTTTGCTGGAGCCGATGGCCCGTTTGCGCGAGGTGTATCCGAACATCCTCGGCTGCGAGCGCGAAGTGCTCGCACGCAGCGGGGCGGGCGGGGTGGCGGCGCTGCGCCGGCAGCTCGACATGCGCACCCTGTTCGGCGAATTTCATCGCGAGGTGGTGGGCGAGACGCTCGATGAGGCTGCGCTGCAGGCGCTCGATCAGGTGCTGGAGGCCATGGCGCAGGATGCACGCGAAGCGGGGAGGGCCGAGGCATGAAACCCCTGTTGTTGACGATGCAGGCCTTCGGGCCGTTTGCCGGCGTGCAGCGTGTGGATTTTCGCCTGTTCGAGCGCAGCAACCTGTTCCTGATTCACGGCCCCACCGGCGCGGGCAAGACAACCCTGCTCGACGCCCTGTGCTTTGCGCTGTATGGCGAAACTTCCGGCGGTGAGCGCGATGCACGTGCCATGCGCAGCGACCATGCGGCGACCAGTCTGGTCACCGAGGTGACACTGGAATTCATGCTCGGCGCCGAACATTACCGCGTGCAGCGCACCCCGGCCCAGCGCCGGCAGCGGCGTCGGGGGGACGGGCTGACCGATGCAGCGGCCACCGCGCAACTGGATCGCCGCGAGGCCTCCGGCGCGTGGGTCAGCGTGGCCACGCAGCCCGGCCGGGTGACCCAGGAGGTGCAGCAGCGGCTGGGCTTTGACAGCGAGCAGTTTCGTCAGGTGATCGTGCTGCCGCAGGGGCGTTTCCGGGAGTTGCTGAGCGCCGGCTCGGACAAGCGCGAGACGATCCTGCAGACCCTGTTCCGCACCGAAACCTGCCGGGTTCTGAGCGAACGGCTGAAGGTCGCCGCGAAGGCGCTGGAGACGGAGGCACGCGACCTGCGCCTGCGCCGTGAAACCCTGTGCCGGCAGGCGGATGTAGCCGATGTGGAGGGCCTGCTGCAGCGCCGCGAGGCGGTGTCCGCCCAGGTGCTGGCCCTGCAGGCGCAGGAGGGCGCGCTGCGGGCTGCCGATCAGCATGCGGCCACCGCACTGCAGGCGGGGCGTCAGGCCCAGGCGCTGCTGGCCGAGCAGCGGGCCGCGACCGAGGCGGTGCACGCCCTGCAGGCCCGGCATGCGCTGATCGAAGCCGAACAGGTCCGTCTGCAGCAGGCGCGGCAGGCGGAGCGCATCCGCCCGCTGGATGTGGCGCGCAGCGAGGCCGAGCGGGCCCATGCCCAGGCGCAGAGGCGCCTTCAAAAGCTGGTGGATGAGGCCGCACAACTGATTCAGGCCCGCCAGCGTGCGGCCGATGCACTGGCCGAGGCCCTGGTACGGGTGCCGGAGCGTGAGGCACTCAGCCGCGAACTGACCGAACTGCAGGGGCGTGTCACGGCGGTGGCGCAGCTCGAAGCGGCCGGCCGCGAGCGCCAGCGCCTTGATGCGACCCTTGCGGAAGGCGAGCAGGCGCTCGCGCAGACCCTGCAGGCCATCGGGGACGCCGGGCAGGAAGTGAGCACGCTGCAAGACAGCTTGCGAGCGCACACCGAAGCCGCAGCACGACGGGAGAGCCTCGAACTGCGTCTGCAGGCGCTCCGGCGCGAACAGCAACGCCAGAGCCGGCAGGCCGAGGCCTTGGGCAGCCAGGCGCAGGCGCGCACGCGTCATGCGGCGGCGCTCGAAACCCTGCAGGCGGCGCACACTGCGCTTGCACACGAACAGCAGCAGGCAGAGGCGTTGGAGCGGGCGTGGATGAGCGGACAGGCAGCCCGGCTGGCGGCGGCGCTGCAGCCGGACTGTCCCTGCCCGGTATGCGGCAGCGCCACCCATCCGGCACCGGCTCATGCAGGCGATGACGCTGCTGCACCGGCGCCGGACGAAGCCACCCTGCGCGCCCAGCGGGCACGGGTGCAGCAGGCCATGACGGCGCGCGACGCTGCGCAGCTTGCCGCCATGCAGGCCGCATCGGCGCTGCAGGTGGCCGACGCGGCACTGCTCGCGGTGCAGCAGGATGCGCCCGAGGTGCCGGTAGAGGCGGGTTCGGACGCACTGGCGGCCCTGCAGCAGGCCTTGCAGTCGGCCCGCGAAGCTGGACAGTCCTGCGAGCGCGTGGCCGCGCGGCTGGAGGCGGCGAGCCAGCATCAGACGGCCCTGTCCGCGACGCGGGAACAGCAGGCGGCGCACTGCGAAACCACGCGGCGGGCACTTGCCGTCGTGGCGCGCGAACTTGAGCTGCTGGGCAAGGACGTGCCCGAGGCCTTGCGGGCACCCGGAGCGCTGTCCGCCCGTATCGACAGCCTGACTGCCCGGCGCGACCATCTGGATGCCGCGCTGGAGCAGGCACGGCGGGACGACCAGCACGCCGGTAACCGGCTGTCGGCCGCGCAGGCGGCACAGGCGGCAGCACAGGACGAGCTTGGGCGAACGCAAGAGGGGTTCGGCCGCAGCCGCGATGCTTTTCTCCAGGCCCGCACGGACGCCGGTTTTGACGACGAGGCACACTGGCGGGCAGCGCTGCTTGCGCAGGAGGACATGGCGCGCCTGGAGCGCATCATCGGCCAGTACCAACGCGACTGTGCGGCCGCCGAGGACCGCTTGCAGCGTGCCACAGGCGCGGCCGAAGGGGTGACGCTCCCCGACCTGCCGGCGCTGGAACAACAGGCCACCGCAGCCCGGCAGGCGCTGGAGCAGGCGCTGGCGGGCCTGCGCGAGGCGCAGACGCGGCTGCAGGAGATCGGGCGGGCGCTCGATGCGCTGGACGAACTGACCCGGCGGGCCGGTGAGCTGGAGCGGCAGTATGCGGTGCTTGGACGGCTGGCCGAGGTGTCCGGCGGAGACAATCCGCTGCGCATGACCTTTCAGCGTTTCGTGCTTGCCACCTTGCTCGATGAGGTGCTGGAGGCGGCGTCGCTGCGCCTGTCCAGAATGAGCCGGAACCGCTATGAGCTGCAGCGCGTGCGTGGCGTCCGGGACTTGCGCAGTGCCGGCGGGCTGGAACTGGAGGTGTTCGACCATTACACCGGCAACGCACGTCCGGCCAGTACGCTGTCGGGCGGCGAGGGGTTTCTCGCCTCACTGTCGCTGGCGCTGGGGCTGGCCGATGTGGTGCAGTCGCGCGCGGGCGGCGTGCAGATGGAAACCCTGTTCATCGACGAGGGCTTTGGCACGCTGGACCCGGAGAGTCTGGATCATGCGCTGCGCACGCTCATCGACTTGCAGCAGGCTGGCCGCATGGTGGGCGTGATCTCGCATGTGGCCGAACTGCGCGAGCGCATGGATGCGCGACTGGAAGTGCAGCCGACTGCCGATGGCAGCCGGCTGAAGGTGGTGTGCTGAACCGGTGGCGAATGACCCCGTGCCTCCGTACCCCTGTGCGTATGTGGGATACGGCTGCGCGGCCGCTCAGCGGCAGGCGGTCAGCGTGGTGCTGGCGGGCAGTACCGGCGGGGCCGAAGACAGGGCCTGGCTCAGGCGCGGATCGCGCTTGTAGATGTCGGGCTGAACGAACACCGTGCCCTGCTCCGATACCCCGGCAGTCCAGTAGGCGACCAGTATCGGGACAGGATGGGCCAGTTCGAGGTTCCGCGTGCGACCGCTGTCGAGCAGTTCCCGGAAGCGTTCGGGGCTGACGCTGCCGGCATCGGCAATCAGCAGATCCACCAGATCGGTGGCGTTTTCCACACGCACGCAGCCGGAGCTGAAAGCGCGCTGGTCGCGGGCGAACAGGCGCTGGCTGGGGGTGTCGTGCAGGTACACCGAGTAGGGGTTGGGAAAGCGGATGGCGATGCGCCCGAGTGCATTGCCCGCGCCGGCATCCTGACGCAGCATGATGGCACCGGGGCTGCTCCAGTCGATGCTGTCAGGGTCGAGTTCGCGCCCGTTGCGGTCGAGCACGCGCATGCGGTTGCGGGCGAGGTAGGCCGGGTCACGGCGAATTTCCGGCAGCTTGTCGTTGCGCAGGATGGTGGGGGGCACCGTCCAGGTGGGGTTGAGCGTGAAATGCGTGATCTCCGAACGCAGCAGCGGCGTCGGGCGGTTCGCGCGGCCCACCTGGGTGCGGGCCTGCCATTGTTCGGTGCCGTCGCGGTAGTAACGGATCATCGCGCCGGCCACATCCACCAGCACCATGTGGTCTTGCAGTTCAGCGGCCAGCCAGCGCAGGCGTTCAAGGTTGATGCGCAGCTTGTCGCGCTGCTCTGCGGGGGAGACGTTGAGCGCGGCCAGCGTGGCCGGCCCGACGATGCCATCGGTTTCAAGCTGGTGACGGCTCTGGAACTCGATGACCGCCGCAACCAGGGCGTCGTCATACACCTCGCTGTCCGGCATGTCACCCACCCCCTGCGCGGCAAAGGTTTCAGCCAGGCGCGCACGCAGCAGGGGGACGCGCGCGCTGCGTTCGCCCGGGCGCAGCGAGGGACCGGAGGGCAGGGGTTTCCAGTCCTGTATGTCCTGGCGCTGGTCGAGAGTCTTCAGGGCGCTGCGCAGCGCCTGGTAGAGCGGCAGCGACGGGCGGGCCCGTGCGAAGCTGCCGGCGAGATCGTCGATGTCGGCCGCTGCGGCGGCAATCAGGGCAGGTGCCGGGCCGCTGCGTCGTGGGGCCACCGTGCTGGCCCGCCACAGCGGTTCGACCCGTTCGGGGTCCAGTCGGCCATGGTGCAGGTGTGCAATGGCCTGCAGATAGGCACGTGAGGCAAGCACATCGTCGCATTCTGCCAGCGGCACCGCGTCGCGTGCCCATTGCATGAGTTGTTGCACGCCGTAATCGTCCGGCCGCAGGCCGTCGTGTTCGAGTTCGAGCAATTGTGCGACCAGTGCCTGCAGCCGGCCAGGGGTGTTCCAGACCGGTGCGAAGCCATGATGGGCGTAGAACTGGCGCAGCGTCTCGGGCCCCACTGCATGGGCCGTCCCGGTAGGGCTGGCAACTTGTTCGAGCAGCAGTTGCAGCCCGGAGGGGGCTGGGGGCTGGGGGATGGCCACCGCCACGCCCTGAACGCTTTCGGTGGCCAGCGCCGGACCGGCCAGCAAGGCCAGGACGAGAATGGGCGTCAGGAGATGGGAGGTTCTTGTTCGTAACAAGGCTTTTCCTGGAAACAGGCGCTGCTAGAATAGCGCCACCCTTGGACAGGGCGGCAGCCGGAACGCGGTTGTTGTCGCCACGGACAACGCGCGGCACCTTACCGGCCACCGCGGCGATGTGCCGTTCTCAAACTTGCGAGCCGGACGCCCTGCCAGTGGCATGGTGGGGCGTGCGGAGGGGTTTCATCATTCATGGACCCTGTCGGGTGCGTCCGGGTTCAACGGGCGTCGGCAGGGTCCTGTTTCAGTCTTGGTGCGCTTTTTCGGGGCAGCGCTGAGATCGTATCAAAGAGGATCGATAGCATGATGCATAAGTTGGGCAGAAGTATGTTGTTGGCGGGCATCAGTGTTGTATTTTCGTCGCATCTCATGGCCGCATCGCCGGCCGAAACCAGTTTGATCGATTCACTGGCCACCGTGGCACCCACACTGGAACGCAAGGTGCTGCAAAAGGCGGTCTCCGCCATGGAATGTGCGGTGAGCGCGGGCGCAAGACCTGCCGAACGTCTGGCGGTGATCGATTTCTCCAAACCCTCTTCCGAGCCCAGGCTGTGGATCTTCGATCTGAAGCGCAAGTCCCTGCTGCTGGAGGAATTGGTGGCGCATGGCCAGAACTCGGGTGACGACATGGCCACCGCATTTTCGAATGTGGTGGGCAGCCATCAGTCCAGCATTGGCCTGTTCCGCACGCAGGAGAGTTATTTTGGCCGTCACGGCTATTCCTTGCGCATGGACGGGCTGGAGCCCGGCGTGAATGACAAGGCGCGCGAGCGGGCCATCGTGATCCACGCGGCCGACTATGTGGACCCCGCCTGGATTACCCGTCAGGGGCGCATCGGCCGCAGTCAGGGCTGCCCGGCGGTGCGTCCGGAGGTGGCGCAGCAGGTGGTCGATAGCCTGAAGGACGGGCAGTTCATGTTCTCGTATTACCCCGATCCGGAATGGCTGCAGAGCTCGGCATACCTGAACTGCGAACCCGGTCGGGTGGCGGCGCTCGTGGCGCCGTTCTCAGGGTCCTGACCGGGGCCGGTTCGGGTTCAGTTGGTGGTGAAGCCGGTGCGGCACAGCGCCGGCACATATTTCCGGTTTTCGTCCATGGCATCCGCAATGCGGGTCAGTTCGGCCTGAATCAGCCGGTCGAGCGGGTCGTCCACTGGCTGGGTCGGGCTGAACTGGCCGCTTTCGACGATGCGTCCGGCCAGGCGCGCAAAGCGCACATGGCCGTCCATGTGGGTCACATGGCTTTCCATGAAACGATACAGTTCCCGCATCAGCAGGATCAGCACGATGCCGCTGCCCGTGCCCAGGATGCCTGCCGAGGAAGCGGTCAATCCCAACTCGGTCAGGCCGCTGCTGGCCATCACGGCATTGCTCAGGCCCGCAACGAGCAGGGCGGCCAGGCTGCCGATCCCCACCGTGCGACCGATCAGGCGTCGTCGTCGCAGCGCTTCCTGACGGCGCATGGCCTTCATGAGTCGGGCAAGTGTCGCGTAGTCCTGTGCAGACCCGTAGAACCAGGCGGGAACGTGGGCGTTCCTGATGCTTTCCGGGTGGATCGTTTCGTTCGACATATGGCCTCCGGCTGGCGAGCAATCGTGAGTATTGTGAGTCTGGCAAACACGATGTTGCATTTCAAGTATTGCATATGGATTGCATATGGATTGCATGGTCGTGAAGGTTTTCCGCAAAAGAAAAACATCTGTTTCCAGCCCGGTTCTTGCGGCGTTGCACCGGTCGGCGACACTCGGGTGCGATGTCCGGGTTTCTGTCGGGCACACTTGCGGGTATGCGATTGGTAACCGTATGATGAGTGCTCTTACACTTTGATACGAGCAGTTCGTGCGCTGCGGGTGAGGGTGTGCCGGGCAGTGGCAGGGCTGTACGCAGTGAGGTTTCGTGCAGTGAAAGCCACCACACGTCGAGGGAATTCCGCCACAAGGGCGGATCGTCTGGCCAGGGGGGCTGTGCTGCTCCTGATGTTGCTTGCGGTCACCGGCTGCGATCTGGTCGGCGGGCAGGCGGGGCAGAAGCCAGCTGCAGCCGTACCTCCGCCGCCACCTGTGGTCGAGGTGACCGAGGTGCTGGTGCAGGATTTGCCACTCGTCAGGGAATGGGTGGGGGTGCTCGATGGCAATGTGAATGCGACCATCCGGTCGCAGGTCACCGGTTATCTGATCAGTCAGAAGTATCGCGAAGGCGATGCGGTGAAGAAGGGCCAGATCCTCTTCGAGATCGATCCGCGCACTTTCCGGGCCGAGGTGCAGCAGGCGGAGGCGGCACGCAACCGGCAGCGTGCGCTGTTCGAGGCGGCCACCGCGACGCTGGCGCGGGTCAAACCGCTGGCCGAACGCAATGCGCTCAGCCAGCGCGATCTGGATGAGGCGATGGCGTCCGAGCAGTCGGCGCGCGCCGCCCTGGAGCAGGCCAGCGCCACGCTGGAGACGGCCCGTCTGAATCTGGGCTTCACCCGGATCGAGTCCCCCATCGATGGCATCGCAGGCATCGCCAAGGCCCAGATCGGCGATCTGCTGAGTCCGGGCGCGGCATCCGAGCTGACCACGGTTTCGGCGGTCGATCCGATCAAGGCCTACATCAGTATCAGCGAACGCGAGTACCTCGATTTCCTGAAAGATCGCGATTACCGGGTGAATGACCATCCGCTGCAACTGGTGCTGGTCGATGGCAGTGTGCACCCGTATCCGGGCGAGGTGACGCTGGTCAACCGCGAGGTTGATCCGACCACCGGTACGCTGAAGATCGGAGCGTTGTTTCCGAATCCGGAGGCACGCCTGCGTCCGGGGCAGTTCGCCAAGCTGCGCGCCACGGTGGCCATGCGCGAGGGCGCCCTGCTGGTGCCGCAAAGGGCGGTGAGCGAGGTGCAGGGGCGGTATTTCATTGCGGTGGTCGATGCACAGAACACGGTGCAGATGCGGGCAGTGGTGCCGGGCCAGCGCACGGGTTCGAACCGGGTGATCCGCGAGGGGCTCAAGCCCGGTGAGCGTGTGATTACCGAGGGGACGCAAAAGGTGCGCGACGGGATGACCGTCTCCCCCCGTCAGGCTGCGCCAGCGGCGGCTTCCAGCGGCGGGGAGTGAGCGCGAATGTCACGTTTCTTCATTGACCGCCCCATTGTGGCGATGGTCATCTCGATTCTGATGACCATTGTCGGCCTGGTGGCGATGAGCAGCCTGCCGGTGGCGCAGTATCCCGAGATCGTGCCCCCGCAGATCAACATTTCCAGCAGCTACACCGGGGCCGATGCGCTCACCGTGGAGCAGGCGGTGGCCACGCCGATCGAGCAGCAGATGTCCGGCGTCGATAACATGAATTACATGTATTCGATCAACGCCAACAACGGGCAGTCGACGCTGACGGTGAATTTCGACATCGATTCCGACATCAACATCGACCAGGTGCTCGCGCAGATGCGCGCCGGCCAGGCCGAGTCGCAACTGCCGGCCGATGTGCGCAATGCCGGGGTGCGGGTGGCCAAGTCGTCGGCGTCCCCCCTGCTGGTGTTCGCGCTGTATTCGCCCGGTGACACCTACGACAACGTGTTTCTGGCGAACTACGCCTACATCAACATCAATGACCAGATGACCCGGGTGAAGGGCATCGCCAGCGTCACGGTATTCGGCGCGGGGCAGTATGCAATGCGCCTGTGGGTGACGCCCGACCGGCTGGCGGCGCTGAACATCACGATCCCGGAAATCGTGCACGCGATCAGCACCCAGAATACGGTGAATCCGGCCGGAACGGTGGGGGCCGAGCCAGTGCCACCGGGCCAGGAGTTCACTTATGCCGTGCGCGCCCAGGGCCGCTTGCAGACTCCGGAGGAATTTGGCGAGATCGTGCTGCGCGCGCACCCGGACGGCTCGATGGTGCGGGTCAGGGATGTGGCCCGCATTGAACTCGGTGCGCAAACCTACAGCATGGAAGGGCGGCTCAATGGCAAGCCGGCGGCGCTGGTGGCGCTGTATCAGGCGCCCGGCTCGAACGCGCTGGAGGCGGCCGCCAGTGCCAAGGCCTTGATGGAGACGCTCAAGCAGAGTTTCCCGCCCGACCTGGACTACGTGATCGGGCTGGATACGACGCTGGCCGTGACCGAAGGCATCGACGAGATCAAGCACACGCTGTTCGAGGCGCTGGTGCTGGTGATTCTGGTGGTGTTCCTCTTCCTGCAGGGCTGGCGTGCGACGCTGATTCCGCTGCTCGCGGTGCCGGTGTCGCTGATCGGCACCTTCATGCTGTTTCCGATGTTCGGCTTCTCGATCAACACCCTGTCGCTGTTCGGGCTGGTGCTGGCGATCGGTCTGGTGGTGGATGACGCGATCGTGGTGGTGGAGGCGGTCGAGCACCATATCGAACAGGGGCTGAGTCCGCGGGAGGCGACGATCAAGGCGATGGAGGAGGTGACCGGGCCGGTGATTGCGATTGCGGTGATCCTGGCGGCGGTGTTCGTGCCGACCGCCTTCATTCCGGGCATCACCGGGCAGTTGTACCAGCAGTTTGCGGTGACCATTGCGGTGTCGGTGATCTTTTCGGCCTTCAATGCGCTCACCCTCAGCCCGGCGCTGTGTGCCATGCTGCTGCGCCCGAAAAAACGCGGTACCGGGCTGCTGCAGAAGTTCTACGACGGTTTCAACCGCGCCTTCGGCCGGGCCACGAATGGCTATGTCGGGGTGTGTCGCCTGGCCATGCGCAAAAGCCTGTTTACCCTGCTGTTGCTGGTGGGGGTGGTGATTGGCACCGGCGTGCTGGGCAAGGCCGTGCCGGGCAGCTTTCTGCCCGATGAGGATCAGGGCTATGTGTTTGCCGCCATCCAGTTGCCCGATGCCGCGTCGCTGCAGCGCACCAGCGAGGTGGCGCGGCAGGCCGAGGCGCTGATCATGGACACCCCGGGGGTGGAGCATGTGACCACGGTGCTGGGCTACAGCCTGTTGAGCCAGGTGAGCAACAGTTACAGTGCCTTCTTCTTCATCACGCTCAAGGAGTGGTCTGAGCGGACCGTGCCCGAGGAGCAGTATGAAGCGGTGCGCAACACCTTGACCCGCAAGCTGGGGGGCTTGAGCGGTGCGATCGGCTTCGCCTTTCCGCCGCCGCCGATTCCCGGCATTGGCACGTCGGGCGGGGTCACCATGGTGTTGCAGGACCGGGCCGGCAACGACCTCGACTATCTGGCCGAAAACACCAGCCGTTTCATCGAGGCGGCGCGTCAGCGCCCCGAGCTGGCCAGCGTGTCGACCACCTTCCGGCCGACGGTGCCGCAGCTGTTCATCGATGTGGATCGCGACAAGGTGCTCAAGCAGGGGGTCAACATCGAGGATGTTTACAGAACCCTGCAAAGTTTCCTGGGGAGCGGGTTCATCAACTATTTCAACCGCTTTGGCCGGCAGTGGCAGGTGTTCCTGCAGGCAGAGGGCGAGTTCCGCACCAGCATCGACCATGTGGGGCAGTTCTATGTGCGCAACGCCCGTGGCGAGGCGGTGCCGCTGTCTGCTCTGGTTTCGGTGCGCGAGGTGCAGGGGCCGGAGTTCACGATGCGCTTCAACATGTACCGCAGTGCGCAGATCAATGCCTCTGCCGCCCCCGGCTACAGTTCGGCGCAGGCCATGCGTGCGCTGGAGGAGGTCTTTGCTGAAAGCATGCCCAGGGAAATGGGCTTCGACTACATGGGCATGTCGTATCAGGAGCACCAGGCGCAGCAGGGGGTGTCGCCGGCCACCGTGTTTGCGTTCTCGCTGTTGTGCGTGTTCCTGATCCTGGCCGCGCAGTATGAGAGCTGGACCTTGCCGTTTTCGGTGCTGCTCGGTACGCCGATTGCGGTTGCGGGGGCCTTTGCGGCGCTGTACCTGACCGGACACGAGAACAATGTGTATGCGCAGATCGGTCTGGTGATGCTGATCGGTCTGGCAGCGAAGAACGCGATCCTGATCGTGGAGTTTGCCAAGATGGAGTACGAGAAGGGCGGGGTCAGCCTGATGGATGCCACGTTGCAGGGCGCGCGCTTGCGGCTGAGGCCGATTCTGATGACCTCCTTTGCCTTCATCCTCGGCTGCATGCCGCTGGCGCTGGCCAGTGGGGCCGGTGCGGTGTCACGCCAGGTGATGGGCAACACCGTGATCGGCGGCATGCTGGCGGCGTCTTTCATCGCTATCTTCTTCATTCCTGTGGCGTATTACGTGATCGAGCGCTTGAGCGGAGGTGGCCAACCCAAACCGGTGCGCAGCGCCGCAGACGGTGCGCGGGAGGACAGTCATCATGCGTAGCGCGTTTCCCGTGGTGCTGTGTGCCGCCTGGCTGGCCGGCTGCACGATGGGGCCGGACTATGTGCGGCCGGATGTGGCCTTGCCTGCCGACTGGCGTGTGAGCGGTGAACAGTTCGAAGCGCTGGCCGATACTGCCTGGTGGCAGCAGTTTGGCGATCCTGTGCTCGACCGGCTGGTGGCGGAGGCCCTGCGCGAGAATACCGACCTGCGTATTGCAAGTGCGCGGGTGGACGAGTACGCCGCCCGGCTGGGGATGAGCGCAGCGGAGGGCTTGCCGCAGGTGGGAGCATCGGCAAATGCCAGCCGGCAGCAGACCAGCGGGGCGGTGGCCCATGGTTTGCGGGACACCTACAACGCCTTCGATGCCAGCCTGAACGCCAGCTGGGAGCTGGATCTGTGGGGCCGCATACGGCGGGAAAACGAGGCGGCCCGGGCGCAGTTGCTGGCCTCCGAGGAAGGGCGTCGCGGGGTGGTGCTGTCGCTCACGGCAGGGGTGGCGAGTGCCTATTTCACCCTGCGCGATCTGGACCGGCAGCGCGACATTGCGGTCGAAACCGTGCGCACGCGCGAGGCAGCCTGGAAGGTGTTCGAGGATCGCTTTGCGGGGGGCGTGGTGTCCTTGTTCGAGCTCAGCCAGAGTCAGTCGCAATTTGAAGAGGCCCGCGCCAGTGTGTCGGTGATCGAGCGGGCGATTGCCCAGCAGGAGCAGGCACTGAGCCTGCTGCTGGGGCGTCACCCCGGCCCGGTGGAGCGTGGCCGTCCGCTCGATGAACTGATCCTGCCGCCGATTCCGGCAGGCCTGCCCGCAAGCCTGCTCGACCGCCGGCCCGACATTCGCCAGTCGGAGCAGAATCTGGTGGCCGCGAATGCCATGATCGGGGTGGCGAAGGCGGCCTATTTTCCAACGCTCTCGCTGACCGGCCTGACCGGTTCGGCCAGCGCGGAGTTGTCCGATCTGCTGTCTTCGGGCTCATCCTTGTGGAAAGGCGGGGCGACGTTGAGCGTGCCCTTGTTCACGGGGGGGCGTACCGCAGCCCGGGTACAGGTGGCCGAGGCCCAGCAGCAGCAGGCCCTGCTGGCCTACCGGCGGACGATCCAGACGGCGCTTGCTGAAGTGAACGATGCGCTGGTGGAGCAGGCGAGGACGCGTGAACAGCTCGACGCCCAGAGTCGCCAGGTGGCGGCCCTGCAGGTGGCGGTGGAAATGGCCTGGCTGCGTTATGACAATGGTTACACCGGTTACATCGAGGTGCTCGATGCCGAGCGCAGCCTGTTCAATGCGCAGTTGCAGCAGACCCAGACGCAGCGCGCCCTGTTGCAGGCAATGGTGAAGCTGTACAAGGCGATGGGCGGTGGCTGGCAGAGGGCGCCGGGGCCCGATACGGAGTGAGGGGTCATTTTGTCCACCGCACATGGACAAAATGACCCTATGAAAGACAATCTGTCTGATATGGTTTTCCCTTATTTTTTCAGTGAGTCATTGACTGGAAAGGGAAAATTCATGGTGGAACGAAGCTTGCTGTAACGTGGTGTCTTTTTGACCTTTTCAACGAGGAGACCCACACCATGCAAGTCACCCGACGCGGCTTTTTCAAAGTCTGCGCGGCGGGCATGACAGGCTCCAGCCTGGCCACGATGGGTTTTGCACCCACGGCGGCGCTGGCGGAGGTTCGTCAGTACAAGCTCGCACACGCGACTGAAACCCGCAGCATCTGTCCGTACTGCTCGGTCAGCTGCGGCACCCTCGTCTATTCGATGGGCGATACGTCGAAGAACGCCAAGGCACGCATCTTTCACATCGAGGGCGACCCGGACAACCCGGTCAACCGTGGCAGCCTCTGTCCCAAGGGCGCCGGCCTGCTGGACATGGTGCAGAGCCCGCTGCGCCTGACCCACCCGGAAGTGCGCGAACCCGGTTCCACCGAGTGGAAGCGTATCTCCTGGGATGAAGCCTACGACCGCATCGCCCGCCACATGAAGGCCGACCGCGATGCCAACTTCATCGAGAAGAACGACGCCGGCCTGACGGTGAACCGCTGGAACACCTTCGGTTTTCTCGCCAGCTCCGCCGCCTCCAACGAACCGGGATACCTCACGCACAAGATCCTTCGCGGTCTCGGTGCAGTCGCGTTCGATACCCAGGCCCGCATCTGACACGCCCCCACGGTAGCCAGTCTGGCTCCGACGTTTGGGCGTGGCGCGATGACCAACCACTGGGTGGACATCAAGAACGCCGATCTGGTGCTGATCATGGGCGGCAATGCTGCCGAAGCGCACATCTGCGGTTTCAAGTGGGTGCAGGAAGCCAAGCAGGGCCGCAAGGCCAGGCTGGTGGTCGTCGATCCGCGCTTCACGCGTTCGGCTGCCGTGTCCGACTACTACGCGCCGATCCGCGCGGGCTCGGATATCGCTTTCCTGTCCGGCATCATTCATTACCTGCTGACGAACGACAAGATCCAGCACGAGTACGTCAAGGCGCACACCAACGCCCCCTTCCTGATCGATCCGGAATTCGGCTTCGAGAATGGCGTATTCACCGGTTACAACCCGGAAAAGCGCAGCTACGACAAGTCCACCTGGCGCTACCAGATGGGCGAGGACGGCTACGCCAAGGTCGATCCGACCCTGCAGGACCCGAACTGCGTCTTCCAGCTGATGAAGAAGCACTTCGCGCGCTACGACGCCGACACCGTGAGCCGCATCACCGGCACGCCCAGGGAGGCTTTCCTGAAGGTGTGCGAGATGGTGGCCGAGTGTTCCGCGCCCAACCGCACCATGACCATCCTGTATGCGCTGGGCTGGACGCAGCACTCCATCGGGTCGCAGAACATCCGCACGATGGCGATGATCCAGTTGCTGCTCGGTAACATGGGCATGGCTGGCGGTGGCATCAATGCGTTGCGCGGTCACGCCAACGTGCAGGGCATCACCGACATGTGCCTGTTCGGCGCGAGCCTGCCGGGCTACATGCACGAGCCGACCGATGCTGAACCCGATCTGGCCACTTTCCTGGAGAAGCGCACACCCAAGCCGCTGCGTCCGGGGTCGATGAACTACTGGGGCAACTACTCCAAGTTCTTCGTCAGCCTGATGAAGGCCTTCTATGGCCCGAACGCGACGCCTTACAACAGCTTCGGCTACGACTGGTTGCCCAAGCAGGACACTGCTTACGACACGCTGGCAATGTTCGAGCGCATGCACCAGGGCCGCATGAACGGCTTCGTCTGCCAGGGCTTCAACCCGCTGGCTTCGGTGGCGCACAAGGACAAGGTCTCCGCCGCGCTGGCCAAGCTCAAGTACCTGGTGGTCATCGATCCGCTGGCGACCGACACGTCCGAGTTCTGGAAGAACTACGGCGAGTTCAACAACGTCGATCCGAAGCAGATCCAGACCGAGGTGTTCCGCCTGCCGGCTGCGCTGTTCGCCGAACACGAAGGCAGCTTCACCAACTCCGGCCGCGTCATCATGTGGCACTGGAAGGCGGCGGACGGTCCGGGCGAGACACGCGAGGACACCGAGATCCTGGGGCAGTTGTTCACCCGTCTGCGGACCCTGTACCAACAGGAAGGCGGTGCCAATCCCGCGCCCATTCTCAATCTGCACTGGCCGTATCGCATTCCGACCCATCCGTCTTCGCAGGAGCTGGCCCGCGAGATCAGCGGCTATGCCGTGAGTGACCTGAGCGATGCCAGTGGCACCGTGACCGTGAAGGCGGGCGAGCAGGTGGCCGGCTTTGGTGTGTTGCGCGACGATGGCTCCACTGCGTGTGGCAACTGGCTGTATTCGGGCATGTGGTCGCAGGCGGGCAACCTGACCCAGCGGCGTGACAATTCCGATCCGTCCGGACTGGGGCAGACGCTGAACTGGGGTTATGCCTGGCCGGCGAACCGTCGCATCCTGTACAACCGGGCTTCATGCGATGCCAGCGGCAGGCCGTGGGATCCCACCCGCAACGTGATCAGCTGGAACGGCAAGGCGTGGGGAGGCAACGATATTCCCGACATGCGCCCGAACGCGGCACCGGCCGAAGGCGTGGGGGCCTTCATCATGACGGGCGAGGGTGTGGCCCGACTGTTTGCGCCCGGTATGGCCGAAGGGCCGTTCCCGGAGCACTACGAGCCGTTCGAGACCCCGCTGGGCAAGAACCCGATGCACCCCGACAGGCCGGAAGTCACCAGCAACCCGGCGGCACGTGTGTACAAGGGCGACATGGAACTGTTCGGAAAGGCCGACGAGTTCCCCTATGTGGCCACCACCTACCGTCTTGCGGAGCACTTCCACTTCTGGAGCAAGACCTCGAAGATCAACGCGATCCTCCAGCCGGAGCATTTCGTCGAGATATCCGAGGAACTGGCTGCCGAGAAGGGCATCAGGAAGGGCGACGTGGTGCGGGTGCGTTCCAACCGTGGCCAGATCAAGGCCGTTGCGGTGGTCACCAAGCGCATCCCGGTGCTCAACGTGGACGGGCGCAAGGTGCACACCGTGGGCATCCCGCTGCACTATGGCTTCAAGGGGGAAACCAAGCCCGGTTTCATCACCAACACCCTGACGCCGTTCGTGGGCGATGCCAACAGTCAGACGCCGGAGTACAAGGCGTTCCTGGTCAACATCGAGAAGGCATAAGGGGAGGTTCGCATGGCACTGCAATCGCTCGATATCGCGCGGCGCTCGGCAACCACCACCGAGCCGCCTCAGGTGCGCGAAACCACCGAAGTCGCGAAACTCATCGATGTGTCCGCCTGCATCGGCTGCAAGGCCTGCCAGGCGGCCTGCATGGAGTGGAACGACATCCGGCCCGAAGTGGGCAACAACGTTGGCATCTACGACAACCCCCAGGATCTGGACGACAAGACCTGGACGCTGATGCGCTTCACCGAAGTGGAGGAAAACGGCAAGCTCGAATGGCTCATCCGCAAGGACGGCTGCATGCACTGCGCCGACCCCGGTTGCCTGAAGGCCTGCCCCTCGCCCGGCGCCATCATCCAGTACAGCAACGGCATTGTGGATTTCCATCAGGAAAACTGCATCGGTTGCGGCTACTGCATCACCGGTTGCCCGTTCAACGTGCCGCGCATCTCCAAGGCGGACAGCAAGGCCTACAAGTGCTCGCTGTGCTCCGACCGGGTCGCGGTAGGGCAGGCCCCGGCCTGCGCCAAGGCCTGTCCCACCGGCGCGATCAAGTTCGGCGCCAAGGAGGACATGGTGCATTACGCGCAAGGTCGCATCACCGACCTCCAGGAGCGTGGCTACCAGAACGCCGGTCTGTACGATCCGCAAGGGGTGGGCGGCACGCATGTGATGTATGTGCTGCAGCATGCCGACCGGCCGACACTGTATGCCGGCCTGCCGCAAGACCCGCAGATCAGCCCCATGGTGTCGTTGTGGAAGGGCGCGGCCAAGCCGTTGGCCATGGTTGCGCTGGGTGCCGCCGCACTTGGCAGCCTGTTCCACTATGTCATGAAAGGGCCGAACGAGGTCTCCAAGGAGCTTGAGGAAGAAATGGAGAAGGAGGATGCAAAATGATCCGCAATCCGCGTGACCTGCAACGCTACACGGCGTCCGAGCGGGCCAACCACTGGGTGGTGGGCATCTGCTTCATCCTGCTGGGCCTCTCGGGCCTGGCCTTCTTCCATCCGGCCTTCTTCCCGCTGGTGAATCTGTTCGGCGGCGGGGTGTGGGCGCGCATCCTGCATCCGTGGATCGGTGTCGTCATGGCGCTGTTCTTCATCATCATGTTCTTCCGCTTTGCGCGCCTGAACATCATGGGCTCTGCGGACTGGGAGTGGCTGTCCAAGGTGCGCAAGATGGTGGATGGCGACGACCACGACATGCCGGAGCAGGGCAAGTACAACGGTGGGCAGAAGCTGCTGTTCTGGGGACTGGCGATCTCGATGCTGCTGATCACCGTCTCCGGCGTGGTGATGTGGCGCAGTCAGTTCGACTTTCCGGTCGAGATGGTGCGTACCGCCGTGGTGGTGCATGCCGCCGCAGCTGCGTTCATGATCGGCCTGATCTTTGTGCACGTGTATGCGGCCATCTGGACGCGAGGCACGATCCGCGCCATGCTCTACGGCACGGTCACTCGCGCCTGGGCCAAGCAGCATCACCGTGGCTGGTATCGCCAGATGACCGGCAAGAACTGAGCCCGTGCGGACTGTGGCCCACCAGGGGCACGGTCCGTTGCGGTGCCTCATTCCCGAAATCCCGGTGCCCGCAGTGCGGGTACCGCCATCGAGCATGGCAGTTCCGGTAAGGTGCCGGTTCTGCCATGCTTTACATTGAGGTTTCATGGATATCTCCCGTTCCACTCCCCCCGGTGCCGCCGCCCTGCAACCCGGCATGGAGGCGCCGGCCGTCGTCGCGCCACAGGCTGCCAGCGTGTTTGCAGACCGGGCGAGGCGTTTCGAAGCGCTGGCAGAGGGCCACGCAGCCGGCGACTACCTTCGCCTGATGGCTGCCCTGAGCCACGCGCAGCATGCGTTGCTGCAAATCCATCCCGACGCTCCGCTGCCCGACGACAGGGCCTGCGAACGCGCCCGCCAACATGCGATGCCGGTGGTGCCCGCAAATGGCTGGCCGCGCGACGCCGTGTGGCGGACACATCTTGCCGGTCTGCTCGAACGCCTGTTGCCGCAGGCCCACGGCACGCTGCGCGAAACGCTGGAAGGGCTTCAGCAGGCCGATGTCGCCACGCTGGAGCGTCTCGCCGACGGCGTGCTGCGTTGCGAGTACGACCCCGCCGAAACCGCGCGCCTGCCCTTTGTGGCGGCCGCGCTGCAAGTGTATTGGACCTGGATGGCGGCCCAGCCGTGTCTGTCCACGCTCGGGCGGCTCGATGTGCCGGGCGTGTGCCCCTGTTGTGGCAGCCTGCCGGTGGCCAGCGTGATTCACACCGGACAGTACTCCGGCGTGCGTTATCTGCACTGCTCGCTGTGCAACACCGAGTGGAATCTGGTGCGGGTCAATTGCAGCGCCTGTGGTGAGACCGACAAGGTGTCGTATCGCATCATCGAGGGACAGGACAGTGTTGTCCGTGCCGAGGTGTGCGATGACTGTCACGGCTATCTGAAGGTCGTGCATCGCGACAAGGAGGCCCAGGCCGATCCAGTGGCCGACGATCTGGCCACGCTGGCGCTGGACATTCTGGTCGATGAGGCCGGTTATCTGCGCAGCGGTCCCAATCCGTTGTTCATTCCGGGCGTGCCGGATTAAGCCAGAAGATCAAGCGAAGATTGAGCGAGCCTCCGCATGCAATCACAGTTTTCCAGTCTTCCTGCGGTGGATCGGTTGCTGGCCCATGCCCAGCTTGCCGACGCCCTGCAATGCCATGGCCGGCCGGTGCTGACCGATGCGGTGCGCGCCAGTCTCGATGCGGCACGCAGCGCGATGCGCGAGGGGGCGCTGGCCCCGGGTGAGGCGCAACTTGTTGCGGACATCCTCTCGCGGGTGGCCAGGCATACCCGGCCGCGTCTGCAGAAGGTGTTCAACCTGACCGGCACCGTGTTGCACACCAATCTTGGCCGGGCGACGCTGCCCGAAGAGGCCGTGCAGGCCATGTGCGAAGCCGCCCGACACCCCTGTGCGCTGGAGTACGACATCGACAGTGGCGGGCGGGGCGATCGTGACGATCTGGTGAGCGAACTGCTGCAGGAGTTGACCGGCGCAGAAGCGGCCACCGTGGTCAACAACAACGCGGCCGCCGTGTTCCTGTTGCTCAACACCCTGGCGATGCGCAAGGAAGTCATCGTGTCGCGCGGTGAGTTGGTGGAGATCGGCGGAGCCTTCCGTGTGCCCGACATCATGAAGCGTGCCGGTGCCCGGCTGGTCGAAGTGGGCTGTACCAACCGCACTCATGCACGCGACTATGAGGACGCAATCGGTGCGCGCACCGCCCTGCTGATGAAGGTGCACACCAGCAACTACGCGGTGGAAGGTTTCACCAAGAGCGTCTCACAGGGCGAAATCGCGGCGATTGCCCATGCCCGTGGCCTGCCGTTTGTGGAAGACCTCGGTTCGGGCACGCTCACTGGCCTGGAGGCCTGGGGCCTGCCACATGAGCCAACGCCACGCGAAGCGATTGCAGCAGGCGCCGATCTGGTCAGCTTTTCCGGCGACAAGCTGCTCGGTGGGCCGCAGGCCGGCATTCTGGTCGGTCGCCGTGAGCTCATCGCGAAAATCAAGAAGAATCCGCTCAAGCGCGCGCTGCGCGTGGGCAAGATCACGCTGGCCGGGCTGGAAGCCGTGCTGCGCCTGTACCGTGACCCGGAGCGCCTGCCCGAGCGGCTGGCGTCCCTGCGCCTGCTGACCCGTCCGCAAAGCGACATCCAGGCCCAGGCCGCGCGCGTGCTGCCCGCCCTGCAGCGGGCCCTTGCCGACTGGCCGCTGGAGCTTGCCCAGTGCGACCTGAATTCGCAGATCGGCTCGGGCAGCCTGCCGGTCGATCGTCTGCCTTCGGCCGGGTTGCAGTGCAGGCCCGTACGCAAGGGGGGCATGCTGAACCGCCTCGAAAAGGCTTTGCGCGGCTTGCCGGTGCCGGTGATCGGACGCATTGCCGACAATGCGCTGTGGCTGGACCTGCGCTGCCTGCGGCAGGAGGACGAGGCCGAATTCGTCGCCCAGCTCGGGCAACTCGCACGGACGACCGCTCACTGAGCGGTCGATCAGGCGGAATCCTTACCGGTGTTGAAAAGTCATGGCTGAACTACGTGGTTGCATGTTTCCGGACGCCCTGCTGTATCACCCTGAAAGCCATTTATGGTTTGCCAGGGAGGAGGGCAGGGTGCTGCGCGTCGGGGTCACCCCCTTTGGCGTGGCGATTGCGGGCGAGATCCTGCTGTTCACCCCCAAACCCGAGGGGCTCGCGTTGCACGCGGGGCGTGCCTTTGGGTTGCTGGAGGCCGGCAAGACGGTGTTTCCGGTGAAGACCCCCGTTGCGGCCCGCCTGCTTGCAAGCAATCCGGCCTTGTCGGAGTCGGCCAGGCAGATGAATCACGATGCCTATGCGAGCTGGCTGGTGAGGCTGGAAACGGATGCGCAGACCGATCTGTCCTGTCTGCTGCCTTGGGCACAGGCTTGTGGGCCGATCGAGCGGCAAATGAACTTGTGGCGCTTCGAACATCTGTCCGGTTTTGTGCCACCGCTGGTGGGCGAGGGGGCCAAGGGTGTCTGAGGGGTACGAGCGACTGGCGATTCTGGTGTGGGCTGCCGACCCGGCGCTGCCGCACCTGTGTGCGACGCCGTTTTACTTTGCATCGGTGGCGGCGGCGATGGATGCCGAGGTCGAAATGTACTTCACCGCCCGTTCGGTGCGCCTGCTGGCCCGTGGGGTGGCCGAACAGGTGTATCCGGATGGTGGTCGTGTGCCGCTGGCGCATTTTCTGGTGGAGGCGCATCGTTTCGGCGTACGCTTGCTGGCCTGTCCCACCGCCATGCAGGCTCATGGCATGGCGGGTGAGGACCTGCGTGACGAGGTCGGCGGCCAGGCGGGGGCGGCTGCCTTCATTGGCCGCACCCTGGACCGGGGCTGGCGCACCCTGAGCTTCTGAAGGCGGCCCCGTGCATGCGTCGCCTGCCTGGCCAGCCGTGCAGGGATTACAATGGCAGTCATCCAAGTTCACCGGGGCCGCGCAGACGGCCTGACGCATGTCGATCAACATACCCAATACCCTGACCTGGGCGCGCATTGCGCTCATTCCTGTCTTTGTCGGCATCTTTTATCTGCCTGACAGCGTGCTTGCCGCACACATGAAGAACCTGCTGGCCACCGTGATCTTCGTCGTCGCCGCGATCACCGACTGGTTCGATGGCTATCTCGCACGCAAGCTGGAGCAGACCTCTGCCTTTGGCGCCTTTCTCGATCCGGTGGCCGACAAGCTCATGGTCGCAGCGGCCCTCATCCTGCTGGTGCAACTCGGGCGGGTGGATGCCATCATTGCGGTGGTCATCATCGGGCGTGAGATCACGATTTCCGCCCTGCGCGAATGGATGGCCCGGGTCGGTCAGTCCTCCAGCGTCGCCGTAGCCACGGTGGGCAAGCTGAAGACCACCGCACAGATGATTGCGATTCCGCTTTTGCTGTATCATGCGCCCCTGTTGTCGATGAACGTCCAGTGGCTCGGCACTTTGCTGATCTATATCGCCACTGCGTTGACCTTGTGGTCCATGGGGTATTACCTGCACAAGGCGTTGCCACAGCTCAATGCTGCGGAGCAACTCAGAAAGTGAGGCGCGGACAATGAGTGCAGCCAGGGAATATATCGAAAACGTGAAGATGCCTTCATAAGATTGTTGACAGCTTCAGAAAACGGTCTATAATGGCGGTCTTTCGAGAGCGGGAATAGCTCAGTTGGTAGAGCGCAACCTTGCCAAGGTTGAGGTCGCGAGTTCGAGACTCGTTTCCCGCTCCAGAGTTTTATCTGGTTGCCAAGGTATCGCCTGAATTCAGGCATCCGGCAGACAGGCTTGGCGCGATGGCAGAGTGGTTATGCAGCGGCCTGCAAAGCCGTGTACCCCGGTTCGATTCCGAGTCGCGCCTCCAGATTTGCAATGCGGGAGTAGCTCAGTTGGTAGAGCGCAACCTTGCCAAGGTTGAGGTCGCGAGTTCGAGACTCGTCTCCCGCTCCAGATGCACTGCTGCGGAGTTCCACTGAATTCCGAAAGTGGTTTAAAAAAGGGACTTCGGTCCCTTTTTTCATTCTCGAGGCACTCACGGTGCTGCCATCACTGATCGCGATGCGCTGCTCGCCTTCTACGATTTTCCGGCCGAGCACTGGATTCACCCGCGCACGACCAACGTATTGTCGTCTACGCTCCATGCAAAATAAGTGCGCTTGCCCTGATGGGTGAGCGGCTTGGACATACCTTCGTGCATTAGCGTCATTCAAACAGAATGGCTTCGATTCGGGCCAGGGCTTCATCGACAATGTACTGCGGCACCGTTTCCTTGAGGCGCACATTCCACGCTCGCCAGTCCAGAGATTTCAACTGGTGACAATGCACGGCGCCCTGGGTGCTGGTGCCTGCCCCCATTAACGTGAAACAGCACGAATTTCAGGCGCAAAAAAGCATCGCCAACGGTGACGTTGCGATGTGGAGGAAAAGAGCGATGCGCGGCGAGCTCGGCTGCCTTAGTCAAGCACCACCCCTGGTGC
>Ga0172382_10000479_pt1 | contig 75443 bp, 54 predicted proteins | sample Leawel138RmetaG_FD_122245 | JGI IMG/M metagenome (GOLD analysis project Ga0172382, IMG submission 122245) | Leachate microbial communities from a municipal landfill in Southern Ontario, Canada - Leachate well 138R metaG | ecosystem: Engineered > Solid waste > Landfill > Unclassified | place...
AACGAGATCAATTTTCTCGCCTTTCCCGCCCACCCGCACAGTCTGGTGCTGCTCGGCGGTGGGTATGGTTTCGCGGGGCTGGCGAAGACCGACTGGTTGCAGGACTGCGAGGTCCATTACTGGGGCGACATCGACACCCACGGGTTCGCGATCCTGTCGCAGCTGCGCGCCGCCTTGCCGCAGGCGAAATCCTTGCTGATGGACCGGGCGACGTTGCTCGCTCACCGCGCGCAGTGGGTACGCGAGCCGTCGCCAACGCGCGCGGCCCTTCCTCATCTCACCATGGACGAGGCTGCGTTGTACGCCGAGCTATGCGATGACCGGCATGGCCCGTGCGTGCGGCTGGAGCAGGAGCGGATTGGCTTTGGCCGGTTGATGACGGCGTTGAGGGACCTGGGGTAACAACCGGTCTGGGGGGGCCGTTTGATTGCGTCAATGCGGCCATGCGTCGGGCGCTGGCGGTGTTCTCTTCCGGGGAGAGGTGGCCCGCGCGCTGTGCGGTGAGGGCGCAGTGCATGGCGCGGTGGAATTGGTCGGGGTCGTAGGAGAGCAGCAGCACATCGACACCGGCGGCGAGCGCGGCGAGCGTGGCGCGGCACGGGCCCAGGCGGTAGACCGCGCCCATGTTGAGGTCGTCGGTCACGAGCAGGCCGTCGTAGCCCCATTCCTCCCGCAGCAGTGTGCGGACGACGGCGGGGGAGGTCGATGCCGGGTGCTCGGGGTCGAGATCGGTGAGGATGACGTGGCCAAGCATGATGGCGCCGTCGGCCCGCGCGGCGTGACGGAAGGGGTGCCAGTCGTGATCGGCGAGGGTGGTCACCGGAGTGTCCAGTCGTGCGGGAAAGTGGTGGGTGTCCACCGTGACGCGCGCGAGTCCGGGAAAGTGCTTGAGGGTGGCGCCGACCCCATGGCTGTGCAGGCCATCGGCGTAGGCGCGGGCGACGGTGGCGACCAGTGTGGGGTCGGCCGAGATGGCGCGGCGGCGGATCAGGGTATGGGTGTCAAGTGTGGGTCCGCGCCCATCCGGGCGCAGATCGACCACCGGACCAAAGTTGAGGTTGATGCCCAGGGCGGCCAGTTCCGCGCCCTTTGCCTCGCCATAGGCTCGCGCGCGCAGGGTGAGGGCGTGCGCTCCGTCATCGCTCACTGCCGCCTCGGCCACCAGGGTCGCGATGGCCGGGGGCGCCGAGAGCGGTGGGCTCATGTGGGCCACAGGGCCGCCCTCCTGGTCTGCGGCGACCAGGAGGGGCGGCAGGCCGGCGCGGGCGCGCAGGGTCTGGAGGGCATCGATCTCGGCGCGGATCGCGGCGATGTCGCGGTCGCGCACGTTGCGGCGGGTGAGATAGATGCCGCCGATCAGGCCACGCTCGGCCAGTGGGGCAACCTCTTCGAAACTGCGATAGCCAACCATGAAACGATGGCCGATGGCACGCGCGCCGGCGGGCGCGGCGAGCACCGCTTCACGCTGCTGGGCGAAGCGGGTGCCCTGGATCACGCTCAGAAGCGCAGCGGCGATCAGCATGACGGTCAGCGCGCTGGTTTCGAACCGGCCGATGCGCTGCGCGCGGTGGGCGTACAGCGTGGTGGAGAGGGTGGCCGCAGCCAGTCCCACGATCAGCATCACCACGTGATCGCGCACCGCAAACAGCCAGGGGTTGATCGGGTCGCAAGCGGCGACCAGCAGCAGGGCGGTGACTGCACGCCGTGTGCTGCGTGCCCCGAATGCAACGACGGATGCGAGGATCGCGAATGCAGTACCACGCCCTGCGCCTGGCCGCAGCGTCGGGTGTGCCCCGGCGGCCTGCGCGACCCTGCCCTGAAACGGAAAAGGCGTCCTCATGCTCTGCCAGCCCCATGGTCTTCAGCGGCTTGAGCGGCAGGGGGCGGCATTCCGGGGCTGGAAGCGGCGTCCTGCTCACGATCATCCAGGCCTGCCCGGACGGTGGAACGGGGTTCAGTGCCGGTTGGCGTGCCGATGCGATACCAGTCGATCTTGCGGGTTGCGAGCATGGTGGTGCCGAGGGCCGCGAACAGGAGCAGTGACCCCATCAGCAGGGCGTTGTCCTCGGACTGGATCAGTCCGTAGAGGACCGCGTACAGCACGGCAATGCCACCGCCAAACCCCATGCCATGGCGCTGGCCGCCGAGCGCGCCGGCGAGGTAGGTGCCGATCAGCAGCACGCAGGCGCCGGCCGAAACCGCATAGGCGAGTACGAAGTGGATGTGTTCGGACAGGGCCACCAGCAGCAGGAAGAAGATCGCCAGCGCGAGGCCGACCAACAGGTATTGCAGGAGGTGAATCGGTTTGCGGCGCAGTATTTCGGTGAGGAAGAAGGCCGCGAAGGTGAGCACGACGAACAGCACGCCGTACTTCACCGCGCGCTCACCCTGGAGGTATACATTCACCGGGTCGACGAAGCTGACGGCCAGCGTTTCGCGGCCACCGTCGGTGTCGGCGGCGAGCACCCGCTCGAAATTGCGGGCGAGGTGGGACACCTGCCAGCGTGCTTCGAAGCCATTGGCATCCACGCGCCGTTCGACCGGCAGGAAGCGTCCCTGGAAGCTCGGGTGCGGCCAGTGCGAACGTAGCGTGACTGTGGTGGCTTCGCCTGCCGGGGCGATGGCCAGGCGGCTGGTGCCGGTGAGCGACAGCGGCACGGTGAAGTCGAGGTTGCGCGCGGCCTGCGGGTCCAGCGCACCCAGGGCGATGTACAGGCCGGCCCCTGAGAACGTCTTCTCGCTGCCGGCGGCAAAGCGATGGATGCGGCCGTCGACCCGGACTTCCGGATCGTTGTCCACCCCGCGTGGGTCGGACAGGCCCAGTACCAGAAAGGCTTCAGCCGATACGATGTCACGACTGGGCTCCAGCCCGAGGTGGACGGGAATTTCGAAGCGGCCTTCAAGCGTCAGCCCGAGACGGTACAGGTTGGCGCGATACAGGCCACGGTTGCGTGCCTCGATGCGTGCGTCGCCATCTATCGCCAGGGTCTGGGGTGGAATCACCCTATTGCGGTTGACGAGGTCGTAGCGCACGGTTTCGTTGCCGGTGAGGCCGTCCTTGCTGCGCACTTCGACACGTTCGCGGTAGCGCACGTGCAGCACCGGTCCGATGAGGGTTTGCGGGCCGGCGGCGGATTCTGCAATGTCGCGGATCACTTCGGCCTGGCGTTGTCCGCGTGCGGCGATCTGCGACTCGATCAATGCCAGAGGAATCAGCAGTAGCAGCGACATCAGGCCGATGGCTGCGATCTTGATGAAGAGTTTCTTCTGCATTGCGTTCTCCCGTGTGTTGCACGCGCGATGGCGTGGATGACTGCCAGTGTGGGAGCGCGGAGTGAAGTGCCGGTGAAGTGGGAATGAAGCGATCGAGAAGACGCCCCGAGCGTGCGCTCAGGGCAGGCGGATGCGTGCGATTGCGCCACCGTCGGGCGCGTTGGCGAAGTCGGCATCGCCGCCGTGGATGCGGGCCACCTCGCGTACGAAGGCCAGCCCCAGCCCGGTGCTCTTGCGCCCGGTGGTCGGGCGCGGCAGCGAGTAGAAGCGCTCGAAGAGCTGTGCCAGCGCGTAGTCCGGCGCCCCCGGGCCATGGTCGCGCACGCTCAGCACCCGCCCGTCGGGGAGGGGGGCGACATGCAGTTCGATCTGGCTGCCGGGCGGGGCGAAGTCGATGGCGTTGTCGAGCAGGTTGGCCAGCGCCTGCTGCAGCAGGAAGAGGTCGCCACTCACGCGTGTTTCGCGGTCGCCGTCGACCCGGGCTCTCAGCGCCCGTGCCTGCAGGGCCGTGGCGCGGCTGGCGACGACCTGGTCGAGCAACTCACCGGCACGAATCTCGCCGCGCGCCTCGGGCGCCTGCAGTTGCTCGATGCGCGCCAGCGCGAGCAGGCGGTCGATGATGAGCTGCATGCGCTCGCTTTGCTCGCCGATGTGGCGGGCGAAGCGGGTGCGTTCTTCGGGCGGGGCGTCTTCCAGCACCTCGGCGGCGCCACGGATGGCGCTCAGCGGGCTCTTCAGTTCGTGGGCCAGGCTTTGCACGTAGCGCTCGACGTATTGCTTGCCGTCCAGGCGTTCGCGCATGTGGGCGAGCGCCCGCGCGAGCTCCGACAACTGCCGCCCGCCGCCCGCCGGAGCCAGTGCCTTGTCGCCCTTGGCCACCGCACGTGCATAGTCGCGAAGGCGGTTGAGCGACCAGGTGAGCCACAGCGTGAACAGCAGGCCGATTCCTGCCGACAGGCCGAGCAACAGGTAGCTGGCGTTGCGCACCCGGGTGCGGGCACCTTCGGCGTAGGGGGCAACCGAGCTCATCGGCTTGGCGAGCGAGATCACGCCGATGAGTGCGTCATCGTGCAGCACCGGGGCGGCGACGTACATCACCGAGCTGCGCGGATCCTGCGGGTCGTCGCGGGTGCTGCGGGCACCGTACTCGCCGCGCAGCACCCGCGCCACGTCCATCCACTGGCTGTAGTCGGCCCCGACGGCACGCTCCTCGGAGTCGAACACCACGCTGCCACGGGCATCGGTGAGGTACACGCGCAGGTCCACCGAGGCCTTGTCGACCTCGAAGATGCGTGCTCCGGGGGCGCGTGCGCGCACGGCCGTTACCGCGCTGGCGAAGCGGCCGTGCGCGATGGTGCCGGCGGCCAGCTCGTCGGCGGCGAGTTCGGCCAGCAGGTGGGCGCTGTCGACCAGGGTGTCTTCGGTGGTCATGCGCATGCCCGGCTCGATCTCGTCGGCGAATATCTTGAGCAGCAGCCAGGCGGCCAGGCCGACGATGATGAAGTAGCCGGCGAACAGCCGGATGGCAATGTTCATGGTGCCGGACGCAGGCTGTAGCCCATGCCCCGATGAGTCTCGATCGGGTCGCCGTCGTCGCGCACCGCGCGCAGCTTGGCACGCAGCGTTTTGACATGGGCGTCGACCGTGCGCTCCAGGCTGTCTTCGGCGTCGTGCCACACCAGGTCCATCAGGCGGGCCCGGCTCAGTACCCGCCCAGGGCGCTCCAGCAGCGTGGCCAGCAGGCGGTATTCGTAGCGGGTGAGGGCGAGCCAGGCGCCATGGTAGGCAATGCGGGCGCCGTCGATGTCGTGCGCGAAGTCGGGATGTGGCGCGCCGGCCTCCGTGCTCGGGGGGTGGCGCGCAGGGGCGAGTGCCTGCGGAGGCGCTGCCGGTCGTGCGCGGCGCAGGATGGCGCGCACCCGCGAGGCGACCTCGCGCGGACTGAAAGGCTTGGGCACATAGTCGTCGGCGCCGATCTCCAGCCCGACGATGCGATCCACCTCGTCGGCGCGCGCGGTGAGGAAGATTACCGGCACATCGGAATGCCGGCGCAGTTCTCGGCAGACGTCGAAGCCGCTCATGTCGGGCAGGCCGACGTCGAGCACGACCAGTGCGAACGCCGGGACCGGTTGACCCAGCGCCGTCAGCGCATCACGCCCCAGCATGACGCATTCGGTAGCGAAACCTTCGGTACGCAAGGCATAGGCCAGGGTGTCGGCAATGGCCGGTTCGTCATCGACGATGAGGATGCGGGGGGGCATGAGGCGGCTCTGACGCTGTGTGTTCTGGCTGCAGGCCTGGGGTTTGCCTGCGCGACGATGAATCGATGCGATTATGGCGGCAAGCAGCGGTGGCGCTCAAGGCCGGCAGCCGGTCAGGGATAAGGTCTGCCTGCTGGTACTGAATGCGGGCTTGCCGGCGCGTCTGGCACTGCCGTCGAGCGGTTTACTGCCTCATCAATAGGCAGCGGGTGGTTTCTCTGGAAAAACAATGCTCCGGGGGACTTATCCACACTGCTGCCCACACCCCTGTCCCCAGCCGCTGGGGACAACCCACTGGGTTGCTTCAGGATTCGGGGTGCAGGATGGGGTGCAGAACGGCTCATGGTTTTCTCATGCGGTAAACATGAACATCCCATTCACCATATCGGGCTTCGGAAAACGACTCGAATCCGACCTTTTCAAGTACCCGTATGGAGGCAGTATGGTGAGGTGACACGATGCCCACGATCGAGTCGAGATTACAGTTCGAAAAGCCATGTTCGAGCACTTTGCCCGCAATTTCGGAGGCCAGTCCCTTGCCCCACTGATCATGGGTGAGACGGTAGGCGATCTCCACTTCATCGACCTCGTTCACTGTCGCATGACTTAACCCACAGAATCCGATGAGTGTCCCGGACTGCTTCTCGATCAGCGCCCACTGCCCATGACCATGCTCCCGATAAGAGTCGATGCACCAGTCGATGAACTGTGCAGTCCCCGCTTCTGTCATGGCGCCCTTGCTGGAAAACACCATCACGCGAGAATCGCCAAGAATCCGGGCGAGAGCGGGCGTATCACTGCGTTCAAATGCTCTGAGCAGCAATCTGGGGGTTTCTGTGATGAACATGGGGCATGCACCAGCAATTGAACGGTTTATGGATGGGTTTGAATTCGAACTGAATCAATCGTCCAGCTCCGACAAAAATTCGTGCATCAACCCGATCACTGCCTCGGGGTGTTCCCGGTGGGGCATGTGGCGGGTGTGGGGCATGATTTCAACTTGAACCCGGCTGGCGCCGCTGTGCTGTCCGATGATCTCGGGGTGGCGGGGAGAGCCGTATTCGTCATCCACGCCATGGACTGCGAGCAGCGGGCAGCGCACCCGGGGCAGCACCGGGGTGAGTGACCAGCCTGCAAACGCCGGGCTGAGCCAGGTTTCCGTCCAGGCATCGAGCACCCAGCGCGCCTTGTCGCCATGGTACTTGCCGAGACGCTCGACCTGGGCGGGGTCCTTGAACTGTTCCTTGGCAATCCGGATTCCTGCGAGGGTGCGCGCTTCGGGAAAGGCCTGGGCGGCGACCGTGATCAATGCCTTGCAGTCAGCCCCGAACTCGGCGGCGCAGTTGACCGCCATGCCGCCCCCCACGCTGTGACCGAAGGCGATGAAGCGCTCAAACCCAAGCTGGGCGCGAACGGCCGGAAAGTACGAACGTGCCTCGTCGGCAATGAAATCCAGCGGCAGATCGCCATGCCGTGGCGCGGAGCGGCCAAACCCCAGACGGTCGTAAGCGATGACCCGGCGACCGGTGGCAGCGCTCAGGGCGGCCGGAAAGTCCCGCCACAGTTCAACGCAGCCGAGGGAGTCGTGCAGCATCACGATGGGCACATCGTGCTTGGTCCGGGCGTCCGCTCCGGACGGCGTCCAGATGCGACCGAACAGGCGGCCGGCGGGATGTTCGATCCACACATCGGTGGGCGGGGGAGCAGGGGCGTGGGCTTGGGTCATGCCGGGGCTTCTCTCTGGTGGGCGCACAACAGGGGGAATTATTCTGTCTTGTTGACGTAAACGTCAACCGAACGGACGACGATTGTTAATCCGATTAACACAGCGGCACTGGCTGTTTGCATTTCTCGCACTATCGTTAATCGTGGCCGGGGAAGATGGGGTTCAGGCGGCCAACCGGCCGAACGTATCGCAACTGCCTCCAGGAGAGCCATCATGAAAGTCAATCGTCGCGATTTCCTCAAGTCCACGGCCGCCATCGCGGTCGCAAGCGGTGGCCTCCGTATCTTTGGTGTGAATGAGGCGTTCGGTGCCGACACGGTGTTGATTCCGCATGCCTCGCATTACGGCCCCTTCATGGCTGTGGTGAAAAATGGCGTGCTTGTCGGCGTGCAGCCGCGCAAGGAATACGACGCGATGCCGACCCAGATGCTGATCGACGGCATCCTGAGCCGCACCTATCACCCCACCCGGGTGCAGGGGCCGATGGTGCGTCGCTCCTACCTTGCCAACCCGCGCGGCGACACCAAGCCGCATCTGCGGGGGCAGGAGCCCTTTGTGCCGGTGAGCTGGGACGAGGCGCTCGCGCTGGTGGCCGACGCGACCCTGCGCACCATCGAGGAACACGGCAACGATGCGGTGTTCAGCTCGTCCTACGGTGGCTGGTCGCATGCCGGCGTGCTGCGCCCGCAGGTGCTGCAGGGGCGCCTGTTCGGACTCATCGGCGGCCACAGCGTGACCACCGGCGATTACTCCGGTGGGGCCTCGCAGGTCAGCCTGCCGCACATCATCGGCGACATGGAGGTGTATTCGCCGCAAACCGCCTGGGAGGTCGTGCGCCAGCACACCGAGGTGTTCGTGCTGGTCGGTTGCGACCCCTGGAAAAACAACCGGATCGAATACACCGTGGCCGACCACCAGATGTATCCGCGCTGGCAGGCGATCCGCGATGCTGGCGTGAAGTTCATCGCCATTGATCCGCAGCGCACCACCACCGCCGAGGCGATGAACGCCGACTGGGTGAAGATCGTCCCCAATACCGACACCGCGCTGTTTCTCGCGATGTGCTGGCATGTGTACACCACCGGCAAGTACGACAAGGCCTATCTGGACAAATACACCGTCGGCTTCGACCGCTTCCTGCCCTATCTGCTCGGCCAGGATGCCGACGGCACACCGCCCAAGACGCCCGAATGGGCGGCCGCGATCACCGGCATCCCTGCCGCGAAGATCGTCGAACTGGCCGATCTCTTCGCCAGCAAGCGCACCCAGTTCGCCGGTGCCTGGTCGCTGCAGCGCGCCCACCACGGCGAGATGAGCCACTGGGCGATCATCGCCTTCGCCGCGATGACCGGCAAGATCGGCAAGCCGGGGCAGGGTGTCGGTTTCAGCTGGCACTACGGCGGTGGCGGCATGCCGGTGTCGGGCAAGCGTGGCGCGGTCGGCATCTCGCAGGGACGCAACCCGGCCAAGGGCCGCTGCCCTGCATCGCGCATCTCCGAGATGCTGCTCAACCCCGGCAAGTCCTACACCCGAGACGGCGCGACGATGACCTTCCCGGATGTGCACATGATCTACAACGCTGGCAACAACTTCGTGCATCACCAGCAGAACACCAACGAACTCATCGATGCGATGGCGAAGAAGGTGCACACCGTGGTGAACCAGGACCCGTGGTGGTGCGCATCGTCCCGCTACGCCGACATCGTGCTGGCCGCGACCACCACGCTGGAGCGCGACGACATCAGCTCGGGCGGTACCTACAGCAATGACAAGATCTGGGCGATGCGTCAGGTCATCCAGCCTTACGGCGACAGTCTCGACGATTTCGAGATATTCCGCCGCCTCGCCGGCCTGCTCGGGGTCGAGTATGGTTTCACCGAGGGGCTGACGGTGATGGACATCGTGAAGAACAGCTATGCCAACACCGACGCCACAATCCCCTTCGAAACCTTCTGGGAAACCGGCGTGGCCGAAATGGAAGTGCCGACCCCCGCACGGCAGTGGGTGCGCCACGGCGACTTCCACACCGACCCCGAGAAACACCCGCTGCATACCGAATCGGGCAAGATCGAGTTGTTCTGCAAGGCTTTCGAGCGTTTTGGCACCCAGGAATGCCCACCGATCCCGAAGTATCTCGAACCGGTGGAGTTCCTCGGCAACGCCAAGCCGGGACAGGTGCATGTGGTCAGTCCGCACCCCTTCATGCGCGTGCATTCGCAGATGGCGAATGCCTCGGTGGCCGACGAGCTCAACATCCAGGGGCGCGAGTTCGCCTTTGTGAATAGCGAGGATGCACGCGAGCGCGGCGTCAAGGACGGCGACCTGATCGAGGTCCATAACGAGCGCGGTGCGATCATCGTCGGCGCGCGGGTTACCGACAACATCATGAAGGGCGTGATCAGCATCTACGAGGGCGCCTGGCTGTCGAAGGACAGCAAGGGACGCTGCAACAGCGGGGCGGTCAACATGCTCACCACCAGTGTGGCCGCGAGCGACCTGAGCCAGGCGACCAGCGCCAACACCTGCCTTGCTTCGTTCCGCAAATGCACCGATGCGGAAGGGCCGAACCGCGCCTACGAGCCGCCCCCGGTGGAGACGGTCGAGCATGCCGCGCTCGATGTGGCTGCGCTGAAGCTGGTGGAACGTGCGTATGAGGCCAGGACGGCCGCCACGGCAGGCATGACCCCGGGTGAGCGGTTGTTCTACAACAACTGCACCGTGTGCCATGTGCCGCGCGACCCGGAGCAATTCACGATGAAGCAGTGGCACGGCATCACCGAGAGCATGTTCCCGCGCACCGGGCTGACGGCAGAGGAACGCTCGCTGGTGCTCGAATTCCTCGAGAAAAACGCCAAGGATGCCGTGAAAACCGCGCTCTGACGCTCAGTTCCGGTCGGACGGCTTCATCTTCGCGCCGGCGCGGTCTCCCTGCGGAGCCTGCGCCGGCTTCACGTCGTAGACCGGTGCAAAACCGGCGGGGGCCATCATCCAGTCTGCCGGGTAGTGGATCAGCGTGGCCGGTTCGATCAGTTCCACGCTGGGGCCGATGTGCGCTTCGACCGGCTGGCCTTCCAGCACGCGCACCGCCTGTTGCAGGGCGATGCGCCCCTGCAGCACCGGAAAGTCGGTCACTGAAGCCAGAATCCGGCCGCGCGCCAGCGCGCCATACACGCCGGGCGTGATGTAGCTGGCGACGATGCCGGTGTCCGCCTCGCGTCCCCGCCGGCGCAGCTCAGCCACGGCGACCTCGGCCATCGGTGCATTGCCGACCAGATAATCGAGCGCAGGAGAGGCGTCCAGCGCGTCTTCCACCAGCTGGCGCTGCACCGAGCGCCCGGTGTCGCCCCAGTGTACGGTGGCAATGTGCACCGCGCTGTCCTGCAGCGCTGCGCGAAAGCCCCGGTCGATGAAGCCGACCCAGCCTGCCTCCAGCGGTCCCGGAAACCAGGCGATGTGCACCGTCCGGGTGCCTGCCTTTCGGCCAGACAGCACTTCGCTGCCCAGCTTGCCCTGCTGTCGCGCCGTCTGCGCGACATTCCGGACCCGATGAGCCGTGCCCAGGCCCGACAGCTGCAGCTGGCCGTGACTCGGGCGCTCACCCCGGAGGGGGGCTTTGCGCTGCGCGCGCGCGAACTCGCACTCGCCCGGCACAGCGTGGCCCTGGAGCGACGCGTCGGAGAACTCACCACCGAACTCGATGCGCTGGCCGGCGAACTCATCCACCGTGGCGGCCGCATGCTGGCATCCGCCAGCCTGGCCGCCGAGCGCAGCGCCACGCCGGGCTTCATTGCCTTCGGCATTCTCAGCGCTGCGCTGCTGTTGGTTACCGGGGTGGTCATCGTGCACATCATTCGCCGGCAGACACTGGGCCGTCTGCTCGCGCTGGAGCAGGCCACACTTGCGCTGGCTGGCGGGCAGCGCGATGTGCATATCGATACGCAGGGTGACGATGAACTGGCCGCGCTGTCGCGGGCCCTGGAGCGCTTCCGTCAGGATGCGATCGAGCGCGACCGCCTGGCCGACACGCTGCGCCACGAGCGCGAAAACCTGGAGGGGGAGGTCACCCGCCGCACGGCCGATCTGCGCGAGGCCAATGCCGCGCTGGCGCATGAGATGCAGGAACACGATGCGGCACGCAGCCGTGCGGAACACGCCGACCGGGCCAAGACCACCTTTCTCGGTACCCTGAGCCATGAGCTGCGCACGCCGATCTCCGGCATGCTCGGGCTGCTTGAGCTGCTGCAGCCGACGCTGGTCACCCCAACCCAGCAGCACCAGCTCGCGCAGATCCGTGCGGCCGCCACGTTGCTGCTCGAACTGCTGGAAGACATGCTCGACTTTGCGCGTATCGAGGCGGGGAGGGTGCATGTTGACCGTGCGCCCTTCAGGCTCCGGCAGGCGGTGGATGATGTTTTCGCGGTGCAGGGTGCGCGTGCGGCCGGCCGTGGGCTGGCCCTGGTGTCGGACATCGCCCCGGCGATTCCCGAACAGCTGGTCGGCGACCGGCCCAAGCTCAGCCAGATTCTGCTGAACCTCATCGGCAATGCGATCAAGTTCAGCGACGAGGGGGTGGTGCAGTTGCGCATCGTGCCGCTCGACCGGCCGACGCATCTGCGCTTTTCGGTCATCGATCATGGTATCGGGATTGCCCCGGAGCAACAGGCGGAAGTGTTCGAACCCTTTGTGCAGGTACGCGATCAGGGGCGTCACCATGCCGGTACCGGGCTGGGGCTGGCCGTGTGCAAGCGGCTGGTGCAGGCGCTGGGCGGTCGCATCGAACTGGACAGCACGCCCGGGGCGGGCACCACGGTGCGTTTCGATCTGGCGTTCGAAACCGCGCCGGCCGACACGGTGTCCGCAGCGTTGCCCGTCGCTGGGCCGACTGCCGAAGGGGCCGGGGAGGCAGAGGCGGGGAGCGTTCTCCCGTCGCCCGGGCATCCTGTGCTCGTGGTCGAGGACGATCCGGTCAACCGTCTGGTGACCGAGCGCTTCCTCGAACTGCTCGGCCAGCGGCCACTGAGCGCCGACAGCGTCGGGGCGGCCTTGCAGCGCGTGCGCGAGACCGAGGTGGCGCTGGCGCTGGTGGATATGAACCTGCCCGACGGCGATGGCCTGACCCTGCTGTCCAGGTTGCGCACGCTGCCTTCATTTGGCACCAAACCGGCGGTACTGGTGTCGGCCCATGTGCCACGGCAGGCGGTGCAGACCGTGCTCGATGCCGGCTTCGATGCTGTGCTGCAAAAGCCGCTCACCCGCGCCCGGCTCGGCGCGGTGCTGGCCGGGTTGCTGCCCAAGACTACGCCCTCCACGCCCTCCGGGGCACCGGGGCATCCGCTTCAGGCGCAGCACGCGCGGGCGGAGGGCAGGGCGGATGTGCAACAGCCAGCCCCCCGGGTGGATGCCGCCTTTTTGAGCGCCGAGCGTGACATGCTCGGCAGCACGACCCTCGACCGGATCGTGGCCGTGTTCGAACAGCAGGGCGAAGCCCTGATGGCATCCCTGAGTCGTTCGGCGGCGGCCGCAGATGCACAGACGTGTCGCCGGCTGGCGCACAAGCTGCGTGGGTCGGCGGCCAATCTCGGCCTGTCGAAGCTCTCGCTACACGCTGCAGGGCTGGAACACCGCCTCGGCGCCCCGTCGCAGGGGGGCGCCCTGCAGCCGGAGGTCGAGGCGCTGGTCGCAGAATACCGGCACAGCCTGCAGGCCTTGCGCGATTTCCTGGGGGCGGCCGACGATGGCCGGACCTGACCGGTTCAGGCCCGAACCCTGACCGGATCGACCGCCAGCCGATAGCCCTCGCCGCGTACCGTGCCGATCAGCGATTCCGTCCGTGTTTCAAGGTCGATCTTGGTGCGCAGGCGACGGATCAGCACATCGACGGTGCGGTCGTTCGGGTCCCACTCCCGACCACTCACTGCCAGCGACAGGCGGTCCCGGCTGATGCTCTCGCCCGCATGGCGCACCAGCAGCGACAGCACTTCGAACTCGCCCCGGGTCAGCGCCACTTCCCGTCCGTCGGCATCGAGCAGGCGCCGCTTCGGCAGGTTCAGCGTCCAGCCTGCAAAGCAGAACGCTTCATCTGCTTGCGGGCGCTTGTCCAGCGTGCGCCGCAGCAGGCTCTTCACCCGTGCGAGCAGTTCGCGCGGGTTGAAGGGCTTGGTCACATAGTCGTCCGCACCGACCTCCAGTCCGACCACCTTGTCGACATCGTCGCTGCGGCTGGTCACGAGAATGATGCCGATGGCCGGATCGCGCGCCCGCAGGTCACGCGCAAGCGACAGACCGTCCCGGCCTGGCAGGTTGATGTCGAGCAACACCACATCGACCCGCTCTCCCGCCACGCGCTGCCACAGCCACTCGCCATCGTCCGCCGTCAGCGTCCGGTAGCCCTCCTGCGCGAAGTACGCGCTCAGGCGGGTCTGTGTGACCAGATCGTCATCGACGATCAACAGGGTGGGGCGGCCAGCGTCCTGGGTGTCCTGCATGTTCAGCTCACGAAATCGGTCGTGTCTGGATTGTCGTGGATTTAACGGGAGCTTGCACCTACGTGAGCAGACCGAACGCCAGGCCCGAGCGCGCGCCGTGCTGGATGGCGTGTTTGCGAGTCTGGGCAGTTTTGGGGATTCGCTCGGAGGGGCGCGAGTCCTTTCTTGGGCTTGCCACCACGCAGATTGCCGTGCTGGTGGCGAGCATTCAGGAAGAAACGTGGGCGGCCTGTGAAGTCATGCGGATGCTGGCCGAGTTGGTGGGCAGCGACCGGTGTCTGCATGCCGTCCTCAACAGGGCGCAGCCCGTGAGCACTCAGCGGATTGCGCACCCCGAATGCCCCAGGACTTGACCACTGCGTAGATCGCCGGGATCACGATCAGCGTCAGGATGGTCGAGGACACCATGCCGCCGACCATCGGCGCGGCGATGCGGCGCATCACCTCGGAGCCGGTGCCGGTGCTCCACATGATCGGCAGCAGGCCGGCGATGACGGTGAGGGTGGTCATCATCTTGGGGCGTACCCGCTCGACCGCGCCTTCCATCACTGCGCGGTAGAGATCGGCCACGCCGGGGTGGCGCCCTTCCTGCGCGCAGCGGGTTTGCGCATCGCGCCAGGCGTGATCCAGATAGATCAGCATGATCACCCCGGTTTCCGCTGCGACCCCGGCCAGCGCGATGAAGCCGACTGCGACCGCGACGCTCATGTTGTAGCCCAGCCACCACATCAGCCAGATGCCACCGATCAGCGCGAAGGGCACGGTGCTCATCACGATCAGGGTTTCGGTCATGCGCCGGAAGTTGAGGTAGAGCAGCACGAAGATCAGCGCCAGCGTCAGCGGGACCACGACCTTGAGCTTCTCCTTGGCACGCTCCATGTACTCGAACTGGCCGCTCCAGGCGGCGTAGGTGCCGGGCGGGAAGCTCACCTGCTCGGCCACCGCCTGCTGCGCCCGGCGCACGAAGGCGCCGAGATCGGATTCGCGGGTGTCGACATAGATGTAGCCGACCAGCATCGCGTTCTCGGTGCGGATGGCCGGCGCGCCGTTGCGGATGCTCACCTCGGCCACCTGACCGAGCGGCACCATGCCGCTGGCGGTGGGCAGAAACACCTCGCGTGCGATACGCTCCGGATCGCTACGCAGGCCGCGCGGGTAGCGCACCGTCACGCCGTAGCGCTCCAGCCCCATCACCATGGTGGTGACCTGTTCGCCGCCGAGCGCGGTGGCCACCACCTGCTGCAAGGCGTCGACCGTGAGTCCGTAGCGGGCGAGCTGGTCGCGGCGCGGCTCGATGTCGAGGTACAGACCGCCGGTGACCCGCTCGGCGTAGGCGCTGGTGGTGCCGGGCACCGACTTCACTGCGGCTTCGACCTCGCGCGCAACCCGCTCGATATCCTCCAGGCTGCGCCCGAACACCTTCACTCCGATGGGTGTGCGGATGCCGGTCGACAGCATGTCGATGCGTGCCTTGATCGGCATGGTCCACGAGTTGGCCAGACCCGGAAAGCGCAGTGCGGCATCCATCTCGGCGATCAGCGAATCCATCGTCACCCCCGGCCGCCACTCGGATTCCGGCTTGAGGTTGATGACCGTCTCGAACATCTCGATCGGCGCAGGATCGGTCGCCGATTCGGCCCGACCGGCCTTGCCGTATACCGACTCCACCTCGGGGAAGGTCTTGATGATGCGGTTGGTGGTGGCGAGCAGCCGCCCGGCCTCGGTTACCGACATGCCGGGAATCGAGGCCGGCATGTAGAACAGCGTGCCCTCGTTGAGCGTCGGCATGAACTCCGAGCCGAGCTGGCGCGCCGGATAGATCGTCGCCGCCATCGCGGCGAGCGCGAGTACGATGGTGATCCACTTGAAGCGCAACACGCCGCTGATCATCGGCCGATAGCTCCAGATCAGGAAGCGGTTCACCGGGTTCTTCGCCTCGGGCAGGATGCGCCCGCGCACGAAGAACAGCATCAGCACCGGGATCAGTGTCAGCGACAGGAACGCGGCGCCGGCCATGGCGAAGGTCTTGGTATAGGCCAGCGGCGAGAACAGCCGCCCCTCCTGGCCCTCCAGCGCGAACACCGGCAGGAAGGAGACGGTGATGATGAGCAGCGAGAAGAACAGCGCCGGCCCGACCTCCTTGCAGGCGTCGATGATCACCCGTGCGCGTGCCCTGGCGTACTCGGTTGGACTGAGCTTGTCGGCGTTCGCATCGAAGCGCTCCAGCCGCTTGTGCGCGTTCTCGATCATCACGATGGCGGCATCGACCATCGCCCCGATCGCGATCGCGATGCCGCCCAGGCTCATGAGGTTGGAGCCGATGCCGAGCGCGTTCATCGCGATGAACGCGAACAGGATACCCAGCGGCAGCGTAACGATGGCCACCAGCGCGCTGCGCACATGGAGCAGGAACACGATGCACACCAGGGCGACGATCAGGCTCTCCTCGAGCAGCGTCCATTTGAGGTTGTCGATGGCGCGCTGGATCAGCTCCGAGCGGTCGTAGACCGGCACGATCTCGACGCCGGCGGGCAGGCCCGGGCTGATCTCGGCGATCTTGTCCTTGACGTTGGCGATCACGTCGAGCGCGTTCTCGCCGAAGCGGGCCATGACGATGCCGGAGGCGACTTCGCCTTCGCCGTTGAGCTCGGCGATGCCGCGTCGTCCGGCCGGCACCAGCTCGACGCGTGCGACGTCACTCACACGCACCGGGGTACCCCGGTCGTCGCCCAGCACCAGCGCTTCGATGTCCTCGATGCCGCGCAGGTAACCGCGACCGCGCACCATGTATTCCTTCTCGGCCAGTTCGATCACCCGGCCGCCGACATCGCGGTTGGACGCACCGATGACCCGCCCGACCTGCTCCAGCGCAATGCCGTAGCTCGCCAGCCGGTGCGGATCGACGACGACCTGAAACTCCTTGACGAAGCCGCCGATGCTGGCGACTTCCGACACCCCGTGGGCCTGGCTCAGCTGGTAGCGTACATACCAGTCCTGCAGGCTGCGCATCTCGCCCAAATCCTGGTCCTGGCCGAGCAGCGCGTACTGGTACACCCAGCCGACGCCGGTCGCATCCGGCCCGATCTGCGGGGCCACCCCCTGCGGCAGCCGCCCGGCGGCCGAGCTGAGGTATTCCAGCACCCGCGAGCGCGCCCAGTAGATGTCGGTGCCGTCCTCGAAGATCACATACACGTAGGACGCGCCGAACATCGAGAAGCCACGCACCACCCGGGCGCCGGGCACGGACAGCATGGCGGTGGTGAGCGGATAGGTGACCTGGTCCTCGACCACCTGCGGCGCCTGGCCGGGGAACTCGGTGAACACGATGACCTGCACGTCGGACAGGTCCGGCAGCGCGTCGAGCGCGGTGTGCTTGATCGCGTACAGGCCGCCACCGGTCAGGAACAAGGTGGCCAGCACGACGAGGAAGACGTTGCGCCCGGACCACTCGATGAGACGGTTGAGCATGCTCAGTGGCCCTCGTGGCGGTGGCTGTCACCGGGGGCGGCGGCACCGGCCTCCGGTGCCGCTTTGGGGGCGCTTTCGGGGGCGATGTCGGTGACCACGAACGCGCCATTGCCACGGTCTTCGAAGCTGAAGCGGATCGGTGTGCCCGGCGCCAGCCCCTCGATCAGCGTCGGGTCGGCCAGTCCGAACTCCATCGTCATCGCCGGCCAGTGCAGCGCGGGGATCGGCTCGTGCATCAGCATCACCGTGCCGGTGTCGGCGAAGTAGTCCTCGAACGCGCCGCGGGTCTCATGGCGTGCAAGACCTTGCTCCGTATCGCCTTCGCCAAAGCTCGCCAGCGCCGCCTGCAGGTTGCTCTCGGCGTCGATCAGGAAGTTGGCCGACACCACCACCCGCTCGTCGCCTTCGAGTCCGGACAGGATCTCCACATGATCACGGCTGCGCAAGCCGGTTTTGACGAGCTGGGGCCGGAAGCGACCCTCGCCTTCGGCCACCAGCACGATGCGGCGCTGCCCGTCGTCGATGATGGCCGAGTCGGGCGCGCTCAGGCGGGGGGCGTCGCCGCCGGTGAGTACATCCACATGCGCGAACATCCCCGGGCGCAGCATGCCGTCGGGGTTCGCCAGTTCGAGCCGGACCTGCGCGGTGCGGGTGGCCGTATTCAGAGTGGGATAGATGTAGGTAATCAGCGCATCGAAATATTGCCCCGGATAGGCATCGATGCCGATGCGTGCCGGCTGGCCGGGGGCGATGCGGGCGAGATCCTGCTCATACACGTCGGCGAGCACCCACACGCTGGACAGGTCGGCGATGCGGTACAGGGCCATGCCCGGGGTGAAGCGCATGCCTTCGACCGCAGCCTTCTCGAGCACGATGCCGTCGGCCGGGGCGCTGAACACCACGCGGTTGCCACCGGCCCCGCTATTACCTTTACCCGGGGCCTGCCAGTTGCGCAGACGTGCCCGCGCCGCATCCGCAAGACGCTGTGCGCCCTGTTGCGCCACCGGGTCTGCACCCGCCGAGCTGGCCAGTCGCTCGGCAATCGCCAGTTCCTGACGCGCCGAGGCCAGCTCCGGGCTGTAAACGGTAAACAGTGGCTGCCCGCGACGCACCGGGTCGCCGGTCGCATTCACATGCAGGCGCTCGATCCAGCCCTCGAAGCGCGGCGACACATCGTGGATGCGCCGCTCGTCGAGCTCGATCCGGCCGACCGCGCGCAGTGCGGCATCGAGCACGCGAAATTCGACCGGAGCGGTGCGCACGCCCAGGCTCTGCAGGCGGGCCGGGCTGACCCGCACCGTGCCGACGTCATCGCCCTGTTCGTCGGCATACACCGGAATGTAGTCCATCCCCATCGAGTCCTTCTTCGGCTCCGGCGAGGTGTCGGGCAGCCCCATCGGGTTGCGGTAGTACAGGATCACCCGCTCGCCGGGCGCAGTGGCATCGCTGGCCCGGGCGGGCTGGCTGGTGAAGGGGGACGCAGTGAGGAATGCCAGCGTGAGGAGTGCCGGAGCAAGCATGCGCGCCCGGGCCGGGGCGCTCATCAACATATTTATTAGCCCGGCCCTCAATGTCACTGACAACCGTTCGGGCTGAGCCTGTCGAAGCCCAGTCCCGGCAGCGCCCTTCGACACGCTCAGGGCGAACGGAAAAAGCATGCCCAAGGGCCGGGTTAATAATAGTGCAGTCTTGAGTGTGGCGGTCACAGCGGCGCCCCCAGGAGTTGTTGCAGATCGGCCGCATTCAGTGCGGCCTCGACTTCGGCATCGAGCAGCGCAAGCCGCGTATCGAGTACGCGCTGCTGTGCGGCAAGCACGGCGGCAAAGCCGACCGTGCCGGTTTCGTACCCCGCCCGTGCCGATTCCAGCGTGGCTTCGGTTTGTGGCAGCAGGCCGTCGCGAATCAGCGTCACCTGTTTGCGGCGGGCTTCGAGTGCGGCATGGGTGGTGCCTATCGCGCCGGCAAGCCGGCTTGCTGTGGCCTCGTGCCGGGCGGTGGCGGCGGCGCGCAGGTAGTCGGCCTCTCGTTCGCGGGCGCGACGGCTGTCCTGTTGCAGCGGGATGTTCAGCTCGAACGTGAGGTCCCAGCTCTCGCGCCCGTCCCGGGGGCGGTTGCTGGCAAGCGACACGCCAAAGTCGGGGTAGCGTTCGCGATGGGTCAGGGCGCTGTTGCGTTCGGCGGCGAGCAGTTCGGCACGGCTGCGGGTGAGGGCGGGGGCCTGCTGCGTGGCCTGTCCGATCAGGGTGGCCAGCCGTGCGGACGGCGGCAGGGGCGGCAGGGCGGTCGGTTCGGCCAGCGGGGCGTCCGGCGCGCGCGGCAGCAGGGCGTTCAGGCTGGCCTGGGCCGCAGCACGGCTGCGTGCGAGCTCCACGGCCTCGATCCTGAGCGTGGTGAGCATGCCCTGGGCCTGCAGCACATCCTGCTGGCTGGCCAGCCCGAGGGCGTAGCGGTGCAGTGCCAGCGCCTCCAGCTGCTCGTTGAGCGCAATCGTCTCGCTGAAGATGCGTGACTGTGCGCTGACCTGGTAATGGGCGATGAAGGCGCGCCGGATGGCGGTTTCGATCTCCAGCCGGCGCTGTTCCGCATCGGCCGCGACGCCATCGGCGAGGGCCGCCGCGATGTCGCTGCGCAGGGCACGCTTGCCCGGGAAGGGGAGCATCTGCGACACGCGTACCCGGGTCGTGCCCACCTGCCCGGGCAGCACTGAGGCCGGACGCCCGGGATTCATGGCGTTGGTCACATCCATCAGCTCGATCTCGATGCTCGGGTCTGGCAGCGCGCCAGCCGGGGTCACCCGTTCGCGGGCGGCAGCGGCCTCCAGCCGGCTCGCGGCGAGGGCCGGATTGTGGGCCCGCGCATGTGCAATCAGCGGGTCGAGTCCGGCCCCGAGCGATGGCTCGTCCGCGTGTACGGCTGGGCTGAGGGCGAACAGGCAGGCAAGGGCGGAGGCGATTGACGCCGCCCGCAAGCGCCTTGCTGCCGTGGGCACTGCGCGGCTTGGCATCGCGTCATTCGCCCAGTTTCTCGATTTCGGTGACGATGAAAGCGTCACCGTCCTGGTCTGCGGCAAAGCGGATCCGGTCGCCCGGAGCAAGACCGTCGAGCGAGGCGTTGCCGCGCAGCCGGAAGCTCATCGTCATCGGAGGCATGTCGAGGTTGGCGAGCGGACCATGGGCAATGGTCACGCTGCCGGCCTCCGCATTCACACGGCGCACCGTTCCTTCAGACAGGGGGGCGGCGGTGTCGGTGTCGGCCGTGGTCCGCGCAGGGGCGTGGCCGTGGTGATGGCTGTCGTGGCCGGCATGGCCGCTTTGCGCCAGGGCAGGGGCGGCGCCAAGGCTGGCAAGGATGACGGCGGCGGAAACCATGATGAGCCCGGCCACCGAATACCTTATTTCCGTTCGGGCTGAGCCCTTCGTCGAGCTCAGGACAGGCGCTGTCGAAGCCCGGTTTCGGCAGTGCCCTTCGACACGCTCAGGACGAACGGAGACAGCATGCTCAGGGGCCGGGTTGATAATAAAGGATCGGGTCAATGGCAAGGCGTTCAGGCGGAGGTTCATGGGGGGCGCTCCTTGATGGGACAGTGCAATGGAAAGATTCAGCCCCGATGATGCGGCGTGCATCCGGACAACAGGCTGACGCCGGGATTACATCTTTGTAATCTTCGTTGCAGTGCCTGCGTTCGCTGGCAGAATCGGCACGAGAGTCGAACCGTTTGAACGCCATGAAAATTCTGATCGTCGAGGACGAAGCAAAAACCGGGGACTATCTGCGCCAGGGGCTGGGCGAGGCGGGGTTTGTCGTCGATCTGGCGCGTGACGGCATCGACGGCATGCATCTGGCGCTGACCGGGGACTACGATCTGCTGGTGCTCGATGTGATGCTCCCCGGCGTCGATGGCTGGGCCATCCTGCAGGCGGTGCGCCGTGCCGGGGGCGAGATGCCGGTGCTGTTCCTGACCGCACGCGATGCGGTCGAGGACCGGGTGCATGGGCTGGAGCTGGGGGCCGACGATTATCTGGTGAAACCCTTTGCGTTTTCCGAATTGCTCGCGCGGGTGCGCACCCTGTTGCGCCGGGGCAAGAGCAAGGAGCCGGAAGTCCTGCGGGCGGCCGATCTCGAGCTCGATCTGCTGCGTCGACGGGTGACGCGCAGTGGCCGGCGCATCGATCTGACGGCCAAGGAATTCGGCCTGCTCGAACTGTTGCTGCGCCGTCAGGGCGAGGTGTTGCCGCGCTCGCTGATCGCCTCGCAGGTCTGGGACATGAATTTCGACAGCGATACCAACGTCATCGAAGTGGCCGTGCGCCGCTTGCGCGCCAAGGTGGACGATCCGTTCGAACCCAAGCTGATCCGCACCGTGCGCGGCATGGGTTATGTGCTTGAGGCCGATTCGGGATGAAGCTGGCGGGGTCGTTGACGGCGCGGCTCGCCGTCCTGTTCGCGGCGATGGCCAGCGGGCTGCTGATCGTGGTGGGCGTGGCCATCGACCGCGCGGTGCTGGCGCACTTCGACGAGCTGGACCTGCATGACCTGCATGCAAAACTGGCGACGGTCGACAGCCTGCTGGCACGCACCACCGATCAGGCTGCGCTCGATGCTCTGGCGGGCCGGCTGGACGATGCGTTGGCCGGTCATGAGACGGTGGCATTGCGCGTGAGCATTCCGCAACTGGACTGGCGGCATGCGGTGCGCGACGAGCGCTTCAGCGTGCCCATGCAGGCCATGCCGGTTGCGGCCGGCAGGTTGCCCTGGGTGAAGTGGCAGACTGCGCAGGGCGCGCCCTTCATCGGGCAGGCGGCCATTCTTCCGGTGCGTTTCTCCCGGCCGACCGCCGACGCAGGCTCCGACTTCGACTCCGCGCCGCTGACGGCCGAGGTGTGGCTGGGGCTGGACATTTCCCATCATGTGCATTTTCTGCGCACCATGCGCCTGCAACTGGGGGCCGGCATTTCAGCCGCCGCATTGCTGGCGGCGATGCTGGGCTGGCTGGCGGCACGCAAGGGGCTGGCGCCGATGCACCGGGTGACCGCCACCGCCCGCCGGCTGTCTGCCGAGCGTCTTGGCGAGCGCCTGTCAGGCGACGATGCCCCGGCCGAGATGCGGGCGTTGGTGGAGGCCTTCAACGGCATGCTGGAGCGGCTCGAAGCCTCGTTCCGCCGTCTGAACGAGTTTTCTGCCGATATTGCCCATGAACTGCGCACCCCGGTGTCGAACCTGATGACCGAAACCCAGGTGGCCCTGTCGCGCAGCCGCTCGGCGGACGAATACCGCGAAGCGCTGCATTCCAATCTCGAGGAGTTCGACCGGCTTGCCCGCATGATTGCCGACATGCTGTTTCTCGCCAAGGCCGACAACGGTTTGTTGCCCAAACCGGCCGAGCAGGTCGCACTCCAGACCGAAGCGGCCGCATTGCTGGAGTTCTACGAGGCGCTGGCCGACGAGCGGCAACTCCGCATGACGCTCAGTGGCGCCGGTACGGTGATTGGCGACCGCCTGATGCTGCGCCGGGCAGTGTCGAACCTCCTGTCGAACGCGATCCGGCACACGCCGGCCGGCGGCGTCATCGAGGTGTGCATCCGGCGTGTGCGCGAGCAGGTCGTGCTGACGGTCAGCAACCCGGGCGAACCGATTCCGCCCGACCAGGTGCCCCGGGTGTTCGAGCGCTTCCACCGGGTCGACCCTTCCCGTTTGCGCCAGGGCGACGGGGCCGGTCTTGGCCTGCCGATCACCCGCTCGATCGTCGAGTCACACGGCGGCCGCATCCGGCTCGCCTCCGACGCACGCCGGACGGTGGTGACCATCGAACTGCCGGCCAGCACTGCAGGGCTGGGTTCGAAGCTCCGTTAATCGCGTGCTACCGCTGCTGCCAGCCAAGCTGTTTGTGGCACATTCTTACGTTTGGAAGACTGAGCACAATGACGAGCAACTGCGCAGTGCCGGAAAACGATACGTATACAGCACTTCCCGAAGCCATCCAGCGCGGCAACATCTGGCGCCTTGCCATTGCACAGGCGCTGGCCGGGGCCAATTCCGTGGTGTTCTATGCCACTGGAGGGATCGTCGGCAACACCTTTGCACCGACGCCGTTGCTGGCGACGCTGCCGATCTCCATCTTCGTGGTCGGGATGGCGGTCTGCATCCTGCCGGCCGGAGCCATCGCCCGGCGGTATGGCCGTCAGGCGGCCTTCATGGCCGGGGCCGGGGCGGGCGTGCTGACCGGGGTGCTGGCCACCGCTGCGGTGCTCCTGGGCGGGTTCTGGCTGTTCTGTCTGGCGGCATTTCTGGGGGGCGGCTACGCCGCAGTGGTGCTGTCGTTCCGTTTTGCCGCTGCCGACGGCGTGGCGCCGAGCCGGCGTGCGCGGGCGCTGTCGCTCGTCATGGCGGGCGGGGTCGCGGCGGGCGTGGTGGGCCCGCAACTGGTGACCTGGACGATGGATTTGTGGCCACCGCATCTGTTCGCGGCCACCTTTCTTGCACAGTCCGCCGTTGCGGTGCTCGCTGCGCTCATTTTGCTGGGCGTCCGTCTGCCGAAGCCGACAGCGGCCGAAATCGCAGGAGGCCGGCCGCTGGCCGTGATCGCACGCCAGCCGCGTTTTGTCGTGGCGGTGATCTGCGGGGTCGTGTCATACACGCTGATGAACTTCCTGATGACCGCTGCCCCCCTGGCCATGCACTTGTGCGGGCATCCACAGGAATCGGCCAACCTGGGCCTGCAATGGCACGTCATCGCAATGTACGCACCGAGCTTCTTTACCGGCAACCTCATCGCTCGTTTCGGTGCCATGCGGATGGCGGCGGCAGGCTTGTTGCTGACCGGTCTTGCGGCTGCCGTCGGTTTGGCCGGGGTCGATGTGATGCACTTCTGGTGGGCCCTCATCCTGCTTGGCGTCGGCTGGAACTTCGGCTTTCTGGGGGCGTCCGCGATGGTTCTGGAGTGTCATCGGTCAGAAGAGAAAACACGGGTCCAGTCGCTCAACGACTTCATTGTTTTCGGTTTGATGGCCCTCGGATCATTCACCTCCGGCGGGGTGTTGTCCGCGTATGGCTGGAGCACCGTGCTCTGGGTGTCGTTTGTGCCACTGGCATTGGCCGGGCTGGCGCTGGCGGTGGTCATGAACCGGCGTCCGGCGCCCACGGCCGGCTCCGGGCGCCATGATTGACCCGGCTCTCCCAAATACCCTCTTTCCGTTCGGGCTGAGCCCTTCGTCGAGCTCAGGACAGGCTCTGTCGAAGCCCAAGGCCCTTCGACAAGCTCAGGGCGAGCGGAGAAAGCATACTCAAGGGCCAGGTTAATAATAGGCAGCGTGTGTCATTTGTACTAACATGGTGCCAATTGATCTAACAAAAAAGGTGCTGACATGGCTGCCGTTACATCGTCGCTTTCCGCACGGTCTGCCCGCCTGGGGCTGCGCGCTACCCCCGAACAGGAGGTGGTGCTGCGTCGCGCCGCCGAGGTGGCGCACAAGTCGTTGACCGACTTCATCCTCGACAGCGCCTGCTTGGCTGCTGAACAGACGCTGCTCGATCAGCGATTGTTCATGGTTTCAGGCAGCCAGTACCAGGCTCTGATGGATCTGCTGGATCGCCCCGAACAGGCCAACGACGGTTTGCGAGAGCTGTTTACCCGCAAAGCTCCCTGGGACGCGAAGTGACATTGCGCGCACCGGAGCCACTGGCCGCACGGCATCAACTGGAGGGTTTTGATTGCGGGAGGCCTGCGCTCAATGACTGGCTACTGCGCCACGCTCGGCAGGCCCAAGGCAGCGGATCGGCCAAGACTTTTGTTGTTGCCGAAACGGATGGCCGTGTGGCGGGCTATTTCAGTTTGACCGTCGGCCAGGTCGATACCCTGGAAGCGCCGGATTGCATCCGCAAAGGGATGGGGCAATATCCGGTGCCGGTCGTAATCCTGGCGAGGATGGCCGTGTCGCAGCAGGATCAGGGGCGCGGAATTGGCTTTGGCCTGCTACAGGATGCGATTCGTCGCACGATGCTGATTGCCGAGCAGGCCGGTATCCGGGCCATGCTGACCCACCCCATCGATGAAGAAGCGGCGAGGTTCTATAGCCGGTTCGGGTTCATCACGTCACCGCTGCGCGAGCAGCAATTGCTGCTGCTTTTGAAGGACGCCCGTCGCTGGATGGTCGGGACAGCCGCATTGGGGTAAGCCGTTCACAAGAAGTTTTCCTACGTTTTTCCTGAAGAAAACCCGGTCACACAGGGACTGAAGGCTGATGTATGTTATGAAACTTTGTGGTAAAGGCTTACCTTCGTGCATTAGCGTCATTCAAACAGAATGGCTTCGATTCGGGCCAGGGCTTCATCGACAATGTACTGCGGCACCGTTTCCTTGATGCGCACATTCCGCGCTCGCCAGTCCAGCGATTTCAACTGGTGACAATGCACGGCGCCTTGGGTGCTGGTGCCTGCCCCCATTAGCGTGACCACCGTCCCGTAGGTGCGCGTAGCCGCTGCGGCGCCCTGCGAAATCGGACAAATCATCGCCAAACCTTTCTGGTTAAAGGCCTTGCCGCTCAAGACAAGACCGAAATGCGGGCCTTTCATCTCCCGACCGGAGGATGGGTCGAAATCGAGATGCACGATGTCGCCACGGTTCGGCAAATACGCCATCAGCCGTTCTCCAACCCTACCGAGGGCATTTCATCCCAACCTTCGACACGCGGCAGCCCTTCAGGCATCTCAGCCATCAGGTCAGCCAGTTTATAACGCGGGCGGGTCGGTGCCTCAACAGTCATTTTCTTGCCGAGAAGATGCAACTCCACTTGGGAGCCTTCGCTCAGACCATTTTGGTCAATAAACATCTTGGGCACAGTCATTACCAGCGAGCCGCCAGCTTTGCGCAGGGTTTGCAGCATACGAGCCTCCTATCAATCATAAGTCCTACTTTAGTATAACTTCGTGTTTTACTCAAGTATCACTTTTTCCCCGCTACCCATCACCAGACGCAGCCCGGCCATCAGATAGGTGTGGTAACTCAGGGCGAACGGAGACAGCATGCTCAAGGGCCGGGTTAATAGTTTCTTATGACATTAGGATTTCACCAAAAGCGGCCAGGAGCGGGCGAGTCGAGGTTTTTCGAGGTGTCCGTCTTTGTGCCGACATGCACGGCCAGCCAGACGGTGGCCGGGGCGGTGGCGGCCACGCAGTGGCGGCAGTGTGCCGGGATGTGCACCCAGTCGCCCGCCGTCAGCCTGTACTCGCCGCCGTCGGCAAAGGCGAGCGTGGCCTGACCCTGCATCAGCAGCACCCATTCGTCGCCGTCCTGGTCGTACCAGAAGCCGGGCGGGCTGGTGTGGCCGTGCGAGACGATGCGCTCGATGCGGCACGCGGGGGTGTCGAGCAGGATTTCAAAGGACTCGTCCTCGCCCGGAGGCGGCAGGTGGGCGAGCAGGTTGCCGAGGCTGGGGGGCTGGGGCATTTCAGTGTGCCTGCGGAGGGGATATTGAGGACAGGGGAATCAGGGTGACGCGCTGGGTTTCGCTGTCGGCATGCAGTGCGTGGCTGCCGGGCGGCAGTTCGATGAGCTGCACCACCGGGCACCAGTCGGCGGCATCGGGCAGCAGCGCCGTAAGCCGGTTGGGGTGGGCGAGCAGGGCCGCTTCGTCGATGTGGTTGCCTGCGGAGTGTGGATGCAGCGCGAAGTAGAGCATGTCCGCTTCGATCAGCTCGTGGATGAAGTGTGTGCCGAGCGAGGCGTCGGGCACCAGATTGTCATGCATCACGACGATCTCGCCCAGGGCTGCGACATGGCAGATTTCGGAGAAGGCCACCGGGATGCCCAGCCAGGGATCGCGTGAGCCCCAGCGCCCGGGGCCGAGCAACAGCAGGGCGTGGTGCGGGCTGAGCTGGTTGATGCGGCCGATGAGGCGGGCCAGCGCATAACGGTTGGCCGGGGACAGCTGGCGGTAGGCGTCGGGCCGGACATACACGATGCGCTCCGGGTGGATGACCCGGCCGGGGCCGATCACCGCGCCGTGAGACTGGATCGGTGCGGGGGTGGCGGCGGCGGGCAGCCGGCCCTGTCCGCCGCCGCTTTCATCGCGAATCCGCATTGGCCGGCATTGCAGCAGGTTGAGGCGGTAGCCACCATCGGGATGCATGTTGAAAGCGAACTCGATTTCCACCGGATGGGCGTAGGCGGCCTGCAGGCAGGCGAGGGTCCCGCGCAGGTCGGCGACCAGGGGCGTGCGTGAGATGAGGCCGTCGAAGGTGAGGAAGGGCGGGCGTTCGGGGTCTTCGCGGGTGGTGAACAAGGCCATCGGAAAATCTTCGCGTCCGGCCACGAGCGCGGTGAAATGGCCGGAGATGACGCGGTTTTCCTGCAGGTCGAGGGCGTCCATGCGGCGCTGCGCGTGGCGGGCGATTTCACCAAAGCTGCTTTCGGGGCGCAGCCCGGGGGCGTTGAGCGCAATCAGCCGGGTGTAGTCGTCGTCGGTGCGGTCCACCGCCCGGGTGCCCAGGCCGGCGACGAGGCGCACCACGCCGGCGGCGGTGTCGATTTTCGGATTCCAGCGCCAGGGGTTGACCGACAGGCCCACCCCGGCGGCGTCCGGATGAAAGTAGCGGTGACCGGCCTGACCGGAGACACGCATGATGAGCAGCGCCATCTGTTCGTTGCGCGCCAGCAGGCCGTGGCGCTGGCGGTAGCGCAGGGCCTGCTCCGAGAGGCTGCTGGCATACACTTCGCGCACGGCGTCGAGCAGGTCGGCCAGGCGCTTGTCGCGCGGCCCCTGATTGACGCAGAACACGCTTTCGTACTGGCCGGCAAAGGCGTTGCCGTAGCGGTCTTCGAGCAGCGAGCTGGAGCGCACGATGAAGGGCCACTCGCCAAAATAGTCCAGCATGCCCTCGAACTGCCGGCGGGTGCTGGCCGGAAAGTCGCCGTTGAGGATGCGCGTGCGCGCCTCGTCCAGCCCCTGCAGAAAGCCTTCCGGATCGCGCTGGCGCCGGCGGGTCCACCACAGGCCGTTGTGCACCATGAAGGTGTCGTAGACCACGCTGCCGACGTAGAAGGAATCATGCGCTTCGCTGCGTTCGAGCAGATGGGGCGCATCCTGGCGCAGGATCGCGCGGGCCAGCAGCATGCCCAGCGCCTTGCCACCGATGTTGCCGATGCCGATCATGCGCTGGCGGATGGCCAGCAGGTCGTCGAGCGTCATGTAGCGGTCGACCCGCGCCATCATCTGCGCATCGTCCGGGAAAAGCTGGCGCGACAGGCGGGTGAACCAGGTGCGTTCATTCACGGCCTCGTCGGGCAGGAGGGCGGTGCTGCCCGGTGAGCGGGATCGTGCGCTGCGGGCCGCGCGGGCGGCGGCAAAGTTGCGCTGCCAGTGGCCGCCGGTCTGGTTTTCTTCCAGCCCGGGCCATTCGGAATGGGCCAGGATGGCCGACACCGTGGCGCTGTCGGTGACCGGGCGGAAGCGGTCGCCGCCGTGTGCGTCATGCGCCCAGGCGTGGATCAGGTTCATGACGGCGGCCGAGCCGTGGCGTACCTTCACCGGGCGGATGTAGTGGCCGTCGTGACCGGCAAACACGTCGAGCAGGAACTGCGTGGTGTCGGTGATCACCTCCATCGCGGCGCGGGTGTGGGTGTGGCGCATCACCGCGAAGTAGGTGACCGTGTCCAGATCGAACAGGCGCGGACAGGTGAGGCGGAAGAAGTTGCCCATCATCCTGTCCGACTGCCAGGTTTCGGCCAGTTCCGACAGGCAGTCGAAGATGTACAGGGTTTCGGTGCCGGCCGCCTCGATCACGCTGTGGACCTGATCGACAAAGGTCTCGAAGCCTTCGTCCGGGCGTGGGTGGTGTATTTCCGCGCCGTCGTCCGGCCCGAGCAGGGCGGCGTGGGGGGCGTAGCGGAAGTAGATCAGGCGTCGTTGCTGCGCGCGCGCGGCGGCGGCGTACGGGCGCACGAGTGCGAGGTATTCATCCAGGGACTGGATCTGCCACACGATGTTGTCGCCCCGCTCGACACCGCACATGACTGCGTCCAGTCCGGGCAGGCCGGTGGTGGGGGCGAAGCGGGCGGGCGGGGCGGAAGCGGGGGCGTCGGTGGGCATGGGGCTCGGGCCTGTGCGGTGGTCGGGAGCGTGGAGGGGGCGGCTCAGCTGCCCGCCGGATCGCGCCGGCGGGTCTGATCGCTGTCGTCCGCCCCGCCACTCATGCGCGAGAAGGCGCGTTCGAGCATTTGCACATTGCGGTCGCTGCCGCGCGCAATCGAGGAGGATTCCGCTTCGGCCACGGCGCGCAGGCGTTCGGCGATTTCCAGCAACACGCGGTGCAGGCCCAGCGCCTGTTTTCGGCTTTCCTCGAAGTGGGTGTACACCGGGGCGGCGGTGTGCTGCATGAGCCGGGCGAGCGCCTTCAGCAGTCTTTCCTCGCGCTGGTTGGCCTGGGGGGCGCTGGCTTGCTGGGATTGCGCAAATACGGCGACATGGCGGGCCTGTACGGTCTGGGCCTCGGCCAGACGGTTGAGTTGCGCGATCAGTTCGGGCCAGGGCGGCGGCGTGTCGTCGTCCGCGCGTGCGGCATGGGCGACACTGGCAGCCTGCTCGCGGGTGGCTTCGACGAGCTCCATCAACTGCAGGACGATCTTGCCGGCAGTGTCGGTATCGCTGCCGCCGATGGCCTTGTTGCGCAGGTAGTCGCGCTTGATGTTGGCCCAGCGCTCGGCCTGTTCGGCCGTCAGCGAACCACGTAGTTCGGCGAGCTTGAGCAGGTTTTCCTCGGCGCCGGTGGTCAGCAGCTGTGCCTCGCCCTGGTAGTGGTCTGCGAACAGCTGCTGGAGCTCGGCATCGTTCATGACGGCAGAGATCTTTTCCGCCAGCTTGTTCATGTTGCGGTAGCTGCCCTGCAGGCGGAAGGGGGGCTCGGTGCGATAATTGTCGGCCTGGGCTGCGCTGGCAATGTACTGCTGATTGACCCGATACACCACTTCGCGCACCTGGAGCATGCGTTGCAGGGTGGCCTCGATGTCGCGCAGTTCGGCGGTGCTGTAATCGTGGCTGAGGGCATTGACCGAGAAGTCCTTGCCGGCGAGCTTGTCGAGGATCAGGTACAGGTCCTTCAGGTCGCGGGTGGCCAGCGGCGCGAGGGTGGGGTTGGCGGTGAGGCTGTTCTCGATGTAGCTGAGCTTGAACACCTCTTCCATGCCGCCGAGGACGTCGCCCAGGTTGTAGATGTCGGCGCGGTTGGCGAGCATGTCGGGAATCTTGAACACTTCGCCGGATTCGGTATAGGGGTTGCCCGCCATGACCACGCAGAACTTCTTGCCGCGCATGTCGTAGGTGCGGGTGCGCCCCTTCCAGACGCCTTCGATGCGGCGCGTGCCGTCGGACAGCGAGATGAACTTCTGCAGGAACTCCGGGTGGGTGTGCTGGATGTCGTCTACGTAAAGCATGACGTTGTTGCCCATCTCCAGTGCGAGATTGAGCTTTTCCAGTTCCTGGCGGGCGGTGGCGTCGGGGGCCTGGGCGGGGTCGATCGAGCGTACTTCATGCCCCAGCGACGGACCGTTGATCTTCATGAAGATCAGGCCGAGGCGGTGGGCGACGTATTCCATCAGCGTGGTCTTGCCGTAGCCCGGGGGGGAGATCATCATCAGCAGGCCGTTCTGGTCGCTGCGCCGGTTCTCGCCCACGGTCCCCATCTGCTTGGCGAGGTTGTCGCCGATCACGCTCAGGTAGACGTCGTTGATCAGCTTGTTGCGCACGAAGCTGGACAGCGGGCGCGGCTTGAACTCGTCCAGCCGCATGGCCTCGCGTTCGCGCACCAGGATGTGGTGGCGCAGCTGCTGGTACTGCTGGAAGCCGGGCACAAAGTGGGTGTTGTGCCAGTGGGCGCGTCGGGTCAGGTCGTCGACCGCCAGCACCATGGCCCCGTCGCGGATGCGCGGGTGTTCGCCGAGCAGGCCGGTGACGGTGGCGCGCAGTTGCACGCTGCTGAAGCGGTGGTCGATGTCGTCGGCGGCGATCAGCCAGGTGGCCGCTTCCACGGCGTAGTCGCCCAGGTCGGCCAGCTCTGCAAGTTCGGGGGACTGCGCAGGATCGTTCCGAAGGCGGCTGGCCGCTTCATGGCACAGCGCCTGCACCCAGTGCAGGGCGCCGTGCCAGCGTTGCGCCAGCGGCAGGTCGCTGCCATCCTTGTTGCGCCAGTGATTGAGCAGGGGCAGCCAGCTGCCGGAGGCTTCCAGCCGGGCCTGCAGGGCTTCGATCAGGCGGCGTGCCTGTTCGGTGAAACTGAAGCGCGGCGCGGGATCGGCAAGCTTCTGCAGCAGGTAGTCTGCGGCGATGTCGCTGTCCGACGGCGCCAGGGCCAGCGCGTGACGCTCGGCAAATGTCTGCAGGGTGCGGGCGATGTCTTCGCTCAGGGCCTTGCGGGCGGCATCGCTGGCAAACAGGCGCTGCATGTCCAGGCTCTGGCGCGCGCGCGCCGGCCATTGTGCAATCGCGGCGCTGGCTTCGGGTTTCACGACATGCTGGCGCTGGCTCCAGTACAGCACGGCCAGACTGCGTGCGGCCGGGGCCACCGCCAGCACGCCGGCGGCCTGCTGCATGGGCAGCAGCGCCTGCAGGATGCGCGCCGCGTCATGGTCGTGGATGCCGCGCTCGTAGCCTTCGCGATAGCGCGGGGCGGCAAACTCGCGCAGGGCGCGGTCGAGTGCGTCCGGTTGCAGCAACAGGGCCTGCAGCCGGTCGGCGCTCCAGCCTTCCTGTCCCTGCCGTGCGGCGGCGATGAGTTGCAGCGCGAGGTACTCCCCGCGATACAGCTGCGGCGATTCGGAGGCCAGCGAGACGTCCCAGAACGGACGCAGCACGGTCAGTTGCGGGTCGTCGAGCGGCTCCATGTAGTCGGTGCCGACCAGGTGGAGGTTGAGCGTGTCGCCACGCGGCATCAGGGTCAGGTCCAGCGTCTGGGTGTTGACGCTGAAGCGGTGGCGTCCGAGGCGGATCACGTTGCCCCCGCCTTCGAACAGGTCGTTGCGGTCGCGCAGCGCGCGCAGGGCCTGATCCTGGGTGCCTTTGAGGCGGGCTTCGACATCGTCGGCCTTGACGTTGTCGTGGAGTTCGCGCAGGCGCGCGGTGAGTTCGCGCAGCTTGAGGATCAGCGGGTCGCCGGCAAAGAAGGCATTGAGCTCGTCGAGGGTGCCCAGCCGCTTGGTGCGCCGGCCCAGGCCGTCGAGAATGCGCAGTGCCGCATCCTGCACCGCCTGCGCCTTGCGCTGACGCTCATCGAGCAGGGTCTGTTTGTGGCTCTCGAAGGTTTCGAGCAGTTCTTCGCGTTTGGCGACGATGTCGCCCAGAAAGGCATCGTACTCGCCGAACTGGCTTTCCAGCTCCTCGAGCTGCACCAGCAGGCGGGACAGCTGTTCGTCGCACCGTTCCGGGTCCTGTGCGAGCGACAGCGCGCTGGTGATGCTCTGGCTGAACAGCGTGAACTGCGCGCCGAACTGGGCCACGCGCTCGTTCGAACCCAGCGAGCGGCGGCGCTGTTCGCTGCGCGCCTTGGTCTGATTGAGCCGGGCATAGATGGCCGAGATGGATTCGACGATGGCGGTGCGCTGGGTGGCGTCCTCGATGTGGAGCGTCGCCATCAGCTCCGACAGGGTGTCGAGCTCGGCGGACATGGCTTCCATGCCCTGCAGCAGGGGCGCCAGCTGCGCCACGCTGGCGGCCTGCTCGGTCTCGCGGTTGACCTCGTCCAGTCGGGCTGCATAGGGCTGGAGGGCTTCGTCGCTGGCGAGAAAACGCGCCGTTTCGGCCCCGATGCGTTCCTGCGCCGCAACCAGTTCGGCTTCCATCGCGTCGATGCGCGCGCGGTCGATGTAGCGCATGTCGCGCAGCGTCAGCAGGTGGCCGCGTTCGGCGGCGGTACGCTGCAGGGCCTGCACATAGTCCGGTGCGTGCTTCCAGTCCTGCACGCGCAGCTGGGCGAGCAGGGCCTTGTAGCGGGTTTCGGCCTCGCTCATCGCGCGGGCCGATGCGGCACGGATGCTCTCGACCTTTTCGTATTCGTCGAGAACGGCTTCGCCCGAGGCGGCGATCTCGTGCAGGGTGCGGCTCAGCGCGCCGCCCTGCGCGTCGCTCATCCAGTGGTAGCGGTCGAACAGGCGGCGGGTCTGGTCGATGAGTCGCTGATAGCGGGCAACCGACACATCCTGTGCGTCGATCTCGCGCGACAGGCTGAACAGTTCGGAGAGGCCGCGCACCAGATCGGCATTGCCGATGCGGCTGAAGAAGCTGTTGCCAGCGGGCTGGCGGGCGGCGTATTCGTCGCTGAAAAAGGGGGTGTGCCACACCTGCATCGGGTGGATGCGGGTGGGTTCGTCCGACTCGGAGCTGAACAGCACGACGCGCCCGTCTTCCAGGCGGGCGTAGCCATGGCCGATCAGCGGGGGCTGCAGCTCGCGGGAAATGAGGTTGTAGGTAAACAGCGCGATGCGCCCACTGGTGGGTTCGTAGAACACATACAGCACATCCTCGCCATTGGGCGAGCGGATGCTGCGCCGAAAGCGCATGCCATCCATCTGCTGGTCGAAGGCGCGGTTCTCGCCGCTTTGCAGATAGTAGCCGCCAGGAAACAGGATGCCGTGGTCCTCGGGCAGCTGGATGCAGGCCAGGCCGATGGCGTCGATGCGCTGTACCTTGCGGGTGAGGGTGTTGAACACCAGATAGCGTGTCTGCTCCTCGCGGTAGGGCAGAATCTTGAGCAGGATCAGGCTGCCCACGCGCGCGAACTCGACCGCAGCGTCGTCGAGCGACTGGGTCTTGTCCATCACCTCTTCGCGGTAGATGCCCATGCCGTCTTCGGTGTTGTTCTCGACCTTGATGGTGAGGTCACCGTTGAGCGTCTCGACGAACACCGTGTCGAGAATGTTCAGGTGCGGATGGCGGCCATTGACGACGTGTTCACGGCCGGCGCGGGTCCATTCGAAGTCGAAGGGGGCGGGCAGGGCGATGTCGCGTTCGCCCCGGTTGTCGATGTAACGCACCTCGCGACCGTCGGGCGAGATCGACCAGCGGAACACGCGGATGTCGGTCAGCCGGGCGCCGATCTGAAAGCTGGCGAGCAGCTTGCCGTCGCGCACCTGCAGCTCAAGCAGGCGGGTGTCCTTGTAATAGGTGTACAGCTCGCGAAAGTCCTGCACGAAGCTGGTGATGCCCAGAAAGCTCTGGGCTACGTCCACCGGCACCACGTCGTAGCCAGCTTCGGTCTGCTCCAGCCGGTACAGCGAGAACACGTCTTCGATGCGGGTTTCCTGCTTGAGGCCGATGAACACGTTGTAGCCGAACAGCAGGGTGCCGCCCACCTGCACGATGTCGCGGCCGACGCAGTTGTTTTCGCTGCGCAGGCGGAAGCGGCCGAGCAGGCTCATGCCCCCGCTGCCGAATTCCGCAATGCGGGCCTGGTTCAGCTCCGTGGCCAGCGCGTGCAGGCTGCGACCCTGATCGGCCAGCCGTTTGCTGAGCACTTCGTAGGCGCCGCCCGAGGCGACGGCCTGATCGACGAGGTCCTGGGAGGGCGTGGGGGAGGCGATGTCCGGCATGGCAGCGGTTCAGTGGCACGAGGAGATCATTGGAAGGCCCGGCTGGTGGGCCGGGAGGGGCGCGCCCTGCAACCGGGCATCGGGCTGCGGGGCGCGTGAGGGGCGGTGAGTTGACCGGACAGTGTCAGCCCTGGGCGGGCGGGAGCCCGCCACCGCCCTTGGGCGACAGGAAGCGTTGCAGCAGCTCCTGTACCACCGGGCTCTTGGCGGACACGCCCTCGATGGCCTTGCCCACCGACAGGGCCTTGGCAAACTGGTCGAAGAAGGCGCCTTCGCCCCCGACAATGTCGATGTTCGCCTTGCTCAGGGCAGAGGACAGCACCTCGGCCTGTTCGCGGGCCACCACCTTGCTGGCCTCGATGCCGGCAATCGCGCGCTCGAAATCCTTCTCGAGCTGCATGCGGAATTCCTCGTGCGCCCGGGCGTCGTCGCTGAGCCTGGACAGGGCGGCGAACTTCTCGACCAGACCCTGGGCCTCGGCGATGAAGCGCTCGCGCAGCACTTCGGCTTCGGCGTGACCCACCTGCTCGGTGACCCTGGCCTTGGTGGCGCCCAGCTCGGCCTCGCCACGCGATTCGGCGAGCAGACGTTCTTCGAGTATCTTGGCGTCGGCCAGCCCCTGCTTTTCCTTCGCCTGGGCGAGCGCTTCCTCGATGCGTGCCTGTGCCAGCCCCTTTTCGAGTTGTCCCTTGGCTTCGGCCTGCATGCTTTCCATGGTCACGCGAGCCTGCGCCAGCCCCTCCTTCTCGATGGCGGCGGCGGTCACCTCGCGCACCCGCGCATCGGCCAGGCCGGGCGCGGCGCGTTCGGCCTCGATACCCTCGGCGAGCTTCTTCTTCGCCTCGGCCTGCTTGCTGGCGGCTTCGAGTTCGGCCTGTGCCAGCACGGTCAGCTCCACCGCGCGGTGGCGGGCAGAGTCTTCGTCGGCGGCGGCTTTCTTCACCTGACGCACCAGTTCTTCCTCGGCCAGGGCCTGGGCGTTGAGCACGGTGACCTGCTTCACACGCTCGGCCTCGGAGACTTCGCGCACTTCCTTGATGCGCTCTTCCTCGATCGCCACGGTCTTCTCGACCGCGATGCGCTCACGAATCACGTTGGCGATGTTGGTGCGCTGCTCTTCCAGCGCGCGCTCCTTTTCAATGCGTTGCAGTTCCACGTCGCGCTCGCGGGACACGATCTCGAGTTGCTGGGCGCGCGCCACCTTTTCCTTCTCGATCACCACGGCCCGGGCACGGTTCTGCTCGGCCACCTCGACCTCGCGGGTGGCGTTCTCGGTGCGGATGTCGATCTGTTCCTGGGTCTGGATGCGGGCCTGCTCGGCCTTCAGCCGCTCCTCTTCCCGGACGCGCTCGATCTCGGCCTCCTCGCGTGCCTGGATGGTGGCGACTTCGCGCTTCTGGCGGGCTTCGGCATCGGCCTGCTGGCGTTCGAGTGCGAGCATGGCCTCGCGGGTTTCGACGTTTTTCTTGGTGATGGCGAGTTCTTCGTTGCGCTCCAGCTCGTTGGTGATGACGTTTTGCGCGGCGGTGAGTTCGGTGATCTTGCGAATGCCCTCGGCGTCCAGAATGTTGGAGGGGTCAAGGGAAGATCTGGGGGTCTGCTCCAGATAGTCGATGGCAACGTCTTCCAGCACATAACCGTTGAGATCGTTGCCAATGACTTCGATGATGCGGTCGCGGAATTCCTGGCGGTTCTCGAACAGCTTCACGAAGTCGATCTGCTTGCCGACGGTCTTCAGCGCCTCGGAGAACTTGGCGTTGAACAGCTCATTTACCGCACCTTTGTCGGATGCGCGGTCGACCCCGATGGCCTTGGCCACCTTGAGCACGTCTTCCGGAGTTTCATTCACCCGCAGGTAGAAGGCCACGGTGATGTCCGCGCGCATGTTGTCGCGGCAGATCAGGCCGTCCTTGCCACGCCGGTCGACTTCCAGCGTGATCAGGGAAATCCGCATGAACTCCTTTTTGTAGATCACCGGATACACCAGCGCCCCGGTGAAGTGCACCTTGGGCGTTGCCGACAAGTCGTTGACGATCAGCGCGGTGCCTTGCGGCACCTTGATGTAAAAGGCCTTGAACAGCGCAAACAGGCCGATCAGGACCAGTACGAAGATGCCGACGCCCATCAGGAAGGGCATCACTTGGGCCATGTTCATTGACGAAATTCCCCTTTTCGGATTGAACTTGAATAAAAGCGCGTACCTGCGAGCGGACAGAAAGGCACTGGCGCCGGATTTGTCAGCCGGTGAATTCCTCCTCGCCGATGACAAGGTAGTGGTTCATGTCGGGTCGATATTCTATCAACACCACCCGGTCACCCCGCTGGAAGCTGCGATTTGGGCTGCGCGCCTGAAGGATCAGGCCGGCGCCGCCGTCCTCGACCGCCACGTAGCCCTGTTGCGCATTGACCGTGGGGCTGCGCACCACGCCCACCTGTCCGAGCAGTGACTTGCGGTGGCGCGGTGCGATGCGTCCGAGCAGGCGCCGCAGCGGGCGCAGGGCGAGCGAGGTCAGCATGACGCCGGCCACGAACGCGGCCGGCAGGACGGCGACGCCCAGCGCAAGCGACGGCCATCCGTCCAGCCCCATGCCTTGCAGAAGATAGACGGCATAGTAGCTGACGAACCAGCTGAAGAAGGCCAGCACCGTGAGGATGACGGTCAGGGGAATGCCGGCCAGCCCGAGCCGCATCAGCAACCCCGACAGGCCTTCGAGCTCCAGCCCGTCACCGTCGGGCAGGGTCAGGTTGTCCAGTACATCGATGTCCACCAGCCCCAGCAGGGCAATCAGCCAGTACACCACCATGACCGCCAGCACGAAACTGAACACCACGGTGGGAAAAGAGAGCGCAATGTTCAGGAACTGCTCCACGGTCATCACTCCGGGTCGGTGGGATGGGGGTTGATCGACCGGCGGTTATGAAGCCGGCCCCAAGACACCCTTTTTCCGTTCGGGCCGAGCCCTTCGACAAGCTCAGGGCGAACGGGTGTCATGACAGTTTGAAGGGCCGGATGAATAACGGGCGGTCAGGAAGCGGGCTGGCCGGTCAGCCCGCTGCACGCTTCTCTTTCAGGCGTGCCAGCACCGCGCTGGCGCTGCCGCTGTCCGGGGTGATGCCGGCCTGGCGCAGCTTCTCGTCCAGCGGGTCCTCATTGGCCTCGCGCGCAATCTCGGAGGCCGCCTGCATGCGGGCACCGCGCTCGGCCTGCTTTTTCTTGATGCGCTCCAGCGAGTCCAGCGCGGTTTGCACCCGCGTCTGCGAACCGCTGTAACGATCGGCCACGGTGGCCTGCGCGCGCTGCACGCTCTCGGTGGCCTTGACCGTATCCACCTGTTGCTTCAGGCGGCGGATATGGTTTTCCGCCTGGGCAATCGCGCGGCGCAGGTCGACCACGCTGCTGGCGTATTGTTCGGTCTGGGCGCGTTCCTCGTTGTGCTGGTTCTCCAGTGAGGCGATCTTGTTGGCGACTTCCAGGGCCAGCGCTTCATTGTTGCTTTCGAGTGCCTTCAGCGCATGGCCTTCGTACTCCTCGATCCTGGCCCGGGTTTCGTCCATCCGCGCAGCGGCCAGTTTTTGCTTGGCCATGATCTCGGCGAGCGCTTCGCGCGAGCGCCGCAGATCGGCGTCCGCGTCGCGAATCTCTTGATCGAGAATGCGCAGTGCCTGCCCATCCACCACAGCCTCGCCCAGTTCGTGGGCACCTCCGCGCAGGGCGGTAACCAGTTTCAGCCAGATGCTCATGATGTGTTCTCCTGATGCCGTTCAGACGGTGGTGAGTTGGGTTTCGAAGGCTTCGGTGGCGCGAATCACGTTGTCGGCCAGGGTTTCGATTTCGAGCTGCACGTCGGACAGGCTGGATGCCGCGCTCAGCGCACCGAACATGATGTAGGCGTCACCGACTTCGGGCAGGCTCTCGATGCCGATGGTCGACAGCGGGAACAGTTTGTGGGTGCGCAACACCTGGTCGTTGAAGGCGACCACATCCTTGACCTGGGCGACCGGCCACAGCATGGCCTCGACCACGATCTGCTCGCCGACCACGGCCAGGAATACCGGCAGGTCGCCATACTCCCGCATCTGCAGCAGAAGGCTGGGTTCGGAGCCTTCCAGCAGTTCCACTCGCACGCTGCCCGATCCGACCATGTCGCTGCCCTGCAGGGCGGTCTGCAGGGCCCGGACGGTCCACAATTCCTGATCCTTCATTGCGTTCTCCTTTGCGAGTCGAGGCGCACCGCGCGGCCGGCGCATGTTTTTTTCCACCGCGGATAACTCATCCAGGTATTCTGGCAGCACCCAGAGTTCCTTCTTCACCAGGCCCTGCTCGCGCAGGCGGGCGCGGTGCAGGCGCTGGTAGTGGGCTGATGTCTTGCGTTCCATGGGCGTATTCTGGGGTATCACATGTCAGATTTCAAGTCATTACATGTGATTGTTTGAAAGTTTTCGGATCGTACAGCGACTTGGCTTCAGAGAATCTGCTTCAGCGACTCGGCTTCAGCGGATCCGTAGCCAGCCGATGCGTCCCTGCTGATGAGGGTCCAGGGCTTCCGGGTCGGCGACCGGCTGTGCCTGCGCTTCGCGAAAGCGGACCAGGGTGCCATCGTGCAACTGCACCAGGCTGCTGAATGCACCGGGTTCGGGGTGGGCGATGCCGGAAGGCGGCTGGGGCACGGGCACGCCGTCCACGACCCGGCTGACCTGATCCCGAGCGTCGATGTGGCCGTCCTGGTTGCTGTCGAAGGCGGGGTGGGTGGGGGCGGTACCGGTGACGGCATCGAGTTGCATGCGCCAGTGCAGCGCAGGGCTGTTGCAGTCGCCGGGTGCGGTGCGGGTGGTGAAGGCCAGCCGGTCGTCGTGCAGCTCCAGCCAGCCTGCGACATGCTCCGGGGGGTGACCGGCATGGCCGGCAGGCAGGTCAAGATACCAGCCGTGCTGGCTGCGCCAGTCCGGTGGCGTGCGGGTGGTCAGGCGCAGCCCCGGTGCAGCGCCGGCGTGCGCGCCGTCGTCCGCTGGGGCATCGAGGATGTGCTGTGCCTGAAGCGCGTCGCGGCTCACGTTGCGGCCTCTGTCGAGCACTGCGTACAGGCTGTGGTGGCGGGGGGTGTGCGGCCGTGCTCCGGTGTCGTCGGTGGGGCGGGGGTGTGTGGCGAACAGCACCAGCAGGCCCAGCCCGTCCGGATGGGGGAGGACGACCGGCCTGTGGATGACGGGCTGGTGGCTGGCCGCCGGACAGCCGGGCTGGGTGCAGGCCTGAAACAGGCGGTAGGCCAGGTGCCAGCGGGCCGGGTTGCTCGCGGAGAGGTCGAACTTCCACACGCTGCCGTCGAGCGCGCCACCATACACGAGATCGACCACGCCATCCTGATCCACATCCACTGGTGCGATGCCGCTCAGGCCGTCGTCGTGCGCGCTGCCGGATGCTTGCAGGTGTGGGTTGCGGGCGTGCAGTTCGGCAATCAGCGCACCGTCGTCCAGCGATACCACGAACAGGGTCGGTACGGTGGCGTGCTGCGCGGCGCCTGTGGTGTGCTGTCCGGCGGGTGTGGCTGACAGGCGGGCGCCATCGCCGAACAGCACGGCCCACTGTCCCGAGTTGAGTTTGACGATTGCCGCCGGGGTGAGCGATGCGCCGGGCCGGGTCCGGTGCGTGGGCTGGTGTTCGTCCGGATAGCGCCAGAGCAGGGCAGAGGGGTGCTCGGTACTGTGTCCGGCCAGGGTTCCGGGTTGGGTGATGTCCAGGGCATGGTAAGCGCCGCCCCCCTGTTCCACCTCTCCGAGCCCGGCGAGCAGCACGCTGTGCCAGCGTCCGTTGAGGCGCACATCGGCGGCATTCAGGCTGGTGAAGCGGGCTATGCCGCCATCTGCCCGATCCGGGGCGGGATGGTACAGCCGCTGCTGTCCGCTGGCGGCCTCCAGTCCGTACAGCCCGTCAGGCGCGCTGAAGTACAGCATCAGGGGGCGGGAGGACATGGCGCGGAGAAAGTGTTCGAAGTCTGCAGCGTCCTGCGTGGGGGGCAGCGGGCCGGTGGGGAGGCCTGCGAGCAGCGCGGGCGTGTCCTGCAAATGGGTCGGGGCGCGGGGGCTGGCGGGGGCTGCGCTGTCCGGGGCGGTGTCGAGGTGCCGTTCCCATAGTTGGCTGGGCCGCTGCCCGGGCTGCCAGCGCCACGCCCTGATCCGGTGGGGGTGCTCGCGATCGCCGGCCTGCAGTGAAAACAGCAGGGCGCCTTCGGGGTCGGTGGTGGCGCTCAGGATGTGGCTGCTGTGTGTGGATGGGGTCGGGCAGCCTTCTGCGGCATGCAATGGGCCAGCGGGGTTGCCCCACAGGCCAAGCAGGCCGAGCAGGGAGAGGCCGAACAGGCGACTGCGCAGGCCGCAGGGTTTCGGTGAAGGGCGGGAAGGCGGGTGCCGGGTCGGATGCATGGTGAGCCTCAGGGTGAGTGGATGACAAGCCGTTTGCGGAAACGGGATTCGAGCAGCACCTCGGCCCGGCCGTCGGCGGCGATGCCCTGTGCGCTGATGCGGAATTCATGCAGGGCGGCACCTGCGGGCGCGCTGAAGCCGGTCACCCGGGCACGTTCCACCGGGCCGAGGTGCTGTATCCGGTACTCGGCTTGCCCGACGGAGGGCAGGTGGTCGGCCGGCAGCGTGTGTGCCTGTGCGCTCAGGCGGGTGAGGTCGGCCGTGGTGCGCAGGGCATCGGCTGTTTCTTCGCCGGCACGCAGGGCGGTTTCCGCGAGTTGCTGCGCGATTTGATGTTCGCGCACACTGATCAGCACCTTCTCATCGACGATCGATTCGTTCAGGGCGGACAGCGCAAGCAGGCTCATCAGCAGCATCACCACCAGGGCCACGGGCAGCACGATGCCGGACTGGGGGCAGGGGGAACAGGGGGAGCAGGGAGGACGGCGGGCGGCATCGGTCATCGTGGTGCGCTCAGGGCAGACGGTTGCGCAGGGCCACGGTGGTGCTGAAGCTGCGCCACAGTCGTCGTTCGTTGAGGATGCGGGCGCTCAGGCGGGGGGCGTCGCCGGGGTGTCCGTCGCAGTCTTCCAGTTCCGGGGGCGGGCCGTTCCCTTCGCCCAGACCGTCCGTCAGGCTGACTGCGAGCAGGGTGACACGCACCGCCACCACCCGTGACCAGTCGGAGACCGCATCCGCAGGCACGAATGCGTCGGCACGACGCTGGCGGTGCTGGTCGATGCCATAGCACAGCCGCATGTCCACGATGCCTTCGACGAGTTCCTGGTCGGCTGCCGGCAGGCCCAGATCGAAGCTGCGCTGGCGCAGGCCGGGCAGTGTCGAGGACGTTGCCTGCCCGATGTAGTACAGCCGGGTGTGCAGTTGATGGACTTCCGAGGCTGCGTCGTGGCGTCTGCTCAATGGCCTGAGCGTGCCCGGATGGTTGCCGGGCTGCGTGGTGGCGCCTGCGTTTTGCAGCAGGTCGCAGGAGGCCCCGGCGCTGAGCAGCACCAAGCTGCCTGCGGCCGGCTCAGGTCCACCGCTGAACGAGGGCGTGCCCCCTTCGGCCGGCAACGGGGCCGCCAGCCGCAGGCCGGAGCTGCGTCGGGCGTATTTCACCAGCAGGCTGTCGCTGCCACTGACCGCAAGACTGCCCGAGTAGGGGCCGGGTGTCCGCTGCCAGCCACCGAGCAGGAGGTCGAAACCGTACAGCGTGTGCAGGTCGGGGTCGTGACCGGTTGCCAGCCGGCTGTTGCGCACGCCGGTGCAGCCGGGCAGATGGCCGGCGTTGTGCAGTTCCCGCACAAGCAGTTCGAGCGCGAAGCGGCCGTTCTCCTGCAGGCGCGACAGGGCCACCTGTGTACGGTAGGTCTGACTGGAGGAGGCGTGCAGGCTCAGCAGGCTACCCAGCAGAAGCAGGCCAAGCACCAGTGCGATGAGCAGTTCGACGAGCGTCAGGCCGCATTGGCACCGGGGCTGCAGTAGGACAGGAGGCAGGCTTGCGGTCGGTTTCACAGCCGGGCGGCATGGGTCAGGCGCTGCAGGGCGTCATGGCCCTGCGCCTGCGGGCTGCGCTCCGGCCATTCGAGGGTGATGGTCACGAGCTTGCCGTCGTGCGCCACGCTGGCGCGGGCTTCCGCACCAAGCCGGGTCTGCAGGCGGCGTTCCCACTGGCTGTGGAATGGGTGGTGGGGGCCGGCGCTGCGCATGTATTCGGTGAATTCTTCGGCAAGCCGGGCGGCCTCTGCGCGCAGGCCCGCTTCGTGGGTCAGGCGCAGGGTGGTGGCCTGCACGCCGGCCAGCCCCACCAGACCCACCGATACGAGCAGCATCGTGATCAGCACTTCCATCAATCCCACGCCGCGCTGGTCGATAAGCATTTTCATGAATTGATCCGTCGATGACATGAGACTTTTTTAAAATGTTCATGGCATCAATTTAGTTCCATGAAATGCCGTTTGCAAGTTACGGCGGATCACCTGAAAACCACTTTCTGGCCACCCCCTACTTACGGACTAGTCCTTCATGTCGTTCCGATGGCGGATGCCCGGGCCGTCGCACATTCCCTACAGTGTGCCCCAGTGACCCGCAGGGTCTTCCTGCCGAACCAAATCCGGGGGCGAACATGGCTTCACGTCGCACGCAACAACTGTCGGTGCTGATCATGAGCACGCTGGCGTTCACCATGTGCTTTGCGGCGTGGATGCTGTTTGCGGTGATCGGCATTCCGATCAAGGACATGCTCTCGCTCAATGAAACCCAGTTCGGCCTGCTTGCCGCCACGCCGGTGCTCACCGGCTCGCTGGTACGCCTGCCGCTGGGGATGTGGACCGACCGCTTTGGCGGGCGGATGGTGTTCTTCGCACTGATGCTGGCCACGGTGCTGCCGATCTACCTGATCAGCCACGCCACCGAGTACTGGCAGTTTCTGCTGGCGGGCCTGTTCGTGGGGCTGGCCGGGGGCTCCTTTTCGGTGGGTATCGCCTACTGCGCGCGCTGGTTCGAGCGTGACCGGCAGGGTTTTGCGATGGGGGTGTTCGGGGCCGGCAACTCCGGGGCTGCGGTGACCAAGCTGGTGGCGCCAGTGCTGGTGGTGGCCTTTGGCTGGCAGTTCGTGCCGCAGGTGTTTGCCGTGGCGATGCTGGTGATTGCAATCGCCTTCTGGTTCTTCACCTACGACGACCCGAGCCACCGGGTGTCCTCGCAGGTGAGTTTTTCCGATCAGCTCAGGGTGCTCAAGGACCCCCGGGTGTGGAAGTACTGCCAGTACTACTCCATCGTGTTCGGTGGCTATGTGGCGCTGGCGCTGTGGATGACCAAGTACTACGTCGCCGAGTTCGGCATGGGGCTGGAGGTGGCGGCGCTGCTGGCGGCCTGTTTCTCCTTGCCGGGCGGTGTGCTGCGCGCGGTGGGGGGCTGGCTGTCCGACCGCTATGGCGCCCACAAGGTCACCTGGTGGGTGATGTGGGTGTCGTGGATCTGCCTGTTCCTGCTCTCCTACCCGCACACCCAATTCACCGTGATCACCGTCGATGGGCCGCGCAGCTTCGAGATTCATCACAACGTGTGGTTCTTCACCGCGCTGATGTTCATCGTCGGGGTCGCCTGGGCCTTCGGCAAGGCATCGGTGTTCAAGTACATCGCCAACGACTTTCCGCGCGACATCGGTGCGGTGTCCGGCATCGTCGGGCTGGTCGGAGGCATGGGCGGTTTTCTCCTGCCGATCATGTTCGGGGCATTGCTCGACCTCACCGGGGTACGCGCCAGCGCCTTCATGTTGCTGTACGGCATCACCTGGGTGTCGCTGATCTGGATGTACTGGACCGAAGTGCGCAACCGCGACGTGATGGCGGTGACTTCCGGTCCGCAGGAGGCCACCGCCACAACGACGGCACGGGGCCGATGAGGGCTGTTCCGCTTTCCCCGATTTTTCGCCGGTTTCGCCGATCTTGAACGCTGAGGAGCAGCTTCGATGAGTTCGAAAGGTTCGACAACACAGGCGGCCCCCGCCGCCCTGCAGGACAGGGGCGTGAATCTCGCCCACTGGCAGCCGGAGGATGAAAGCTTCTGGCGCACGCGTGGTGCGCGCATCGCCAACCGCAATCTGTGGATCTCGATTCCCAGCCTGCTGTGCGGCTTCGCCGTGTGGCTGATGTGGGGCATCATCACCGTGCAGATGGCCAATGCCGGCTTTCCCTTCACGCCCGACGAGCTGTTCACGATTGCGGCCATCTCCGGCCTGTCCGGCGCCACGCTGCGCATTCCGGCGTCCTTCTTCATCCGCATCTGTGGCGGGCGCAACACCGTGTGGCTGACCACCGCGCTGCTGATGATCCCGGCGACGGGGACCGGGCTGGCGCTGCAGGATACCGGCACGCCGCTGTGGGTGTTCCAGCTGCTGGCGCTGCTGTCGGGCATCGGCGGAGGCAATTTTGCGTGCTCCATGTCGAACATCAGCACCTTCTTTCCCAAGCGGCTGCAGGGCACGGCGCTGGGGCTGAATGCCGGCCTGGGCAATTTTGGCGTGACCACCTCGCAGCTGCTGATTCCGGCAGTGATGACGGTGGGGCTGTTCGGTGTGATCGGCGGCGAGCCGGTCGCGCTGGTGAGGGATTCGGCCACGCTGATCGGCCGCATCGCAGCCGGCACGCCCACCTGGGTGCAGAACGCCGGTTTCGTGTGGCTGCTCTTGCTGGTGCCGCTGGCGCTGATCGGCTGGTTCGGCCTGAACAACCTGCTCACCGTGTCGCCCGCCATCGGCTCGACCGCCACCGCCTTCGGCCGCATCCTGCTGTTCTATGGTGTGGCGCTGGTGGTGTCGGCGATCGGGCTGTATCTGTACCTGCCCGCACCCAGCGGCCTTGGCTGGCTCTCCGGCAACGGCATGTGGTTGCTGCCGCCGCTGGTCACGGTGGGCACGCTGCTGGCCATGAAGGCTGTGGCGTCCGATGACATGAAGGCCGGCCTGAGCAAGCAGTTCGGCATCTTCCGCAACAAGCACACCTGGTCGATGACCGCGCTGTATGTGGTCACCTTCGGTTCCTTCATCGGCTTCTCGATGGCCCTGCCGCTGTCGATCACGGTGATTTTCGGCAGCCAGCATCTGTTCGATCCGGCCACCCAGGCCTGGACCCATGTGCGCAATCCGAACGCCCCTTCCGCGCTGATGTATGCCTGGATCGGCCCCTTCGTGGGGGCGCTGATCCGGCCGCTGGGCGGCTGGATTTCCGACAAGCTGGGCGGCTCCATCGTCACCCAGTGGATTTCCATCGTGCTCGTCGTGGTATCGGCGGCAACCGGCTACGTGATGCACCTCGCTTACCAGTCGGCCACGCCGGAGCAGTACTTCATGCTGTTCATGGCGCTGTTCATCGTGCTGTTTGCCGCCTCGGGCATTGGCAACGGCTCCACCTTCCGCACCGTGGGGTATGTGTTCGATCAGGATCAGCGCGGCCCGGTGCTCGGCTGGACCTCGGCCATCGGGGCGTATGGCTCGTTCATTGCCCCAGTGGTGATTGGGGCGCAGATCAAGGCCGGCACGCCGGAGTACGCGATGTACGGATTTGCCGTGTTCTACGCGCTGTGAGTGGTGCTCAACTGGTGGTTCTACCTGCGCCGCAACGCCTACATCCGCAACCCCTGACCCGCAACCCCGTCCCGGCGGGCAGGGCGCCGGGCTGACGACAAGTGCTGTACATGGAGGATTCGCAATGAGTCATTTTCTGGATCGCCTGACGTATTTCAGGCAAGCCCGGGAGCTGTTTTCGAACGGCCATGGTGTAGTGACCGGTGAAGACCGCACCTGGGAGGACGCCTACCGCAACCGCTGGGCGCACGACAAGATCGTCCGCTCCACCCATGGGGTGAATTGCACCGGCTCGTGTTCGTGGAAGATCTATGTGAAGGGCGGCATCGTCACCTGGGAAACCCAGCAGACCGATTACCCGCGCACCCGCGACGACCTGCCCAACCACGAACCGCGCGGCTGTGCGCGCGGTGCCAGCTACAGCTGGTACCTGTACAGCGCCAACCGGGTGAAGTACCCGCTGGTGCGCGGGCGGCTGCTCAAGCACTGGCGGGCCGCACGGGCGGTGAGCAAAGACCCGGTGAGTGCCTGGGCCAGCGTCGTCGAGAATGCCGAGCAGCGGCGCGACTACCAGAGCCGGCGCGGCCTGGGCGGCTTCGTGCGCAGCAGCTGGGACGAGGTCAACGAGATCATCGCCTCCGCCAACATCTACACCATCAAGAAGTACGGCCCCGACCGGGTGGTGGGCTTCTCGCCGATTCCGGCCATGTCCATGGTCAGCTATGCCGCCGGCAGCCGCTACCTGAGCCTGATCGGCGGAGTGCCGCTGAGTTTCTACGACTGGTATTGCGATCTGCCTCCGTCCAGCCCGCAGGTGTGGGGCGAGCAGACCGACGTGCCGGAAAGCGCCGACTGGTACAACTCCAGCTACATCATTGCCTGGGGGTCGAACGTGCCGCAGACGCGCACGCCGGATGCGCACTTTTTCACCGAGGTGCGCTACAAGGGCACCAAGACGGTGGCGGTGACGCCGGACTTCTCCGAAGTGGCCAAGCTTGCCGACCTGTGGATGCATCCGAAGCAGGGCACCGATGCGGCGGTGGCGATGGCGATGGGGCATGTGATCCTGAAGGAGTTCTACTTCGACCGGCGCAGCGAGTACTTCGACGACTATGTGCGCCGTTACACCGACATGCCGATGCTGGTGCGGCTCACCGAGCGCACCACGCCGGACGGGCGCAAGGTGCTGGCGCCCGACCGCTACCTGCGGGCCTCCGACTTCGACAGTCAGATGGGGGCCACCAACAATCCGGAATGGAAGACCGTGGCACTCGACAGCCAGGGCAGGGTGGTGGTGCCCAACGGTTCGATCGGTTTTCGCTGGGGGCAGGACGGCCGTGACGACGCCGGGCGCTGGAATCTGGAGCAAAAGGATGCCGCCAGCGGCGAGGACGTGCTGCTGCGCCTGTCCCTGCTCGAAGACGATGGCAAGGCGGCGGGGGCCGGGGAGCAGGCGAACACGCATGCGAATGCGCATGCGGATACCGAAATCGCCGATGTCGGTTTCCCCTATTTCGGTGGGGTGGAAACGGCGCACTTCACCGCCAATCCGCAAAAGGGCGACGTGCTGATGCGCAAGGTGCCGGTCAGGCGCATGCAGCTGGCGGACGGTGAGCATCGGGTGGCGACCGTGTTTGACCTGCAGGTGGCGCAATACGGTGTGGCACGCGGCCTGCCCGGCGAGCTGGCGGTGAAGAGCTACGACGAAAACACACCCTACACCCCGGCCTGGCAGGAGCGCATCACCGGCGTGCCGCGCGAGCAGGTGATCACCGTCGCGCGCGAGTTTGCCGACAATGCGGACAAGACCCGCGGACGCTCGATGGTGATCATTGGCGCGGCGATGAACCACTGGTACCACAGCGACATGAACTACCGTGGCGTCATCAACATGCTGATGATGTGTGGCTGCATCGGCCAGAGCGGTGGCGGCTGGGCGCACTATGTGGGCCAGGAGAAGCTGCGCCCGCAGACCGGCTGGACCGCGCTGGCCTTTGCGCTGGACTGGGTGCGTCCGCCCCGCCAGCAGAACTCCACCAGCTTCTTTTATGCGCACACCGACCAGTGGCGCTATGAAAAGCTCGGCATGGAAGAAGTGCTTTCGCCGCTGGCCGACCGCAGCAGCCATGGCGGCAGCATGATCGACTACAACGTGCGCGCCGAGCGCATGGGCTGGCTGCCCTCTGCCCCGCAACTGCAGACCAACCCGATCGAGGTGGTGAAGCAGGCCGAGCGGCTGAAGATCGACCCGCGCGAACATGTTGTGCGGGCGCTCAAGGACGGCAGCCTGCGCATGAGCTGCAACGACCCCGACAACCCGGCGAACTGGCCGCGCAACATGTTTGTCTGGCGCTCCAACCTGCTGGGTTCCAGCGGCAAGGGGCACGAATACTTCCTCAAGCACCTGCTGGGCACCAGCAACGGCGTGCAGGGCAAGGACCTGGGCACGCAGGACGCCCGGCCGAAGGAAGTGGTCTGGCATGAGCACGCGCCCGAAGGCAAGCTCGACCTGCTGGTGACGCTGGACTTTCGCATGAGCACCACCTGCCTGTACTCGGACATCGTGCTGCCCACCGCCACCTGGTACGAGAAGAATGACCTCAATACCAGCGACATGCATCCCTTCATCCACCCCCTGTCGGCGGCGGTCGATCCGGCCTGGCAGGCGCGTAGCGACTGGGACATCTACAAGGGCTTCGCCCGCCGCTTCAGCGAACTGTGCCCCGGCCATCTGGGCGTGGAAAAGGAGGTGGTGCTCACGCCGTTGATGCACGACACCCCGTCGGAGCTGGCCCAGGCCATCGGCGTGAAGGACTGGCAGCGCGGCGAGTGCGATCTCGTGCCCGGGGTCACCGCGCCGTCGATTGCCGTGGTCGAGCGTGACTACCCGAGCGTCTACAAGCGCTTCACCTCGCTTGGCCCGCTCATGAAGAAGTTGGGCAATGGCGGCAAGGGTATTGGCTGGAACACCGAAGTCGAGGTTGACCAGCTGGCAAGCCTCAACGGCACGGTGCGCGAGGAGGGCGTGAGCAAGGGTTTGCCCAGGATCGAGAGCGACATCGACGCCACCGAAGTCATCCTGCAACTGGCCCCGGAAACCAACGGCCATGTGGCGGTGAAAGCGTGGGAAGCGCTGTCGCGCATCACGGGCCGCGACCATACCCATCTGGCGCTGCATCGCGAGGACGAGAAGATCCGCTACCGGGATGTGCAGGCGCAGCCGCGCAAGATCATTTCCTCACCCACCTGGAGCGGGCTGGAAAGCGAGAAGGTGTCGTACAACGCCGGCTACACCAACGTGCATGAGCTGATCCCCTGGCGCACGCTCACCGGACGCCAGCAGTTCTATCTGGACCACCCGTGGATGCTGGCCTTTGGCGAGGGTTTCGGCAGTTATCGGCCACCGGTGGACCTGAAGGCGGCCGACCCGATCCACAACAAGCGGCCCAACGGCAACCCGGAGATCCAGCTCAACTTCATCACGCCGCACCAGAAGTGGGGCATCCACTCCACCTACACCGACAACCTGCTGATGCTCACCCTGTCGCGTGGCGGACCGATCATCTGGCTGAGCGAGGACGATGCCCGGCGCATCAACGTGGAGGACAACGACTGGGTGGAGCTGTTCAACGTGAATGGCGCGATTGCCGCCCGGGCCGTGGTCAGCCAGCGGGTCAACCCCGGCATGGTGCTGATGTACCACGCGCAGGAGAAGATCGTGAACACCCCGGGGGCGGAGATCACCGGCGTGCGCGGTGGCATCCACAACTCGGTGACCCGCATTGTGCTCAAACCCACCCACATGATCGGCGGTTACGCGCAGTTCAGCTACGGCTTCAACTACTACGGCACGATCGGCACCAACCGCGACGAGTTCGTGGTGGTGCGCAAGATGAACAAGATTGACTGGCTGGATACGCCCGTGGGCGATGAACGCATCAAACCCACCCAGGCACATGGAGAAACGCTATGAGAATTCGTGCGCAAATCGGCATGGTGCTCAACCTGGACAAGTGCATCGGTTGCCATACCTGCTCGGTGACCTGCAAGAACGTGTGGACCAGCCGCCCCGGGGTGGAGTATGCCTGGTTCAACAACGTCGAGACCAAGCCGGGCATCGGTTATCCCAAGGAATGGGAGAACCAGGACAAATGGAACGGTGGCTGGGTGCGCCGCGAGGACGGGCGGATCGAGCCGCGTCAGGGGGGCAAGTGGAAGACGCTGATGCGCATCTTCGCCAACCCGAACCTGCCGGAGATCGATGACTATTACGAGCCCTTCACCTTCGACTACGATCACCTGCAGTCGGCCCCGGACATGAAGGCCTCGCCCACCGCCCGCCCGCGCAGCCTGATCACCGGCATGCAGATGGAGAAGATCGAGTGGGGGCCGAACTGGGAAGAGATTCTCGGCGGGGAGTTTGCCAAGCGCAGCAAGGACAAGAACTTCGACGACATCCAGAAGGACATCTACGGCCAGTTCGAGAACACCTTCATGATGTACCTGCCGCGCCTGTGCGAGCACTGCCTCAACCCGGCCTGTGTCGCCAGCTGCCCGTCCGGCTCCATCTACAAGCGCGAGGAAGACGGCATCGTGCTGATCGACCAGGACAAGTGCCGTGGCTGGCGCATGTGCGTGTCGGGCTGCCCGTACAAGAAGATCTACTACAACTGGAAGAGCGGCAAGGCCGAAAAGTGCATCTTCTGCTATCCGCGCATCGAGGCTGGCCAGCCCACCGTGTGCTCGGAAACCTGCGTCGGCCGCATCCGCTATCTGGGCGTGCTGCTGTATGACGCCGACCGCATCGAGGCCGCCGCCAGCGTGGCGCACGACCGCGACCTGTATCAGGCGCAGCTCGACCTCTTCCTCAATCCGGACGATCCGGCGGTGATCGAGCAGGCACGCAAGGACGGCATCCCCGAGGCCTGGCTGGAGGCGGCCCGCAAGAGTCCGGTGTACAAGATGGCGGTGGACTGGAAGGTGGCCCTGCCGCTGCACCCGGAATACCGCACGCTGCCGATGGTGTGGTACGTGCCGCCGCTGTCGCCGATCTCGTCGGCCGCGAATGCCGGGCAGATCGGCGCCAACGGACAGATTCCCGATGTCAAGTCGCTGCGCATCCCGGTGAAGTATCTGGCAAACCTGCTCACGGCGGGCGACACCGCGCCGGTGGTGCGGGCGCTGGAGCGCATGCTGGCGATGCGGGCCTTCCAGCGCGACCGGCATGTGGAAGGGCGCGAGAATCTGGAGGTCCTCAAGCAGGCCGGGCTGAGCGTGCACGAGGTGGAGGACATGTACCAGGTGATGGCAATTGCGAACTACGAACACCGCTTCGTGATTCCGTCCACCCACCGCGAGTACGCCGAGAATGCGTTCAACGTGCGCGGCAGCTGCGGTTTCTCGTTCGGCAACGGCTGCTCGGAAGGGCAGACTGGCACCAGCCTGTTCGGTGCCGAGCGCAAGCGGACGATTCCGATCAAGGCGGAGGTATGAGCATGCACCCCAAAGACACACGCGGGAGCATTGCGCTGACCCTGCGCGCACTGGCTCACCTGCTCAACTACCCGGACGCCGGGCGCCGGGCGCAGATGGATGCGCTGGTCGAGGCGCTCGACCGCGAGGCGGCGCTGGGCGTGTCGCGCCTGGCCGAGCTGGGCCGGCTCATCGGCGCCCTGGGCACGGACGACCCGTATGCGTCCGAAGCGCGCTACATCGAAACCTTCGACCGGGGGCGCAGCACCTCGCTGCACCTGTTCGAGCATGTGCATGGCGACTCGCGCGAGCGCGGCCCGGCGTTGGTCGATCTGGCGCGCACCTATGAACAGGCCGGGCTGTACCTGGACGAGGGCGAACTGCCCGACTTTCTGCCGGTGGTGCTGGAGTTCGCCTCCACCCAGCCGCCCGCGCAGGCGGTGGCCTTCATTGGCGAGTTCGTGCACATCCTGAACGCGATTCACAGCGCACTGAGCCAGCGCCGCTCACCGTATGCGGTGGTGTTCGCCGCGCTCGTGGAACTGGCCGGTGAACCGGTGCGGGCGGTGGCCATCGAGCCGGAGGTCGATCTGGACGATGCCTGGCGCGAGCCGGATGCTTTCGGCGGCTGTTCGTCGGCCGGCCAGTCCCGGCCCGATGCGGTGCAACCGGTGCATCTGGTGCGCACGCCACGCTCCTCCACGCAACCCGCCCAGCCCCCTCAATCACATATCGGAGCAAGACAATCATGAACGCCTTCGAAATGTTTCTATTCCAGTACTACCCCTACGTGTGTCTGAGCGTGTTCGTGGTGGGCAGCCTGATCCGCTTCGACCGCGACCAATACACCTGGAAGAGCGATTCCTCGCAGATGCTGCGGGCCACCCAGCTCAAATGGGGCAGCACGCTGTTTCACACCGGCATCCTGCTGCTCTTCTTCGGTCACCTGTTCGGCATGCTCACGCCGCACTGGCTGTACGCCCCGTTCATGGAGGCGGGCACCAAGCAGATGATCGCAGTGTATGCAGGCGGGGTGTTCGGCGTCATCACCTTCATCGGTCTGAGCATCCTGCTGCACCGCCGGTTCACCGACCCGCGCATCCGCCTGACCAGCCGCCGCTCAGACATGGCGGTGCTGATCATCCTGTGGATTCAGCTGGTGATCGGCCTGTCCACCCTGCCCAGCTCGCTGCACCATACCGATGGCGAGTTGATGATGGCCCTGGCCGACGGGGCGCAGCGCATCATGACCTTCCGACCGATCGACCAGGCTGCGCTCGCCAGCATCCCCTGGCACTACAAGCTGCATGTGCTGCTGGGTGCAACCCTTTTCCTGTTGTTCCCCTTTACCCGGCTGGTGCATGTATGGAGTGGCTTCGCCGCGCTCACCTATGTGCTGCGGCCTCATCAGCTGGTGCGCAGCCGCCGGCTGAACCTGCCGGAAAACAGTCCGTTGCCGGTCGCCCGTCCGAAGCCCTGAGGAGAGAGGATCATGTCTGTCGATGAACGGATGGAGGCGGTGATGGACCCTGCCATGCAGATGACGCAGATGGCACACGTGCCGCACGGCGCCATTGCCCGGGTGAATGGGGTGGCCCTGCACCGGGCGGACGAAGAACTTTCCGTGGCCGAATTGCGCCAGCGTGCCTGCAGTGAGTTGCTGCGCCAGGCCGCCGTGCGTGAAGGCGTGCTGCCGGCAGTGGTCAGGGCCAGTGGCGACGGCATTCTGGACGAGGCCGCGAGCGCTGCCATCGAGGCCCTGCTGGAGCGCGTGCTGCCCGCTGCCGAGCCGGATGAGGCGGCCTGCCGGCGCTACCATGCCAGCCGCCAGGCCCATTACCGCGAGGCCGAGCGGGTGCGGCTGCGTCACATCCTGTTTGCGGTCACCCCGGGCGTGCCGGTCGATGCGCTGCGCCAGCGTGCCGAAGCCTGCCTGCTGGCCCTGCGCTGCGAACCATCGGGCCAGCAGGCCGACCTGGCCTTTGCGCGGGCGGCCGGGGCGTGGTCCAACTGCCCCAGTGGGGCGCAAGGGGGCGCCCTGGGCTGGCTGAAGGCGGAGGAGTGCGCGCCCGAGTTCGCACGCGAGGTGTTCGGGCAAAACGAGGTGGGCGTGCTCGCGCGGCTGGTGCATTCACGCTTCGGTTTTCATGTGGTGGAGGTGCTGGAGCGCGATCCGGGCCGTCAGCGCGCCTTCGAGGAGGTGGCCGGCGCGGTACGTGCCGAGCTGGTGCGCCGGCACTTCGCCCAGGGCCTGCGGCAGTATCTGAGCGTGCTCGCCGGTGAGGCGAAGCTGGAGCACTGCGCCCTGGATGCGGCCGACAGTCCGCTGGTGCAGTGATTCCGTTCCCCTTCGGGCACGCCAGCGCTGGCGACCTTGCCCAGTGGCGCCGCTTTTGGCGTCGCTGGGCAAGGTCGCCACTGTCCGTACCGGTGCCGGGGCTGCTAGACTCCCGAGTCAGCTCACAGGATTCGGACGACATGCTTGCGGGTACCCGCCACAGCCTGGGCAGCAAGATCATCGGCATGTTGCTGGTGTTCTTCCTGTTCGCGCTGTGTGCGATTGGTGTCACCCTGTTCGTGTCCTGGCAGCTGAAAGGCGCCTCGGCGGCGATCAACGATGCCGGCAGCCTGCGCATGAAGGCTTACCAGATTGGTCATCACCTGAACGGCTTTGCCGGAACCTCACCGGTTGCGGCCACATCCGTTGCTGGCCCGCAGCACTTTGCAGCCACGCTGGAGCAGATGGTGCTCAGGATGGAGCACACCTTGCACGACCTGCAGCGCGGCGACCCGGCCCGTCCGTTGTTCATTCCGCGTGGCGACGGCATTCCGGCCACCCTGGCGGTCCTCATTGACGACTGGCGCGCAGGGCTGCGTCCGGTGCTGCAGCAACTGCGCGCGCAGCCCCCCGAACAGCGCGACGATCCGCGCGTGGTGGCCTATACCCAAGCCCTGCCGGGTTTTGTGGCCGACATCGACACCCTGGTAGTGAAGATGGAGCGCAGTTACGCGCGCAGCACCAACATCCTGCAGATGTCGCAAGTGGCCCTGCTGTTGCTGGCCGTGGCCGGCACGCTGATCCTGATCCGCTTTTTCTTCGTGCAGGTGATCCGTCCGCTGGGCGAGCTGACGGCCGGTGTGGCGCACTGGGCACGCGATGACTTCTCGCACCGCCTGGAAGTCACCTCCGAAGATGAGTTCGGTCGCCTGGCCGAAGGCTTCAACCGCACCGCCGGCCATCTGCAGGACCTGTACGCCACGCTGGAGCAGCGGGTGGCCGACAAGACCCGCTCGCTCAGCGAGAAGCACCGTCAGCTGGGCATCCTGTATGCCACCAGCGACTTTCTGAGCAGTGCCAGCGATGTGGACGGGCTGTGCCGTGGCTTCCTGCAGCAGGTGATGCATTCCTTCCGGGCCAGCGCCGGAGCGGTCAGGCTGCTTGACCGGGAGGGGGCGCAGTTGTGCATCACGGTAGGCGAGGGTTTGCAGGATGATTTCCTGTCCGATGAGGCGGTGCTGTCGTGCAATGACTGTTTGTGCGGCGCGGCCAGCCGGGTACGCGGCACGCTGATCGCCATGCCGCTGCAGCAGCGCGACGCTGTGCCCCGGGAGACCTGTCGCAAGGCCGGTTTTGCGCTGGTCACCGCCACCGCCGTGGTTGCCGGCAAACGCACCATCGGGGTGTTCAACCTGTATTTCGCACAGCCCGGCGAGTTGCCCGGCTCCGATCGGCAACTGCTTGAAACGCTTGGTCAGCAACTCGGGGCAGCCATCGAGGGCTTGCGCCTGCAGGCGCGTGCGCGCGAGCTGGCGGTGTCCGAAGAGCGCAACCTGATTGCCCGTGAGCTGCACGACTCGATTGCCCAGGCGCTGGCCTTCATGAACCTGCAGGTGCAGATGCTCGAAGGGGCGCTGGGGCGGGGAGACGAGCGCGGCATGCGCAACGGGCTGCGTTTGCTGCATCAGGGACTGCAGGAAAGCTACGACGACGTGCGCGAACTGATGGTGCATTTTCGCGCCCGGGTGGGCGAGCACGATCTGGACAAGGCGATCGGCGACAGCCTGCGCCGGCTGTCCGAGCAAAGCGGGATTGCCACCAGCCTGGATGTGCAGGGCGGGGGCGCGCCGCTCGACCCCGAGGTGGAAACGCAGGTGCTCTACATCGTGCAGGAAGCCCTGTCCAACGTGCGCAAGCATGCTTCGGCCCGCTCGGTGCAGGTGCGCATACGGCGGGCGCTCGACGGGCTGGACATTCAGGTGCGTGACGACGGCAGCGGCATTCCAGAGGACACCCTCGGAACGCTCGACACCGCCGAGCACATCGGCATGGAGGTGATGCGCGAGCGGGCGCGTGGCATCGGCGGGCGACTGTCGATACACTCCCGCCCGGGGCAGGGCACCCAGGTCAGCCTGTCCCTGCCTCGCCGTGCGGCAGGCTCTGGAGAGGAAAATGAGTGTGAGTGAGAGCATCCGCATCCTGCTGGTCGATGACCACAAGCTGTTTCGCAGCGGCATTCGTTCGCTGCTGCAGTTGTATCCCGAGTTCGACATCATCGGCGAGGCTGGCGACGGCATGGAGGGGGTCAAGCGCAGCGTGCAACTGCAGCCCGATGTGGTGCTGCTCGACCTGCACATGCCGGGCCTGACCGGGGTGGAGTCGGCGAGGCTGATCAAGGAGGCTGCGCCTGACATTCAGGTGCTGGTGCTGACCGTGTCCGAGGAAGGCGACGATCTGCTGCAGGCGCTGCGTGCCGGGGCCTGCGGTTATCTGTTGAAGAACATCGAGGCCGATACCCTGGTGTCGGCCATTCGTGCGGCAGCGGCCGGCGAGTCGGTGGTGTCGCCGCAGATGCTGGGCAAACTCATCGACAGCGTGCGCGAAGGGCGCGAGGCGGCCCAGGGAGCTGGCACCGGGCCACGTGCGCAGCCTGCCGGCGGCGGTGCTGGAAGCAGTGGCAGTGCTGCTGGCGAGGGCAGCGCGGGACTGGCGGGGCTGACGCCGCGCGAACGCGAAATTCTCGCTTTCATTGCCCGTGGTGCGAGCAACAAGGAAGTTGCCCGGACGCTGGCGCTGGCTGAGAGCACGGTGAAAATTCATGTTCAGAACCTGCTGCGCAAGCTTGGCCTGAACAGCCGGGTACAGGCTGCGGTCTGGGCCGTGGAGCATGGCTTGGGCGGTTGAGGGCTGCCACTGGTCTGCTGGCGATGCAGTTTGGGGGGCGATCGCGCTATGCTTGCAACAGGGTGTGCGCCATGCGCATGCCATGTCTTGCAATCGGGCGTGGCCGGGGAGGGGCTGAGCATGAACAGACAATTCAACAGGCTCGAAGGTGTCAATATCGTTGACATTCATCGGCGTGAGACCTTCTTCGGCAATCTGCAGTGGCGCGATGGCGTGATCACTGACATCGAACGCCTGGGGCCGGAGCAGGAGGGCGCGCGATGCCTGATCCCCGGTCTCATCGATGCGCATGTACACATCGAGAGCTCCATGCTCACCCCGGCCGAGTTTGGGCGCATTGCCTGCCGTCACGGCACGGTGGCCTCGGTGTCCGATCCGCATGAAATCGCCAACGTGCTGGGCGTGAGCGGCGTGCGTTTCATGGTCGACAATGCGCGCCGTTCTCCCTTCCGCGTGTTCTGGGGGGCACCGTCCTGCGTGCCGGCCACCGCCTTCGAGACGGCAGGGGCCGAACTTGAAGCGGACGACATCGAACAACTGTTCGCCTCCGGCGATGCAGTGTATCTGTCCGAAATGATGAATTTCCCCGGCGTGCTGTCGGGCGATGCCGGGGTGCATGCGAAGCTCGCGCTGGCGCACCGCCGCAAGCTGCCGGTGGACGGGCACGCACCGGGCCTGAGGGGCGAGGCGCTCAGGCAGTATGTGGCCGCTGGCATCGGCACCGACCATGAGTGCACCACGCTGGAGGAGGCCGAGGAAAAGATCGCGGCCGGGATGTGCATACAGATTCGCGAAGGCTCGGCCGCACGCAACTTCGACACCCTGCACCCGCTGATTGCCCGCTGGCCCGACAAGGTGATGTTCTGCAGCGACGACAAACACCCCGACGAACTGCTCGAAGGGCATATCGACCGTCTGCTGGCGCGGGCCGTGGCGCTCGGACATGACGTGCATGATGTGCTGCGCTGCGCCTCGCTCAACCCGGTGCGTCACTACAATCTGCCGATGGGGCTGCTGGCGCTGGGCGAGCGGATGGACGCAGTGGAGGTCGATGACCTGAAGGATTTCCGCGTCCGGCGCACCTGGGTGGGGGGGCGGCTGGTGGCCTGCGATGGCGAAAGCCTGCTCGAACCGGTGCCGGTGGAGCCGGTGAACCGCTTCGCCACCACCCCTTTTGCAGCGGATGATTTCAGGGTGCCCTGGTGGCACGGCGATGCGGCACGGCAGTTGAGGGTGATCGAGGTCATCGACGGTGAGCTGCTCACCCGGGAGTGCAGGCTGGCCCCGCGTTGCGAGGGCGGACAGGTGTTGCCCGACATCGACCGCGATGTGCTGTTGCTGGCAGTGGTCAACCGTTATCACAAGGCGCCCCCCGCGCTGGCCTTCGTGCGTGGTTTTGGCCTGCGGCAGGGCGCGCTGGCGTCGTCGGTGGCGCACGATTCGCACAACATCGTGGCGGTGGGGGTGAGTGCGGCAGCGGTGTGTGCGGCGGTGAATGAGGTCATCGCGCACCGGGGCGGCATTGCTGCAGTTGCGCCGGACGGCGTGCACAGCCTGCCCTTGCCGGTGGCCGGGCTGATGAGCGACCGGGACGGCGACCGGGTGGGCCAGGCCTACGCGCAGCTTCAGGCGCTCGGGCAGCGCCTTGGCTCGCCGTTGCGCGCACCGTACATGACGCTTTCCTTCATGGCCTTGCTGGTGATTCCGGAGCTGAAGCTGAGCGATCAGGGTCTCTTCGATGGCCGCACCTTCAATTTTGTCGATCTTTCGGCATGAGGTTGGCATGAGGGGTGGGGCGGATGTGCGTGGCCGGCTGGCCGCGCTGGCGGTGGGCGTTGGAGTGTGGGTAGGGGTGGGGGTAGGGGTGTCCTGGTCAGGGCTGGCCACGTCCGGTCCGGCCATTCCGGAGCCCGCGCAGGCGCGCACGTTGCAGACGGCTGAGGGCGACGTGCTCGATGTGTGGGTGCATGCGCCAGCCAGTGTTGCGGGCCGTGCCGGCGGGCCGTTGTTCATCTGGCTTGCCAACCAGTATGCGGAGATGGCCCGGCCACAGCAGATTGCTGCCTGGCTGGCCGCAGAGGGCGCCACGGTCTGGCAGGTCGATCTGCTCGATGCGCTGTTTCTGGAGCGCAGCGCAGAGGCAATCCGCAGCATGAGCGGGACGCCGGTGGCCACGCTGGTCGAGGCGGCCGTGGCCGAAGCCGCCGGGGCTCCGGTGCTGCTGGTGGCCAGTGACCGCATGGCGGCCCCTGCGCTGAAGGGGTTGCATGTCTGGCAGCAGCGGCGTGCCGCTGAACCGGGTGCTGCGCATGAGGGGCCGCCGGCCGTGGGGGCGGTGCTGTTCTTTCCGAACCTGTATCGTGGCACGCCGGTGGCGGGCGAACCCCCGGAGCTGTTGTCGGTGGTGCAGGGCACCACGTTGCCGGTGATGATCATGCAGCCCGAGCTGGGCACCAACCGCGCGCGGCTGGGCGAACTGCTCGCACAGCTGTATCGGGCGGGCAGCCCCGCTCATGCCTGGCTGGTGCGCGGGATGCGGGATTACTACCTGCTGCAGACCGAGCAGCCTGCCAGCGAAAGCCTTGAAAACCTCGCCGGCCCGGTGCCGCCCGAGGTGGAGGAGGCGATTGCCGCCACACCCGCCCGCTTGCTCGCATCTGCACGTTTGCTGGCGGCCGCCCCGCGTCCGCAGGGGGTGGCCAATGTGCGCATTGATGACGATGCGCCGGTGGTGCCGGCCTATGGCCTGATCGAGCGTCCTGCCGATCCGGCGCCCGGTTTCGTGCTGCACGACGCCCGGGGTGTGGAGCATGCGATGGACGAACAGGCGGGGCGGGTGACGCTGGTAAATTTCTGGGCCACCTGGTGCCCGCCCTGTGTGCATGAAATCCCGTCGATGAACCGCCTGGCGGCCGCCTACGATGGCGAAGATTTTGCCATCGTGTCGGTCAACTTCAAGGAAGAGGCGGCCCACATTCTGGCGTTCATGAACAGGGTGCGGGTCGATTTTCCGGTGCTGATGGATGAGGACGGGGCGGTGTCCGGGCGATGGGGCGTGTTTGCGTTCCCCAGCTCCTTTCTGGTGGATCGCGAGGGCCGGGTGCGTTACTCGGTCAACACCGCGATCGAGTGGGACGCCGACGAAGTGAAGTCGGTGATCGACGCCCTCGTGGCGGAGTGAGGCGGCCGGGTGTCAGCCCGGCACTTCGGAGCGTGCCCGTTGCTGCGGGTCTTCCAGCCGGTTGTGCACGACGCAGCGGTTGCGGCCGCTGCGCTTGGCCTCGTACAGGGCCTCATCGGCAATCTTCAGGCACTCGCTGGCTTCGCGGGCGGAGACCGGTTTTTTCAGGTACAGCCCAATGCTGATCGTGAAGCCGAATGTATCGTTGCCCGCCCGGATGCGCAGTGCTGCCACTTTCTGGCGCAGCGCCTCGAAACAGGCCTTCGCTTCGTCTTCATCTTCGAAGCTGGCAAACACCACAAACTCTTCTCCGCCAATGCGCGCGAGGTGGTCGGTACCGCGCCGGAAGTGTTCGCGCAGGCAGGTGGCGAGCTGTTGCAGGCACTGGTCGCCGACGGCATGGCCCCAGGTGTCGTTGACTTGCTTGAAATGGTCGATGTCGACCATCGCCACCATGAAGCCGAGCCGGTTGCGCCGGCATTGCTGGAAGTTGCGCGGAAACTCCCGGTCGAAGTATTTCCGGTTGCCGATCTCGGTCAGCCCGTCGATGAGGTTGTGGGCCTCAAGCAGGCGATTGGCCTCGGCGAGCCTGCGGTTGAGGGTTTTGAGCTTGCGGTTCCAGAAGAACAGCGCGGACAGGATGAGCAGGGCAGCGAGTACGATCTGCCACAGCAGCCGGTAGTCGATGCGTTCTTCCACATGCAGGGTGCGCCAGTTGGTTTCTATGGTCTGACGCTCCTGATCGGTGATCGAGTCGACCAGTTTTTGCGCGATGCCGGCCAGCTCCGGGTGGTCGTTGCGGGTGGCCATGGCCAGGGCGCCGTCCAGTGGGGCGCGGCCAATGAACTTGATGTCGGTGATTCTGTGCTGCTGTAGGTAATGACTGGCTGTGAGCAGGGTGCCTAGATAGGCATACACATCTCCCCGCTGCAGGCGGCGCAGGCCGTCTTCCTGATTGTCGACCATGACCAGCCGGATTTGCGGGTATCGGGTGCGCATCAATTCAATGAAGGCGGAGTCGCGCACGATGCCGACACTCTTGTCGTTCAATTCACTCATATCGTCGATAAAGGGGGTTTCCCGCCGCCCGAGCACCACGCTGGGCACCACATACAGGGGGGTGGTGAAGTTTAGGTAGCCCAGCCGCTCGGACGTTTTCATGGCCAGCGGCAGGATGTCGCAACTGCGGTCCATCATGGCCTGAAGCGATGCCTTCAAGCTGGGCAGGGGCGTGATTTCGAACTGTATGCCACTGCGTTTGGTGAAAAGAGTCAGAAAATCGGATGACATGCCGGTCAGCAAACCGTCCTGGTTGAGTCCCACCATCGGCATCCAGTTCGGAGTCACGCATACACTCAGGCTGTGGCCCCGTGATTGAAGGTAGTCCTGTTCGGCGGCATTCAGCACGATGGGCTGTGCTGCATCGTCAGCGCCGCGTGTGCGGTCTCCCGCGTCCTCGACGGCTGCACCCAGCCAGCGATCTTCGATGGTGCGCAGCTCGGTGGGGGAAATCCGTTGCAAGGCCTGGTCGATGATGCCGGCCAGGGGTTCCAGTGCCGGACGCACGGCAAAGCGCAGGTCTTCGCCGCCGATGCCGTCGAGTTGCAGCTCCCCGGCCACCCGCACATCCGCCAGGGCCAGTTCGCGCACCCAGTGGTTGCCGTGCGGCAGGGCGGCGAGCACCACATCCACCGTGCCTTCGGCCAGTGCGGCGAACATGGACTGCTGGCTGGAAAAGGCCACGACGTCGTCGCCGAACAGGCGTCGCAGCGGTGCTTCGTAGTAGATGCCGTTGCCCAGCGCGATGCGCAGGCCGCGCAGGTCTTCCGGACTGTTGAGGCGCAGTTCCGGCCTTCGGGTGAAGGCCACGTTGGGGATCACATGATAGGGGTGGGTGAAGCGTGCGAAGGCTTCCCGCTCGGGGCTGAACGAGATGTTGCTCATCACGTCGATCTCGCCTCTCTGGAACAGGTCGATGAGCACGCTCCAGCGGTCGGTGACCGGAATCACCTGCAGGCCGGTGAGGTCCTGCACCCGGGTGAGCATATCGACCGCCAGTCCTTGCACTTTGCCGCCGTCGTGGAAGCTGAAAGGGGGGTAGTCGCGCATGATGCCCACCCGCACCGGTCCGAGGCGGCGCACGTAGGCACGGGACTGTTCGCTGAGTACGTCGGCGGGCGTGGTGGCGTCGATCTCGCCCCGCAGAAAGGCCGGGTAAAGCTCGGGCCAGCTGCCGGCGCGGTATTCGAACTCGATGTTGGCCTGCGCGGCCAGGGCTTCGAGCACGTCAATCGAAAAGCCGGTCACCCGGCCGTCCTCGATCCAGGAGTAGGGCTCGTTGTTGTCGACGATGCCGATGCTCACCCGCAGCGGTGGGGGCGGGGCGTTTGCATCGTTCTCCGTGGGGGCTCCGGCGGCCAGTGCCAGCCCGCTCAGCAGCAGGGTGACGACAAGTGCGCACAGTATTCTCCATGCCGGACATGAGCGATTGAGGCGAGCGACAGGGTACGGGCTGGCAGACATCGGGCAGTCCGGAGTGTGAGCAGTCGCTTATTCTGTGCCTTAGCCGGGGGGCGTGGCAATGGATTTCATGCTGGGAGGCTGTGCATCTTCAGATCGTTCACTCGACCGGTTTTTCAAAATAGGTGTCCGGGAAGGGTTCGTTGGCAAGGGTGTAGTGCCACCATTCCTCGGGCAGGTTCACAAAGCCGTGGCGCTGCATGGTGTCGCGCAGCAGCAGGCGGTGGGTGCGCTGGGTGTCGTCAATGTGGGGGCTGTCGGTGTGGGACAGCGGGTCGAAGAAGTCAAAGCCGGTGCCCATGTCGAGTTCCACGGCCTGGCCGTTCTCGAAGCGCACCAGGGTGAGGTCGATGGTGCTGCCCCGGCTGTGTCCGGAGCGTTCGGCAATGTAGCCATCGCGAAAGAGGTTGGCCTTGTCCACCTGCGGGTAATAGGCGGCCTTCATGCGCAGGTCTTCCAGATTGCGCGCCCAGCGCACGAAATGCGTCACGGCCATTTGTGGGCGGTAGCAGTCGAAGACCTTGATGCCCAGCCCTTCAGCCTGCAGTTCCTGCTGCACGCCCGCGAGCGCGCTGGCAGCCGCTTCGGTGAGCAGGCAGGCGGGACGCCGGTAGCCGTCTATGGCTTCGCCGACAAAGTTGTTCTGGCCGAAGTAGCGGATTTCGAGTACCGCGTCGGGCACGTGTTCGCTCAGATCGACCAGTTCGGAAGCCTGTGCGCTGAGGCTGCCCAGGGCGAGCAGGAGGGCGGCGGTGAGGTGGCGTGAGTTCATGGCATGGGCTCCAGTGTCGGTATGGATGAGGGTAATGATGTTGTAATTTTACGAAGAAGATGCGTGAGGCAGAAGAGCGATAAGTGGAACCAATTCAAAAAGTCTTGTTCAAGAGAAAAAGTAACAAAAAACGGGTTTTTGTCGGTTTGTTGTGCTCTTTGGGCCAGAAGTTCGGGGTTTATGCTGGCCTTAAATGCCTGCAACCCGGGGAAAACTCCGGAATGTGTGGGTTGTATGGCTTTTTTGGAATAAACTCATTTAATGATTGGCCTTTCAGCGCTCAGGAAGGTCGATGCGGGCCACGTGTGTGGCCTTGGCCGTGCCTCGGGGGGCAGGGCCTGTGGCATTCAAACAAGGGGAATCATCATGAAGCACATGCGCTTGAGCCAGTTGCTGGTCATCGGATTTGGCGTGATCCTGGCCATTCTGGCGGTGGTCAGCCTGTTTGCCGTCCGAAGCGAATACGCGATGAAAAATGACATCAGCGATCTGGCCGACCGCCGCATGCCGGCGATGGCGGCCTACAACGGCGCGAATATGGAGCGTTTGCGCATTCGCGCACAGACGGTGAATGTGCTTGGACTGAACGACATTACGTCCGAAACGCGAAGTACGCTGGGTGAGCTGATCGCTGAACGTGAGCGCTCCTGGCAGCAGATCGACCGTTTTATCGGAGAGATCAGCGCGATTCCACGCCATAGCCAGGAGGCCGAGCGACAGCAGACCGAATTGATGAGCGCGGTCCGCGAGTGGCGCCAGCATTACACTGGACTCGACGCACTGGTGAAGCGCCTGCGCGAAGCACCGGACAGCTTTGCCTTCGATTCGCTGATGACCCAGTACCGCGATGCTTATCGCCAGATGCTGCCGGCCTCCAATGTACTGGGACGACAACTCGACGAAATGAGCGACCGGGAAGGCAGACTGGCCCTGGAGGCTGCCCAGCTGGCCGAGAGCGAGGCCGACCGTGCGATCATGCTGACGCTGGCGTTGATGACGACGGGCATCGTGCTGGGTGGGGTGACCGGCGCGCTCATTTATCGCTCGGTGATGGGGCAGCTCGGGGGGGAACCGGCCTACGCCAACGAGATGCTCAACCGGGTGGCCAAGGGCGATCTGTCGGTGAATATCTCGGTCAAGTCGAGTGACCGGGGCAGCCTGCTGTTTGCGCTGCGCGACATGGTCCAGCAGATGCGCCAGATGATCGAGACAATCAGCCAGAGTGCCGAGCACATTGCGGCCGCCAGCGAGGAGTTGTCCGCTGCGTCCGGACAGATTGCCGAGGCCACCGAAGACCAGGCCCGTTCGGCTTCTTCGATGGCTGCTTCGGTCGAGGAAATGACCGTAAGCATCAATCATGTGTCCGATTCGGCCAGCGAGGCCCGGCGCATGGCCGAGGAGTCGGGGGCTGCATCGGGCGAGGGGCGCAAGGTGATCGGAGCGGTGGTCAAGGACATCCAGGACATTGCCCGGGCGGTGACGGACTCTGCCCAGGTGGTGCGCGAACTGGGTGAGCATTCGCGTGAAATTTCCTCGGTCGTGGGCATCATCAAGGAAGTGGCCGAACAGACCAATCTGCTGGCCCTGAATGCGGCCATCGAGGCTGCCCGGGCCGGTGAGCAGGGGCGCGGTTTTGCAGTGGTGGCCGACGAGGTGCGCAAGCTTGCCGAGCGCACCGCCGCATCCACCCAGGACATTGCGCGCATTGTCGATCAGATCACTTCCGGAACCGATGTGGCAGTGCATAGCATGGAGCAGCAGGCCGAAGGGGTGCAGAAGAGCGTAGTCCTGGCTGACCAGGCCGGCGAAGCGATCGGACGCATCAATCAGGCCTCCGAGCAAGTGGTGAGCGCGGTGGGTGAAATTTCGCTGGCGCTGGGCGAGCAGTCTGCGGCGAGCACCGACATTGCGAAGAATGTGGAGGTGATCGCCAGCATGAGCGAGGAAAACAGCACAGCCGTGCGGCAGACCGCCACCGCATCTCAGGATTTGTCCGAGCGCGCAGCGCAGTTGCAGGAAATCATCCGCCGCTTCCAGCTGTAAGAACGTGTCCGCAATCTCTTGAGTAGCAGGGCCAAAAATGCCAGGTGGACGAACTGCAAGCGGGTGTTGATCCAACGCTTGCAGTTTTTCCACAGTCGCCGGTTTTTCTCTAGCCAGGTTCACGCATCCATGCGGGATCGTGAACACGCTCTTACATCAGGTTGAGCCGGCGTGCCGCCTCGCGCAGTTCCCCACGGAAGTCCGGATGGGCGATGCCGATCAGCGCCTCGGCGCGCTGCTTGGCGGTCTTGCCGCGCAACTGGGCGACGCCGAACTCGGTGACGACGTAGTTGATGTCGTTCTTGCTGGTGGTCACATGGGTGCCCGGCGACAGCGTCGGCACGATGCGCGAAATGGTGTCGCCCTTGGCGGTGGCGGGCAGCACGATGAAGGCCTTGCCGTCGCGCGAGCGGTTTGCCGCGCGGACGAAATCGTCCTGCCCGCCGGTGCCGGAATAGGGTAGGTGGCCGAGGCTTTCCGAGCCGCACTGGCCGAGCAGGTCGATCTGCAAGGTGGCATTGATCGCGCACAGTTTGTCGTTGCGTGCGGCGATCCACGGATCGTTGGTGAAATCCACCGGATGCATCTCGAGCATCGGGTTGCGGTGCAGGAAGCGGTACAGGCGCCGCGAACCCAGCGCAAAGGTGGCCACCATCTTGCCCGGCATGAAGGTCTTGCGGCGGTTGGTGACCGCGCCGGCCTCGACCAGCGAGAGGATGCCGTCGCCGAGCATTTCGGTGTGAATGCCGAGGTCGTGCTTGTGCTTGAGCTGTTGCACCACGGCGTCGGGAATGCCGCCGTAGCCGATCTGCAGCGTCGAGCCGTCCTCGATCATGTCACCAACGTACTGGCCGATGGCCTCTTGCACCGGGCCGATGGTCGGCAGGCCGACTTCGAGGAGTTCTTCCTCGCTCTCCACCAGCGCGCTGACCCGAGAGATGTGTACGTGGCAGTTGCCGTTGGCAAAGGGGACGTTCGGGTTGACTTCCAGCAGCACCACGCGGGCCTTCTCCACGGCGGCCATGGTGTAGTCGGGGGCAAGGGACAGGGCGAAGTAGCCATGTTCGTCCATCGGCGAGGCCATGCTGACCACCACGTCAGCGGGGGTGAGACCGCGCTCGATGAGCATCGGCAGCTCGGAGAAATAGGCCGGCACGAAATCCACCCACCCCTCGTGGCCGCCCGGACGGGTAGCGCCACCGAAGAAGTAGGCGTCGTGGCGGACACGGGCACGGGTGGCGGGGTCGAGATAGCCGAACTTGCGCATTGGCAGAATCTGGCTCACCGACACATCGTGCAGCTCGTGGCGGCGCTCTGAAAGGGCATGAAGCAGGCTGGGGGCTTCGCCCACCCCGGTGGGGACGACAATCGCGTCGCCATCCTCGATCAGTGCCACGGCATCGGCCGGCGTCATGCGTCGGGCGGAATAGAGTGCCTGCAGATCCTGCATGCTGTGCTCCCGTATCAATGTTGTCATGTTGAAGAGGGTATTATCTCCGTACGGGAGCGTATGGGGAAGGGTGCCGCTGTCTCTGCCCGGGTGCCCGGGCAGAGACAGCGTGTCATCCAGCTCAGCCCGACGAGGCGCGCAGCAGCCGGTCGAGCCGGTTTGCGAATGCCTGCCGGTCGGCCGTGCTGAACGGTGCCGGCCCACCGGTGTCGACGCCGCTGCTGCGCAGGGTGTCCATGAAGTTGCGCAGGTCGAGCAACTCCCGGATGTTTTCCTTGCCATAGAGCACGCCCTTGGGCGACAGGGCCTGGGCATCGCGTGCCACCACTTCGGCCGCGAGCGGGATGTCGGCAGTAATCACCAGGTCACCGGGCTGCAACTGCGTCACGATGTACTTGTCGGCCTCGTCGAAACCACCGGGCACCTGAGTCATCCGGATATGGGGAGAAGGGGGAATGCGCAGGTACTGATTCGCAACCAGCGTGAGTGCGCGCCCGGTGCGCTCGGCAGCACGGAACAGAATATCCTTGATGACGCCAGGGCAGGCGTCGGCATCGACCCAGATGTGCACGGAGAACCTCTCTTGATCGTCGTCCCTGATCGGGATGACCGTGTTTATGGTGACTGCTACGCCATGGCTGCCGGTGCGGGCTTGTTGCGACAACGCGAGACAAAGAAAAAGCCGCAAACCTTTTCAGGCTGCGGCTTTTGTGCCATCACGAGACTTTGTGAGGCTGTATTCTGGTGGACCGAAAGGGGATCGAACCCTCGACCTCTGCATTGCGAACGCAGCGCTCTCCCAGCTGAGCTATCGGCCCTTGCGGATGCTGATTATATGCGTCGGGGGCGGATTTTGGAAGGGCGAGGCGGGCGGGCTGACCGGCAAGGGGTCAGACGACGGCTTCTTCCTTGTGCAGTTGCTGCTTGATGGTTTCGTACAGTTTCGGGTCGTTGTTGCGCAGGTGCAGGCCGACGTCGTGCACATCGCGCTTCAGACGGCGGGGGTCGAGGCCTTCGAAATGGATGATGTGCAGCAGCATCTGCACCGGGGCCGGAATGGCGCGGCCGGTTTCGTAACGTGACCCGACGCTCTGGATGACGCCGACCTTTGCCCAGAATTCGGACTGATTCAAGCCAAGCGACAAACGGAGGTTGCGAGCGTCTGCTCCAGTAATTTTTTTCATCTTCGGCTCCTTGTCCAACCGGGAGTACTGTTTGTTTGGCAGAATTGTTACAAAATCGGCGAAACGCTGAATCGGTTGGCAAAAACGATTAAAAACAACAAAAACATGCTTGGGCGCGATTTTAAGGAATTTCTGGCATTTGTCGAGTGCATTTTTTGAATCTGCTGATAAACCGTAGGCATGGTCACGGGACGAAGCCGGAAGCGTCCCTGAGGGTGGGACTGTGTGGTGAGGCGGCAGCAGATTGCGGATGGGGTCTTGCGTTACGGTGCAAGCGTGAGCTGGCAGGATGCCGCTGAAAGGGCTGTGAGAAGAGGCTGAGAGGTGTGCGGGGGCGCCCGTGGAGTGTTTGTGGACGCTAAGGAGAAGAGAAGGGTCGTTGCAAGGTCAGTTGTGGGCGAGTCGAGACTTGCGCACGCTCAGCGCCTGGATGTAGCCGCGCAGCTCGTGGAAAGGTACGGGCTTGCGGTACAGGGTGACGTCTTTGGGCAGGCCGCCACGGGTTTCGATTTCTTCGTTCGGCAAGGTGGTGAGCACGACGATGTCGACCGTGTTTTCGGTGCAGTTTTCGCGAATCCGGCGAATCATCTCGAAGCCGTCCAGCCCGGGCATGCACAGGTCGGTGATCAGCAGGTCGGGCGGGTTGTGGCCGAGTTCGATGAGCATGTCGAAGCCGTTGGAAAAGAACTGCACCGAGATCGGCAGACCCCAGGAGTCCATGGTTCTTTCGTACAGCTCGCGCAATGCGTCTTCGCTGGCGGTGACGATGACCGAGATGTGGTCCGAAGGGTGGCGGTTGCCGGTACTTGCCTGGGAGATGAAGCGATCTACGGAGGAGACGAGGATGCGGCGGTGGCCACCGGCCGTTTTCCAGCCCTCCAGCACGCCGGACTCCAGCATTTGCTGGACAGTGCCTAGCGAGACGCCAAGGCGCTCGGCGGCCTGTTTGGTGCTGCAATATTGTTTGGTGTTCGCTTCGCTCACGCGTAAATTCCCGGTTCGTGCGCTGGTGTCAGTCTGGATGGTGGCTGCATTCTACCTGCGGGCGTCCTGATTGAGAATGGCAAAGCTTTACGATTGCCCGTTTTGGGCAGCTTGGCACGGAACGATTTGATCGGAAAAAGGCTCGATGATGTGGCCCGACGGTGAATCCGGTTGTGCTGCGGGCACTGGTGATGGGGGCGGTTGCGGGCACGCCTTGTTTGGCTCGCGATGAATGCTGGGTGATGCATGATGTGGATGAAAATGCGGACGCTGGGGTTGGCCGTGGTCATGGGCGTGCTGAGCAGCACTCCGTTGTGGGCACAGCCTGTGACCGGTGAGTTTGCAGATTTCCCGGGGTGCCTCAAGCGCCTGCGGGCGGAGGCGGTGGAGCAGGGGGTGCCGGGTGGGGCGTTCGACCGTTTCATGATCGGTGTGGAGCCGGATGCCGAAGTGCTTGCACTGCTTGACCGGCAGCCGGAGTTCACCACGCCGATCTGGGATTACCTGGCTGGGCTGGTGGATGAGGAGCGGGTCAGCGAAGGCGTGGCGAAGATGGCGCAGTGGCGCGAGGTGCTGGCACGGGTGGCCAGCACCTACGATGTGGATCCGGCCACGGTGGTTGCCATCTGGGGGGTGGAAAGCAACTACGGTCAAACCTTCGGAACCCGCCCGCTGGTGCGTTCGCTGGCCACGCTCTCGTGCTATGGGCGGCGACAGGGGTTTTTCCGGGGGGAGTTTCTGACCACCTTGCGCATTCTTCAGGAGGGGCATGTGGCCCCGGGAGAGTTGAACGGCTCATGGGCCGGAGCCTTTGGTCACACCCAGTTCATGCCTTCGACCTTCATGCGCATCGCAGTGGATTTCGATGGCGATGGGCGGCGCGATCTGGTGGGCAGCGTGCCCGATGCGCTGGCTTCCACTGCGCATTACCTGCGTCGTTCGAACTGGCGCAATGGCGAGCCGTGGGGCTTTGAAGTGCGCCTGCCCGAGGGCATGGATGTGTCGGGCGCCGGCCGGCGCAACAAACAGCCGCTTGCAACATGGCGCGCACGCGGGGTGACCCGCGCAGACGGGGCGCCGTTGCCGGAGGGACCGCCGGCGGGCCTGCTGCTGCCAGCGGGCGCGCAGGGGCCGGCCTTTCTGGTGTTCCGCAATTTTGATGCGCTGTATTCATACAACGCTGCGGAAAGTTATGCGCTGGCGATTGCTCATCTGTCCGACCGCCTGCGTGGGGCGCCGGCCGGTTTTGTGACGTCGTGGCCCACCGACGATCCGGGGCTGTCTCGGGCCGAGCGGCGCGAGGTGCAGACCCGCCTGCTGATGCAGGGCTACGACATCGGCGAAGTGGATGGAATGATCGGAAGCCGTACCCGCGAGGCCGTGCGGGCATTCATGCAGGCCCAGGGCGAGGCGTCGGACGGACGCGCCGGGCGCAGGGTGCTGGAGCGTTTGCGCGCGGCCGGTGCATCGGCAGGGCGTCAGCAATGAAAGAGAAATCATGAGGAAGGCGGCATGAGCAGGATCGATCACGAGGCAATGTGGACTGCACGCTATCGCGATGCGGGTGAGGAATATGTGTTTGGCACTGCACCGAATGGCTTTCTGGCGCGGCACGCCGGGCTGTTCGAGCAGGGGCGCAGTGCCCTGTCGGTCGCCGATGGCGAGGGGCGCAACTCGGTGTGGCTGGCCGAGCAGGGCTTGCGGGTGACGGCCACCGAGATTTCACCGGTGGCGCTGGAGAAGGCCCGCAAACTGGCGGCCGGACGCCATGTGGCGGTGGATTTCGTGCTGGCCGATGCGCTGAGCTGGGCGTATCCCGAGTCAGCCTTTGACTTCGTGGTGGCGATTTTCGTCCAGTTCGCCACGCCGGAGGAGCGCGCGGTGCTGTTCGACGGCATGAAGAAGGCGTTGCGCCCGGGGGGGCTGCTGGTGCTGCAGGGTTATACGCCAAAGCAGCTGGAGTACCGCACGGGCGGGCCGTCCGCCCTGTCGCACCTGTACACGCCCGACATGCTGCGCGAGGCCTTTGCCGACCTGCACATGTTGCATCTGGAGGAGTACGAGGATGTGCTCGACGAGGGGCTGGGCCATCGTGGCCGTTCTGCGCTGGTAGGCATGATCGCACGCAAACCGGCAGCGGCAGGGGCATAAAGTGCGCAAGAGGCTGCCGCCAAGCGCGCGTCCTGAATTGGCAAAGGCATGCAGCGGGGTAGGCGCTCAGTGTGGGGCACACCAGGGCTGGCAGGCCAGCTGCAGGCGTTCGAGGTGCTGCTGGAGTTCGTCCAGGCGTGCGTCCACCGTGTCATCGCGGGTGTCTATGGCCTGTTCCAGGGCACGCGCGGCCTGCTCCAGGGTATAGGCGCATACGAAGCCGGCATTGCTGGCCAGCGTGTGCATGCGTCGGGCCGCTTCATCGCGTTCGCCGCGTGACAGGGCCTGGCGGGTGTGGGCGACGGCTTCCGCATTGTCTTCGAACAGCATGCTCAGCAGGTGCAGGAACATTTCCCGATCCTGACCCAGTCGCTGTGCGGCGCGTTCGTGGTCGATGCCCTCAATCGCTGGAAACGCTTGCTCTGCATTTGCGGGGCAGGCGTGCGCCGTCACGCTGGGGGGGTGGGCGGCTGCGGCAGGTGAGTGGCTGCGGAGGGGCAGCCAGCGCTGGATGACGCTGGCCATCTGGTCCAGGTCCACCGGTTTGGGCAGCACGTCATCTGCACCGGCTTCGCGTGCAGCCTGTTGCTGGTCGTCGCGCACGCCAGCGGTGAATGCGATCAACGGTAGCGTGCGCAGCGCCGGCTCCTCGCGAATCAGGCGCATCGCGGTGAGGCCGTCCATCACCGGCATCTGGATGTCCATCAGCACTGCATCGAAACCCTGTGGCCGGGTGCGCAGCAACTGCACCGCCTGCTGGCCGTCGGCGGCCAGTGTGGCGCTGGCGCCTTCGAGCGCCAGTGCGCGCTCCACCAGATCGCGATTCATCGCGCTGTCGTCGACCACCAGTACATGGGCGCCGGCCAGCCGTGGGCCGTTGCTGGCGATGATGGAGGTGCGGGTGCTGTCCCCGTCGCTGTCGGGCAGAGTCGTGCAGTGCTCGAATGGCAACTCGAACCAGAAGGTGCTGCCCAGCCCGGGCTGGCTATGCACACCAATTTGCCCGCCCATCAGCCCCACCAGCCGCTTGCAGATGGACAGTCCCAGGCCGGTGCCCCCGAAGCGCCGGCCGATGCCGCCGTCCGCCTGTACGAAAGGGGAGAAGAGTTTGTCCTGCGCTTCGGCCGGAATGCCGATGCCGCTGTCCCGCACTTCAAAGCGCAGCCGCACCTCGCTGGCCGAGTCGGTGAGCATTCGGACATTCAGCGACACCGCACCCCGTTCGGTGAATTTGATCGCATTGGCGGTGAGGTTGAAGAGAATCTGTTCCAGACGCAGCCCGTCGCCGCGCAGCACACGGCAGCTGCCCGGTGGCGTGTCGATTCGTAGCTTCAGCCCCTTGCTGTGGGCGGCCTGTCCCATCAGGCTGTCGACATTGGCCAGCAGCCTGGCCAGATCGAAGGGGCGTGGCTCGATGCGCAGTTGTCCGGCTTCGATTTTCGACAGGTCGAGCACGTCGTTGAGGATGGTCATCAGCGACTGTCCGGCGCTGCGTATGCGCTCCAGCATTTCGCGCTGGCGGGGTGCCAGGGTTTCGCGGCTCATCACTTGGGCAAGTCCGAGCACGGCGTTCATCGGCGTGCGGATTTCATGGCTCATGTGGGCGAGAAACTCGCTTTTTGCGGCATTCGCCGCAGCGGCAGCTTGCGATGCCTGTTGCAGGTCGTGCTCGTAGCGCTTGCGTTCGGTGATGTCCTCGACGATGAACAGGTAACGGTTGCCGGTATCCGGCGACACCTGCACAGGGGCGCAGGTGAGGTTGGCCCACACGATGCTGCCGTCGGGGCGCAGGTAGCGCTTGTTGAGCCGATAGCCGGCGGAGTGCCCCTGGCGCAGCCGGGCCAGTTGGGCGCGGCTTGCGGCGCGGTCGTCGGGGTGGGTGAGTTCGAGCGGGTCGCGGCCGGCCAGTGCCTCGGCAGGCAGGCCGACGATGTCGCCAAACACCCGGTTGGCTTCGGCGATGCGGCCACTGGCCGAATCGACCAGCACGACACCGAGCGGGGCCTGTTCGAAAATGACCCGGAAGCGGGCATCGGCCGCGCGCTGGTGCTGGAGGCTGAGCAGTTCCTGACGCTGCCGGTCGCGGCGCCACAGCAGGTAACCGCCGGAATACACCAGCAACAGCACCAGCGCGACGATCAGCGCAAGTGCCCGGCTGGTGGTGTCGATGCCCGAGTAGGCTTCGCGTTCGTCGATCTCGGCCAGCATCAGCCAGGGCGTGCCGGCCACGGCGGCGGCATACGCCAGTACCGGCACGCCACGGTAGTCGACCCCGCCGGCCAGAATGCCGCTTTGCCCCTGTGCGGCCCGGGCAGCCGGCAGTTGCGGGGCCTCCAGCGGCAGGGTGAGGGACAGGGCGGGGTCCTGGGTGTGGCGCAGCGGGGTGAGATAGCGTACGCCCTCCCCATTGCGGCGCACCAGATAGGTTTCTGCGCTGCGGGTGGGCACCGGCCAGGTGCTGACCAGCGGAAACAGTGCATCCTTCGCCTTCCAGGTGAGATATACCGTGCCCAGCGGGGTGTCCTGCGCACCGCCGATCGGGGCCAGCACGCCGTAGCGTGCCTCGCCATCCGGTGCGAGGTACAGATCCACCAATTCGATGCGCGGTTCGTGCTGAATCTGCGCCATCTGTGCGACATGCACATCGGCGCGGGCGTCGCCCACCGAGACCACGGTGTTGCCGGCCCGGTCGACCACCGCCACGCCGGTCCATCCGCGTCCGCTTGCAGTGTGGGTGAGCCGGGCCTCGATGCGGGCCAGCAGCGCCGGGTTGCGAGCCGGGTCATCGAGCCATTCGTTGAGCAGCCAGTGTATTTCGGAGTGCGGGCCGAAGAACAGTTCGGCGTCGGCCTGGGTTTCGTGCAACCAGGCTTCGATTTGCTCGCGTTTCTGTTCGGCGATCACCGCCAGCGTGCGATGGGTTTCTCGACGGATTTCCTCGCTCAGCTTGCGCTGGGCCAGGCTGCCCACCAGGGCGGTGAGGATGGACAATACCAGTAGCGGCAGCGCAAAGCGCAGCCAGCGCGAAGAGCGCGAGGGGCTGGAGATGGGCGTGGAAGGGGCGCGGGTCACGTGTCGGGGGGCTGAAAGGCTGGCGTGAGCAGGCGGTTTCGTTCCGGCAGCATGGGCAGAAGGTCGCGACTATGCACCAGATGAGGGCGCCTGTCCACGGCGCTTCGCGTTGAGGCGTGCGGCTGCGGTGTATCATCGGTCGCATCGGGGCATCTGGCGGGAGGGCCGGACGCGATGCATGAAATGTCGCTGGCCGAAAGCGTGCGAGGCATCATCGATGAGGCGGCTGCCGCGCAGGGGATTGTGCGGGTACGCACTGTGGTGCTGGAAATCGGGGCACTGGCTGCCGTGGAGGTGGAGGCGCTGCGCTTCTGTCTGGATGTGGTGCTGGCCGGCAGTGTGGCCGAAGGCGCCGGACTGCGCATCGAGTCTGTGCCGGGAGAGGGCGTGTGCGCAGCCTGTGCGCAGCGCTCGCCGATGCAGGTGCTGTACGAAGCCTGCCCGCACTGCGGCGCGTATGCGATGCGTGTGACCGGTGGCAACGGCATGCGGGTGCTGGAACTGGAAGTCAGCGGACAGTAAGCAGGGAGTGAGCAGGGCATGTGTGGTGTGTGTGGATGTGGTGGGACAGGGCCTTTGATCGGAGGCAAGCCGGCACGGCGCCGGCCGGTGAGCGATCGCGGGGCGACTCAGGGCTGGCGCCCGGTGGTAGCGGCGCCGGAGCCCGGACCCGGGGCAACTCCAGCGATGGCCGAAAGAACGGCAGCCCGCCCGGCCGGGGCGGATGAGCGCACACGCATGCTCCGGATCGAGCAGGACATTCTTGGCAAGAATGACCGGATTGCGGCACACAACCGGCAGTGGCTTGCGCAGCGGCGCATTCTTGCGCTGAATCTGGTGTCCAGCCCGGGTTCGGGCAAGACCACCCTGCTGGTGCGCACCCTGCAGACACTGGCCGGACGGGTGCCGGTGGCGGTGATCGAGGGCGATCAGCAGACCGAGCTCGACGCCGAGCGCATTCGTGCCACGGGCGTGCCGGCCCTGCAGATCAATACCGGCAAAGGCTGTCATCTGGATGCCGACATGGTGGCTCAGGCGTTTGTGCAACTGCCACTGGCCGATGACAGCCTGCTGCTGATCGAGAATGTGGGCAATCTGGTGTGTCCGG
>Ga0172382_10000480_pt1 | contig 75398 bp, 75 predicted proteins | sample Leawel138RmetaG_FD_122245 | JGI IMG/M metagenome (GOLD analysis project Ga0172382, IMG submission 122245) | Leachate microbial communities from a municipal landfill in Southern Ontario, Canada - Leachate well 138R metaG | ecosystem: Engineered > Solid waste > Landfill > Unclassified | place...
AAGAGCCAAGCCGGGCAAGGTCATCGTGATCGCCATCGCCCGGAAGATCCTTACCATCGCCAATGCCATCCTGCGCGATGGCCAGCCCTTCAGGCCCGCATGATCTCCACAGTTGCCACGGGCGGGCGCTGCCTTCTATGGTGCGGTTTGGCAGCCGGGGTGGTGGGCAGATTGTCCACCCTGCGGCACAACGCCGGTGCGATGCACCGACCCCCGCTATCCCGCCGCGATCCGGCCCGCCATCTGGTTGTGCTTGCGCGCCACGAATTCCTTGGCGGTCTCCACCGCCACGGCGGCGTCGCGGCAATAGGCGTCGGCGCCGATCGCCCGGCCGAACTCCTCGTTCAGGGGCGCGCCGCCCACCAGCACGATATAGTCGTCGCGCAGGCCCTTTTCCTTCAGCGTGTCGATCACGACCTTCATGTAGGGCATGGTGGTGGTCAGCAGCGCCGACATGCCGAGGATGTCGGGCTGTTCCACCTCCAGCGCCTCAAGGTATTTCTCGACCGCGTTGTTGATCCCGAGATCCACCACCTCGAACCCCGCACCCTCCATCATCATCGCCACAAGGTTCTTGCCGATGTCGTGGATATCGCCCTTGACGGTGCCGATCACCATCTTGCCCATGCGCGGCGCGCCGGTCTCGGCCAGGAGCGGCTTGAGGATCGCCATCCCCCCCTTCATCGCATTCGCGGCCAGCAGCACCTCGGGCACGAACAGGATGCCGTCGCGGAAATCAGCGCCGACGATGGTCATGCCCGCGACCAGCGCCCTGGTCAGCACGTCATAGGGCGCCCAGCCGCGGTCGAGCAGGATGCGCACACCCTCCTCGATCTCCTCCTTCAACCCGTCGTAAAGGTCGTCGTGCATCTGGAGCACGAGTTCGTCGTCGTCCAGTTCGGCAAGGATGATGTCGTCGTTGTCGTCAGCCATGGCGGCCTCCAGCGGAATGGTGCTTACCGATTCAATGCGACCAAAGGCCCCGCCACACTTGGCGGATTGCGACATGCGCCGCGCCGGGACCGACAGCGGCCGGGGCGGTGGGCGGCACAGGCCCGGCGCGGGCGGCGATTTTCCGCCGTCCCCCCTTTTCAAACGGCCCGCGCGCGCCTATATCGCGTCCCGCAGTTGCCGGGCCCCTCTGGCGGAAAGGTTCCCCCTTTCCGTGATGTCGGAACTGCTCCGACACTCCATGGAGAAAGGTCCCGGCGCATGGAAAACATCACATCCTGGTTAAGCGAGCCGGTGCTGGGCACCCCCGGCTGGTTCTGGCTGGCCTTCGCGGCGATCGTGGTCGTGATCCTCGTGTTCGACCTCGGCGTTCTGCACCGCAAGGACGAGGAAATCTCGGCCCGCCACAGCCTGTTCCTGTATCTGGGCTATGTCGCGGTCGCCTTTGCCTTCGGCGGCTGGGTCTGGATGGTGCGCGGCCCCGAGGCGGGGCTGGAGTTCTTCACCGGCTACATCATCGAACAGAGCCTGGCGATGGACAACATCTTCGTCATGGCGACCATCTTCGCCTTCATCGGCGTGCCGCGGATCTACCAGCACCGGGTTCTGTTCTGGGGCATCCTCGGCGTGCTGTTCTTCCGCGCGATCCTGATCGGGGTCGGCGTCGCCATGGTGCAGGCGTTCGAATGGGTGCTGGTGCTGTTCGGCGTGTTCCTGATCTTCACCGCCTGGAAGATGTTCACCGGGGTCGAAAGCCATTCCGACCTGTCGCAGAACAAGCTGCTGCGGTTCCTGCGCAAGCGCTTCCGCATCACCAGGGACTTTCACGGCCACGCCTTCTACGTGTTCCGCGAACATCCGCGGACCGGAAAGAAGCTGCTCTACCTGACGCCGCTCGCGGTGGCGCTGATCATGGTCGAATTCGCCGACGTGATCTTCGCGGTGGACAGCGTGCCGGCGATCTTCGCCATCACCCAGGACCCGTTCATCGTCTATACCTCGAACGTCTTCGCCGTGCTGGGGCTGCGGGCGCTGTTCTTCACGCTTGCGGCGGCGATGGTGCGGTTCCGCTACCTGCCCCTGGCGCTGTCGATGGTGCTGTTCCTCGTCGGCATCAAGATCACGCTGGTTCCGTTCGGCATCCATATCGACACCGCGCTGTCGCTGGTGGTGATGCTGTCGATCCTCGCGGGCGGTATCCTCTATTCGCTGTGGAAGACGCGGGGCGAGAAAATCGAGTTCGACGGGCATGGTTCGGGCGGCGGCAGGGAGTAAGCGGCCAAGGTGCGCTGAAGCGCACCCTACGGGGGGACGGAGCGGGGCGCCGGATGCGCCCCTGCCCCCGGTCGTGACAGGGTGGAGCAGGTGACAATGTTCCCATTATGTTCTAACCTGCCGCCATGCCGCGCGACAGACACCGCCCCGATTCCCGGCCGCCGGAGGGCTCCGCCCCGCCGCCCTGGCTCAAGCTGCGCGGCCGGGGGGCCGGGCTCAACATGGCCGGGCGGTTCGAGCGGCTGGCGCAGACCGCCGAGCACGACGGCTGGGACATCCCGGAGGAGGAGCGGCTGCTGCGCACCGAGCTGCGCGAGGAGACCCCGCGCAGGATCATCACCCGCAACGATTCGCCCGACCTGCCGTTCGACCGCTCGCTGAACCCCTATCGCGGCTGCGAGCACGGCTGCATCTACTGCTACGCACGGCCCAGCCACGCCTTTCTCGGCCTGTCGCCGGGTCTCGATTTCGAGACCCGGCTGGTGGCGAAGCCCGACGCGCCCGAAGCGCTGGCGCGGGAACTCTCGACCAAGAACTACCGGGTGCGGCCGCTGGCGATCGGCACCAATACCGACCCGTATCAGCCGGTCGAGGCGCGGCAGGGGATCATGCGCCGGGTGCTCGAAGTGCTGCGCGACTTCAACCACCCGGTCGCGCTGGTCACGCGCGGAACGCTGATCGAGCGCGATCTGGATATCCTCGGCCCCATGGCCGGGCGCGGGCTGGCGCAGGTGGGGATTTCGGTGACCACGCTCGATCCTGCGCTGGCCCGGCGGATGGAGCCGCGCGCGCCCGCGCCCGCCCGCAGGCTGGCGACCATCAGGGCGCTTGCCGGGGCCGGGGTGCCGGTGCGAATCATGGTCTCGCCGGTGATCCCGGCGCTGACCGACCACGAGATGGAGGCGATCCTGAATGCCGGGGCCGGGGCGGGCGCGCTTGCGGCAAGCTGGATCCTGCTGCGCCTGCCGCTGGAGGTCGCGCCCCTGTTCCACGACTGGCTCGACCGCCACTGCCCCGACCGGGCGGAACGGGTGCGGGCGCGGCTGCGCGAGATGCGCGGCGGGCGCGACAACGATCCGCGCTATGGTCACCGGATGCGCGGCCAAGGGGTGTTCGCCGACCTGCTGGCGCGGCGCTTCGCGCTGGCCTGCCGCAGGCTGGGGTTGAACCGCGGGTTGCCCGGCCTCGATTGCAGCCGCTTCGCGGTGCCGCCACGGCCGGGCGATCAGCTTTCGCTGTTCTGAAAAGCGTCAGCCCCGCCGCCCGCGCCGTTCCCGCCGCGGGCCGGCATCCTCGCCGCTTCCGTCCGAGGCCGAGGAAAAGCCGCCCAGCTTTGCCGCGATATCCTCCAGCGTCGGGCGCGGGCCCCGGGGCCGGTCCTCCAGCGCCGCGCGCATGGCGCGCAGATGTTCGGGCATGGTGCCGCAGCAGCCGCCGATGATCCGCACCCCGGCGTCGCGCGCCAGCACCGCGTAATCGGCCATCAGTTCCGGCGTGCCGTCGTAATGGATATGGCCGTCGCGATATTTGGGAATGCCCGCGTTGCCCTTGGCGATCAGCGGCCGTTCCGTGCCCTGCGCGACGAAACCCAGCACCGTGCGCATCAGGTCCGACGCGCCCACCCCGCAATTCGCCCCGAAGGCGAGCGGCGGGTTCGGCAGCTTCTCGACCAGATCGACCAGCGCGGCCGAGGTCACGCCCATCATGGTGCGCCCGGCGGTGTCGAAGCTCATCGTGCCGCACCACGGCATCCCGGCCAGCCGCGCGGCCTCGGCGGCGGCCCGGAACTCCTCGGGCGCCGAGATGGTCTCGACCCAGAGCACGTCGGCGCCGCCCGCCTTCAGCCCCTCGGCCTGTTCGTGGAACATCTCGACCGCCAGTTCGTGGGTCAGGCTGCCCATCGGCGCCATGATCTCGCCCGTGGGGCCCATCGAGCCCGCCACCACCACCGGGTGCCCGGCGCCGTCCGCAACCTCGCGCCCGAGTGCGGCGCCCGTGCGGTTCAGTTCATGCACCCGGCCCCCGGCGCCGTGCAGTTTCAACCGGCTGGCGTTGCCGCCGAAGGTGTTGGTCAGGAACAGGTCGCTTCCGGCCCCGACCGCGCCGCGGTAGAGGCTGCGGATATCGTCGGGCCGGTCGATGTTCCACATTTCCGGCGCCTCGCCCGCGGCCAGCCCCATGTTGAACAGGTTGGTGCCGGTGGCGCCGTCGGCCAGAAGCCAGTCGCGCACCCCGAGCAGACGGGAAAGGGCATCGGTCATCGAGATCGGATCCTTGCCGGTGGGCCTTTGGGCCTGCACGCGCCCCGCACCGGAACGGGCGGGGCACGCACGGGGGTCAGGGGGTCATGGCCGGGTCAGTCCAGCCGGGCTCAGGCTTCATCGACCAGTTGCGCCTTGGCGGTGGCCAGAAGCTCGGTCATCTTCGCGCGGATCGCGGCCGGGTCCGACAGGCTGCCCAGATCGCCCGCGAGCTTGCGCAGGACGTCCTCGTCCCCCGCTTCCTCCAGGTCCGATTTCACGACTTCGAGCGCGTAGGCTTCGGCCGCGTCGCCGGTCTTGCCCAGCAGCCCCGCCGCCCAGAGGCCCAGCAGCCTGTTGCGCCGCGAGACGGCGCGGAACTGCATCTCGGCGTCATGGGCGAATTTCGCCTCGAAGGCGCGTTCACGGTCGTCGAATGTGCTCATGTGCTGGCCTCCTGTTCCTTGCCGGACAGGGTGGCCCGGAAGGATTGACATTGTATTTGCGCGTTCCATGCACCATATGCCCCTGCGCGTGGCCTGCCGCAAGGCCCCGCATCAAGACCCGGCATCAAGACCCCGCATCAGGAACCGCGTCCGCCCCCTGCCGTCCTTGCGCCCGCGATCTCCTTGCGACAGGGCGCGGCTTGGCTTATAGGCGCACACGACAAGGCGCGCAGGCTACGCAGGCGCTCGCGCGCCCGAACGGAGAATTCATGGCAAGGCGCAAGAAAATCTACGAGGGCAAGGCCAAGATCCTCTACGAGGGGCCCGAGCCCGGGACGCTCATCCAGTATTTCAAGGATGAGGCCGTGGTGGTGCCCGCCCGCGCGGCACAGGCCCCTGCGGGGAAGGCGGCCGACGCCGCCCCCGTGGTGGCGGACGGGCGCGGCGTGCTGAACAACCGGCTGTCCGAATTCTTCATGTCCGGGCTCAACGCCATCGGTGTGCCGACGCATTTCATCCGCCGGGTGAACATGCGCGAACAGCTGATCCGCATGGCCGAGATCATTCCGGTGCATGTCGTGGTGCGCAACCATGCCGCGGGCGGGCTGACCGAACGGCTCGGCATCCCCGAGGGCAGCCCGCTGCCGCGACCGATCGTCGAATTCTACTTCAAGGACGACAAGCTGGGCGACCCGCTGGTGTCCGAGGAACATATCATCGCCTTCGGCTGGGCCAGCCAGCATGATCTCGACGACATGGTGGCGCTGGCGCTGCGCGTCAACGACTTCCTGTCGGGGGTGATGCTGGGGGTGGGCGTCCGGCTTGCCGATTTCCGTATCGAGGTCGGGCGGATCTGGGAAGGCGACTACATGCGCCTGATCGTCGCCGACGAGATCAGCCCCGACAACTGCCGCCTGTGGGATCTGCGCACCGCCGAAGGCACGATCCGCGAGGGGGGCGCGCTGCGCGACCCGGCGCCGCTGGCGGATGTCTATACCGAACTGGCCCGGCGCCTCGGGGTGCTTCCGTCGAACGTGACCCACGCGCTCAAGCCCACGCTGATCAACTGAAAGAACCGAAAGGTCCGCCGCCGATGAAAGCCCGTGTTCATGTCATGCTCAAGGACGGCGTTCTCGACCCGCAGGGCGAGGCGGTGCGCCACGCCCTCGGCGCGCTCGGCTTCGCCGGGGTCGAGGCGGTGCGGCAGGGAAAGGTGATCGAACTGGACCTCGCCGCCACCGACGCCGGCACCGCCGAAGCCGAGGTCCGCGCGATGTGCGAACGGCTCTTGGCGAATACGGTGATCGAGAAATACACCGTCGAGATCGTCTGAACCGGGCGACCGGGGCGGGACACGAACATCGCCTCCGCCGGGGGGCAATTCATCCGCTGGAAGAATCGCTTCTCCCGGCGAAGCCTCCGGCGGGGATATCTGCTGGACAGAGGAAGCCCCCCCAAAGAACCCTCGATAATATTTCACCGTGACAGAAATATCCTCGGGGGTGAATTGGCCGCAGGCCAAGAGGGGGCGGACAGCCCCCTTGCCCGCCCCGCCACAGGAGCAGCGGCGGGGGCTGGAAGGCGGGCGCGCTTTGCGCTAAGGGGCGGGCGCGGGCAAAGCGCGCCCGCATCCCCTGCCCCGGAGAGCCGCCATGAAAGCCGCCGTCGTCACCTTCCCCGGATCGAACTGCGACCGCGACCTTGCCGTCGGCTTTGCCAGCGCGGGGGCCAGGGTGGTCCGGGTCTGGCACAAGGATACCGAACTGCCCGAGGGGGTCGATATCGTCGGCCTGCCCGGGGGCTACAGCCATGGCGACTATCTGCGCTGCGGCGCCATCGCGGCGCGGGCACCCGTCATGCGGGCGGTGGCGGAGCACGCGGCGCGCGGCGGTTATGTGCTGGGCATCTGCAACGGCTTCCAGATCCTGACCGAAGCCGGGTTGCTGCCCGGGGCGCTGATGCGCAACACCGGGCTGAAATACATCTGCCGCACGGTCGGGCTGCGGGTTGCCACTTCGGACAGCGATTTCACCGGCGGCTGGAACGCGGGCGACGAGGTGGCGATCCCGATCGCCCACCAGGACGGCAATTACCAGACCGACGCGGACACGCTGGCCCGGCTGCGGGACGGGGACCGGATCGCCTTCACCTACCGCGACAACCCCAACGGTTCGGCCGGGGACATCGCCGGAATCCTGTCGGAAAACCGCCGGGTGCTGGGGATGATGCCGCATCCCGAACGCGCCATCGACCCGGCGCATGGCGGCACCGACGGATCGGTGCTTTTCCGCTCCCTCACCGCGGCGCTCGTCCCGGCCTGAGCAGGCACGCTTGCCGCAGCCGGGTGGCGGGCCTAAACTCCGGCCATGAAGGACATGCCGCCCGAAGACGATGCGTCGCCCTTTGCCACGACGCCCGGGGCCAGGGGCCAGGGGCGCCCGTTATGGCTGCGGCTGGCGATCCTGGCCGTCGTCGTCGTGGCGATCGGCACCGTCTGGGTGACCAACCACTTCCTGACCGAACGCTTTACCGAGACCACCCGGAACCGGGCGGAACTGCGGCTTGCGCTTTATTCCGGCAATGTCACCGCCGAGTTGCAGCGCAACGCCGCCGTGCCGCTCTTGCTGGCGCGCGACCCGGCGCTGATCGGGGCGCTCCTGTCCGGCGATTATTCCGCGACCTCGCAGCGGCTCATCTCGTTCCAGTCCGAGATCGCCGCCGCTTCGATCCTGCTGCTCGACGGCGACGGGCGCACCACCGCCGCCACCGACCGCAACCGGATCGGCTCCAACCACCGGCAGGCGCCCTATTTCGTCGATGCCCAGCGGTCGCGCGATACGGTCTTCACCTCATGGCGGCGCGACACCGGCGGCTACGCCTTCACCTTCTCGCGCGGGCTGGTGTCGGACAACCGCACCGTGGGCGTGATCGTGGTCGAGGTCGACCTGATGAAATACGAACGCTCCTGGGCCGGGTTCGCCGATGCGGTGGCGGTGATCGACAGCGAGGGCCATGTGATCCTTGCGACCGAACCGCGCTGGCGCGGCCGGACGCTTGCCGAGGCGCTGGAGGTGCGCGACGCACCCTCGGCGATCGAGCGCGCGCTGAAAGTGACCGCCGACTGGACCCAGCGCCAACCCGACGCCTGGCTGCGCGGCGCGGCGGTGATGCAGAACGAGACCCGGATCCCGTTCCGCGGCTGGAAGCTGGTGTCCTTCACCCGGTATGATTCGGTGCGCGAGCGGGTGAACGCCTTTCTCGCGCTGGAAATCATGGGTTTCGCCATGCTGCTGGCGCTGACCTTCTACCTGCTGTCGCGCCGGGCCCGTTCACAATCGCGCGTGTTCCAGCGTGAGTCGGCCGACCTGAGGTTGCTGAACGCGCGGCTTCAGCGGGAAATCGCCGAGCGTGAAAAGGCGCAGCAGAACCTGCGGGTCGCCGAGCAGACGCTGGCGCAATCGTCGAAACTCGCCGTGCTGGGCGAGATGTCGGCGGCGGTCAGCCACGAGTTGAACCAGCCGCTCGCCGCAATGAAGACCTATCTTGCCGGGGCGCAGCTCCTGTTGCAGCGCAGCCGCCCGGACGAGGCGCTCTCGTCGTTCCAGCGCATCGACGGGCTGATCGACCGGATGGGGGCGATCACCCGGCAGCTCAAGTCCTACGCGCGCAAGGGCGGCGAGGCGTTCGAGCCGGTGGACGTCAAGGCCTGCATCGCCGAGGCGCTGTCGATGATGGAGCCGCAGTTGCGCCCGCGCCGGGTCAAGATCATGCGCACCCTGCCGCGCGGGCGGGTGATGGTGATGGCCGACCGCATCCGGCTGGAACAGGTGATCGTCAACATCCTGCGGAACGCACTCGACGCCACCCGCGAGGTGGTCGAACCGCAGATCGGCATCATCCTGACCGCGGGCGAGACCGCGACTCTGGTGATCCGCGACAACGGCCGCGGCATCGCCGATCTCGACCAGTTGTTCGAACCGTTCTGGACCACCAAGGCCCCCGGCGAGGGGGTCGGCCTCGGCCTCGCGATTTCGTCAGGGATCGTGAACGACCTCGGCGGGCGGCTCACGGCCCGAAACGCAGAGAGCGGCGGGGCTGTTTTCGAGATACAGCTTCCAATACTGAGCGACAGGATCGCGGCAGCCGAATGAGAATGAGGAAGAACAGATGCCCAGAGCCATGAAGGTTGCAATCGTCGATGACGAACAGGACATGCGCCAGTCGATCAGCCAGTGGCTGGCCCTGTCGGGCTTCGACGCCGAAAGCTACGGCAGCGCCGAGGATGCGCTGAAGGCCATCGGGCCCGAGTTCCCGGGCGTGGTGGTCAGCGACATCAAGATGCCCGGCATGGACGGCATGGCGTTCCTGAAACGCTTGATGAGCATGGATTCCGGCCTGCCGGTGATCATGATCACCGGCCACGGCGACGTGCCGATGGCGGTCGAGGCGATGCGGCTCGGGGCCTATGACTTTCTCGAAAAGCCGTTCAACCCCGACCGGATGACCGACCTCGCCAAGAAGGCCACCAACCTGCGGCGGCTGACGCTCGACAACCGGGCGCTGCGGCGCGAACTGTCCGACGGCACCGTGCTGATGAAGAAGCTGATCGGCACCTCGCCGGTGATGGAGCGGCTGCGCGAGGACATCCTCGATCTGGGCCAGGCCGACGGCCATGTGCTGATCGACGGCGAGACCGGCACCGGCAAGACGCTGGTGGCGCATGCGCTCCATGCGGTGGGGCCGCGGGCCGGGCGCAAGTTCGTCACGCTGTCCTGCGCCGCCTATGCCGAGGACGTGCTGATGCGCCGACTGTTCGGCCCGGTCGAGGAAGGGGCGCAGCTTCCGGCGGTCGAGGAGGCGCGCGGCGGCACGCTCTGCCTTGAGGATATCGAATCGCTGTCCTCCGGATTGCAGGCGCGGCTGCTGACGCTGATCAACGACCAGGGCACCCCGCCCGAGACGAGGATCATCGCGATCTGCAACGAACACGCCCCCGACCGGACGCTGGAGGATGCGCTGCGCCCGGACCTGTTCTACCGGCTGGGGGCCTTGAAGATCACCCTGCCGCCCTTGCGCGCGCGGGGCGAGGATATCCTCACGCTGTTCACCCGCATGTCGGAACAGTTCGCCGAGGAATACGGCTGCGACGCGCCGAAGGTGACGGCGCAGGAGGCGGCGCAGCTTCTACAGGCGCCTTGGCCCGGCAACGTGCGGCAGTTGGTGAACATCGCCGAACGGGCGGTGTTGCAGAACCGGCGCGGCTCGGGCTCCATCGCGTCCCTGCTGATGGCCGACAACGAGGCGTCCGGCCCGGCGCTGACCACCGAAGGCAAGCCGCTCAAGGAATATGTCGAGGCGTTCGAGCGGATGCTGATCGACAACACCATGCGCCGCCACAAGGGCAGCATCGTCGCGGTGATGGAGGAGCTGTGCCTGCCGCGCCGGACGCTGAACGAGAAGATGGCGAAATACGGCCTGACCCGCGCGGATTACGTATAGGGGCGGCGGAACACCCCTCCCCCTTGCCCGGAACAGCCGCGTCAGCGGCCCGGGCAGCGGCCGACCACCCGGACGGGCGGCCGCTATTGCAACGTCACCGCAGGCACATACGTCAGGGTAGTCGGCACCATAAACTGCCAGACCACAGGCGTTGCAGCGGCCCCCCGCGGTCGGCCGCTGCCCTCTGTTGCGCCCATTGCAACTGCCGGGGGGGGCTGGTCGATATGCAACGGCCCCTGCACCCGGCTTGTCTCGGACCGGCGGGCGGGATACACGCGGCCCGCAGAGAGGAACACGGGCGGGGGCGGAACATGGGCTGGCTGATCTGGCTGGGGGCGGCGATGGCGCTGGTTGGCGTGGCGGGGATCGTCTGGTGCATCCGGCTGGTGGTCAGGGCCAGACGCGCGGGGCTCGGCGAGGCCGAACTCCGCGCGCAGTTGCAGAAGGTGGTGGCGATCAACCTCGGCGCGCTCGGCCTGTCGGCGCTGGGGCTCGGGATGGTGGTGGCGGGCATCCTGCTGCGCTGAACCGCCCGCCGCCGCCCCGACCCGCTCAGCCGGTATTCAGGTCGGCGAACCGGGTTCCGTCCCGCACCATCTCGTCGAACACCGGCGCGGGCTGCCACAGCTCCGGCACCTCGCCCGCGAATTTCCGCAGCGCGCCCCGCAGCGCCAGCGGCCCGATCCGGTCGGCCCAGTGCATCGGCCCGCCCTCCCAGCGCGGGAAGCCGTAGCCGAACAGCAGCACCACATCCACGTCCGAGGGCCGCTGCGCGATCCCCTCGGCCAGGATGCGCGCGCCCTCGTTCGCCATGGCGCCGACGCAGCGCAGCACGATCTCGTCATCGGTGAAGGGGCGCGCGACGATACCCTGCGCCGCGCGCTCGGCCTCGATGATCGCGCTCACCTCCGGGTCTTCCTGCGGCTTGCGGTCCTCGTCGTAGCAATACCAGCCCTTGCCCGCCGCCTGACCGAAACGCCCGGCCTCGCACAGCAGGTCGGCGATCGCGCTGTAGCGCCGCGACGGGTCGCGCAGATGCGCCAGCCGCTTGCGCCGCGCCCATGAGATCTGCAACCCCGCCATGTCCGAGACCTGGAACGGGCCGACCGGAAAGCCGAAGCCGCGCAACGCCGCATCGACCTGTGCAATGGTCGCCCCGTCCTCGACCGCGAATTCGGCCGCCGCGCGGTAAGCGGTGAAGATGCGGTTGCCGATGAAGCCGTCGCAGACGCCCGCGCGCACCGGCACCTTGCCCAGCCGTTTGGCCAGTGCCAGCCCGGTGGCGACCACATCGGGCGCGGTCTCTGCCCCCACCACGATCTCCAGGAGCCGCATCACATGGGCGGGCGAGAAGAAATGCAGCCCGATCACGTCCCCGGGCCGCCCGGTCACCGCCGCCAGCGCATCCACGTTGAGGTATGAGGTGTTGGTCGCCATGATCGCGCCCGGCTTCAGCACCGCGTCGAGCGACCGCAGCAGGTCGGCCTTGACGTCGAAATCCTCGAACACCGCCTCGATCACCAGATCGCACTGCGCCAGATCGGCCGGTTCCAGCGCGCCCGAGAGCCGGGCCCAGTCGGCCTCGCGCCCGGATTCGGTCATGCGGCCGGTGGCGACGGCGCGTTCCTGGAGCCGGGCGATGCGTTCCAGCCCCTTGCCCAGCGCCTCGCGGTCACGATCCATCAGCGTGACGGAAAGCCCGGCCGAAAGCGCGGCATGGGCGATGCCCGCGCCCATGAAGCCGCCGCCGATCACGCCGAGATGGCCGAAGGCCCGGGGCGGGGTCGCGGCCTCGGGCATCTTCGCGGCGCGGCGTTCGGCGAAGAAGGCGTGGCGCAGGCCCGCGGCCTCGGGGCTGGCGACCAGTTCCTCGAAGGCCGCGCGTTCGAAGGCGAGGCCCTGTTCGAACGGTAGCAGCAGCGCCGCCTCGACGCAATCGACGATACGGGCGGGGCCGGGCAGCCGCCCGCCCGCATGGGTCTTGCGCGCGGCGGCGACGGCGGCCTCATAGCCCGCCGGGTCGCGCATCCCCTCGCGCCTCTCGCGGGTCGGGCGCGGGCCGCTATCGGCCAGTTCCCGCGCCAGCGCCACCGCCGAGGCGGTCAGGTCGTCCTCGACCGTGCCGTCGATCAGGCCCATGGCCTGCGCCTCGGCCGCGCCCACGGGCTTGCCCGAGATCATCAGCTTCAGCGCCGCCTCGGCGCCGATCAGCCGCGGCGTGCGCTGGGTGCCGCCCGCGCCCGGCAGGATGCCCAGCGTGACCTCGGGCAGGCCGAGCCGGGCCGAGGCGAGCGCGATGCGGTAATGCGCGGCCAGCGCCACCTCCAGCCCGCCGCCCAGCGCGGTGCCGTGGATCGCGGCGATCACCGGCTTGGGGCTGGCCTCGATCCGGTCGCAGACCTCGGGCAGCCACGGGTCGGCGGGCGGCTTGCCGAATTCGGAAATGTCGGCCCCGGCGGGGAAGGTGCGGCCCTCGGCCCGGATCACCACGGCGCGCACCCCGGGGTCGGCGGTGGCCGCGTCGATCCCGGCCACCAGCCCGGCGCGCACCGCCCGGCCCAGCGCGTTGACCGGCGGGCTGGCGATCACCAGAACCGCGATTTCACCGTCCCGCTCATACCGGACCGCGCCGCCGAGTGCCTCTGTCATGCCGTTGCCCCCCGTGATCATGCCTGCGCGCATTTGTAAACGCGAGGCCACGCTTGGCAACCCCGCACGGGTTTGCCGCCCGGGGGGGGGAACGGAGGGCTGGGCCATTCCTTCGCCCCCGCCCCTTGCCCGGAACAGCCGCGCCAGCGGCCCGGGCAGCGGCTGACCAACGCGGCCTCCAGGCATCGCCATACGAAAAGGCCCCGGCGTCACCGCCGGGGCCTTCATGTTCCTTGGGAACCGGCCTCAGCCCTCGGCGTCGGCCTTGCCCGGCGCGATTTCCTCGCCGGTTTCCTGATCGACCATCTTCATGCCCAGCCGCACCTTGCCCCGGTCGTCGAAGCCCAGCAGCTTGACCTTGACCTCCTGGCCTTCCTTCAGCGCCTCGTTCGGGTGCTGGAGGCGCTTGTTGGCGATCTGGCTGACATGCACCAGCCCGTCGCGCTTGCCGAAGAAGTTCACGAAGGCGCCGAAATCCACCAGCTTGACCACGCGGCCGGTGTAGACCTTGCCCTCCTCGGGCTCGGCCACGATCGACCAGATCATCTCATGCGCCTTGCGGATCGATTCCGCGTTGGCCGAGGCGATCTTGATCACGCCGTCGTCGTTGATATCGACCTTGGCGCCCGAAACCTCGACGATCTCGCGGATCACCTTGCCGCCCGAACCGATCACCTCGCGGATCTTGTCGGTCGGCACCGTCATGGTCTCGATCCGCGGGGCGTATTCGCTGAACCCCTGCGGCGCCGAGATCGCCCGCGCCATCTCGCCAAGGATGTGCATCCGGCCATCCTTCGCCTGCGCGAGCGCCTGCTCCATGATCTCGGGGGTGATGCCCGCGACCTTGATATCCATCTGGAGCGAGGTGATGCCGTTTTCGGTGCCCGCGACCTTGAAGTCCATGTCGCCGAGGTGGTCCTCGTCGCCGAGGATGTCGGTCAGCACGGCGTAACGGCCGTCGTCTTCGAGGATCAGCCCCATGGCGACACCCGCGACCGGCGCCTTGAGCGGCACGCCCGCATCCATCATCGACAGCGAACCGCCGCAGACCGAAGCCATGGAGGAGGAGCCGTTCGATTCGGTGATCTCGGACACCACGCGGATGGTATAGGGGAAGTCGGTCGCCGCCGGCAGCACCGCCTGCAACGCGCGCCACGCGAGCTTGCCGTGGCCGATCTCGCGCCGCCCCGGCGCGCCGAAGCGGCCGACCTCGCCCACCGAATAGGGCGGGAAGTTGTAGTGCAAGAGGAAGTTCGAGCGCGAATTGCCGTGCAGCGCGTCGATGATCTGCTCATCCTCGCCGGTGCCCAGCGTGGTGACGACAAGGCCCTGGGTCTCGCCCCGGGTGAACAGCGCCGAACCGTGGGTGCGCGGCAACACGCCGGTTTCCGAGACGATCGGCCGCACCGTGGTGCGGTCGCGCCCGTCGATCCGGGCGCCGCCGTCGATGATGCTGCCGCGCAGGATCGCCGATTCCAGCTTCTTGAAGCACGCGCCGAGGTTCTCGTCGGCCAGCTCGTCTTCGCCCAGCCCGGCTTTCACCGCCTCGCGCGCGGCGGAGATGGCGTTCACCCGCTCCTGCTTGTCGCGGATGCCGAAGGCGGCGCGCATCTGCGCCTCGCCCAGCGCCTTCACGCGGGCGTAGAGCGCGGAATAGTCGGGGGCCGCGAAGTCGAAGGGTTCCTTCGCGCTGTTCTCGGCGAAGTCGATGATCAGGTCGATCACCGGCTGCATCGCCTCATGGCCGAACTTCACCGCGCCCAGCATCTCGGCCTCGGACAGCTCATAGGCTTCCGATTCGACCATCATCACCGCGTCCCTGGTGCCCGCGACGACCAGATCCAGCCGCTGCTCGGGGTTTTCCCGCAGCTTCTGCATGTCGTCGACATCGGGGTTGAGGACATATTCGCCATCGACGAAACCGACGCGCGCCGCGCCGATCGGGCCCATGAAGGGCACGCCGGAAATCGTCAGCGCGGCCGAGGCGGCGATCATGCCGACGATATCGGGTTCATTGACCAGATCGTGCGACAGCACGGTGACGATCAGCAGCACCTCGTTCTTGAAGCCCTCGACGAACAGCGGCCGGATCGGCCGGTCGATGAGCCGCGAGGTCAGGGTTTCCTTCTCGCTCGGCCGGGCCTCGCGCTTGAAGAAGCCGCCGGGCACCTTGCCCGCAGCGTAGTAGCGTTCCTGATAGTGGACCGTGAGCGGGAAGAAGTCCTGCCCCGGCTTGGCGGTCCTGGCGAAGGTGACGTTGGCCATCACCGAGGTCTCGCCCAGTGTCGCGATCACCGAACCGTCGGCCTGACGCGCGACACGGCCGGTTTCCAGGGTCAGCGTCTCGCCACCCCATTCGATCGACTTTTTCGTTACGTTGAACATTTCTTTTCCTAATTCTGACCGGGGGACCCTCCGCCCGGCCTTCTGTGCGAACGGGCCGTATGCCCGTGGCCCATCTTTTCTTTCACCCTTGCCCTTCCCGCAGGCCCGGCGGGACAGGCCGTCATCCGGGCCGCGAAGGCCCCGATCCGAAAGAGGAACGCGCCCCGGAAGGGGCGCGTCCGGCAGTTCAGCGGCGCAGGCCGAGGCGCGCGATCAGCGACTGATAGCGGCCTTCGTCATTCGCCTTGAGATAGTCGAGCAGCTTGCGGCGCTGGGCCACCAGCTTGAGCAGGCCCCGGCGCGAATGGTTGTCATTCTTGTGGGACTTGAAGTGCTCGGTCAGCGTGGCGATCCGCGACGACAGGATGGCGACCTGAACCTCGGGCGAGCCGGTGTCGCCTTCCTTGGTGCCGTATTCCTTGATGACGCGGGTCTTTTCTTCGGCAGTGATCGACATCGGGGTCTCCTTCTTCTTCGGGTTCATGGCGCAAGCCGGGATGTCGTCCAGCAAGGCCCGTGGAGGTCGCCGCCGTTTCCGGCGGATGTGGGCGTATAGGAGAAATCGGCCGGAAAATAAAGCGTGAAAACCGGGATTGCCGCGGGGCCGGGCCGGGAGCCGCCGGGGGGGCCGGCGTTTGCGCCCTTCTTTTGCCACCATCGCCAGGTAAATATGTTTCATATCAGAGTGTTGACTGGGATCAAGGTTAACAGGCGAACCGGCCGCGAAAGGGTGGGACATGCTGGGTCTTCTGGGTGTGATGGGGTTGATGGTGGCGGGGCTTGCGGCAGGGGCGATCGGCGGCGGGGCCGAGGCGCCGCCCGCCGACGACGATGCCGAAGGCGGCAGCGGCAGCGGCGGGGTGCCCGAACCGGGGGCGGAGGAGGCGGGCGACCTGCTCGACCGGGTGGACGGGGTGGCGACCACCGCGTCCGTCGCCTCCGGCGGCGGGGCGGCAGCGGCGGCCGGTCCGCCGATGTCCCCGGACCTGCCCGCCCCGCCCGATCCGGCGCCTGTGCAACATCCGGGGCCCGGGGGCGCGGTGCTTGCGGGCGGCACGGGCGATGACCTCCTGTTCGGCGGTGATGGCGGCGACGGCCTGGACGGCGGCGCCGGGGATGACACGCTGGCGGGCGGGGCCGGTGACGACCAGCTTTACGGCGGCGCAGGCGACGACTGGCTGGACGGCGGCACGGGCAACGACACGCTGAAGGGCGGACCGGGGCACGATACGCTCATGGGGGGCGCGGGCGACGACCGGCTGGCCGGGCAGGACGGCGACGACCTGCTCCACGGCGGGCCGGGGAACGATACGCTGCTGGGCGGTGCGGGGGACGACACGCTGATCGGCGGTGCGGGCGACGACTGGCTTTCCGGCGGCCATGGCAACGACCTGCTGATCGCCGGGGCCGGGCACAATGTGCTCGACGGCGGGGCGGGCGACGACACGCTGGTCGGCACGGTGCCCGGCAGCGGGGGGTCAGGCAGCTACCTGAACGGCGGGCCGGGCGATGACATGCTGGTGCCGGGCGCGGGCGATCTCGTCACCGGCGGCGAAGGGGCCGACCTTTTCGTGCTGGGCGGCTGGACCCTTGGCGGCGAGGTGGCGCGGATCGCCGATTTCAACCCGGACGTGGACGAACTGATGCTGATCTACGACCCCGCCGCCCATCCCGCCCCGCAGCTTGCCCTTCGCGCGGGGGCGGACAACATGCTGCTGACGCTCGACGGCCTGCCGCTGGCCGAGATCACCGGCAGCAGCCCCCCCGACCTTTCCGCGATCCGGCTGGTGCCGCAGACTGCCGGGGCGTAGGCGGCGGGAATGGCGGGCGGAATCGCCCGGCCTGCGGATCGTCGGACCCGTCGAACCCATGGCGGTGCGCTGAAGCGCACCCTACGGCAGGTCCAGGACGGCAGGTGTAGGGGGGGCGATGCGCCCACCGCCCTGCCGGGGAACCCTCCCGCCTCAGCGGCGGCCCTTTTCCCCGATGTCGTCGTCCTCGTCCTCGTCATCCTCACCATGCGGCAGGTTGAAGAAGCTGTCGGCGTCGGAATAATCCTCGGGCCGGGTTTCCTTCTCGGTCAGGGTGAACCCTTCCAGCCCGGCGATGGCCGAGGGGATCTTCGGCTCGGGCGGCATCCCCAGCGAAGTCTCGGTCGAGACCAGCTTGCGCCGTTCGTCGTCGGTCATCACCACGCCGTCGGCGGCCTTCTTGCGCACCGCCTGCTGCACGGCGGCATCCAGTTCCGACTGGCGGCACAGGCCCAGCGCCACCGGATCGACCGGGGTGATATTGCCGATGTTCCAGTGCGTCCGTTCGCGGATCGACTGGATCGTCGGTTTCGTGGTGCCCACCAGCTTGCCGATCTGGCCGTCGGTCAGCTCCGGGTGGAACTTGACCAGCCACAGGATCGCCGCCGGGCGGTCCTGCCGCTTCGACAGAGGCGTGTAACGCGGGCCGCGCCGCTTTTCCTCGCCCACCGCGGCCGCGTTGAACTTCAGCTTCATCCGGTAGGCCGGGTCGGCCTGCCCCCGCTCGATCTCGATCTGGTCAAGCTGGTTGTTCGCCACCGGATCGAAACCCTTGACCCCCGTCGCGACATCGCCATCGGCGATCCCCTGCACCTCAAGTTCGTGGAGCCCGCAGAAGTCGGCGACCTGCTTGAAGGTCAGCGTCGTGTTATCGACCAGCCAGACGGCGGTGGCCTTGGCCATGAGCGGCTTCGCCATAGGATCTCTCCTTTACAAATCTCTCCCGTGCCGGGAAAACGGCTGCGGTCCCGCAGGTCCGCCGATCCTCGCTTTCGGGGGAATTGCGGGCTGTATAATCCGCCTGCGCGCCGGAGGAAAGAGAAAATGCGACCGCTGGCCCTTCTGCTGCTGCTTCTTCTGCTCGCCGCCCTGCCCGCGCGGGCCGCCGACCCGGCAGCCGACCGGGCGGGGGAATTCGACTACTACCTGCTGGCGCTGTCGTGGACGCCGACATGGTGCCGGGCCGAGGGCGACGCGCGCAATGACGCCCGCTGCGCCGAGGGGGCCGGGATGGGCTGGGGGCTGCACGGGCTCTGGCCGCAGCATGAAAGCGGCTGGCCGGAATACTGCCACACCCGCCACCGCGACCCGAACCGGGCCGAGACCGCGGCGCTGGCCGAGGCGATGGGTTCGTCGGGCCTCGCCTGGCACCAGTGGCGCAAGCATGGCCGCTGCACCGGGCTGTCGGCGGCGGATTACTACGAGTTGAGCTTGCGGGCGCTGGGCCGGGTCCGGCTTCCCGAGGTGTTCGGCCGGCTGAACCGCGACATCCGCCTGCCCGCCTCCGTGGTCGAAGAGGCGTTTCTGGAGGCAAACCCGCAGCTTGGCCCCGGGATGATCACCGTCACCTGCCGCTCGGGCGCGATCCACGAGGTGCGCGTCTGCCTGACCCGCAATCTGGAGCCGAGGGCCTGCGGCGCCGATGTGGCGCGCGACTGCACCCTGCCCGCCGCCGGGATGGACGCCCCGCGCTGACCTCTGGCCCCTACCCCCAAGCCCCTGACCTCTGGCCCGGCCCGCCCTCACGGGCGAGGGCCGGGGTTGCACGCCGCGCGCGGTCAGCCCCGCGCCGGGATCAAGAGCCCGCGCTGCACCGCCGGGCGTTCAAGGAATCGGTCGAGATAGGCGGGCACGCGTTCCAGCGCCCCCCAACCGGCGATATCCGCCGCCTGGTAGAAGTCGCGCAGGGTCCGCAGCCAGGGGCAGATCGCGATATCGGCGATGGAATAGTCCCCCGCGATCCAGTCGCGCCCCGCCAGCGCACCGTCGAGCACCTTCAAGAGACGCCCGGCCTCGGCCCGGTAGCGTTCCTTCGGGCGCGGGTCCTCGACCTCCTTCCCGGCGAAATGGTGGAAGAAGCCGAGTTGCCCGAACATCGGCCCGATCCCGCCCATCTGGAACATCAGCCACTGCAACACCTCGTAGCGCGCCGCGCCTTCGGGCAGCAGCCGCCCGGCCTTTTCCGCCAGATAGACCAGCATCGCCCCGCTTTCGAACAGCGGCAGCGGCTTGCCGCCCGGCCCGTCCGGGTCGATCATGGCCGGGATCTTGTTGTTGGGGTTCAGCGACAGGAACTCGGGCGTGAACTGGTCGTCGGTGCCGAAATCGACCAGATGCGCCTCGTAGGGCAGGCCCAGCTCCTCAAGCGCGATCGAGACCTTCACCCCGTTCGGCGTGGTCAACGAATAGAGCTGGATCGCCGAAGGGTCGCGTGGCGGCCAGCGGCGGGTGACGGCGAAATCGGCAAGCGTGGTCGGCATGGAATCCTCCGGGGTTATCCGACCGGCAGGTATGCACATTTTTCCGATGCTCAACAACGCAAGGCTGTGCGATAGTGCACGGGCCATGTGCGCGAACAACGGCGCCAGAGCCGACAACATTCAACGGAACGGACAAGGGAACAGAAATGATAAGGGAATTTCGCGACTTCATCGCCCGGGGCAACGTCGTGGACATGGCGGTGGGCATCATCATAGGCGCCGCCTTCACCGCCATCGTCTCGTCGCTGGTCGATGATCTGGTGAACCCGCTGATCGGGCTGGTCGTCGGCGGCATCGACTTCAGCGGTGTCAGCTTCGGGCTGGGCGACGCGCAGTTCATGCTGGGGAATTTCATCAATGCGGTGATCAAGTTCCTGATCATCGCCTGGGTGGTGTTCCTGCTGGTCAAGGGCGTGAACGCGGTCAAGGACGCCACCACCCCGAGCGAACCGGAACCCGAACCCGAACCCGCCGCCCCGACGCAGGAGGAACTGCTGGCCGAGATCCGCGACCTGCTGAAAACCAGGGGCTGAACCCCGGCCTTCATTTCACCGTGATACAAATATCCTCGGGGGGGAGCGGGGGGTGGAAAACCCCCCGCTCCCGCACCCTCCGCCCGCACGCCCGCCGGGATTACCGCTTCAACGCCAGCACCGGCGACAGCACGTCGAGGCCCAGCGCCCTGCCCACGGCGGCATAGGTCAGCTGCCCGGCATGGGTGTTGAGCCCGGCCAGCAGATGCGGATCGTCCTCGCACGCCTGCCGCCAGCCCTTGTCCGCCAGCGCCAGCACGAAGGGCAGGGTCGCGTTGCCCAGTGCCTGGGTCGAGGTGCGCGCCACCGCGCCGGGCATGTTGGCCACGCAGTAATGCACCACCCCGTCCACCTCATAGAGCGGATCCTGATGCGTGGTCGGGCGCGAGGTCTCGAAACAGCCGCCCTGGTCGATCGCCACATCGACGATCGCCGCACCGGGCTGCATCCGCGCCAGCTGCGCCCGCGTCACCAGCCTGGGCGCGGCGGCACCGGGGATCAGCACCGCGCCGACGATCATGTCGGCGGCGGGCAGCAGTTCCTCGATGGCGGCGGTGCTGGAATATTGCGTGGTCAGGCGGCCCTGGAAGATATCGTCGAGCCAGGACATCCGCGGCACCGATCGGTCGAGCACGGTCACGTTCGCGCCCATCCCCACCGCCACCCGCGCCGCCGCGGTGCCGACCACGCCGCCGCCGAGAATCACCACATTCGCGGGCCGCACCCCGGGCACGCCGCCCAGCAGAACCCCGCGCCCCCCGTTCGCCTTTTGCAGCGCCCAGGCCCCCATCTGCGGCGCAAGCCTGCCCGCCACCTCGGACATGGGCGCCAGAAGCGGCAGCCCGCCGCGACCGTCGGTCACCGTCTCGTAGGCGATGGCGGTCACGCCCGAGGCCAGCAGGTCGCGGGTCTGTTCCGGGTCCGGGGCCAGGTGCAGATAGGCGAACAGCACCTGTCCCGCGCGCAGCCAGGCGCGTTCCTTCGCCAGCGGTTCCTTGACCTTCACGATCATCTCCGCCTCGGCGAAGACCTCCTCCGCCGTGGCGGCGATGCGCGCGCCCGCGGCGATATAGTCCTCGTCGGCAAAGCCTGCCCCGGTTCCGGCGCCGGTCTCGACCAGCACCGCGTGGCCATGGGCCACCGCCTCGCGCGCGGCCTGGGGCGTAAGGCCGACGCGAAATTCCTGCGGCTTGATTTCCTTCGGACAGCCGATCTTCATCCGCTTCTCCCTGAGTCGGTTCCAGTGCCGATCATGCGCCCGATGCCGGAAGACCCGGTTGAAATCCTGACTGGCAATCCGGCCGGTCCACGCTAGAACATTGCACGGACATGCCACCTTGCCGAAGGATATCCCGCCATGAACGGGCTGGACACGATAGATCGAAGAATCCTTACCGTCTTACAGAAGGAGGGGCGGATATCCAACGCCGAACTGTCCGAACGGGTGAACCTGTCGCCCTCGGCCTGCCACCGGCGGGTGCAGCGGCTGGAGACCGAGGGCTTCATCGCCCGTTACGTCGCCCTGCTCGATGCGCGCCGGATGGGGCGGCCGACCACCGTCTTCGTCGAGATCACCCTGCAAAGCCAGGCCGACGAGTTGCTCGACGCCTTCGAGCGCGAGGTGGCGCGGGTGCCCGACATCCTCGAATGCCACCTGATGGCCGGGACCGCCGATTACCTGCTCAAGGTCGTGGCCTCGGACACCGAGGATTTCGCCCGCATCCACCGCCAGTATCTGGCCCGCCTGCCCGGCGTCGCCCAGATGCAGTCGAGCTTTTCGCTGCGCACCGTGTTCCACACCACCGCGATCCCGGTCTGAGCGCGGAACACGGACCCGGCGGTTTCACGCCAGCAGTTTCAGCCCGATGATCCCGGAAATGATCATTCCGGCGCAGACAAGGCGGCCCGGGGTGGCGGCCTCGCCGAAGATCACGATGCCGAGGATCACCGTCCCCAGCGTGCCGATCCCGGTCCAGACCGCATAGCCGGTGCCCAGCGGGATGTCGCGCAGGGCAAGGCCCAGCAGCGCGATGCTCACCGCCATTGCCGCCAGCGTGACCGCCGTCGGGCCGATGCGGGTGAAGCCCTCGGTGTATTTCAGCCCCACCGCCCAGCCGATCTCGAACAGTCCTGCAAGGAAAAGCAGACCCCAGGCCATGCCCTTTCCCTCCATGATGGAGGCAGGGCCGTCCCTGCCGGTCTGCGGGATGATTCCCCGGGGCCGTCCCCGTGCGGCTTCAGATAGGCTTGCGGCCCTGCGGGGGCAAGGGGTCTTTCCCCCGTCGTCCTGCCGCAACAGAGGGCAGCGGCCGACCGCTGCCCGGGCCGCTGACGCGGCTGTTCCGGGCAAGGGGGGTGCGCGTGAGCACACCCTGCGCGGGCCCACGGGTGCAGGGTAGCAATCTGCCCACCACCCCCGGCCCCGGCAATGAAAAACCCCCGCGGGCCGTGGCCCCGGGGGTTGATCGTGTCTGCACGGGTCCGGCGGGTCGCCCCGCCCGGCCTTATCGGAGCCTCAGAGAAGCCCTTCGCGCTGTGCCTTTTTCCGCGCGAGCTTGCGCGCACGGCGGATCGCCTCGGCGCGTTCCCGCGCTTTCTTGACCGACGGTTTCTCGAAATGCTGCTTGAGCTTCATTTCGCGGAACACGCCTTCGCGCTGGAGTTTCTTCTTGAGGGCCCGGAGGGCCTGATCGACATTGTTGTCGCGGACGCTGACCTGCATGTGGTTGTCACCACCTTCCTAGGTTAGAGTTGCGCTTGAAAGCAGGCCCGGGGCACATAGCAAAGCCGGGCGCGCTTGTCCATAACGGGTTGCGACAGGCACATGACACGACCGGCGACACGAAAGACGGAGGACGCCATGACCGATACCGATCCGGCCGACCGGCTGCTTCAGGCGGCGCTGGCGCATGTGCCGTTCGACGGCTGGTCCGAAACCACCTTCCGCGCCGCCTGCGCCGATTGCGGTATCGACCCGGTGCTGGCCCGGGCCCGGTTTCCGCGCGGCGCGGTCGATCTGGCGCTGGCCTTCCACGCGGCGGGCGATGCGGAAATGCTGCGGCGGCTGGACGAGGCCGACCTCGGCGCGCTTCGGATGCGCGATCGCATCGCCACCGCGATCCGGCTGCGGATCGAGGCCACCCCGGACCGCGAGGCGGTGCGGCGCGGCTGCACCCTGTTCGCGCTGCCGCATCACGCCCCCGAGGGCGCGCGGGCGATCTGGAATACCGCCGACCTGATCTGGCGCAGACTCGGCGACGACACGCGCGACTTCAACTGGTTCACCAAACGCGCGACGCTGTCGGCGGTCTACAGCGCGACGGTGCTGTTCTGGCTTGGCGACGACAGCCCCGGCCATCAGGCGACCCGGGACTTCCTCGACCGCCGGATCGGGGAGGTGATGGGGATCGAAAAGGCCAAGGCGAGGATGCGCGACAACCCGCTGGCCAGACGGCTGATGGAGGCGCCGGGCCGCCTTGCCCCCTGCCCGCCCGGCCCCCGCCCCCGGACCTGACCCCGCCCCTGACCCCGGACGATACCCGAATACAAGGAGCCGCCGCCGATGAGCCTGCCCGAAACCATGCGCGCGATCGAGATCACCACCCCCGGCGGGCCGGAGGTGCTGAAGCCCTGCACCCGCCCGGTGCCCCTGCCCGGCCACGGCCAGATCCTGATCCGCGTGGCCCATGCGGGCGTGAACCGCCCCGACGCGCTGCAACGGGCCGGCAGCTACGCGCCGCCCCCCGGCGCCTCGCCCCTGCCGGGGCTGGAGGCGGCGGGCCATGTCGCCGCCATCGGCCCCGGCGTCACCCGCTGGCGCGAGGGCGATGCGGTCTGCGCGCTCCTGCCGGGCGGCGGCTATGCCGGATACGCGCTGACCCCGGCCGACCACGCCCTGCCGGTCCCCGAGGGCATGGGGCTGCGCGAGGCCGCCTGCCTGCCCGAAACCTTCTTCACCGTCTGGTCGAACGTGTTCATGCGCGGCAGGCTGAAGGCGGGGGAACGATTCCTTGTCCACGGCGGCTCGTCCGGCATCGGCACCACCGCGATCCAGCTTGCCCATGCCTTCGGGGCGCGCGTCTTCGCCACCGCCGGATCGGCGGAGAAATGCGCCGCCTGCACCCGGCTGGGGGCCGAACGCGCCATCAACTACCGCGAGGAGGATTTCACCGAGGTGCTGAAGGCCGAAGGCGGGGCCGACCTGATCCTCGACATGGTGGGCGGCAGCTACCTGCCGCGCAACGTGCGGGCGCTGGCGGATGACGGGCGGCTGGTGCAGATCGCCTTCCTGACCGGGCCGAAGGTGGAACTCAACTTCGCGCAACTGATGGTGCGGCGGCTGACGATCACCGGCTCCACCCTGCGGCCGCAGTCCGACGCCGCCAAGGCCGCCATCGCGGCGGAACTGGAACGCGAGGTCTGGCCGCTGCTGTCGTCGGGCCGGATCGCGCCGGTGATCGACACCGCCTTCCCGCTGGATGCGGCGGATCGGGCCCATACCCGGATGGAAAGCTCGGCCCATATCGGCAAACTCGTGCTGGACGTGGGCTGACGCAGGCGCGGGCCGGACAGACATCCGGCCCTTGACCTTCCCGCGGCGCGCGCTCAACTTGCCGCGCGCCGAACCGGAGAAGCCCGATGCCCACCAAAGCCCCGCTCATCACCCCCGTTCTGGTCGCGGGCAGCATCATCCTGATGCTCGGCTTCGCGGTCCGGGCGAGTTTCGGGGTGTTCCAGATCCCGATCGCCGAGGAATTCAACTGGCCCCGGGCCGAGTTCAGCCTGGCGATCGCCATCCAGAATCTTGCCTGGGGGATCGGCCAGCCGCTGTTCGGCGCCGTCGCCGAACGCTTCGGCGACCGGCGGGCCATCGTGCTGGGCGCGCTGTTCTATGCGGCGGGGCTGGTGCTTTCGGCCTTCGCGGTCACGCCGGGGCAGCATCACCTGCTGGAGATCCTGGTGGGGTTCGGCATCGCCGGAACCGGCTTCGGGGTGATCCTGGCGGTGGTCGGGCGCGCGGCCAGCGCCGAGAACCGCTCGATGGCGCTCGGGATCACCACCGCCGCGGGTTCGGCCGGGCAGGTGATCGGCGCGCCGGTCGCCGAGATCCTGCTGGGGTTCTACGCCTGGCAGACGGTGTTCATCATCTTCGCGGTGGTGATTCTCGCCTCGCTGCTGGCGCTGCCGTTCATGCGCTCGCCGGAACCCGCGACGCGGGCCGAACTGGAGGAAAGCCTTGGAACGGTGCTGGTGCGGGCCTTCCGCGATCCGTCCTATACGCTGATCTTCCTCGGTTTCTTCTCCTGCGGCTATCAGCTTGCCTTCGTGACCGCGCATTTCCCGGCCTTCGTCACCGAATATTGCGGGCCGATCAGCCAGACCGGGCCGCTGGCGGCGATGGGGATCACCACCACCTCGGCGCTGGGGGCGGCGGCGATCGCGGTGATCGGGCTGGCGAATATCGTCGGCACCATCACGGCAGGCTGGCTGGGGCGCTACTACTCCAAGAAATACCTGCTGGCGGGGATCTATACCGCGCGGACCATCGTGGCGGCGGCGTTCATCATGCTGCCGATCACCCCCGCGAGCGTGCTGATCTTCTCGCTGGTGATGGGCTCGCTGTGGCTGGCGACGGTGCCGCTGACCTCGGGGCTGGTCGCGCATATCTACGGGCTGCGCTACATGGGCACGCTTTACGGCTTCGTCTTCCTGTCGCATCAGCTGGGCAGTTTCCTCGGCGTCTGGCTGGGCGGGCGGATGTATGACATCACCGGCGACTATACGCTGGTGTGGTGGATCGGGGTCGGCGTGGGGGCGTTCTCGGCCCTCGTGCATCTGCCGATCCGCGAACGCCCGGTGAACGAGGCCCCGGCGGCGGCCTGACCCGGCGGCATGTCCCGTTCGTAGTCGCACAGCCGGTTATGGACCGAAGCCCCGGGGAAACGCTCATGCCACCGCCGGGGCCTCGCCTCGCAAGAACAGCCGACCGGCCACCCGCCCCCGGCACAAGCCATGCCCCCTCATGAAAAAAGGCCGGGGAAATCCCCGGCCCCTGGTATCCCGAACCTGCACCGGGATCAGTTGGCCTGTCGCCTCAGGAAGGCAGGAATCTCGATCCGTTCCTGTTCCGGGTCCTGCTCGTCGTCGTAACTGGTCACCGGCGGTTGCTGCCGCGCGGCGCGGGGGGCGGCTTCGGCCGGGGCCTCGGCGCCGTGGCCCGCCATGCGGTTGATCAGCGAGCCGAGGCCGAAGCGGGGCCGCTGTTCCTCTGCCGCCGCCGGACGCGGGGCCGGGGCGGCGGCCGCGGGCGCATCGGCGCGGACGGTCTTGTTCACCGCGGCGCGCAGCCGGTCGAGCGTCTCGGGCGAGGGCGTGCCGGCCGGACGGCGGCGCGGCGCGACGAAATCCGAGGCGTCCTGTTCCAGTTCCGGCGCGGCGCTGCGGATCTGGGGCTGGATCGGGGGTTCGGGCCGGGCCTGCGGCCGGTAGGCCGGGGCGGGCAGCCCGTCATCGGTCTCGTCGAACAGGTCTTCGGCCTGTTCCTGCCGGGCGGCCTCCTGCGGGTCGATGGTCTCGAACAGATCCTGCGAGGATACCGGCTGTGGCTGGAACTGGGGCTGCGGCGCGACCGGCGCCGCCGCCTCGGCGCGGGGTGCGGGCTGCGGCGCGGGGGCTTCCTCCACCGCCACCGGCGCCGCCACCGGCTGGGTCAGCGACCGGCGCAGGGGCGGCTGTTCGGCCCTGACGCCGCTGGCGTCGATCCCGGTCGCGACCACCGAAACCCGGATCATCCCTTCCATCTCGGTATCCAGCGTCGAGCCGACGATGATATTCGCGTCGGGATCGACCTTGTCACGGATGATGTTCGCGGCCTCGTCCATCTCGAACAGGGTCAGGTCGTAGCCGCCGGTGATGTTGATCAGCACACCCTTGGCGCCGTGCAGGCTGATCTCGTCCAGCAGCGGGTTGGCGATCGCCTTTTCCGCCGCCTGCACCGCGCGATCCTCGCCCGAGGCTTCGCCCGCGCCCATCATCGCCTTGCCCATTTCGTCCATCACCGCGCGCACGTCGGCGAAGTCGAGGTTCATCAGGCCCGGCCGCACCATCAGGTCGGTCACGCCCTTGACGCCCTGGTAAAGCACGTCGTCGGCCATGGCGAAGGCTTCGGTGAAGGTGGTCTTTTCGTTCGCCAGCCGGAACAGGTTCTGGTTCGGGATGATGAGAAGCGTATCGACGACCTTCTGGAGCGCCTCGACCCCTTCCTCGGCCAGGCGCATCCGCTTGCTGCCCTCGAACGAGAACGGCTTGGTCACCACACCCACGGTCAGCACGCCCAGCTCACGCGCCGCCTGCGCGATGATCGGCGCGGCGCCGGTGCCGGTGCCGCCGCCCATCCCCGCGGTGATGAAGCACATATGCGCGCCCGCGAGATGATCGACGATCTGCTCGATCGATTCCTCGGCGGCGGCGGAGCCGATCTGCGGCTTGGCGCCCGCGCCCAGCCCTTCGGTCACCCGCACCCCGAGTTGCACCCGGTTCTCGGCCCGGCTTTGCTGCAACGCCTGGGCGTCGGTATTCGCCACGACGAAATCGACCCCTTCGAGGTTCTGCTCGATCATGTTGTTGACCGCGTTGCCGCCCGCACCGCCGACACCGAATACGGTGATGCGCGGGCGCAGCTTGTCGCCCTCGTCGTTCATGGTCAGATTGAGTGCCATTGCGCTGTCCGCCTGTTCTTATTTCAATGTCCCGACCGTTTACGGCCCCGATTTTGACTGATCCTAGCCACAGTCTCCGCCGCAGTCACCAGAAAACATGCGCCTGACCCCAAAATATAGGGAAAAAAACGCATCCGCAGGCGGGATTTTGCCGCGATCCACCGGATATTGGGGTTACCAGTTGTCCCGGAACCATCTGACCGCCCTCCTGAGTGACCGCGCCGGGTAGCGTTCGGCGGGAATTTCGAAGTCCCACCATTCGTCCTGCGGATGCGCGGCAAAGAGACAAAGCCCCACGGTGCTGGCGAATGCGGCGCCGGTCGCGGCCTCGGGCAGGCCCTGCACCCGCAGCGGACGGCCCAGCCGCACCCGCTGGCCGAGGATGCGCGCCGCAAGCCCGTCGAGCCCGGGGATCAGGCTGCCGCCGCCGGTGAGCACGATCTGCTGGCTCGGCAGGTGCTCGAACCCGGCGGCGTCGAGCCGGGCGCGGACTTCCTCCAGGATTTCCTCGACCCGGGGGCGCATGATGCCGATCAGTTCGGTGCGGCTGACCGAACGGCGGTCCTTGTCCCAGTCGCCGGTGTCGGCGGTGATGTCGATCGCCTCGCGGTCGTCCATGCCGGTGGCCAGCACGCCGCCGTGCAGGGTCTTGATCTTCTCGGCCTTGCGCAGCGGCACCGACAGCCCCTTGGAGATGTCGAGCGTGACATGGCTGCCGCCCATCCGCACCGAGTCGGCATAGATCATGTGTTTCTTCATGAAGATCGAGATGCCGGTGGCGCCGCCGCCCATGTCGATACAGGCCGCGCCCAGTTCCTGCTCGTCCTCGACCAGACTCGCCAGCCCCGCCGCATAGGCCGAGGACGCGATCCCGGCCACTTCCAGGTCGCAGCGTTTCAGGCAGCGCAGCAGGCATTCGACGGCGGTCGCATCGACCGTCAGCAGATGCATGTCGCAGGCCAGCCGGTTGCCGATCTGGCCGCGCGGGTCCGAAAGGCCCGAACGGTGGTCGATGGCGAAATTCACCGGCTGGGCGTGCAGCACCTCGCGCCCCTCGCCCACTTCGGGCACCTCGCAGGAGGCCAGCACCCGGGCGATGTCGGAGCCGGTCACCACGCTGTCGTGCAACTCGCATTCCCCCGCCAGCCCGTAGCTGCGCGGCTGCGCGCCCGCGAAGGCGACGATGACGTGATCGACCCGGTGCCCGGCCGATTTCTGCGCGGTCTGCAACACGGTGCGGATCGCGCGCTCGGTCTCGTGCATCGCATCGACCTCGCCGAAGCGGACGCCGCGCGAACAGGTATGGCCGTAGCCGATCACCCGGAACTGCGACTGACCGGCCATCGGCCCCACCCCGTCGCCGGACTGGACCCGGCCGGGGCCGTCGAAACGCAGGATCAGGCAGGCGATCTTCGAGGTGCCCACATCCAGGACCGCCACCACCCCGCGCTGCATCGCCGCATGGCGCATGTTCCGCATGGCGCGCTGGGATTGATACAGATCGGTCATGGTCTCGTCTCCGTCATCGTCATGGCCGTTGCCGGCGTCACTGTCGTCCAGGCCGGGCGCAGATGGTCCAGCGCCTCGGGGTTCACCCGCACGGTCGGGCGGCGCTCGTTGCGCAGATCGACCGCCAGCAGATCGCGCGCCAGCAGGCCCTGCGCCTGGTCCAGCGCGATCACCCGTTCCAGCGCGCGTTCGGGCTGCATCTCGGGCAGCAGGATGCGCTGGTCGCGGTCGAGCACCAGATCCCAGCGCCGTTCGCCGACCCGCACAAGGCCGCGGACCCGTCCGGACAGCGGTTCGGCCACCTTGAACAGCGCCAGTGCCTCGGGCGTGGCGTCGCTGGCGCCCTTGCCCGCCACCAGCGGTAGATCGGCGCGCAGCCCGCGCGCGGTGATCACGGCGATCCGGTGGCCCTCGGCGTCCAGCAGCCACAGCCCGTCGCGGGTGCGCCAGACCACGGCCGGAAGCCGCTCGGTCACGTTGACCTGAAGGACACCGCCCTGCACCACCCGCAGGTCGGCGCGGGCCACGGCGTCGAAGGATTCGACCGTCCCGCGCGCGGCCACCAGGTCGATCTCGAAGGAACTGCGCGGCAGATCGAGCGCCAGCGCGCCACGGATGCTTTCCGCCAGAACCCCGGTCGCGCCCTCGATGGCGATCAGGTTGACCATGAACTCGGGCCGCTGGTGGAACGCGGTGCGCATCGCCTCGGCCCCCTCGGCCAGCACGGCGCGGCGGTCGGCGTCCGACAGCCACAGCCCCACCCCGAAGGCCAGCACGAAGGCCGGCAGCCCGACCCGCACCAGCGCCCGGAACATCGGCGTCAGCCACAGCCGGTGCATCTTGTAGGCCCAGCGCGAGGGCGCCGGGTCGCGGCGGCGCGGCGCCTCGGCGGGTTCACGGCGGCGCAGGATCAACGGTCGCATGAGGCGTCCTCCACCAGCCAGCGGCACAGGTCGGGGAAGGAGATGCCGCAATGCGCCGCCTGTTCGGGCGAGAGCGAGGTCGGCGTCATCCCCGGCTGGGTGTTGGTCTCCAGCACGAAAAGCCCGGCGAGGCCGCGCGCCTCGTCCCAGCGGAAATCGGTACGGCTGAGGCCGCGGCAGCCCAGCACCCGATGCGCCGTGACCGCCATGTCGAGGCAGGCCGCCGTGATCTCCGGCGGCAGTTCGGCGGGCAGCACGTGGCGCGACCCGCCGGGCTTGTACTTCGCATCATAATCATACCAGCCGTCGGTGAGGATGTCGGTGACGCAAAGCGCCCGGTCGCCCATCACCGAAACCGTCAGTTCCCGGCCCGGCGCGTAAGCCTCCACCATCACCCGCGCGGGCATGTCGGGGGCCAGCGGCGGCGGCGTGTTCGCACCCTCGGGCACGATATAGATCCCGACCGACGATCCTTCGTTGTTCGGCTTGACCACATAGGGAGGGGGCATGACGTGACGGCGCCGGACCTCCTCCGCGTCGGCGATCACATCGGCCAGCACCGGCAGCCCCGCCACCGCGAAGGCGGCCTTCGACCGCGCCTTGTCCATCGCCAGCGCCGAGGCCAGCACCCCGGAATGGGTATAGGGGATGCGCAGCCATTCCAGCATCCCCTGCACGCAGCCGTCCTCGCCCCAGCGGCCGTGCAGCGCGTTGAAGGCGACGTCGGGGGCGATGTCCGCAAGGCGCGCGACCAGATCGGGGCCGGCATCGACCTCGATCACCTCATAGCCCGCCTCGCGCAGCGCCACGGCGCATTCGCGCCCGGTGGACAAGGACACTTCCCGCTCAACGGAAGCGCCGCCCATCAGAACCGCCACACGGAGGGATGCCCTGCTCGACATGCCCGCCACTTCTGCCTCTCGTCCGGGCCTTTGCGGCCCTTTTGCCTGCGGACCTTTTGCGGCCCGTTCAGTCCTTGTCCGCGGCCGGTTCCCCGACCCGCATGATTTCCCACTCTAGCGAAATTCCCGAGTGCTGCAAAACCTTTTTGCGGACTTCCTCGCCCAGGGCTTCCAGATCGGCGGCTTTCGCCGCGCCGGTGTTGACAAGGAAGTTGGCGTGCATCGGCGACATCTGCGCGCCGCCAAGCGCCGCGCCGCGCATCCCGGCATCCTCGATCACCTTCCATGCCTTGAGATCGTGGGTGTCGTCGGCCCGTCCGGTGCTGGAATACCCGGCCGGATTGCGGAAGGTGGACCCGGCGCTGCGCTCCTTCACCGGCTGGGTGGCGTCGCGTTTCGCAAGCTGTCCGGCCATGCGCGCCTCCAGCGCCGCCGGGTCGCCCTGGGGCGCGTCGAAGCTGGCCTCGACGATCACCCAGCCTTCGGGCAGGTCGGTCTGGCGGTAGCGGGGGTTCAGATCGTCACGCGTGAGCGTGACGGCGGCCCCGTCGCGGGTCACGGCCCGGACCGACACCAGCCGGTCGGCGGTATAGGTGCCGTAGCAGCCCGCGTTCATCCGCACCGCGCCGCCCACGGCGCCGGGAATGGTACGCAGGAAGGTCAGGTCCGCCCCCGCCGCCGCCGCGCGGCGGGCAACATGGGCATCCAGCGCGGCGGCCCCGGCCGTCACCCGCCCGCCCTCGACCGCGATCCCGTTGAAGCCGCGCCCCAGCCGGATCACCACCGCCCGAAGCCCGCCGTCGCGCACGATCAGGTTCGAGCCCACGCCCATCGGGAACACCGGCACCTCGGGGTCGAGCGCCGCGAGGAACCCGGCCAGATCGGCCTCGTCCGCGGGCTGGAACAGCCAGTCGGCCGGGCCGCCGACCCGCAGCCATGTGAGGTCGGCCAAGGGCCGGTTCGCGGTCAGCACGCCGCGCGGGGTGAAGTCGGTGATGAAGGGGCCGGTCATGGCCTGCGGTCTAATCCGCAGGCCCCTGCGGCGCAAGGCCGGGCTGGTCGCGGGTCGGTTCGAGAATGGACAAGTCTTTGCGGAACAATGTCGTTCCCGCCCCCTTGCCCGGAACAGCCGCGCCAGCGGCCCGGGCAGCGGCCGACCGCTGCCCTTTGTTGCGCCCGTGTCACGCCGCTCAGCCGCCGCGCCGCCGGCGCAGCAGGCCGAACAGCCCGCCCACCGCCGCGCCGACGGCGAAGGGCAGCAGCAGCCACAGCGCCACCACCGCCTGTATCAGCCCGTCATACATGCCGGGCCGGGCCATGGCGACGCTCAGCAGGATCGCGCTACCCGCACCCGAAACCGCCACCACCGCCAGCCACCAGCGCCAGCGCCCGGCCGCGCTCAGCGAGAACCCGGACCATGCGCCAAGACCACCGATCACCACGGCGATGATCTCGGGTATCCATTCCACCAGAACCTGCATCACGTTTCACCCCTTGCACGGCGGCGCAGCCAGCCGCCCGCCCGCAACAGCGGCCAGCGCAACACCGACATGCCCGCCGCCAACACCACGAAACCCCAGACCGGCCCGCTTTGCCACGTCACCAGCCCCAGCACCGGGATGCCCGCGGCAATCAGCGCATAGGCGGCGGGCCAGTGCCAGCGGCGCGGCAGCATCCCGCAAAGCGCGGCCACCACGGCCCAGACGCAGGCCAGTGCCAGACCCGTGCTCATGACCCGAGCCGCCCGGGCAGGGCATTGGCCCAGGCCGAAATCGTGCCCGCACCCAGACAGATCACCATATCGCCCGGCCGCGCCTGCTCGCGCACCAGCCGTTCCAGATCGTCCTCGGACCGGATCGCACGGGCGTGGCGGTGGCCGTGGGCGATCAGCCCCGCCACCAGATCGTCGCGGCTCGCGCCGGGAATGGGTTCCTCGCCCGCGGCATAGACTTCGGTGATGGCGGCCACGTCGGCCTCGTTGAAACAGGTGCAGAAGTCCTCGAACAGCGAGGACAGCCTTGTGTAGCGGTGCGGCTGGTGCACGGCGATCACCCGCCCCTCGGGGCCGATGGCCTGCCGCGCGGCCCTGAGCGCGGCGGCGATCTCGACCGGATGGTGGCCGTAGTCGTCGATGATGGTGACGCCGCCGACCTCGCCCACCCGGGTGAAGCGCCGGTTGACGCCGCCGAACCCGGCCAGCGCGGCGCGGATCTCGTCCTTCTTCATGCCGAGGTGCCGCGCCACCGCGACGGCGGCCAGCGCGTTCGATACGTTGTGGTCGCCCGGCATCGGCAGGGTGCAGCCCTCGATCACCGTCTCCTCGGCCTGAAGGGCGATATCGAAATGTGCCGCGCCGCCCTCGTAGCGCAGGTTGATCGCCCGCACGTCGGCCTGGGCGTTGAAGCCGAAGGTGACCACCCGGCGGTCGGTGACACGGCCCACGAGCGCCTGCACCTCGGGGTGATCGGTGCAACAGACCGCAAGCCCGTAGAACGGGATGTTCGAGACGAAATCGTGGAACCCCTTGCGCAGCGCGTCGAAGCTGCCCCAGTGCTCCATATGCTCCGGGTCGATGTTGGTGACGATGGCGATGGTCGCGGGCAGGCGGTTGAAACTGCCGTCGCTTTCGTCCGCCTCGACCACCATCCATTCGCCCGCCCCCGCCCGCGCGTTCGAGCCGTAGGCGTGGATCACGCCGCCGTTGATGACGGTGGGGTCGAAGCCCCCCTTGTCCAGAAGCGTCGCCACCATGGTCGTGGTGGTGGTCTTGCCATGCGTCCCGCCGACGGCGATGTTCGACCGCAGTCGCATCAGCTCCGCCAGCATCTCGGCCCGGCGCACGACCGGCAGGCCCCGGCGGCGGGCTTCCTCCAACTCGGGGTTGCCGGGGCGGATCGCGGTCGAGATCACCACCACGGCGGCATCGCCGATGTTCTCGGCCCGCTGGCCCTCGAACACGGTGGCGCCAAGACATTCCAGCCGTTCGGTGATCTTGCTGGCCCTGCTGTCCGAACCCTGCACCGGGTAGCCCAGCGTCATCAGCACCTCGGCGATGCCGGACATGCCGATACCGCCGATGCCGACGAAATGGATGGGCCCGAGTTCGCCGGGAAGTTTGGTCGCCGCGTTCATTCCGCTTCTTTCTTTCTGGTCTTTGCGTCCGCCAGCCCCTCGACCACCCCGGCCAGCCGTTCGGTGGCATCGGGGACGGCGCAGGAAAGCGCGCCCTGCGCCATCCGCGTGGCGGCCGAAGGGTTTTGCAGCAGCGCCGAGATCTGGGCCGAAAGCGTCGCCGCCTCCAGCGCCGATTCCGGAATCAGGATCGCCGCCTCGGCATCGACAAGGCCACGGGCGTTCGCGGTCTGGTGGTCGCCCGCCGCCGCCGCATAGGGGATCAGGATCGCGGGCCGTCCGATCGCCGCGATATCCGCGACCGAGGAGGCACCGGAACGGCTGATCACCAGTTGCGCCTCGGACAGGCGGCGCGGCACGTCGTTGAAGAAGGCCGAGACCTCGGCCCGGATCCCCGCCGCGTCATAGGCTTCAAGCACGCGGGGGATGTCTTCCTCGCGCGCCTGATGCGCGACGCGCAGGTTTCCGCGCAGCGCCTCGGGCAGCGCGGCGATGGCGGGGGGCACCACGTCCGAAAGCACCCGCGCGCCCTGACTGCCGCCGATCACCAGAAGACTCATGGGATAGTCGCCAGGCGGGATATAGGGGGCGCCCGCGCGCTCCATCACCCTGGCGCGCACCGGGTTGCCGGTGTGGACCGCGTTCACACCTTCGGGCAGCGCGGTGGGCCAGACGCCGCAGCAGACCGCATCGACGCGCCTGGCGAAGACCGTGTTGACCCGCCCCGGCACGCCGTTCTGTTCGTGGATCAGGCGCGGAACCCGCAGGGCCAACGCCGCCGACAGCGCCGGGATCGTCGGATAGCCGCCGAAGCCCGCCACCACCGCAGGCCGGTCGCGCAGCATCCGCACGGTGGCCGCCAGCACGCCCCCGGCGATGCGCAGGGGCACCAAGGCGCGGGCCGGCGCGCCCCCCCGGGCGAAGGTCGCGGAACTCACCTGTTCCACCGCCACCACATGCGGAAAGCCGCCCGCGTAGCGCGCGCCCCGCGCATCGGTCGAAAGCACCACCCGCCAGCCCCGGCGCACCATCGCCTCGGCCAGCGCCTGCGCCGGGAACATGTGGCCCCCGGTGCCGCCCGCGGCGATCAGCAGAAGCGGCGCCCGCGCCATCACCGCCCCCGCCGCAGCAGCAGATCACCGATGTCGCCCTGCGGCCGGGTGCGGGTGAAGGCCAGAAGCGCCCCCACCGTCAGCCCCGCCGCGATCACCGAGGAGCCGCCGTAGCTCACGAACGGGAGCGTCATTCCCTTGGCCGGCAGCAGCCGCACCGCCACCCCCATGTTGATCAGCGCCTGCATCGAAAAGATCACCGCCAGCCCGGTGCCCGCCAGCCGGATGAACGGATCGCGCTCGCGGATCAGCCGGAACAGCGACCGCGCGGCGATGATGCCGTAAAGCAGGATGATGACCAGGACGAGGATCAGCCCGTATTCCTCGGCCGCAACCGCGATGATGAAATCGGTATGCGCGTCGGGCAACTGCCATTTCACCTGCCCCTCGCCCACCCCGGTGCCGAGGAAACCGCCCTGCTGGATCGCGTTGGTGGCGTAACCAAGCTGGGTGCGCGGGTCGATGTCGGGGGTCAGGAAACCGTCGATCCGGCGGGCGAAATGTTCCGACCCGTTATAGGCCAGCACCCCGAAACCCATCATCACCCCGCCGATGACGATCAGCAGGATCATCGGCGCGCCCGCCACGAAATACATCACCCCCCAGGCGAACAGGATCAGCGCCGCCTGGCCGAAATCGGGCTGGACCGCCAGGAGCGCCGCCACCACGACGGCAACGAAAAGCGAGATCCTGCGCCCCGGCGGGCCGTTGATCTCCTGCCCCGCGGCCATCATCCAGGCGACCAGCACGACGAAACCGGGCTTGAGGAACTCGGAAGGCTGGACCGAGGCGAAGCCGAACGAGAACCAGCGGACCGCGCCCTTGCCGAAATCGACCCCGAAGAACGGCAGCAGCGCCAGCGCGACGAACGCCCCCATGAAACCCATGATCCCGATCCGCCGCACCATCACCGGCGACATCATCGAGACCGCGAACATCGTCGCAAGGCCCACAAGCCCGAAGAACACCTGCCGCTCGACATAATGGAACTGCGGAAGCCCGTTGCGGGTGGCCAGCGGCACCGAAGCCGCAAGACCGAGCAGAAGCCCGATCCCGAACAGCATCAGCACCGCGGTCATCGACCATCGGTCGATACTGCGCCACCAGCGGGGAAGAATCGGATCGCCTGCCCGCACGGGCTGGCTGCCATGCACCATTTCCGTCATGGAACCGCCTGGTCTGCCTGAACTGCCTCAAATCGCCCGGTTTTCCGGGTCTGGCGCGAGTCTAGCCGCAAACCCGCCGCAAAGCCAGCACAAAGCGGCGGGCCGGTTCGGGTTCCGGTCTGTCCCGGCGCCCGCGCCCCGTGGCGCAACGGAGGGATAAGGGGTGGCAATATCTCCCGCCACTCCGCCTGATCCCCTGTCACCACAGAGGGCAGCGGCCGACCGCAGGTGGCCGCCGCAACGCTTGTCGTCTGGCAGTTTATGGTGCCGAATACCCCTCGCTCAGAGGAGCATGCCGCAACGTCGAAATAGCGGCCGCCTGTCCGGGCGGTCGGCCGCTGCCCGGCGGCGCTGGCGCGGCTGTTCCGGGCAAGGGGGTGTGCGTGAGCGCACCCTACGGCAGGCCCACGGTGTAGGGTGGGCAATCTGCCCACCGCCCCCGGCAGGGTGCTTGCAAGCGGATCAGAACGCCTTGCCGATGCGGGCGTCCACCGAATGGGCGTTGCCGCCGCGCACGGCGAAGAAGAACAGCATCGCCGACCACAGGATCGACAGTTCCGCACCGCCATAGCCCTGCCCCAGCGTGACCCAGTGGAACCAGACCGTGCCCAGCAGGACGATCAGCGCCGCGGCGGCGGCCGGGCGGGTCAGCAGCCCGAGGATCAGCAGGATGCCGCCGAAGAACTCGACCGCCGCCAAGAGCACCGACAGCAACCCGGCCGGGCCGAGGCCCATGGTCTCGAACACGCCCGAAGAGCCGGTCGGGTTCTGGATCTTCGGCCAGCCATGCACCACCAGCGCCACCCCGGCGGCCACCCGCAACAGGGTCTCCGAGATCGTCTCCAGCCCGGCATAGACCGGCCGCAGCGCCGGGATGATCAGGGATTGGCGGGCGGTGGTATCGGTGTCGCTCATGGCGGCCTCCTCGTTGGATCTGTTCGCAATATCTGGGCGGACCATGCGCACCCCTGCCCCGCAGCGCAAGCCGCACGGTGCTGCATTGCAGCATTCTCAAGGAAAATTGAGCGGATCGGCCGGATGTCGTGAGCGCGCCGGGTTCAGGCCCGGAAGTGCTTGGAAAGCTTGAGCCCCTGCCCCTGGTAGTTCGAGGCGATGCCCTGCCCGTAAAGCATGTCGGGCACCTCGGCCATGCGTTCATAGACCAGCCGCCCCACGACCTGCCCGTGTTCCAGCACGAAGGGCGCCTCGTGGCAGCGCACCTCCAGCACCCCGCGCGACCCCGCGCCCCCCGCCGCCGCATGGCCGAAACCGGGGTCGAAGAAACCCGCGTAATGCACCCGGAACTCGCCCACCATCGCCAGATAGGGCGCCATCTCGGCGGCGTGGTCGGGCGGGATGGTCACCGCCTCGCGGCTGACAAGGATGTAGAACGCACCGGGGTCGAGGATCACCCTTCCCTCGGGCGAACGGACCTCTTCCCAGAACTCGGCCGGATCATAGGCGCCGATCCGGTCGAGGTCGATCACGCCGGTATGCGGCTTGGCCCGCCAGCCCGCGAGGTTGTCCGAACCGGGGCGCAGATCGACCGAAAAGCCCAGCCCGTCCGAAATGAGCGCCGGGCCGCTGACCAGCCCGACCGTCCGGTGCAGCGCCGCCAGCGCCTCGTCGTCCAGCACCGCATGGCCGCGCCGGAACCGGATCTGGTTGAGCCGCATCCCCGGCCGCACCAGAACCGAGAACGAACGCGGGCAGATCTCGGCATAAAGCGGACCCGAGTAGCCCGCCGGGATGCGGTCGAACTCCACCCCCTCGTCGGTGATGGTGCGCGTCAGCAGGTCGAGCCGCCCGGTCGAGCTTTTCGCATTGGCCACCGCCTGGATATCGGCGGGCAGCGCCAGACGCTCCATCAGCGGGACCAGATAGACGCAGCCCTTTTCCAGCACCGCGCCGGGGCCGAGGTCGATGCTGTGCATCCCGAATTCGGCGATCCGTTCCGCCACCGTCCGGCCCTTGCCCGCAAGGAACGAGGCCCGCACCCGATGCGCCACGGGGCCGAGCCGCAGATCGAGGCTGGCGGGCTGTACCTGGCCGGACGCGGCGGGCGCATCGGCGGCGATCGCCCCTTGCGCGATCAGCGCCCGGACCGCCTGCGACGGAAGCACACCCTCAGCCATCTGCCCCTCCGGCCCATGAAACGGAACCGCCCGCACCCCGGGTCCGGGATGCGGGCGGTTCGGTGTTGGTCGGGCCGGCGAGATTCGAACTCGCGACCTTCCGTCCCCCAGACGGACGCGCTAACCAGGCTGCGCCACGGCCCGACGGCGACGATACATAGCGGGTTTGCCGCCGGGGGCAAGCGGGAAATAGCATGGTCCGAATCAGGTGCCGCGATGCCGCGCGGCCTCGGCCATGCGGGCACGAAGCGCCGCCAGACGGTCGTGAACCGGCCGCAACGCCCCGGTTTCGGCGGCGGGCGGCGCGGCGCGCAGCCGGGCGGCAAACGTGGGGCCGGTGACCGGTTCGGGCGCGATCTCGGCCGGGTCGGGCATGGGCGGGCGCGGCGGCGGCGCGGCGGCCAGCCCCGGCCCGGTCACCATGTTTTCCGGCCAGGCGGTCGGCGGCAAAGTGGGCTCGGGCGCGCAGCGCGGCGGTTCGGGCGAATCGGCCGGTTCGGTCTCGGCCAGGGCGGAAGCGGGCGGTTCGGGGCCCGGCAGCGGATGGGCGAGATACCATTTCGCGGGCGGGGTGCCCGTATCGGCCCGGGGCGTATCGGTCCCGGGCCTGTCGGCTTCCGGCGTGCTGGCCTCGGGCAGCGCCGCCCCGGACTCCTCCCGCACCCGGCCGAAGTCCGGGGCGGATTCGGGCGCAGGTGTTTCGGTCTCCGCCACTTCGGATTCAGGGGCTTCTTCGAGGGCTTCGGGTTCGGAAGCTTCCGGTCCGGGCGCAGGCACTTCGGCCTCTGCCGATACCGCTTCGGATTCGCCCCCCGCCACTTCGGCCCCGGCACGCGGCCCGCTCCGCAGGGGCGGCGGGAAGGGGAACACTTTCTGCACGGGCGCGACATCCCCGGCCCCGGCCTCCGGCGCCGCGTCCGGTTCGGGCGTCAGGTCCAGCACCGCGTCGTCGTCCTCCTCCGTCCCCCCGGCCAGCCCGGCCACATGCCGCACCCCGCGTTCGCGCAACAGCTTCTGCACGCCGCGGATCGTCATGCCGTCGTCATGCAGAAGCTGCTTGATCCCCGCAAGCAGGGCCACGTCCGACGGCCGGTAATACCGCCGCCCCCCGGCGCGCTTGACCGGGCGGACCTGCGGAAACCGGCTTTCCCAGAACCGCAGCACATGGGTGGGGGTTTCCAGCGCCTCGGCCACCTCGCTGATGGTCCGGAAGGCGTCGGGCGATTTCTGCATGTCCGGCCCCTCAGCCGTCGGAACCGGCCGCGACCCGATCCTTCATCAGATGCGACGGGCGGAACGACAGCACGCGGCGCGGGCTGATCGGCACTTCCTCGCCGGTCTTGGGGTTGCGGCCCACCCGGGCCGCCTTGTCGCGCACCGAAAAGGTGCCGAAGGACGAAATCTTGACCGTCTCGCCCGCGACCAGCGCATCGGCCACATGGCCCAGCACCGATTCCACAAGCTGGGCGGATTCGCTTCGCGACAGGCCGACCTCGCGAAAGACGGCCTCACTCAGATCCATGCGCGTCAATGTCCGTTCACCCATGACTGTCCCCCCGGGATTTTCCGGCAGGATGCGGGAGATGATTTTCCGAGTCAATATCAATGGCTTGCAGCGGCAGTTTCAGCGCACTTCCGCCGCAGTGCCGCAAGCCTACCAGCGCAGCACCACCGCGCCCCAGGCAAGACCGCCGCCGATGGCCTCGGTCACCAGCAGATCGCCGCGCTTGATCTGGCCGCGCGCCTGCCCCACCGACAGCGCCAGCGGGATCGAGGCGGCCGAGGTGTTGCCGTGATCCTGCACCGTCACCACCACCCGCTCCATCGGCACCTGCATCCGCTGGGCGGTGCCGGCGATGATGCGCAGATTGGCCTGGTGCGGCACGATCCAGTCCACATCGGCACCGGAAAGCCCGGCCTTGTCCAGCGCGGTATGGGCGGTGGCGGCCAGCTTTTCGATGGCGTGGCGGAACACTTCCTTGCCCTGCATCCGCAGATGCCCGGTGGTGCCGGTCGAGGAGCCGCCATCGACGTAAAGGATATCACGGAACCGCCCGTCCGAGTTGAGATCGGCGGACAGGATGCCCCGGTCGGCGCTGGTGCCCGCGCCCTCGGCGGCCTCCAGGACCAGCGCCCCCGCCCCGTCGCCGAACAGCACGCAGGTGCCCCGGTCGGTCCAGTCCATCAGCCGCGAGAAGGTCTCGGCCCCGATCACCAGCGCCCGCCGCACCGTGCCGCCGCGAATCATCGAATCGGCATTGGCCAGCGCAAAGACGAACCCGGCGCAGACCGCCTGGATGTCATAGGCGAAGCCCCCGGTCATCCCCAGTTCGGCCTGCACCATGGTCGCGGTGGAGGGGAAGGTGAAATCCGGCGTCGAGGTCGCGACGATCAGCATGTCGATGTCGTCGGGGCCAAGCCCGGCATCGTCAAGCGCCGCCTGGGCCGCGCGGGTGGCGATATCGCAGGTGGTCTGGCCCTCGGCCACGAAATGTCGCCGCTCGATCCCCGAACGTGAACGGATCCATTCGTCGCTGGTGTCTATCAGGCTTTCAAATTCGGCGTTGGGAACCACCCGTTCGGGCAGGTAGTGCCCGACGCCCCTGACCACGGCGCGTATCGTCATTCATTCTCACCGTCGATGGACCCATTCGGCGCGTCATCCTGCCCCGCCCCCCCGGCAGATGCAACCCGCGCCGCCAGACGGTCCTGAAAGCCGGATTTTCCAAGCTGGAACGCCAGCTTGATCGCCGCCGAAACGCCCGTCGCATCGGCCGATCCATGCGATTTGACCACCGTCCCGTTAAGCCCGAGGAACACGCCCCCGTTCACCCGGCGCGGGTCGATGCGCTTTTGCAGCCGCCGGAGCGAGGTAAGCGCCAGCAGCGCGGCGATTCGCGACAGCGGCGTGGCGGCGAAAGCCTGCTTGAGGAAATCGCCGATCATCTTCGCCGTGCCCTCGCCGGTCTTCAGCGCGATATTGCCGGTGAAACCGTCGGTGACGACCACGTCGATCCGGTCCGAGGGCAGGTCGCCGCCCTCGATGAAACCCACATAGTCGAAACTGCCCGCCGTGGTGGCGGCGGCGATCATCTCATGCGCCTGCCGCAGCTCGGCCCGGCCCTTGTGCTCTTCGGTGCCGACATTCAGCAACCCGATCCGCGGCCGCGACAGCCCGAGGCCGTTGCGCGCGTAAGAGGCGCCCATGGTGGCGAATTGCAGCAGGTCATGGGCGTCGGCGCGGATATCGGCGCCCACGTCCAGCATGACGTTGAACCCCGAAGGGTTGCGCGAGGGCCAGAGGCAGGCGATCGCCGGACGGTTGACGCCGGGCATCCGGCGCAGCCGGATCATCGACAGCGCCATCAGCGCGCCGGTATTGCCGCACGAAAGCGCCGCCGTGGCCTCGCCGCGCCTGACCGCCTCGATACAGGACCACATCGAGGTGTCCGAACCGTTGCGCACCACCTGGCTGGGCTTGTCCTCCATCGCCACCACCCGGGGCGCATGGCGGATCAGCACCCGCCCGGCCAGCGCCCGGCGGCGGCGGACCAGCCGTCCAAGTTCGGCCTGGTCACCATGCAGGATGAAGGCGATTTCCGGATTGCGCGAGGCCGACTTGACCATCCCGGCCACGACCGCGGCCGGGCCGCGGTCGCCGCCCATCGCATCGACGGAAATCACGATCTTGTCCCGGAAACCGGCGGGCAGTTCGCTGCTCAAGGACTCGGTGTCGGACAGCATGGCCTTGACCGCGCCGTGCGGCTTATGCCGCGTCGCCGTCCAGATCGACCTCGTCGGCCCGGGCGACGACTTCGCGCTGGGCGTAATGGCCACAGGCGCCGCAGACGTGATGCGGGCGCTTGAGTTCACCGCAGTTCGGGCATTCGTTCGGATTGCCGGCCACAAGGGCGTCATGCGAACGGCGCATGTTGCGGCGGGAGCGCGTGACTCGGTTCTGCGGGACAGCCATGTCTCAACCTCGGATTGCTGGGGGACAGGCCCCTGATTATCTTTCGTTTCCGCTACGGAAAAACCGCCGACCCGGCGAGGTGCCGGGTCTGCGGTGGCCGGGTCTGCGGGCGACCCGTCTCGTGAAGCGCGGAACATAGTCGGATTCGGGCCGCGTGCAAGCCCTTTCTGGCATTGATCCGGCCGCATGGGGCCGGAAACCGGACGTCACCGGCCGCCGCCCTTGCCGCCCTCCCCGTCGCCGGGTTCGCCATCGGGACGCGCCAGCCCGTCGCGCAGCGCCGCAAGCCCGGCGAAGGGCCGCAGGTCGGCATCGCGCAGCGGCGCGGTGCCCGGGGCGGCATGGACCGCCTCGCCCAGTTCCGCCCCCTCGGCGCGCGGATAGTCGGGCAGCGCCAGCGCCAGCGCCTCGACCATCACCGCGGCGATGTCGATCACCTCGGGCAGCGGCTCGATACTGTCGTCCTCGGGCATCTCGGCCTCGGCCGCCCCGGGTTCGGCAAGGCCCGCAACGTAACGGCGGATCACGGTCTGGTCGATCCGGCTGGTGACCGGGGCCAGCGTGACCACGCAGGGCTGCACCACGGTCGCGCCCAGCCGGGCTTCGAGCACCAGATCGCGCCGCCCCTCGGGCCGGAGCGTGCCGCCGAACGTCAGCTTGCGCAGCGCCGACGCGCCGATCAGCGCGGCGATGGTGGCGCGGTCCCCGGCTTCGGGCGCAAGTTCGAAAGCGTATTCCCGCCGTCCGGCCAGTTCGGCGCTGCGCACCGGCAGCGAAACGGGCAGATAATCGGACATCCCTCACCTCCTGCGGATTTCCCCCGGCGCGGCCCCGGCCGCGGCGCGACATGCGGTCGGGCGCCCGGCCGCCGGGGCAGGCACGTTCCTTTCTTGAACCGCGCCGCGTCCTTCTGTAAGCCGGATACGAGGCAAGCGGGATCAAGGCAAGAGGGCGCGATGGCAAAGGCAGGGCAGCGGATGCGCATGGCGGCGGCCGCGATCGCGCTGATCGCGGTGGCCGGATGCTCGGCCGTCTATCGCAACCATGGCTATGTGCCGACCGAAGGCGACCTCGCGTCGATCGCCGTCGGGGTCGATACCCGCGACACCGTGGCGCAAGCGCTCGGCCACCCGTCGGCGGGCGGCGTGCTGGGCGAAAGCGACTGGTATTACGTGCAGAGCCGCTGGCGCCACTACGGCGCGCGCGCCCCGCGCGAGATCGAGCGTCAGGTGCTGGCGGTTTCCTTCGACGGCAGCGACCGGGTGGCCAATATCGAACGCTTCGGGCTGGAGAACGGGCAGGTCGTCACGCTCTCGCGCCGGGTGACCGAAACCAGCGTGCGCGACATCGGCCTTGTGCGCCAGCTGATGCGCAACCTCGGCAACTTCCAGGCCGGGCAGTTCTTCCAGCAGTGACGGCCACCGTTGCGGGGGGCGGCGAAACGCCCTACATGGCGGGCATGGCACAGAACCGCTTTCCCCGGGGCGCGGGCCCCTCGCAACGTCAGCTCCGGGTGGGCGAGCTGGTCCGGCGCAGGCTGTCGGACCTGCTGGCGCGGGCCGAGGTGCATGACCCCGAACTCAACCGCATGTCGATCACCGTCGGCGAGGTGCGGATCTCGCCCGACCTGAAGATCGCCACCGCCTATGTGCTGCCGCTGGGCGGGCACGGCAAAGGGAGCGCGCTGGCGGCGCTGCGGCGCAACCAGGGCGAGCTGCGGCGGATGGTGGCCAAGGGCATGGCGCTGAAATACGCGCCCGAACTGCGCTTCGCCATCGACGAGACCTTCGACCGGATGGACGAGACCCGCCGGATGTTCGCCGACGAGACGGTGCGGCGCGATATCTCGGCCCCGGAAGACGAAGGCGATGACGGCGCGCGGGAGTAGGCCCGGCGGCCGCGCGCGGGCGGAGAGTGCGGGACGGGGGGCTGTCTGCCCCCCGCCGCCGATGCGTGCCGCACCGGCGCCCCCCGAGAGTATTTCCGGCAAGATGAAGATGGGGCTTGCGGCACTCATCGCCCTCCTTGCCGGGGCGGCGGCGGCCGGCGAGCCCTGCCGCGAGATGCGTCACGAGGGGCTGCGCCATGTGGTCTGCGAGGCGCGGGCGGGCGATGACCTGCGGCTTTTTCTGAACGCGCCCGATGGCACGCCTTTCGGATCCTTCGGACGGATCGATGCGGCGCTCGCGGCCGAGGGGGCGGCGCTGGAATTCGCCATGAACGCCGGCATGTATCACGCCGACCGCCGCCCGGTCGGGCTTTACGTCGAGGCGGGAGAGGAGGCGGCCCGGCTGGTCACCTCCGCCGGGCCCGGCAATTTCGGGATGCTGCCGAACGGGGTGTTCTGCATCGGCCAGGACGGTTTCGCGGTGATCGAGAGCCGCCGCTTCGCCGAGGACCGGCCCGCCTGCCGCCACGCCACCCAGTCGGGGCCGATGCTGCTGGTCGCGGGCGAAGTGCATCCGCGTTTCATCCCCGGCTCGACCTCGCGTTACCTCAGGAACGGGGTCGGCGTCAGCCCGGACGGCGGCACGGCGTATTTCGTGATCTCGCGCGGGCGGGTGAATTTCGACGGTTTCGCCCGGTTCTTCCGCGACGCGCTCGGGGTGCGCGATGCGCTTTACCTCGACGGCAATATCTCGCGGCTCCATGCGCCGGGGCTCGGCCGGTCCGACGCCGGGTTGCCGATGGGGCCGGTGGTGGGGCTGGTCGCGCCGCGTTGACGGCGCGCGCCGGGGGCGCTATCCGGCCCCCTCCGGAACGGGAGCACATGATGGCACGCAGGCGCAAGGGACGGCCGGTCAGCGGCTGGCTGGTGGTGGACAAGCCCGCGGGGGTGACCTCGACCGCGGTGGTGAACCGGGTGCGCCGGGCCTTCGACGCGCAGAAGGCGGGCCACGCGGGCACGCTCGACCCCGCCGCGACCGGGGTGCTCGCCGTGGCGCTGGGCGAGGCCACGAAGACCATCCCTTACGTCACCGACGCGCTCAAATGCTACCGTTTCACCGTGCGGCTCGGGGCCGCGACCACCACCGACGACGCCGAGGGCGAGGTGGTGGCCACGTCGGACCAGCGGCCGACCGACGCGCAGATCGCCGAGGCGCTGGCGGCGTTCCGCGGCGAGATCATGCAGGTGCCGCCGCAGTTCTCGGCCGTCAAGATCGACGGCGAGCGCGCCTATGACCTCGCCCGCGCCGGGGAGGAGGTGGAGATCGCCGCCCGCCCGCTCTGGGTCGAGGCGCTGGAGATGATCGCCCGGCCCGACCCCGATCACGTCGAACTGGAGATGGTCTGCGGCAAGGGCGGCTATGTGCGCGCCATCGCCCGCGATCTGGGCGCGGCGCTGGGCTGCCACGGCCATGTCGCGCATCTGCGCCGCACATGGTCGGGGCCGTTCGACGCCGAAGACGGCATCTCGCCGGACGACCTCGACCGGCTGGCCGCAGACGGCACGCTGGAGGCGCATCTGCGCCCGCTGGAGGAAGGCTTGGCCGACCTGCCGGAACTGCCCTGCACCCCCGAGGGCGCGGCGCGGCTCAGGAACGGCAACCCCGGCATGGTGCTGGCCTCGGACGTGGACTACGGCGCCGAGGCCTGGGCGTCGTATCAGGGCCGGGCGGTGGCGGTGGGCATCTACAAGGCGGGCGAATTGCACCCCTCGCGCGTCTTCAACCACGGCCACAGTTAGCGGGCGTTGACTTCACCCCGCCCCGGCCTCACCCTTCTGCGTAGCGGCAAAGGGGGCAGGCATGACCGACCGGGCGGGGTTTCTGGCGCATCTGAACGGCGCGCTCAATGAAATCGAGCGCGAGGGGCTGGCGAAGCTGGAACGCCCGATCGCCTCGGCGCAGGGCGCGCGGGTGCGGATCGAGGGGCGCGAACTGCTGAACCTCTGCGCCAACAACTACCTTGGCCTCGCCGACCACCCGGCGCTGATCGCCGCCGCGAAACAGGCGATGGACGCGCGCGGCTACGGCATGGCCTCGGTCCGGTTCATCTGCGGCACGCAGGACCTGCACCGGGAACTGGAGGCCCGCCTCGCCGGTTTCCTCGGGCAGGAGGATGCCATCCTCTATGCCGCCTGTTTCGACGCCAACGGCGGGCTGTTCGAGCCGCTGCTGGGGCCGGAGGATGCGGTCGTCTCCGACGCGCTCAACCATGCCTCGATCATCGACGGCATCCGCCTGTGCAAGGCCCGCCGCTACCGCTACGCCAATTCCGACATGGACGAGCTGGAGGCCCGGCTGAAGGAGGCCCGCGCCGAGGGCGCGCGCCATGTCATGATCGCCACCGACGGCGTGTTCTCGATGGATGGCTACCTTGCGAAACTACCAGAAATCACGGCGCTGGCAAAGGCTTGCGGCGCGCTGGTGATGGTGGACGACTGCCACGCCACCGGCTTCATGGGGCCGAAGGGGCAAGGCACGCCCGCGCATTTCGGCCTGTCGGCCGATATCCTGACCGGCACGCTGGGCAAGGCGCTGGGCGGCGCGCTCGGCGGCTATACCGCCGGGCCGAAGCCGGTGATCGACATGCTGCGGCAACGCTCGCGCCCCTACCTGTTCTCGAACGCGCTGCCGCCTGCCGTGGTGGCGGCGGGGCTGGCCGCGCTCGATCTGGTCGAGGCGGCCGACGACCTCCGCGCGCGGCTCTTTCACAACGCCGCCTACTGGCGCGACGGGCTGGAGGCGATCGGCTTCCGCCTGCTGCCGGGCGAGCACCCCATCGTGCCGGTGATGCTGGGCGACGCGACCCGCGCGCAGGCGATGGCGGCGGCGCTTTACGAGCGCGGCGTGCATGTCGCCGGGTTCTCCTTCCCGGTGGTGCCGCGCGGGCAGGCCCGCATCCGCACCCAGATGAGCGCGGCGCTGACCACCGACGATCTCGACTTCGCGCTGGATGCGTTCGAGGCCGCCGGGCGCGCGACGAGGGCGCTCAGATGAAGGCACTTGTGAAGGCGAAGCCCGAACCGGGCCTCTGGATGGAAAACCGCCCGGTGCCGGAGATCGGCCCCGACGACGTGCTGATCCGCATCCGCAAGACCGGCATCTGCGGCACCGACGTCCACATCTGGAACTGGGACGACTGGGCCGCCCGCACCGTGCCGGTGCCGCTGGTCACCGGCCATGAATTCGCGGGCGAGATCGTCGAGCTGGGCCGCGATGTCGAGGGGCTGGCCGTGGGCCAGCGATGCTCGGGCGAGGGCCATCTGATCGGCCATCTCAGCCGCCAGAGCCGCGCGGGCCGGTTCCACCTCGACCCCGAAACCCGGGGGATCGGCGTCAACGAACCTGGCGCTTTCGCCGAATACCTGCGTCTGCCCGCCTTCAACGTGGTGCCACTGCCCGATGCCATCGACGACGAGATCGGCGCGATCCTCGACCCTTTGGGCAATGCCGTCCATACCGCGCTGTCCTTCGATCTGGTGGGCGAGGATGTGCTGATCACCGGCGCCGGGCCGATCGGCATCATGGCGGGCGCGGTGGCGCGGCATGTGGGCGCGCGCCATGTGGTGATCACCGACGTGAACCCGGACCGGCTGGCGCTGGCGGCCGAAGTGGCCGATGTGGTGCCGGTGAACGTGGCCGAGGAGGATCTGAAGGGCGTGATCGCCCGGCTGAAAATGCAGCAGGGTTTCGACGTCGGGCTGGAGATGTCGGGGGCGCAGGTGGCACTCGACCAGATGGTGGAATCGCTGGTGATGGGCGGGCGGATCGCGCTTCTGGGCATCCCGCCCGGCAAGTCGCCGGTCGACTGGTCGCGCATCGTCTTCAAGGCGATCACCATCAAGGGCGTCTACGGGCGCGAGATCTTCGAGACCTGGTACAAGATGCTGGCGATGCTGGAAAACGGGCTGGACATCCGCCGGGTCATCACCCACCGCCTGTCCGCCGACCACTTTGCCGAAGGGTTTGAAATCATGCGCTCGGGGAAGAGCGGCAAGGTGGTGCTGGACTGGGGGTGACGGGCACCGTGACCCGCCGCCACCGCGCCGGGGCGCAGCGGTCGAGGCGATGCTGCGGGCGACCGGCCGACCGCGCCATCACCTCGGACTGACACGCGGCGGCCTGCCGAAACTCCCGCTCTGCATCGCCCATGCGCAGGGACCGGAACGCTGGGTCTGACCTCGGCCGGAAGGCTCCCGCCCCCCTGTGGCGCGCTTTCGCGCGCGACAGGGCGTTGGGCCGGGCGCCGCGCTGCCGCGCGGCGATCCGGGGCGCCCACGGGGCACCCGTTCGCGGCTGAAACGTGCCACTGGCACGTTTCCGAGACGCCGCTCACCCTCCGGCGGAAGTATTTTCGGCAAGATGAACCGGGCAGGGGCACGGCGGATATCCCCTTCTCCCGGCGCCGAGGTCTTCGGGGGCCCAGGTCTTCGGGAAAAGGGCCGTCGCCGCGACGGCGATATGCCGGAGCTTCGGCACGCGGCCGATCTCACGCCCGCCTCGCCTCGATCGCCTGCCAGATGCGTTCGGCGGCGTTGACGCCGTCGAACCGCTCCAACTCCTGAATCCCGGTGGGCGAGGTCACGTTGATCTCGGTCAGCCAGCCGCCGATCACGTCGATACCGACGAAGATCTGCCCCTTCTCACGCAGCAGGGGGCCGATCCGGGCGCAGATCTCGTGGTCGCGGTCGGTCAGGCCGACCGGCTCGGGCCGGCCGCCCACATGCATGTTCGAGCGCGTCTCCCCCGCCTGCGGCACCCGGTTGATCGCCCCCACAGGCTCACCATCGACAAGGATCACCCGCTTGTCGCCCCGGGCCACGTCGGGCAGGAACTTCTGCACGATCAGCGGCTCACGCGAGAGGCCGGTGAACAGCTCGTGCAGCGAGGCGAGGTTGCGGTCGTTGGGATCGAGCCGGAACACCCCCGCGCCGCCGTTGCCGTAAAGCGGCTTGAGAATGATGTCGCCGTGCCGCTGCTTGAAGGCGCGGATCGTGGCGAGATCGCGGGCGATGGTGGTCGGCGGGGTCAGATCGGGAAACCGCAGCACCAGCAGCTTTTCCGGGTAGTTGCGCACCCAGAACGGGTCGTTGACCACCAGCGTTTGCGGGTGGATCATCTCCAGCAGATGCGTGGTGGTGATGTAACCCATGTCGAAGGGCGGATCCTGCCGGAGCCAGACCACGTCGAAATCGCCCAGATCGACCTCCGCCTCCTCGCCGTAGGTCACATGATCGCCCTTCACCCGGCGCACCTCGACCGGCCAGCCGCGCGCGACCACCCGGCCCTCGGAAAAGGCAAGCCGGTCGGGCGTGTAGAAGAACAGAGAATGCCCGCGCGCCTGTGCCTCCAGCGCCAGCCGGAAGGTGCTGTCGGCGTCGATATCGACGCCATCCATCGGGTCCATCTGCAATGCGACTTTCATCCGCCCCTCCGCTTTGCCCCGGCCTTTATTTTGCCCCGGCCTTGATGGCGCAGCGCTGCGGGGAATGCAATCGCGGCTCAGGCGGCAAAGGCATTCTCGATCACCTCGATCCGGCCGAGCCCGTCGACCAGCGCCACGTCGAATCGCGATTCGGTCAACTCCCCCGCGGGTTCACCGCCAAGGAATTCCGCGGCCGAGGCGTAGATCCGCGCCATCTGCCGGGCCGAGAGCCGTTCGGCCGCCTGCGCGTGGGTGCGGCTGTGCTTGACCTCGATGAATACCACCCGCCCGCCCTCGCGGGCGATCAGGTCGATCTCACCGCCCCGGCCGCGCCAGCGCCGGGCCGCGATGACACGCCCGCCTTCGGCATAGTGCCGTTCGACCGCCCGTTCAGCCCCGAGACCGGCATGATAGGATCGCTGCCCGCTCATTCCCCCTGCCCTCCTTCGTCACGCATCATATCCAGCGCCATCCGATACATATCGCGCCGCGGCAGGCCCAGCGCCGCCGCCACCTCGGCGGCCGCATCCCGCACCCCGCCGCGTTCCAGCGCCGCGCGCAGCGCCGCCTCGACCGCCTCGGGCCCGGCCGGCACCGGGGCGGCCCGGTCGAGCACCACCACCACCTCGCCCCGGGGCGGGTCGTCCTCTGCCTGCTGCGCCAGCACCCCCAGCGGGCCGCGACGCACCTCCTCGAACCGCTTGGTGAGTTCCCGGCAGAGCGCAGCGCCCCTTTCCTCTCCGCAATGATCCGTCAATTCCCTTAACAATCTCCCAACGCGTTTCGGGGATTCATAGAGAATCACGGTCGCCGGGATCGCCGCGACCTCGCGCAGGAACGCCTGCCGCGCGCCGCCCGAGACCGGCGGAAAGCCCGCGAACAGGAACCGGTCGCTGGGCAGGCCCGAGACGGCGAGCGCGGCCAGCACCGCCGAGGCGCCCGGCACCGCGTGGACCCGGTGGCCTTCGGCGATCGCCTCGCGCGCAAGTCGATAGCCCGGATCGGCGACCAGCGGCGTGCCCGCGTCGGACGCATAGGCGACCGACCGCCCTTCGGCCAGCGCCCGCAGCAGCCGCGGCCGCACCTTTGCGCCGTTGTGGTCGTGATAGGCCACCATCGGCCGCCCGGCCGGCGCGATGCCGTGGATATCCATCAGCCGCCGCAGCGTCCGCGTGTCTTCGGCCGCCAGCACATCGGCCGTCGCCAGCACATCGAGCGCCCGCAGCGTGATGTCGCGTGCCGCGCCGATCGGCGTCGCCACCAGATGCAGCCCCGGGGCCAACGGGCCCAAATCGGCGGGGCCCGAATCGGCGGAGAACGGACCGCGCATCGTTTCGCCTTTCCTGACACGTTTACTTCACCCCCGGATGCGCATAGGCTTTCGCGCCGACCGCAGAATTCGGGAGATTGCGCGATGTTCGCCGTTCCGGGCCTTGCCCGCAAGTCATTGGGGAAAATTGTTCTCATCTTTTCCGCGCTCTGGCTCGCGGCCTGCGAGCCGGTGGCCACGGGGCTCGGCGGGCCTTCGATCGACACCGGCGCGCCGGTGCCGGTGGCGCTGCTGGTGCCCGGCGGCTCGGGGCAGGAAAGCGACGCGCTGATCGCCCGCAGCCTGGAAAACGCCGCGCGGCTGGCGATCTCGGACCTCGACGGGGTACGGATCGACCTGCGGGTCTACAACACCGCGGGCCAGCCCGGGCAGGCCGCATCCCTCGCCCGGCAGGCGGCCGCCGACGGCGCGCGCATCATCCTCGGCCCGGTCTTCGCGCAGGAGGCGAACGCCGCCGGGAACGCGGTCGCCGGGCAGGGACTCAACGTGCTCAGCTTCTCGAACAACACCGATATCGCGGGCGGCAACGTCTTCGTGCTGGGGCCCACCTTCCAGAACACCGCCGACCGGCTGGCCGGTTACGCGCAGCGGCAGGGGATGGGGCGCGTGCTGATCGTGCATGACCGCAACGCGGCGGGCGAGGTCGGGCGTGCCGCCATCGCCCGGGCGGTCGCCGATGCCGGGGGCAGCGTCGCGGGCACCAGTTCCTACGAATTCTCGCAAAACGGCGTGGTGCAGGCGGTGCCGGGCATCGTGTCCTCGGCCCGCTCCGCCGGGGCGGATGCGGTGTTCTTCACCGCCGATACCGCCGGTGCGCTGCCGCTTCTGTCGCAGCTTCTGCGCGAGAACGGGCTTACCCCCGCGGTGACGCGGTTCATCGGCCTGACCCGCTGGGACATCCCGCAGGCGACACTGGCGCTGCCCGGGGTGCAGGGCGGCTGGTTCGCGCTGCCCGATCCCGTGCTCAACGAACGGTTCCAGGGGCGCTACATGGCCGCCTTCGGCGAGATGCCGCATCCGATCGCCGGGCTCGCCTACGACGGGATCGCCGCCATCGGCGCGCTGGTGCGGCAGGGGAACGCCGATGCGCTGACCGGCCGGGCGCTCACCCAGGGGGCGGGCTTCGTCGGCACCGGCGGCATCTTCCGGCTCAACCGCGACGGCACCAACCAGCGCGGGCTGGCGGTGGCCGAGATCCGCGACAATCAGGTGGTTGTGATTGACCCTGCCCCGAGAAGCTTCGGCGGCGCCGGGTTCTGACCCGGCCCGCCCCACCGCACCGCCGCCGCCCCCTGCCCCGCCCGCCATCCCGGCCGGGCGGGCCGAGGATGCGCCGATCCGCCCGGTGTCCGAGCTGATCGACACCGGCGCCGTCTGCGCTGCCATCGCCGCCGATATCGCCGCTCCGGACGGCGGCGACGCCAGGGCCCGCCGCATGGTCGCAGTACGCCACCTCGCCGCCGCGCGCGAGGCCGGAAACGCCCGGCTGGAGGCCGCCTTCCGCAACCGGCCGCTGGCGGCGCGGGCACTGGTACGCGGGCAGGCGGCGCTGACCGACGAGCTGGTGTGCTGCGCACATCGGGTGGTGGTGACGCTCCTGCACCCGCTGCCGACCCCCACTAGGGCCGAGCGGCTGGCGCTGGTCGCGGTGGGCGGCTACGGCCGGGCCGAGATGGCGCCGCAATCCGACGTGGACCTCTTGTTCCTCAGCCCGTGGAAGACCACCCCCTGGGCCGAAAGCGTGACCGAATCCATGCTTTACATCCTGTGGGACCTGCGGCTGAAGGTCGGCCACGCCAGCCGCAGCCTGGCCGACTGCCTGCGGCTGGCGCGCGAGGACGTGACGATCCGCACCGCCCTTCTGGAACACCGCTACCTTGCCGGCGACGCGGCGCTGGTCGCCGACCTCGGCCACAGGCTGCGCCACGACCTCTTCGCCCGCACCGGCCCGGAGTTCATCGAGGCCAAGCTCGCCGAACGGGCCGAGCGCCACCGCAAGCAGGGCAGCCAGCGCTATGTGCTGGAACCCAACGTCAAGGAGGGCAAGGGCGGCCTGCGCGACCTGCAAACCCTCTACTGGATCGGCAAATACCTGCACGGCACCGAACGCGCCGCCGGGCTGGTGGCCGAAGGGCTGTTCCGACAGGAGGAATACGAACGCTTCCGCCGGGCCGAGACCTTCCTCTGGGCGGTGCGCTGCCACCTGCACTACATCACCGGCCGCCCGACCGACCAGCTCACCTTCGACCTCCAGGTCGAGGTGGCCGAGCGCATGGGCTATGCCGACCGGGACGGCCGCCGGGCGGTGGAACAGTTCATGCAGGACTATTTCCGCCACGCCACCCGCGTGGGCGAACTGACCCGGATCTTCCTGACCGCGCTCGAAGCCCGGCATGTGAAAAGCGAGCCGCTGCTGGCGGGCCTGCTGCGCCGCCGCCGCAAGGCGAAACCCGGCTACCGGATCGAGCAGAACCGGCTCAACCTCACCGATCCTTCCGCCTTCATCGCCGATCCGCTGAACCTGCTGCGGCTGTTCGAGGAGGCGCTGCGCACCGGGCTGCTGATCCACCCCGACGCCATGCGGCTGGTCGCCGCCAACCTGCACCTGTTCGACGAGGATTTCCGCGCCGACCGCGAGGCCAACCGCATCTTCCTCGACCTCATGCTGAAACACGGCAACCCGGAACGCGCGCTACGCCGGATGAACGAGCTTGGCGTGCTCTCGGCCTTCATCCCCGAATTCGAACCCATCGTGGCGATGATGCAGTTCAACGTCTACCACCACTACACGGTGGACGAACACACCATCCAGTGCATCAGCACGCTGGCCCAGATCGAGCGCGAGGAACTGGTCGAGGAACTGCCCATCGCCTCACGCATCCTCAAGGAGGGCGTGAACCGCCGGGTGCTCTATGTCGCGTTGCTCCTGCATGACATCGGCAAGGGCAGGCCCGAGGACCACTCGATCCTCGGTGCCCGGATCGCCCGCAGGCTGGCGCCCCGGCTGGGGCTGACGCCCGAGGAGGCCGAGACCGTGGAATGGCTGGTGCGCCATCACCTCCTGATGTCCGACACCGCGCAGAAACGCGACATCTCCGACCCGCGCACCGTGCGCGACTTCGCCCGGGCGGTGAAGACGCGCCGCCGCCTCGACCTGCTCACGGTGCTCACGGTCTGCGACATCCGCGGCGTCGGGCCGGGCACCTGGAACAACTGGAAGGCCATGCTGCTGCGCCAGCTTTACCGCGACACCGCCGAGGCGCTGGAAAACGGGCTGGAGGCCGTCAACCGCGACAAGCGCGAGAGTGAGGCGAAGAAGGCCCTGCGCGCGGCGCTGGCCGACTGGCCGCGCACCGACCTGCGCGCCGAGACCGCCCGGCATTACGGCCCCTACTGGCAGGGGCTTTCGACCGAGACCCAGGTGGTCTTCGCCCGCCTGCTGCGCGGCCTTTCCGCCGACGAGGTGCGCATCGACCTGCATCCCGACCCCGACCGCGACGCCACCCGCGCCTGTTTCGCGCTGGCCGACCATCCGGGCATCTTCTCGCGCCTCGCGGGCGCGCTGGCGCTGGTGGGGGCGAATGTGGTGGACGCACGGACCTATACCTCGAAGGACGGTTTCGCCACCGCCGCGTTCTGGGTGCAGGACCACGACGGCCACCCCTACGAGGTCAGCCGCCTGCCCCGGCTGCGCGGCATGATCGAAAAGATACTGAAGGGCGAGATCGTCGCCCGCGACGCGCTGAAGGACCGCGACCGGGTGAAAAAGCGCGAACGCGCCTTCCGCTTCCCCACCACCATCACCTTCGACAACGAGGGCTCGGACATCTACACCATCATCGAGGTCGATACCCGCGACCGGCCCGGCCTGCTTTACGACCTGACCCGGACGCTGGCGGCCAACAACATCTATATCGCCAGCGCCGTGATCGCCACTTTCGGGGCACAGGTGGTGGATACCTTCTACGTCAAGGACATGTTCGGGCTGAAGCTGCATACGCAGTCGAAACAGGACGCGCTGGAAAAGAAACTGCGGCAGGCGATCGCCGAAGGGGCCGAAAGGGCGCTTGCGGAATGACCCGGCCGATCCGTCTCGTCTCCGGTTTCCTGACCGTGGGGTTCTGGACGCTGGCCAGCCGCGTCGCGGGCTTCGCGCGCGACGTGATGATGGCCGCCTATCTGGGCGCCGGGCCGGTGGCCGAGGCGTTCCTGATCGCCTTCTCGCTGCCCAACATGTTCCGCCGCTTCTTCGCCGAGGGCGCCTTCAACATGGCCTTCGTGCCGATGTTCTCGAAGAAATACGAGGCGGGCGAAGAGGCCGGGGAATTCGCCCGCGACGCCTATTGGGGGATGGCGGGCCTTCTGCTGCTGTTCACGCTGGCCGGGATGCTGGGGATGCCGTGGCTGGTGTGGGCCATGGCCTCGGGCTTTGCCGGGGACGAACGCTTCGACATGGCGGTGCTGTTCGGCACCATCGCCTTTCCCTACATCCTGTTCATCTCGCTCACGGCGCTCTTGTCGGGCGTGCTGAACGCCACCGGCCGCTTCATGGCCACCGCCGCGGTGCCGATCCTGATGAACGCGCTGTTCATCGTGGCCATGCTCGCCGCGGCACGGCTGGGCTGGGACATGGGGCTGACGCTCTCCTGGGCGGTGCCGGTCTCGGGGGTGGCGCAACTGGTGGTGATCTGGCTCGCCCTGCGCCGGGCCGGGTTCCGGCTGCCATTCCGCTGGCCGCGGCTGACGCCCGACCTGCGGCGGCTGGCGGTGATCGCCGCGCCCGCCTTGCTGGCCGGGGGGGTCGTCCAGATCAACCTGATCGTCGGCCGTCAGGTCGCCTCGTTCACCGAGGGTGCGGTCGCCTGGCTCAGCTATGCCGACCGGCTCTACCAGCTTCCGCTCGGCGTGGTCGGAATCGCCATCGGCGTGGTGCTGCTGCCGGACCTGTCACGGCGGCTGCGGGCGGGCGATGCCGAGGGCGGGCGGGCCTCGTTCAACCGCGGCACCGAATTCGCGCTGGCGCTGACCCTGCCCGCCGCCGTGGCGCTGGTGGTGATCGCGCTGCCGCTGGTGTCGGTCCTCTTCCAGCGCGGCCAGTTCGGCCCCGGGGACAGCGCCAATACCGCGCTGGCGCTGGCGGTCTACGGGCTCGGGCTTCCGGCCTTCGTGCTGCACAAGACCTTGCAGCCGCTGTTCTACGCGCGCGAGGACACCCGCCGCCCGTTCCATTACGCGGTGGTCTGCATGATCGTGAACGCCGTGGTTGCCGTCGGGCTGATGCCGGTGATCGGCTTCATCGCCGCCGCCATCGGCACCACCGTTGCCGCCTGGGCCATGGTGGCGCAACTGTGGATCGGCTCACGCCCGATGGGCGTGCAGGTGACGCTGGACGACCGCTTCCGCGCCCGGATCTGGCGCATCGTGCTCGCGTCGCTGGTGATGGGCATGGTGCTGTTCGCCGCCTCGGCCGGGCTGGCCGGGGCGCTGGACGGCGGGCGCGGGCGTTACGCGGCGCTGGGGGCGCTGGTCCTGCTGGGGATGGTCAGCTACTTCGGCGCGGGCCTGCTGTTCGGCGCCTTCCGCATCGCCGATTTCCGCTCTGCCCTGCGCCGGTGACAGGGTGGGAAGGTGCGCTGAAGCGCACCCTACGGGTCTTGCTCCGACGGCATGGAGCAGACGCGGCCCCGTAGGGTGCGCTTCAGCGCACCGCCACCCCCCTTGTCCGGAACAGCCGCGAAGCGGACCGGGCGGCACAGGGACAACCACCATGGGAAAGGGTTGGAAAACGGCAAATCACACGCCATAACCCATTGATTCTAAACGATCAAAGATCCGTCCCACGCATGGGACACCCGTCCCTACCGCTGCCGCAACAGCGCCAGCATCCGTGCCGCGCCGCCGGGGCTGACCACGAAGGAAAGCGCGAAACCCGCCCCGAACCCGGCGATATCGGCGATCCAGTCGTTCCCGCCCAGCATCAGCCCGAAGGACACCCGGATCGCCACCAGCGCCGCGATCAGCCCGAAGGCCCGCAGCCGGTTGCCCCCCGTCGCCCCCAGCCGCAGCCAGAGCAGATAGGTGAAGGCCCCGATCAGCCCGAACACCGCCGGATAGCCGCCGATCAGCGCCTGCGGCCCGCCCCCGAGCCCGGTATAGGCCAGCGCCCCCGCGACCGCACCGCCGAAGAACACCGCCAGCACCGCCCAGGGCCGGAACACCTCGCCCACCATCTTGCCCAGCGCCAGCAGGAACATCACCACGAAGACCGCATGACCGAACCCCAGATGCACGAAAGGATAGGTCACGACCCGCGCCGCATCCCCCAGCGGCCAGCGCCGGTTCTCCCACATCCATTCGAACATGCCGGGCGAAAAGGCGAACCGCTCGAACGCCTCAAGCCGCCAGCCGATCCCCTCGGCCCCGCCGACGATCCCGTTCTGGCCGAGCCACAGCACCACCTCCATCGCGATCACCGGCAGGGCCAGCGCCCAGACCACCGGCGGCAGCGGGTTGACCGCGCCATTGTGTTCACCGCTCATCGACCCGTCCCTCTTGCGCCCATCCTGCTTGAGCCAGCCCCTCTTGAGATTGACGCTCCCTGTTAGCGCGGATAAGCCGATGCCGCCAGACAATCCTGAACGGAGGCCCGCAGATGACGGACGCCACCCCCGAGACCGCGACCGGCACCACCGGCCGGTTCAAGACGCGCATCTTCTCGGGTATCCAGCCCTCGGGCGGGCTGACGCTCGGCAACTACCTGGGCGCGCTCAAGCGATTCGTGGAAAAGCAGGACGAGGGGATCGAGACGGTCTATTGCATCGTCGATCTCCATGCGATCACCGTCTGGCAGGATCCGGCCAGGCTGCGCCATGCGACGCGCGAACTGGCGGCGGGCTTCATCGCGGCGGGGATCGACCCGGCGCGCTCGATCCTGTTCAACCAGTCGCAGGTGAGCACCCACGCGGAAATGGCCTGGCTGTTCAACTGCGTGGCACGCGTGGGCTGGATGTATCGCATGACCCAGTTCAAGGACAAGGCGGGCCGGAACAGCGAGAACGCCTCGCTGGGGCTCTTGGCCTATCCGGCGCTGATGGCGGCCGATATCCTGACCTATCACGCCACCCATGTGCCGGTGGGCGAGGACCAGAAACAGCACCTGGAACTGACCCGCGACATCGCCGCCAAGTTCAACCACGACTACGGGGTGGACTTCTTCCCGATCACCGAGCCGGTGATCGAAGGCGCGGCGACACGGGTGATGAGCCTGCGCGACGGCACCAGGAAGATGTCGAAATCCGACCCTTCGGACATGAGCCGGATCAACCTGACCGACGACGCGGGAACCATCGCAAGCAAGATCCGCAAGGCCCGCACCGACCCCGAACCGCTGCCCGAGACGCTCGACGGGCTGAAGGACCGGCCCGAGGCGCGCAACCTCGTCAACATCTACGCCGCGCTGGCCGGGACGACGCCCGAGGCGGTGGTGGCGGAGTTCGCGGGCCAGGGCTTCGGCGCCTTCAAGCCGAAGCTCGCCGACCTCGCGGTCGCATCGCTCGCGCCGCTGTCGTCCGAGATGAGCCGGCTGATGGCCGACCCGGCCGAGATCGACCGAACGCTTGGCGAAGGCGCCGCAAGGGCCGAGGCGATCTCCCGCCCGATCCTCGAACAGGCTTTCGGGATCATGGGCATGGTCCGCTCCCGCTGACCACCGCGCCGGGCGGAGCGCCTGACGGGGGGCGATCCGGGGCGCCCACGGGGCACCCGTTCGCGGCTGGAGCCTTCCACCGGAAGGTTCCCGAGACGCCGCCTCCGCCGGGGCAATTCATCCACTGGAAGAATTGCTTCTCCCGGCGGGGATATTTTCATCAAAGGCGAAGATGAAAAGGCGGTCTCAATATTATTTCACCGTGACCCAAATATCCTCGGGGGTGAATTGGCCGCAGGCCAAGAGGGGGCGGACAGCCCCCTGCCCGGCCCGCCACGGGCGCGGGCACCGGATATGTGCCGACACCCCTCTGGACCCGGCGTCCGGGCAGTGGTTAACTCCGCCCGGCACGCGAAGGAGGGTCCGCGATGGCATTCGGCAGCAATATCCGCACCTGGTTCGGCAACCGCTGGCACGACGGCGACGTGATGGTGATGCGCGCGGCCGACCACGGCATCTGGCAGGGGTCGAGCGTCTTCGACGGCGCGCGGTATTTCGAGGGGCTCGCCCCCGATCTCGACGCCCATTGCGCGCGGGTCAACCGCTCGGCCGAGGCGCTGATGATCACCCCCACGCTGACGCCCGGACGCATCGCCGAGATCGCGCGCGAGGGGCTTTCGGCCTACCGCCCGGACCAGTCGGTCTATATCCGGCCGATGTATTGGGCGATCCACGGCTCCGAACTGGGCGTGGCGCCCGCGCCGGACGAGACCGGCTTCGCGCTCTGCCTGGAGGAAGTGGCGATGCCCGCGCCCGGGGATTCGACCACGCTCACCACCACCCGCTTCCGCCGCCCGGTGCTGGAGGACGCGGTCTGCAACGCCAAGGCGGGCTGCCTCTACCCGAACAACGCGCGGATGCTGGTCGAGGCCCAGCGCAAGGGCTACGGCAACGCGCTGGTCGCGGACGCCATGGGCAACGTGGCCGAGAGCGCCACCGCCAACGTGTTCATGGTGAAGGACGGCGAGGTGTTCACCCCGATCGCCAACGGCACCTTCCTGTCGGGCATCACCCGCGCCCGGCACATCGCCAACCTGCGCGCCGACGGGGTGACGGTGCATGAGGCGGTGCTGACCTTCGACGATTTCCACAAGGCGGACGAGGTGTTCCTTTCGGGCAACTTCACCAAGGTGACCCCGGTGCGCGAGTTCGACGGCACCGCCTACCCGGCGCCCGGGCCGGTGACGAAACGGGTGCGCGAGCTTTACTGGGACTGGGCCGCGTCGGCGGGGCAAGGGTGACATGCTGAAGGTCATCGCCGAGGATTTCATCGACCCGGACAGGCTGGATCTGGTGCTGCCGCTCTATCGCGAACCGGTCGATCTGACCCGGCGGAAGGAAGACTGCATCGCCTGTGACCTGTTCACGGACCGGAAGGATCCCGGGCATTTCGTGTTCATCGAGGAATGGCCCGACCGGGCCGCGCTCGACCGCCATTGCCGAACCGGGCATTTCCGCCGTCTGGTGCCGCAGATCAACGCGCATCAGCGCGAACCGGCGCGCTTCATCCTGATGGACGGTTTCGCGGGCTGATCGCCGCGGACCCGGCGGAGCGGGAGGGGACGGATGGAGCTTCGGGTTCTCGGCTGCGGCGACGCCTTCGGATCGGGCGGGCGGATGCAGACCTGTTTCCATGTCGCCACCGGCGGCGGCGCCTTCCTGATCGACTGCGGCGCGACGGCACTGATCGCCATGCGCCGCCACGGCATCGACCCGAACGGGATCGGCACGATCCTGCTCAGCCACCTGCACGGCGATCATTTCGGCGGGTTGCCGTTCCTGATCCTCGACGCGCAACTCGTAAGCCGCCGGACCGCGCCGCTGACCGTCGTCGGCCCGCCCGGCCTTGCCGCACGCCTGTCCGCGCTGATGGAGGCGATGTTCCCCGGCTCGGCCACCGCCCGCCGCCGCTTCGCGCTGGAGATCGTCGAATACACCCCCGGCAAGACGGCGGAGGTGAACGGGATCACCCTGACGCCTTTCGAGGTCCGCCACCCCTCGGGCGCCCCCACCTGCGCGCTGCGGATTGCGGTCGGCGGGCGGATCCTCGCCTATACCGGCGACACCGAATGGGTCGAGGCGCTGATCCCCGCCGCGCAGGGCGCCGACCTGCTGATCGCCGAAGCCTATACGCCGGAGAAGCCGGTGCCCTTCCACCTCGACTGGGCCACCCTGCGCGCCCGCCTGCCCGAGATCGGCGCCCGGCGGGTGCTGCTCACGCATATGGGGCCCGACATGCTCGCCCATGCGGCGGAGGGCTGCGAGAAGGCCGGGGACGGGATGCGGATCGCGCTGGGTTGAAGGGGCGCGGACGCCCCCCTTGCCGCATCGCCCGGCATGGGTCATGATCCCCGCCGGGACGAGAGGGACCCCATGCGCAAGTTTCTGGTCGTGCTGGACGACAGCCGCGAATGTCTCAACGCCATGCGCTACGCCGCGCTGCGCGCCGGCCATACCGGCGCGGGCGTCACCATCCTGTCGATCATCCCGCCCGAGGAGTTCCAGCACTGGATGGGCGTGGCCGACCTGATGCGGGCCGAGGCGCGCGAGCGGATCGAGGCGCATTTCGAGGTCTTCGCCAAATGGATGCGCGACAAGCAGGGGGTGAACCCCGAACTGGTGATCCGCGAGGGCGAGCCGGTGGCCGAGATCCTCGCCCAGGTGAACGAAGACCCGAAGATCGGCGTGCTGGTGCTGGGCGCGGGCACCGACAAGGGGGGCCCGGGCCCGCTGGTCACGCAATTGTCGCGCAATTCCGGCGCGCTGCCCTGCCCGATCACCATCGTGCCCGGCGAACTGTCGAAGGAGCGGCTGGAGGCGATCAGCTGACCCGTCGCGGGGACGCACGCGGGTCCGGCAGGGGGCTGGCGGTAACGTCAGTATTATTTAGAACCGTTCCAAAACTTGACAGAAGCCCGGCGGAGGCGCATATGGGACAGGCAACGGAGGCCGCCATGTTCATCCAGACCGAATCCACCCCGAACCCCGCCACGCTCAAGTTCCTGCCCGGCCAGACCGTGCTGGAAACCGGCACCGCCGATTTCCCGGCCGCCGACACGGCGGGGGGATCGCCGCTTGCCAGCCGCATCTTCGCGGTCGAAGGCGTGACCGGCGTGTTCTTCGGCACCGATTTCGTCACGGTAACCAAGGCCGCGCCGGTGGCGTGGGAACATATCAAACCCGCGATCCTCGGCGCGATCATGGAACATTACCAGTCCGGCGCCCCGGTGATGACCGAAGCGGGCGGCATCGCCTCGGGCCATGCGGAACATACCGGCCCCGATGGCGAGATCGTGCGCCAGATCAAGGAGTTGCTGGATACCCGCGTGCGACCCGCCGTGGCGCAGGACGGCGGCGACATCACCTTCCACGGGTTCGAGCGCGGCGTGGTCTACCTGCACATGCAGGGCGCCTGCGCGGGCTGCCCGTCCTCGACGCTCACGCTGAAGATGGGTATCGAGAACCTGCTGCGCCACTATATCCCCGAGGTGGTCGAGGTCCGGCCGGTCGCGGCCTGATCCCGCCCGTGACCTTCGGGCCCGTCCTTGCCTTCGACACGTCGGCCGCGCATTGCGCGGCCGCTTTGCTGCGGCCCGACGGCACCGTGACCGACCGGGTGGAGCCGATGGACAGGGGGCAGGCCGAACGGCTGTTTCCCCTTCTGGAACAGATACTTGCCGAGGCCGGGATCGGCTGGGGCAATCTTGCCGCGCTTGGGGTCTGCACCGGGCCGGGCAACTTTACCGGCGTGCGAATCGCGGTCTCGGCGGCGCGCGGGCTGGCGCTTTCGCTCGGCGTCCCGGCGGTGGGGGTGACGCTGTTCGAGGCGGTGGAGGCCGGGGGGGAAGCGCCCGCCGCGCTCATCTCCCTGTCGGCGCCGCGCGGGCTTGCCTATGTCCAGCACTTCCACGACCGCCGCCCCGATGCCCCGCCCCGGTTGATCGACCCCGCCAGCCCGCCCGATGGTCTGGGACTTGCCCCCGGCGCGCTGGTCCGTGGCCACCGGGCGACAGAGATCGCCCGGCACTTCGGCACCCCGCACTTCAACATCCGGGCCGAGGAAACGGAACCAGCCGGCATCGCCCCGCGCATCGCCCGAATCACCCGCGACCGGCTGCTGGCGGGCGAGACCCCGCCCCGCCCCGCCCCGCTCTATGTCCGCCCCGCCGACGCGGCGCCACCGTCCGAGGCGCCGCCTGTGATCCTGCCCGCGATCCTGCCGGGCTGAGCCGATGCGCCCCGAAGACCTCGCCGCCCTGCACGCCCGCTGTTTCACCACGCCCCGGCCGTGGAGCGCGGCGGAATTCGCCGCGATGCTCGAAAGCCCCGGCGCCTTCCTGATCGGCGACGCCAGCGGCTTTGTCCTCGGCCGGGTGGCGGCGGGCGAGGCGGAACTCCTGACCCTCGCCGTCGCGCCCGGGGCCCGGCGCCGGGGTCTCGGCCGGGGGCTTCTGGAGGGGTTCGAGGCGGGGGCGGCAAGGCGCGGGGCCGGGACGGCCTTCCTTGAAGTGGCGGCGGGCAATGCCCCCGCCCGGGCGCTTTACGCCGCCGCAGGCTGGGACCGGAGCGGCCTCCGGCCCGGTTACTACCGCCACCCCGACGGCAGCAGCGAAGACGCGCTTGTGCTTTGCCGCAGGCTGGCCCCCTGCCCCGGCGGCGGGTGATGGACGGGTAGTTGCCCGGAAACTTCTGGGGTTTTGCACCAATCACCGTCCGGAGCAACTGGTCGCAACAGGGGGCGGCGGTCGGCCGCTGCCCGGCGGCGCGTGACGCGCCTTGACTCCGGGCAAAGGGGGAAAGGGTGTCATGGTCCGGGGCCGCTCGTGGATGTGGCGGGCACAGCCCTTTGTTACAGAAGCGCCGGAACATGAAACAACGCCCGCCCCAGCCGTTTGACAATACCCCACCACAGGGGCAAGTCTTGAACAGGTAGCCTTCACGCGGACAGCCCGGAAATGCAGCTTTACCTGCCGATTGCCGAGGTCTCGGTCAATGCCTTCGCGTTGCTCGGGCTGGGCGGGATCGTGGGCCTGCTGTCGGGGATGTTCGGGGTCGGCGGCGGCTTCCTGATCACGCCCCTTCTCATGTTCATCGGCGTCCCCTCGACCGTCGCCGTGGCCACCGGGGCCAATCAGGTGGTGGCCTCGTCGGTCTCGGGCGTGCTGGCGCATCTGCGGCGGCGCACGGTGGATTTCCGCATGGGCTGGGTGCTCCTGAGCGGCGGGATGCTGGGCGCGGCGGCGGGCATCTGGGTGTTCGACATGCTGCGCCGGGCCGGTCAGGTCGATCTGCTGGTGCAGCTTTCCTACGTGCTGTTCCTCGGGCTAATCGGGGCCCTGATGTTCCAGGAAAGCCTGCGCGCCATCACCCGCGCCCGCACACCCGGCGCCAAGCCGCGCCGGGCGCATCAGCATTTCCTTGTCCACCGGCTGCCCCTGAAGGTGAAGTTCCGCACCTCGGGGCTTTACATCAGCGTGATCCCCCCGGTGCTGGTAGGCGCCTCGGTCGGTTTCCTCGCGGCGGTCATGGGGGTGGGTGGCGGCTTCATCATGGTGCCCGCCATGATCTACCTTCTGGGGATGCCAACCAAGGTGGTGATCGGCACCTCGCTTTTCCAGATCGTGTTCGTCACCGCCTTCACCACGCTGATGCACGCGGTCACCGCCCGGTCGGTCGATATGCTGCTGGCGGTGGTGCTGATCGTCGGCGGCGTGATCGGGGCGCAGGCGGGCACGCAGCTGGGCCTGCGGCTCAAGGCCGAGCAGCTGCGCGTCCTGCTGGCGGTTCTGGTGCTGGCGGTCTGCTTCAAGATCGCGCTCGACCTGCTTTTGCGCCCGGACGAGCTTTACTCCCTCACCGTGGGGAGGCTGCCGTGATCCGCCTCCTGCTCCTGCTCCTGCTCCTGCTTGCCGCCCTGCCCGCAAGGGCCGAGGAGGTGGTGGCCGGGCTCAGCCATCAGCGGATCGCGCTTACGGCGAATTTCGACGGGTCCGAGATCATGGTCTATGGCGCGGTCAAGCGTGACCAGCCCGCGCCGGAAGGCCCCCTGGAGGTGATCGTCACGGTCGAGGGGCCTTCGACCCCGGTCACGGTGCGGCGCAAGTCGCGGGTGTTCGGCATCTGGGTCAATACCGAATCGGTGGTGATCAGCCGCGCGCCCTCGTTCTACGCCATCGCCACCACGGCGCCCTTCTCCGAAATCCTGTCGGATACCGAGAACCTGCGCCACCAGATATCCATCCCCCGGGCGATCCGCGCCGTGGGCATCGCCGCCGCCGAGGATGCCCCCGGCTTTACCGAGGCGCTGGTCCGTATCCGCCAGGCCGAGGGGCACTATCATCTGGACGAGAACACCGTCGGGCTGGCCGAGGCGACGCTGTTCCGCGCCGATTTCGTGCTGCCCGCCAACCTGGTCGAAGGCGACTATCGGGTGCGGATCTTCCTGACCCGGGGCGGCGCGGTGGTGGACTTGCTGGAAGAGACGATCCTCGTGCGCAAGGAAGGGCTGGAGCGGTTCCTCTACAACCTCGCGCAGGACCAGCCGCTGGTCTATGGCACCCTGGCGCTGGCCCTTGCGGTGGTGGCGGCGCTGATGGCCTCGGCCGCGTTCCGGTTCTTCCGGCTGTAGTCTTCCCCCCTGATGGTCAGCGGGGGGCGTTTTCGTCACCATCGGGCTTCGGCACCTCGTCCCATTCGCTGGTCAGGATACGGCGGGAGTCGCCCTCGGGGTCGTCGTATTGCCGGTTCTTCAGCGACCAGAAGAAAGCCGCAAGGCCAAGCCCGCCGAGCACCAGTGAAACGGGGATGAGGATGGCGAGGATTTCCATGCCGCGTCTCCTATCATGTTGCTGGGGAAATGGCGATACGAGGGTGCCCGTCTCCGGCCAGCACAACGGAAGGGCGGCGACCGACCGCGGGGGGCCGCATCCGGCGTGCCGCCCCGTGCCTGCGGCGACCGTAGGGTGCGCTCACGCGCACCACCACCACGCCGGTCGGACCAATCCCCCTACTTCAGCCGCAGCGCGTTGATCGACACGGTGATCGACGACAGCGACATCGCCAGCGCCGCCCAGAGCGGGGTGGCAAGGCCCACCAGCGCGATCGGCACCGCCACCACGTTGTAAAGCCCGGAGATCGCGAAGTTCTCGCGGATGCGGCGCGACGACTGCACGGCGATCCGCGCGGCCTCGGCGATGGGCGCCATGTCGCGGCCCAGAAGCACGATGTCCGAGGCCACCCGCGCCGCATCGAGCGCCGAGGCGGGCGAGACCGAGACATGCGCCGCCGCCAGCGCCGCGGTGTCGTTGAGCCCGTCGCCCACCATCAGCACGCGGCGCCCCTCGGCCGCCAGCGTCTGCACCCTTGCCGCCTTCTCGGCCGGAAGCGCGCCCGCCACCCGGTCGGCGATCCCCAGCCGGTCGGCCATGTCGCTGACCGGCCCTTCGGTATCGCCCGAGATCAGCCAGACCGCCTTGCCTTGCGCGCGCAGCCCGGCCACCGCCTCGGCCGCGCCGGGGCGCAGGCTGTCGGTGAAGGGGAAGGCGCGGGGCTGGCCGTCGCCCACCCGCAGATAGGTCGCGGTGCGGTCGATCGCCTCCGCGCCGACCCATTCGGCCCGGCCGAGCCGCACCGTCCGGCCCTGCCAGTTCCCTTCGACACCGTAGCCCGGCACCTCGCGCAGCGCCTCGACCGCCACCGGGCGGATGCCCCGCACCGCCAGCGCCCCGGCCAGCGCCCGCGCCAGCGGATGCGACGAGGCCCCGGCCAGCGCCGCCACCACCCGCAGGTCGGGTTTCGGATGGGTGTCCAGATCGACGGGTTCCGGCGCGCCCATGGTCAGCGTGCCGGTCTTGTCGAACACGACCGTATCCACTTCGGCCAGCCGCTCCAGCGCGGTGCCCGACTTGATCAGCAGGCCCTTGCGGAACAGCCTGCCCGAGGCCGCCGTCACCACCGCCGGCACCGCGAGGCCGAGCGCGCAGGGACAGGTGATGATCAGCACCGCCGCGGCGATATTGATCGCCAGCCGCGCATCGCCGCCCGATTTCCACATCCAGACCCAAAAGGCTGCAAAGGCCAGCACATGCACCAGCGGCGAATAGGCCCGCGCCGCCCGGTCGGCCAGCGAGGTGTAGCGGGTCCTGGCGCTTTCGGCGATGGCGACCAGATCGGCCATGCGATGGAGCGAGGTATCCTTGCCCGCCGCCTCGACCCGGACCTGAAGCGGGCCGGTCAGGTTCACCTCGCCCGCGCTGACCTGCGCGCCGGGGCCGGAGAACACCGGCAGGCTTTCGCCCGTCAGCAGGGATCGGTCGATCTCGCTTTCGCCGCCGGTCACCACGCCATCGACCGGCACCCTTCCACCCGGGCGGACCAGCACGGTCTCGCCCACCGCGAGTTCGGCCACCGGCACGGTTTCTTCGCCCGCATCGGTGATGCGGATCGCCCGGGGAACCTCAAGCGCGGCAAGCTCCTGCGCGGCGGAACGCGCCACCGCGCGGGTGCGGTGGTCGAGATAGCGGCCCGCAAGCAGGAAGAAGGTCAGCATCACCGCCGCGTCGAAATAGGCGTGATGGCCGGAATGCCAGGTCTCGTAGATCGAGATCGAGGTGGCGAGGATGAGGGCGAGCGAGATCGGCACATCCATCCCCAGCCGCCGCGCCTTCAACGCCGCCCAGGCGCTGCGGAAGAACGGGCGCCCGGCGAACAGCACGGTCGGAATGGCGATCATGCCCGAAACCCAGTGGAACAGGTCGCGGGTGGAATCCTGCGCGCCGGACCAGACCGCGACCGACAGGAGCATGATGTTCATCATGGCAAAGCCCGAGACGCCGAGCATCATCAGAAGCTCGCGTCCCTGCCGGTCGAGATCGGTGGCCGAAAGCGCGCCGGGGTCAAGCTCATGCGCCTCGTAGCCCAGCCTGTCCAGCGCGGCGACGGCCGCATCCACCGTGAAACCGGGTGCGGCCTCGACCATGACGCGCTTCATGGTCAGGTTGACCCGCGCCGAGCGCACCTCGGGCAGGCGTTCAAGCCCGCGCTCGACGGTGGAGATACAGGCGGCGCAATGCACGCCCGGCAGCGACAGCACCATCCGCCCCGGCGCGGCGGGGGCCGATGCGGCAAGGGCCCCGGCCGCCGGGGCCACGGTGCAGGCCGGGCAGGCCGCAAGACCGGGGCTTTCGGGGAAATCGACCGTGTTTGCCATTGCCTCAGCCCCGGACATGGATGCGCAGCCGCTGGCGGAACGGGGTGCCGTCGCGGGATTCGGCCTCGACCCGCAACAGCCAGTATCCGGGGGCCAGATCGACCGCGGCGACGAAATCGGCGCCCTTGCGGATGAAGTCGGGCCGCAGATCGTCGGCGGCCTGGGTCGGACGGCCCACCAGCACCGAAAGCCCGGCCACCTCGGCCGGCAGGTCTGCCGCATCGGTGAAGTTCAGCCGCAGCTCGCCCGCCGCGCGGTCATAGGCCGGGTCGATCTGCCAGCCCAGCGCCTCCTGTGCCTTGCGGTCGACGTCGAAGGTCTGGCTGGCGACGTATGAGTTGCGCACCTCGATCCCCGGGAAGGTGCCGACCGCGAACACTGCCAGCGTGATGTTGACCGCGATCACCACCCCGAAGGCCGAGGCCACGATGGCAAACACCTTGCGCCCGGTCAGCTCGCGTCCCGTCGGCTCGCCCATCTCACCCTCCGCTGCCATTGAAGATCGTATCCGCACGGACACGGTTGGTCGAGGCCGTATCCTCGACCCATAGACGCAGGTCAAGCCGGTCAACCCCGGCCTCGGCGCTGCCGGCGGGCGCGACAAGATAGATCCGCAGCGTGCGCGTGGCGTCGGGCGCGACCCGGACCCCGGCGGGGTCGTCCTCGCCCTCCACCGAAAGTTCCAGCGCGTGACCGTCGGCCAGCGTGATCGCGAAGGCGCGCTCCTCGTGGCTCTGGTTGCGCAGGCGGATGTCGTAGGTGTTGCGGATCGAGCCGTCCGACAGGGTGACATAGGTCGGGTTGCGCACCGGCGTCACGCTCAGGTCGATGTCCGGGCGCAGGAACAGCGCCACCACCAGCCCGATCCCGACCGCGCTCCACAACGTGGTGTAAAGGATGGTGCGCGGCCGCAGGATATGCGACCAGACGCTTTTCGCGGGCCGGCCCGTGCGTTCGGCGGTTTCGTCCGTAAGCGCGAGATAGTCGATCAGCCCGCGCGGCTTGCCCACCTTGTCCATGATGTCGTTGCAGGCGTCGATGCACAGCCCGCAGGTGATGCATTCAAGCTGCTGGCCGTCGCGGATGTCGATTCCCATCGGGCAGACGTTGACGCAGGCCATGCAGTCGATGCAGTCGCCCAGGTTTTCCGCCCCCGCGGCCTTGCGGTGCTTGCCGCGCGGCTCGCCCCGCCAGTCGCGGTAACCGATGGTGATGGTGTCCTCGTCCATCATCGCCGCCTGGATACGCGGCCAGGGACAGGCATAGATGCAGATCTGTTCGCGCGCGAAACCGCCGAAGACAAAGGTCGTGGCGGTCAGGAAGGCGATGGTGATCCAGGCGATCGGGTGGGCCTGGAATGTCAGCAGGTCGCGCAGCAGCGCCGGCGCGTCGGTGAAATAGAACACCCAGGCCCCGCCGGTAGCGAGGGCGATCAGCAGCCAGACCGTCCATTTCACCGCACGTTTGCGGACCTTTTCACCGTTCCACTTCTGCCGGTGCAGCCTGAGGCGGGCGTTGCGGTCACCCTCGATCCAGCGCTCGACCAGGATGAACAGGTCGGTCCAGACCGTCTGCGGGCAGGCATAGCCACACCAGACCCGGCCCAGCGCCGAGGTGAACAGAAAGAGCCCCAGCCCGGCCATGATCAAGAGCCCGGCGACGAAATAGAACTCATGCGGCCAGATTTCGATCATGAAGAAGAAGAAGCGCCGGTTGGCAAGATCGACCAGCACCGCCTGGTCGGGCATCAGCGGCCCGCGATCCCAGCGCAGCCACGGGGTGATGTAGTAGATCCCCAGCGTCACCGCCATGATCCACCACTTGAGGCTGCGGAAGGTGCCCTTGACCCGGCGCGGAAAGATCGGTTCGCGCGCGGCGTAAAGGCTTTTGGGTTCTGTATCCTGGGAACTCACGGGGCTGCTCCGGCAATGCCTGTGTCGGACGCCTGTCTAGGCGTCGATCCTTGGGCCCCGTCTAGGCCCGCGCCGATGGGCGGGCATTGATTCAGGTCAAGAACCGGGATACAGAATACACCATAAAGGAAATATGCCACATCCCGGCATAAAGTCGCACCGGCGCCCCAGGAAACGCGCGAACAGGACGGGGCGCCGATGCTGCTCCGGGATATTCTTTCGAGTCCGGATGCAGGGTTGATCCTAGCCGCTCACGCAGGCGCTACTTTGATATAGGTCAACTTCGCCGCCGATTTTGACGATCCTTTGCACCCGGGCCTTTGCACCCGGGTGCAACGGGACGGCGTTGCCAACAGCCAGCGCAGACACAACAGAGGGCGGCGGCCGCTGCCCGGCGGCGCCGACGCGCCTTGAGTCCGGGCAAGGGCTTTACTTAGGCGATGCGGACAAGGCAGACTGCCGACGCCGGTCCGGCACCCCGCCGCAAGGCGCGGCCGGACCGTGTTCTTCGACAAGCGAGGCCCCATGACGACACCCTGTATCCTCTGCGTTGCCATCACCGGCTCGGTCCCGACCAAGGCCGACAACCCGGCGGTGCCGGTCACCATCGCCGAACAGATCGAAAGCACGCATGAGGCGTTCGAGGCGGGCGCCGCCATCGCCCATTGCCATGTGCGCGACGACGAGGGCAAGCCGACTTCGGACCCCGAGCGTTTCGCCCGGCTCAAGGAGGGGATCGAGAAGCACTGCCCCGGGATGATCGTCCAGCTTTCGACCGGCGGGCGGTCGGGGGCGGGCAAGGCGCGCGGCGGGATGCTGCCGCTTGCGCCCGACATGGCCTCGCTCTCGGTCGGGTCGAACAACTTTCCCACCCGGGTCTACGAGAACCCGCCCGATCTGGTCGACTGGCTCGCCTCCGAGATGGCGGCCTATGGCGTCAAGCCCGAGATCGAGGCGTTCGACCTGTCGCATATCTTCATGGCGCACAGGATGTGGCAGGCCGGAAAGATCGCCGAACGGCCCTATGTCCAGTTCGTGATGGGGGTGAAGAACGCCATGCCGGTGGACCGCGAGGTGTTCGATTTCTACATCCGCACCGTGCACCGGCTGTTCGGCACCGACGCGCCCTGGTGCGCAGCGGGGATCGGTGCGAACCAGATCGTGCTGAACGACTGGGCGATCGCGGCGGGCGGTCATGCCCGCACCGGGCTGGAAGACAACGTAAGGCTTGACCGCGAGACGCTCGCCCCTTCGAACGCGGCGCTGGTGCGGCGGGCGGCGGATCTGTGCGGCAAACACGGCCGCCCGGTGGCGACCTGGCGCGAGGCGCGGGAGATCCTCGGCCTGAGAATGTCGGAAGCCGCCTGAGCGAAACCCTGTTGGCTGCTTTGCCGAACGTGGAGATGGTCACGCAACAGAGGGCAGCAGCCGACCGCGGGGGGCCGCTGCAACGATAGTGGTCTGGCAGTTTATGGTGCCGAATACCCCCTCGCTCAGTACATGCCGCAATGTTGCAGGAGCGGCCGCCCGTGCGGGCGGTCGGCCGCTGCCCGGGCCGCTGAAGCGGCTGTTCCGGGCGGGGGGCGTTGTCCTTCAGGTTTCGCCAGAATTACGGCCGACCCGATCCCCGCTCCCGCCGCGGCTTGTGCCGCTGGCGGGGCTGCGCTAGGCAACCGGGAACCGCAAGATCACAACGCCGGAGCACCCTGAATGCGCGTCCTCATCACCGGCAGCGCCGGGTTCATCGGCTTTCACCTTGCCCGGCTGCTGCTGGCCGAGGGGGCGCAGGTCCACGGCTACGACGGGATGACCGACTATTACGACCCGCAGCTGAAACAGCGCCGCCACGCCATCCTGCTGCAATCCCCGGGCTTCACCGCGACCGAGGCGATGCTGGAGGACCACGCCCGGCTCGACGCCGCCGCCGACGCCTTCGCCCCCGATGTGATCGTGCATCTCGCCGCCCAGGCCGGGGTGCGCTACAGTATCGAGAACCCGCGCGCCTATCTCGACTCGAACGTCACCGGCACCTTCAACGTGATGGAGGCGGCACGGCGGCTCAAGGTGCGGCACCTGCTGATGGCCTCGACCTCCTCGGTCTACGGCACCAATACCGACATGCCCTTCGCCGAGACCGACAAGGCCGACAGTCAGGTCTCGATCTACGCCGCGACCAAGAAGGCCACCGAGAGCATGGGCCATGTCTATGCCCATCAATGGGACCTGCCGGTGACGATGTTCCGGTTCTTCACCGTCTACGGGCCATGGGGGCGGCCCGACCTGGCGCTGTTCAAATTCGTCGATGCCATCCTCGACGGGCGGCCCATCGACATCTACAACCACGGCGAGATGTATCGCGACTTCACCTATGTCGATGATCTGGTGCGCGGCATCCGCCTGCTGATCGACGTGGTGCCGCAGCGGCCCGAGGGGGGCGAGGTGCCGGAAGGCGACAGCCTGTCGCCGGTCGCGCCCTACCGCATCGTCAATATCGGCAATTCCGACAAGGTGCGGCTGCTGGACTTCGTAGACGCCATCGAGGACTGCCTGGGCCGCAAGGCGATCCGCAACATGATGCCGATGCAGATGGGCGACGTCCCCGCGACCTGGGCCGATGCCACGCTGCTCATGCGGCTGACCGGCTACCGGCCGCAGACCGGGATCCGCGACGGCATCGCCCGGTTCGTCGAGTGGTTCCGGGATTATTACGGCAAGTGAGGGCGGAGGGCGGAATCGCACCCCTTGCCCGGAATCAAGGCGCGTCGGCGCCGCCGGTCCGCCCCATGGTTTCCCGTACGGCGCGGGCAGGGTAAGCTGGGCCCGCCGAAGCCCCTGGAAAGACCCCTGACCATGATCGACAAGCTGGAAATGTTCATCGCGCTGGCGCACGAACGCCACTTCGGCCGCGCGGCCGAGGCGGTGGGGGTGACGCAGCCCACGCTTTCCTCGGCGGTGAAACAGCTTGAGGACCAGCTCGGCGTGCAGCTTGTCCACCGGGGCTCGCGGTTCCAGGGGCTGACGCCCGAAGGCCAGCGGGTCTATGACCGGGCGCTGCGGATCATCGCCGACACCCGCGCACTGCGCGACGAGATGCGGGCGGTGCGTTCGGGCCTGACCGGCGATCTGCGCATCGGCGTCATCCCCACCGCGCTGCCGATGGTGGCCGACCTGACCGCCCCTTTCACCGAGCGGCACCCCAATGTGCGGGTGATGATCCTGTCGCGCACCTCGTCCGAGATCCTCGGCCAGATCGACGCGCTGGAACTGGACGCGGGCATCACCTATCTCGACCCCGCCCCGGCGCGGCGCCATGCGCAACTGCCGCTCTATCGCGAAAGTTACTGCCTGCTGGTGGCCGCGCATGACAAGATGGCCCTGCGCGACCGGGTAAGCTGGGCCGAGGTCGGGCAGATGTCGCTGTGCCTGCTGACACGCGACATGCAGAACCGCCGGATCGTCGATCACCATCTGGCGCGGGTCGGGGCGGCGGTCAGCCCGATGGTGGAATCGAACTCGATGATCGCGCTTGTCGGCCATGTGCTGACCGGGCGCTGGGTCTCGGTGGTCTCGTCGATCATGGCCGCGGCCTTCGCGGGCATGGGCGGGCTGGTGGCGATACCCATCGTGCCCGGCAAGGGCGAGGCGGGCGAAAGCCAGACCGTCGGCATCGTCGCCGCCCAGCGGGAGCCGCATACCCCGGTGCTGGCGGCGCTGCTTGCCCAGGCGCAGGCGCTCGGGCGCTCGGCCCGGTATCACGCGACCATGGGCGGCGGCGATAGACCGGATCAATAACGCAACGGTTTGTCGAAATTGATCCGTTTTATGTTATGTTTAAGCTGCCGGGCGCAACCATCGGAGGAAGCTGATGCCGGCCGCAGACACAGCCGCGTCGAAAATCGCCACCCAGGTGCGCGAGATCGTCGCAAGCCATGAAACGCTGGAAGGCCCGCTGCTGCCCGTGCTGCACGCGGTGCAGGAGGTGTTCGGCCATGTGCCGGCCGAGGCGCTGCCGGTGATCGCGGCGGAACTGAACCTGAGCCGGGCCGAGGTTCACGGCGTCATGTCCTTTTACCACGATTTCCGCGATGCCCCCGCCGGGCGGCATGTGCTGAAACTGTGCCGGGCCGAAGCCTGTCAGGCGATGGGCGCTGATGCGCTGGCCGACCGGGCCCGCGAACGGCTCGGGGTGGACTGGCACGGCACCACCCGCGACGGCGCCGTGACGCTGGAGCCGGTGTTCTGCCTCGGGCTTTGCGCCTGCGGCCCGGCGGCGATGCTCGACGGCAGGCCGGTGGGCCGGGTCGATGCGGCGCGGCTCGACGAATTGCTGGAGGGCGCGCGATGAAGGTCTTCGTCCCCCTCGACGCCGCCGCCAGGGCGCTGGGCGCCGATGCCGTGGCCGAGGCGGTGGCGCGCGAGGCCGCCGCGCGGGGCCGCGACGTGACCGTGATCCGCAACGGCTCGCGCGGGATGGTCTGGCTGGAGCCGCTGGTGGAGCTGGAAATCGGCGGCATCCGCCACGGTTTCGGCCCGCTGGCGCCCGGGGACGTGCCCGCGCTGTTCGACACCCCCGGGACGCATCCGAAGGCCATAGGCCCGGTCGAGGATCACCCCTGGATGAAGGGCCAGACGCGGCTGACCTTCGCCCGGGTGGGCGTGATCGACCCGTTCGATCTGGCGGAATACGAATCGCACGGCGGGCTTGCGGGCCTGCGCCGGGCGCTTGCCATGACCCCGGCCGAGGTGGTCGAGGAAGTCACGGAAAGCGGGCTGCGCGGCCGCGGCGGCGCGGGCTTCCCGACGTGGCTCAAATGGCATCTTGCGTCGCAGTCTCCCGCGCCGGATGGGGTGCGTTATGTCCTGTGCAACGCCGATGAGGGTGATCCCGGCGCGTACATGGACCGCAGCGTGCTCGAGGGCGACCCCCACAGCATCGTGGAGGGCATGGCCATCGCCGCCTATGCGGTCGGCGCCGAGCGGGGCTTTGTTTATGTCCGTGCCGAGTATCCTCTGGCGGTCGAACGGCTTAACA
>Ga0172382_10000482_pt1 | contig 75217 bp, 69 predicted proteins | sample Leawel138RmetaG_FD_122245 | JGI IMG/M metagenome (GOLD analysis project Ga0172382, IMG submission 122245) | Leachate microbial communities from a municipal landfill in Southern Ontario, Canada - Leachate well 138R metaG | ecosystem: Engineered > Solid waste > Landfill > Unclassified | place...
CCTCTGGCTAACACTTCCCCTTGCCGGGTGTGTAGAGGACTTTCACCTCCCAGTCACCAGCGTGGCCACCACAGCCAAGCTGGTTGCGCTTGCGCGCAACGCGCCATGCCTGGCGCACCAAAAAAAAGACCACGCCGGAGCGTGGTCTCTGATCATCTGGCGGGCCGATGGTAACGGCATCTTCATCCAGCGCCTTGTGGGCGGTGGGGTCCCGGACCGCTACGCTGGGTAAGCGCAGTGGGGATGTACCAGCCGGTTGACCGGTACCGTTACTGCCGGGAGCGGAAGTTGTGATCAGGTTACGCGCCCTGTCGCGAAAGATGTTTGCGAAGATTGCTCAAACAAACCCCACTTGCGCAATGATCGACAACTAGATCATCCTTTTGCGCAATCCATGATTTGGCGGCAGCAGAAATGAGCAAACTCGATCGTTACGACCTGCGCATCCTCGCCGAACTGCAGCACGACGCGCGCATCTCCAACCAGGACCTGGCCGAACGCATCGGCCTGTCGCCCTCGCCCTGTTCGCGGCGGGTCAAGCAGCTCGAGGACGACGGCTACATCGCCCGCCAGGTCGCCCTGCTCGACCGCAAGAAGCTCGGCCTGACGCTCACCGCCTACGTACTGATCGGCATGGATCGGCACACCCCGGAGCGCTTCGAGCATTTCGAAGGCGTGATCGGCAAGTGCCCGCAGGTGCTCGAATGCAGCCTGGTCACCGGGATGGATGCCGACTACCAGCTCAAGGTGGTGGTGCCGGACATGGAGCATTACCAGCAGTTCCTGCTCGGTACACTGACGCGCATCGAAGGCGTGTCGAGCGTGCGTTCGAGCTTCGTGCTGCGCCAGGTGGCCTCCAGTACCGAACTGCCGCTGGAGCACCTGCGCGGCTGAGACGCCGCTCACGAACCCGCGCCCCACCGGCCGAGGCGATTGCGTATAATCCGCGCCGCCTTGCTATGCCCCGCACGCAATCCAATAAGAGCCCCGCTCGATAACTATCCGCCTGCCGCTGTCATAGCTCTCGTCGTCTGTTTTCAGACCTAGTCATGCGGAGGATTCGATGGATCCAGCTGTTTTCGAAGAATGGATGATGATCATCCTGGTCGGTGGCCTGGTGGCCTTCATGGCCTTCATCGTCTGGGATCTCGCCAAAAAGTCGAAGGCCGGACGCTACGGCACGCTGGTGCTGTTCGGCGCGCTCGGGCTGGGTGTGCTCGGCTTCGTCATCAAGACCCTGGTGATCGGTAGCCTCGAAGGCATCTGATCGCCCTCCCCATCCGAACCTGCGGCCGCGTCATGCCGATGCGGTCCGGGTCGCTATTTGCCAAGGAAAAGCCATGAAACCCACTGATCGGGTTATGCAGAGCTATGGTCGCTGCTGCGCCAGCGCAAGCTTCTTCGACGACTTCTACGTCAACTTCCTCGCCAGCTCGCCGATGGTGCGCGAGAAGTTCGTGCAGACCGACATGGCCGCGCAGAAGCATCTGCTGCGTGCCGGCATCCTCAATCTGGTGCTGTTCGCCCGCGGCATGCCGGACACCAAGCTCAAGGCACTCGGCCAGAGCCATTCGCGCAGCGGCTTCGACATTCGTCCCGAGTTGTACGATCTCTGGCTGGCGGCGCTGCTGCGCACGGTCGGCGAGCACGACGAAGCGGCCGGCAAGGAAGACCTGCAAGCCTGGCGCGAGGTGCTGGGCAAGGGCATCGACGTGATCAAGTCCTACTACTGAGCCGCAGCCGGTGCGCTACAGCCGCGCCGGCACTTCCCGCCATTCACCGGGCTGCAGTCCGGCGAGCGACCACGGTCCGATGCGCACGCGCACCAGTCGCAAGGTCGGCAGCCCGACCGCCGCCGTCATGCGCCGCACCTGACGGTTGCGTCCCTCGCGGATCACCAGCTCCAGCCAGGCGGTGGGTACGCTCTTGCGAAAGCGTACCGGCGGGTGGCGCGGCCACAGCGCGGGTTCGTCCAGCAGGCGCGCCTCTGCCGGCAGCGTCAGGCCATCGTTCAGCTCGACGCCCCTGCGCAGACATTCGAGCTGCTCTTCGCTCACCTCGCCCTCCACCTGCACCCAGTAGGTCTTGGGTAGTTTGTGCTTGGGATCGGCAATGCGCGCCTGCAGGCGACCGTCGTTGGTCAGCAGCAGCAGGCCCTCGCTGTCGCGATCGAGGCGCCCGGCGGGATAGACGCCGGGCACGTCGACGAAATCCTTCAGCGTCGCACGCCCATCGGCATCGGCGAACTGGGTCAGCACGTCGAATGGCTTGTTCAGCAGCAGCAGGCGCGGCTCGGCCGGCGGCGCCTTGGCGACACGGCGCGGCGCAAGCTGGCGGCTCGGCCGGACGGAACGGGAGGCAGGAGGGCGAGGTGGGCGTGACATGACCAATCGTCTCGATAGCGGCCGGCCATGCTAGAAGCCGCTGCCGATGGCTGCAAGAAAGACCCGCTCCCGGTGCCACGCAAGGTACGGTGCACACGCCCGTTCGCGGCGAAAACAGCGCCGCAAAGGTGTGCAACGCCCAATGGCGATCTAGCCTTGCAACAGCGCCTCGCGATGGGCGCCTGACCGACGTCAATGCCGCGCCCGCTGGCGCAGTCGACCATCGCTCTCTGCACGCGCGCCCCCAGGAGGCAAGGCATGCACGATGTGTTCAGCCGCTGGCGCTCTGGCAAGTCCCGCCCTGATGACTCCGCAGCCAGCCGGCCGGACTACTGGAGCCTGCCGCTCGATGCGCTCTACGCCAGCCTGAAGACCGCACCGGGCGGGCTCGCCAGTGACGATGCCGCGGCACGCCAGCCGTCGGTCACGCGCGCGTACCGGCCGAGCCTGGCGCGGCAGATCGGCGCCTCGCTGGTGCGCCAGCTGTCCAGCCCGCTGGTGCTGATCCTGCTGATCGGCGCAGTGGTGGCGCTGGTGGCGCACGACTGGCTGGACGCGCTGATCGTGCTGAGCATCGTGCTGGCCAGTGCGCTGGTCGGCAGCCTGCACGAAATCCGCTCGAACCGGGCGATCGAGCGTCTGCGCGAGCAGGTGGCCAGCCGCGCCGACGTCTGGCGCGACGGCCGTCTGCAGAACCTGCCGGCCAGCGAGGTCGTCCCAGGCGACATCGTCGAACTCTCCGCCGGCAGCCTGATCCCCGCCGACGGTCGTTTGATCGAGGCGCGCGATTGCTTCGTCAATCAGGCGCTGCTGACCGGCGAAACCTTCCCGGTCAACAAACAGGCCGGACAGGTGGAGGCCGCCGCCGGCCTCGCCCAGCGCGACAACTGTCTGTTCCGCGGCACCTCGCTGCGCAGCGGCACGGCACGTCTGCTGGCGGTGAACTGCGGCATGCACACCGAGCTGGGGCACATCGAGCGCTCGCTGGTGCTGCGCCCGCCGGAAACCGAATTCGAGCGCGGCCTTCGCCATTTCGGCGGGCTACTGTTGCGGGTCATGCTGGTGATGATCACCGCGGTGCTCGGGCTCAACCTGTTCCTCGACCGCCCGCCGCTGGACACGCTGATGTTCGCCATCGCGCTGGCCGTTGGGCTGTCGCCCGAGCTGCTGCCGGCGATTCTCAGCGCGACCCTTTCGGCCGGCGCCCGGCGGATGGCCACGCGCGGGGTGATCGTGCGCCACCTCAACGCGATCGAGAACCTCGGCGCAATGGACACCCTGTGCACCGACAAGACCGGCACCCTGACCCGCGGTGTGGTGGCGCTCGACGGTGCGGTCGACGTCGACGGCCAGCCCAGCGCTGCGGTGCTGCGCCTGGCCTGGCTCAACGCCGCGCTGCAGACCGGGTTGCGCAATCCGCTGGACGAGGCGATCTGCGAGCATGTCCGCGAGCTGCCACAGGCGCCGGCCAGTGCCGACAAGCTGGACGAGGTGCCCTATGACTTCGCGCGCAAGCGCTTGAGCGTGCTGGTGCGCGAAGCCGGGCAGGCCGCGCCGCGGCTGATCTGCAAGGGCGCGCTGGAAACCATTCTGCAGGTGTCGCAGTCCGTGCAGCAGGGCGATGCCGTGCTGCCGCTGAGCGCACCGCTGCGCGCAGCGCTCGGCGAGCGTTTCGCCACCTGGAGCGCAGCCGGCTACCGCGTGCTGGGTGTCGCCTACCGCTGGCTCGAGCAGCCGGACTGCAGCACCGATGACGAGCAGGGCCTGACCTTCGCCGGTTTCCTGCTGTTCTTCGATCCGCCCGAGCCGGGCGTGCGCGAAGAGCTGGACGCACTGCGCGAGCTGGGCGTGGCGGTGAAGATCATCAGCGGCGACAACCGCCTGATCGCGCGGCAGGTCGCCGAGAGCGTCGGCATCCCGGTCGAGCGCGTCATCACCGGCAGCGAACTGGGGCAGATGCGCGACGAGGCGCTGATCAACCTGGCGCCACGCATCAGCCTGTTCGCCGAGGTCGATCCCAACCAGAAGGAGCGCATCATCCGCGCGCTGCAGAAGACCGGCCATGTGGTGGGCTTTCTCGGCGACGGGATCAACGACGCACCGGCGCTGCACGCCGCGGATATCGGCATCTCCGTGGACACCGCGGTGGATGTGGCCAAGGAGGCCGCCGACTTCGTGCTGCTGCGCCACGAGCTGGCGCTGGTCCGCCAGGGCATCGATGAAGGCCGGCGCACCTTCGCCAACACGCTCAAGTACATCTACCTGACCACCAGCGCCAACTTCGGCAACATGATCAGCATGGCTGTGGCGTCGTTCTTCCTGCCGTTCCTGCCGCTGCTGGCCAAGCAGATCCTGCTCAACAATTTCCTCTCCGACATCCCGGCCATCGGCATCGCCGGCGACCGTGTCGATGCCGACTGGTCGCGCACGCCGCACCGCTGGGACATCGGCGAGGTGAGGCGCTTCATGATCCTGTTCGGGCTGATCAGTTCGGCGTTCGATCTGCTGACCTTCGGTGTGCTGCTGTATCTGGTCGGCGAGCAGCCGGAGCTGTTTCGCAGCGGCTGGTTCGTCGAGTCGCTGATCACCGAGCTGGTGATCATCTTCGTGGTGCGCACGCACAAGCCGTTCTACCGCAGTCGGCCGGGCCGCTTCCTGCTGGTCAGTTCGCTGCTCGTCGCCCTGCTCACCGTGCTGCTGCCCTATACGCCGGCGGGCGGCTGGTTCGCCCTGCAACCGCTGCCGGCCACGGTGCTTATCGCGGTGCTGCTGATCACGCTGCTGTATGCGGCCTGTTCGGAGTGGGCCAAGCAGCGCTTCTTCGCCCGGCTCAGCGGCTCCAGACAGCCGTGACGCCCCGTGCCCCGAGCGCCTTTCGGGGCGCGCGGGCGGCCGCGCCTTTTTCCGCATCACAGCGCAGCGTGTCGCCATAGCTCAACCAATTGTCTGAGAGACTGGTCAATGTGTTCTCCGACCCACTTCCCCAAGGACTGCAACGTGCTGATACGCGACGCCCGTGAAACCGACCTGGAAGGCATCCTCTTCATCTACAACGACGCCGTACTGAACAGCACGGCGATCTGGAACGACACACCGGTCGATCTGGCCAACCGCCGGGCCTGGCTCGCCGAGCGCGAGGCGCAGGGGCATCCGGTGCTGGTGGCGCTGGACGATGCACAGCAGGTGGTCGGGTACGCCAGCTACGGCCCGTGGCGACCGCATGAAGGGTTTCGCCACACCGTCGAGCATTCGGTCTACGTGCGCGATGGCCAGCGTGGCGGCGGCATCGGACGCGGCTTGATGCGCGAGCTGATCGAACGCGCCCGCCGCGCCGGGCAGCACGTGATGGTCGGCGCCATCGAGAGCGAGAACCGCGCCTCGGTGCACATGCACCAGCAGCTAGGCTTCATCCATGTCGGGCAGATGCGTCAGGTCGGCCGCAAGTTCGGCCGCTGGCTGGACCTGACGCTCATGCAGCTGATCCTCAATACGGAACGCCGCGCGCCGTGACCACGCGCCGCGCAATCAGCGCAGCTGGCTGTCCTTGCTGCCTCGACGGTTGTAGCCGCTGAAGGCGGCTTCCTGCTTGTCCGCCTCGGCCTGGCAGGCAATGCACAGGCGCACGCCGGGCACCGCCTGGCGGCGAGCCTCGGGAATCGCCACACCGCACTCCTCGCAATGTTTCAGGCTTTCGCCGCGCGCCAGCCTGCTGCGTGCGCGCTGCACCGCGTCGTCGATAGTGCTGTCGATCTGCTCCTGGACGGCGCCGTCGCCGGCCCAACCTGTTGCCATGATCACCTCCCGCAGCGCCCGGTTGCTGCTCTGACTTTTTGACGCCTGCCCGGCGGTGGCGCTCGCCATCGGCACGACCGCCGGTCGATAGCGGCCGCGCGGCCGACGAATGGTGCCGCCGCCGCGGCGTCAGCGCCTATCCTGCGCCGGTTGCAAAATCTGCGTCAAAGCCCATGCACCGCTTCACTCCACTCCTCGCCGGCCTGCTGCTGATGGCGGGCTGCGCCGGTCAGCCAGGCACGCTCGAGCGCGACCTTGGCGCGTTCGATCTCAGGCTCGGCACCGAACCCGCGCGCAGCATGGCCCAGGGCCTGGTGCAGCCGGGCGCGAGCGGCGCGTTCCACGGCGGCCTCGACCTCAGCCACGCCAGCGGCCTGTATGTCGGCCAGTGGACGCCGAGCGTCGGCCTCAGCGAGGGCCGCCAGCTGGAGGTCAATTCCTACCTCGGCTATCTGCAGCACGCGGTGGACGGCCAGCTCGGCTACGAACTCGGCCTGATGCGCTACAGCTTCCCGGAAAGCGATGACTGGGGGCGTTTGCAGTATTACGGCGGCCTCACGCTGGGCAGCCGCAGCCTTGGCGCGGCGTTGAACAGCACGGCCGAGCGCCGCGACAGCACGTTGTATCTCGATCTGGGCCGGGTGACGCCCTTCGGTGTCGGGGTGCGGCTGAGCTACTCCAGCCACGCGCTGGCCACGCCGCACCGGTTCGCCGGCGGTAGCGTCAGCCTGTTCAGCGACTGGTCGCTCAATCTGTCGCGCCCCTGGCTCGGCCTGCAGTTCGATCTTTCCTACAGCGATTCGAATCTGCAACGCGCCGAGTGTGGCGCCTATTCCGGGCGCAACCCGCGCTGCGACGGCCTGCTGACCCTGCGCGCCGAGCGCCGGCTGTTCTGAGCGCGGCTCATTCCTTGACCTGCATGTACTCCTCGGCCCAGACCACGTATTCGTCGGCGGTCGAGTACTTGACCGACAGCTGCGAGGCGTTGAGGTCCAGCGCATCGATCTGCCGCTGCTCGCGCAGGCAGTCGTAGGTGGCCTTGATCGCGGCGAAGTAGGCGGCGTGGCCGTTGACCACGATGCGCACGCCAAGCGCGGCCAGGCGGGCGTTGTCACGCAGGTTGGGGTTGCCGTAAGTGACCAGCATCAGCGGCCGGGTCAGCTGGCTGGCGATGCTTTGCAGGTGGTCGAAATCCTCGATGCCGACCAGGCAGATCGCGTCGGCGCCGGCCTTCTCGTAGGCCTGGGCACGGGCGATCACTTCCTCGAAGCCGATCACGCCGGCGTTGGTGCGGGCGATGATGGCCATCTGCGGATCGATCCGCGCCTCCAGCGCCGCGCGGATCTTGCCGACCGCCTCGAACATGCCGATCAGGTCGGTGGACTTGCGGCCGAATTTGGCCGGCAGCAGGGTGTCCTCGATGGTCAGCGCGGAGATGCCGGCACGTTCCAGCTCGGTCACCGTGCGCATGACGTTGAGCGCGTTGCCATAGCCGTGGTCGGCGTCGGCCAGCACCGGCAACTGGGCGACCCGGCAGATGCGCGTGGCCTGCTCGACGAACTCGCTGAGGGTGATGAGGTTGAAGTCCGGGGCCGCGAGCACCTGCAGCGACGCCACCGAGCCGCCGAGGATGCCCACCTCGAAGCCGAGATCGGCGGCGATGCGCGCCGACATCGGATCGAACACCGAGGCGGTGTGGAAGCAGCGGTCAGCCGCGAGCAGCTGGCGGAAGTTCTTGCGCAGATCGTGGTGCGAGATTCGTAGCATTGTTGGTCACCTGGTCAAACAGCACGCAAAGGGGTCGGGTTGCCCCTGTCGAAACACCTTGTTGGAAGCTGTCCGCGGGGTCAAACGACACATTCGCTGAACCCCGCGGGAAAACCGCTCGCCGACGCCGCGAACGAACGCTCAGGCCGGCACTCGCCGCCGTTGTACGTAGGCCATGCCCAGCCCGCTGGCGATGATGATCGCCATGCCCAGCAGCGCGCCGCCGTCCGGTGCATGGCCGAAGGCGAAGAAGCCGACGATGCCGGCGAAGACGATCTGTCCATAGGTGAACGGCGCCAGCATCGCGGCGCTGGCGTAGCGGAACGCCTGGGTCAGCAGCAGGTGGCCGAGCATCGCCATGCCGCCGAGCGCGGCCATCAGCGCGGCGTCGTGCAGGGTCGGCGTGCGCCAGTTGAACAGCACCAGCCCGCTCAGCACCACGCAGCCGACCAGGCTGGTGAGGTAGTTGCTGGTGACCGGATGCTCCGTGCCGGCGAGGCGACGGGTCACCAGCTGGTAGAGCGTGAACGACAGCGCGGCGCCGAGCGGCAGCAGCGCGGCCGGCGTAAACAGCGCCGAGCCCGGCCGCACGATGATCAGCACGCCGAGCAGGCCAAAGCCGACGGCGATCCACTGGCTGCGGCCGATCCGCTCGCCGAGCAGCGCCGAAGCGATGGTGACCAGCACCGGCGTGAGGAAGATCACCGCGGTGGCCTCGGCCAGCGGGATGTAGTGCAGGCCGTTGATGAACAGCAGGCTGACACCGACCAGGCTCAGCCCGCGCAGCAACTGCGCCCCGGGCCGCCGGGTGCGCAGCACGCGCGGCCCCATGCGCGGCACGAACAGCAGCGTCATCAGCACGGTCTGAGCGATGTAGCGCGCCCAGATCACCAGGAATACCGGGTACAGCCCGGACAGGTGCTTGGCCAGGCCGTCATGGCTGGCCAGCAGCAGGCCCGAGAGCAGAATCAGCAGAACCCCGTAGAGCGGGTGACGACCATCGTTCAAGGCAACTTCCGAGCACCTGTTAGCAGGCTAAGCATTATGCCTGCCTCGGCCTCCGCGCGCAGGCGGAATTCGACCGGCGCGCCGCTGGTGGTCGCCTGACGGCCGAAACGCCGGACTTTTGCGCTATGATCGCGGCCTTTTGCCGGGCCGCACGGCGTTTCGCGGTGTTTGAGCGTAGTCGAGATGTATCAGTTGAGAGCGATGCAGGAGCGCGATATCCCTGCCGTCCTGGCGATCCAGGAAGAGTCTTATGCCGCCGCAGTGCTGGAGGACGAGGCGGTGATCCGTTCACGGCTGGCAGCCTGTCCGGAGCTGGCCTGGGTTGCCGAAGACGCCGAGGGCGTGTGCGCCTACCTGTTCGCCTACCAGTCGCGACTCGGCAGGATCACCCCGCTGGACGGTGAGTTCGAGCCGCACGCCGAGGCCGACTGTCTGTATCTGCACGACCTCGCCGTGGCGCGCCGCGCCGGCGGCCGCGGCATCGGCCCGGCGCTGGTGCGACGCAATCTGCAGCAGGCGCAGGCGGCCCGACTGCGCTACTCGGCGCTGGTTTCGGTACAGGACTCCGCCGAATTCTGGTCGCGTCAGGGCTATCGCGCCCACGACGGGCTGGAACCGCAGCAGGCCGACAACCTCGCCAGCTACCCGATTCCGGCGCTGTACATGGTGCGCAACCTGCACCCTTGAGCGGCCTCAGGCGCTGGCGCGGCGCAGTGCCAGGCTGAGCCGGTCGACCACCTCGGCCCAGTCGGCGTCCTCGAGCAGCTCGTCACGCAGAAAAGCCGCCTGGGCGGGGTTCCAGAACGGCGCGTCGGCCAGGCGCACGCCCTCCGGCAACGGCGCGTGCGTGTCGATGAAGCGCCGGATCGAGGCATCGTCGTTGGGCAGGCCCAACTGCTCGAACAGGTTGTGGAAGGCGTGAATCGACTGTTCCATGTGAACCTCCGATGGCTGAAGCAGGAATGCGACGATCTTGAGTATCGTCCATTCCCGCCTCGGCGCACGGTTCAGCGGAACGGCGGTTCGTCGAAGCTGCGCAGCTTGCGCGAATGCAGCGAGTGCTGCTGGCTGCGCAGCAGGTCCAGCGCGGTGATGCCGATCTTCAGGTGCTGGCTCACGGCACGCTCGTAGAACGCATTGGCCGAGCCAGGCAGCTTGATCTCGCTGTGCAGCGGTTTGTCCGACACGCAGAGCAACGTGCCGTAGGGCACCCGCAGGCGATAGCCCTGGGCGGCGATGGTGCCGCTTTCCATGTCCACCGCCACCGCGCGCGACAGGTTGATCAGCGGCCGTTCCTGCGCCCAGCGCAGCTCCCAGTTGCGGTCGTCGTAGGTCAGCACGGTGCCGGTGCGCAGGCGTTTCTTCAGCGCCTCGCCCTTCTCGCCGGTAATCTGCGCCGCGGCTTCCTGCAGCGCCTGCTGCACCTCGGCCAGCGCCGGCAACGGAATGTGCGGCGGCAACACGCGATCGAGGATGCCGTCGCGGCGCATGTAGGCGTGCGCCAGCACGTAGTCGCCGATGGACTGCGACTGCCGCAGCCCGCCGCAGTGGCCGATCATCAGCCAGCAGTGCGGACGCAGCACGGCCAGGTGATCGGTGATGTTCTTGGCGTTGGACGGGCCGACACCGATGTTGATCAGGGTGACGCCGTGGCCGTCTTCGGCGATCAGGTGGTAGGCCGGCATCTGGTAACGGTGCCAGAGCACGCCGCCGATGATCGCCTGCGCCTCGCCCTCCTCCATACCGCGCTCGATGACCACGTTGCCCGGCAGCACCATGCGCACGAAGCGGGTGTCGTCGCGCAGCATGTCGAGGCCGTGGCGGATGAACTGATCGACGTAGCGGTGATAGTTGGTCAGCAGGATCCACGGTTGCACGTGGCGCCAGTCGCTGCCGGTGTAGTGCACCAGCCGACGCAGGGAGAAATCCACCCGTGCGCCGTCGAACAGCGCCAGCGGATACGGATCGGCATGCTCCCAGTCGTAAAGGCCGTCGGCGATGTCGTCGGTCGCCGCCGACAGATCGGTGCTGGGAAATACCCGCGCCAGCTCGGCGGCGGTCACGCCGCTGCCGGCCAGCTCGTCGCCCTGTTCGATGACGTACGGATAAGGAATATTGCGCTCGCTGATGCCGACCTCGATCTTGACGTTGAAGTCGTGCATCAACGGCCGCAGCTGGTCGAGCAGGTAGGCGCGGAACGCCGCCGGATGGGTCACGGTGACGCTGTAGACGCCGGGCGCCTGCACCTTGGCGTAGGCGCGGGTGGAAGCCGGCACCTCGCCGTGGCATTCGTAGGTCAGACGCAGCTCCGGGTAGCGGAACAGGTCGCGTTCTTCCGCGCTCGGCTCGGTGCGGTCAGCGACGTAGCGCTTGAGTGCCCGGTTGAGCGCAGCCGTGGCGCGCTGGTGAAGCTCGGCCAGGTGATCGACCGCGGCCTCGGCAGAGCTGGCGACGGTGAAACGCTGGGTATCGGGAGTCATGCGGCAAGGTCCTGTCTGTGCGAATGGCGGTATCTTGGCCGGAATCCTTTACGAATGCACATGCCGGACGACCGCCACGGCGCCTGCGCGCAGGCATAAAAAAACCGACGCCGGCTGCCCGGCATCGGTTTCTTCGAGGGTTCCGACGGCGCTCGAAAAGTCGGGCGACCGCCGGTCCCGTCACTCAGCTGACAATTACTTGTTCAGCTTCATGGTGCCGTGCTCGGCCAGGTGGGTGTGCCAGGAGAAGGCCTTCTCCAGCACGTGCGGGGTATGACCGCCGCGCACCTTGGCCTCTTCCAGGTAGTCCAGCGCCTGCTGCTTGTAATCGGGGTGCATGCAGTTGGCGATGATGCGCTGGGCGGCTTCAGCCGGAGCCAGGCCACGCAGATCGGCATAACCCTGTTCGGTGATGATCACGTCGACGTCGTGGTTGGTGTGGTCGACGTGAGTCACGAACGGTACGACCGACGAGACGTTGCCGTTCTTCGCGGTGGAGGCGGTCACGAAGATGGTGATGCGGGCGTTGCGGGCGAAGTCACCCGAGCCGCCGATACCGTTCATCATGTGGGTGCCGCTGACGTGGGTGGAGTTCACGTTGCCGTAGATGTCCACTTCCAGCGCGGTGTTGAAGGAAATGATGCCCAGACGACGGATGACTTCCGGATGGTTGGAGATTTCCTGCGGACGGAACACCACTTTGCCGGCGTACTTGGCCATGTCGGAAGCGAGGTTTTCCACGCGCTTCTTGGACAGGGAGAACGCGGTACCGGCAGCGAACTTCACCACGCCAGCGTCGATCAGGTCGAACACGCCGTCCTGCAGCACTTCGGAGGCGACGACCAGGTCCTTGAACTCGGAGGTGCGCATGCCGTTCAGCACGGCGTTGGCAACGGAACCCACACCGGACTGCAACGGTGCCAGGCTGTTGGTCAGGCGGCCGGATTTCACTTCGGCACGCAGGAAGTCCAGCAGGTTGTCGGCGATCTTCTGGGTTTCTTCGTTCGGCTCGAACAGCGGCGATGGGATGTCCGGCTGGCTGGACAGCACGATGCCGCGCACCTTGGCCGGATCGACCGGAATACCGACGGTGCCGATACGGGTGCTGACGTCGAATACCGGGATGGCTTCGCGAGTGTTCTCGCCGGCCGGACCCGGGATGTAGATGTCGTGCATGCCTTCGTATTCACGCGGAGCGGAGGTGTTCAGCTCGATGATCACGTGCTTGGCGGTCTGGACGAAGATCGGCGAGTTGCCCACCGAACCGGTCGGGATGATCTGGCCGTCTTCGGTGATGGCGGCGGCTTCGATGATCGCGTAGTCGACCTGCGGCAGCACGCCCTGGCGGATCAGCTCAGCCATGTGCGACAGGTGCTGGTCGATGTAGAGGATCTCGCCGGCGTTGATCTTCTTGCGCTGCACCGGGTTGCCCTGGTACGGGATGCGCTTGTTGATGATGCCGGCCTCGGCCATGGCCTGGTCAGCCGCCGGACCCATCGAGGCACCGGTGAACAGGTTGACCTTGAACTTCTCGTTCTGGCCACGCGCGGACAGGGCGCGCGGGAACTCCTTGGGCTCACCGAACAGGGTGAAACCGCTCATACCCAGCGTCATGCCGTCTTCGATCCACGACGCGGCCTCTTCTGCCGAGACAACCTTATCGAGAAACGCCGCGTTGCGAATGTACTTGTTTAGATCCGTTGCCATGAATTCACCTCTGAAACTCATCGAATGCTCGTCCGTGAAGGCTCTGCATAGAATTAGCTAGTGCCTGACGAGGCATGGAGACGGCGGCTTCAAGTTCGGAGACAAAACGCCCATGTCTTTTGCCGCTCAATCCGTCGGAACCTCAAAAAATCATGCCGCGCTTGCAACCCCGTAGTGTAGTCGCTCGCTTTATTCTAGGGTCTTCAGCTCGTTTGGCTGTTATACGAAGGTACTAGCAAGCCTACGGGACAAAGAGCCCAAAGCTGGTATAGACGGAGCAAAAGTAACCGGCAAATCGGCCGGTCCGAGTCTGCTAGCACCGCCTTACAGCTGCGGCGCACTGTGCGCCAGCCACGCTCCGATAGCCAGCCCCACCCGCCGGCCGCGTGCGGTAGAGCCGTGGTGCTTGGCGCTGGAGCGATAAAAATCACTCTTCACCAGCGGGCTCCATGAACCGCGTCGTCTTGATTCCACACAGCCAAGCGCCGTTCACGACGCCCACTGATGAGGCTAAAGCCGCTCAAACGGCCAGATCGACCTGCTGCACACTGCCCACCTGGCCATTCTCGGACAGAAACAACCCGGTGCTCCTGACCCGCCCTTCCAGTTGCTGCTGGGCGATCAGGTCGAAGTCACCATACGCACGCGCCAGACCGATGGCGCCAACTCCGGCGGAGCGCAGATCAACCTGTTCGCCAGTGCCTTGCGCGTCCGGGCGCCACAAGCGGAGTTGCTCGAAGATGCTGTCACCCTCGTCAATGAAGCCGTTGCCGTCCTCGTCATACGCGCTCAGATCGGCGAAGCCATCGCCGGAGAGGGCGCCAAACAGCTCGCGACCGTCATCGACACGACCATTGCCATTGCGGTCCAGCGCCAGGAAGGCGCTGCCGGAGGCGAGACTGGCCAGGCTGTCGCGGTCACCGTCGGCATCCAGGTCGAAGCCGACGCGGTTGCTGGCATCCAGGCGTACCGGGCCGCCCCCGAGGTTGAGCACCAGTGGGTCCTGCAATACGGCACCGGCACGCATCGAAACGCTGGCGCTGCTGTATTGCACGCTGAGCATTTCGAGACTGAGCCCGTACTGGATCGTGCGTCCGTCGGCGGTGCTGACCGTACCGCTGGCGCTGACGCTCAGCGACTCGCCGCGCCATTCCTGCACGCTGTACTGGTAGTTCAGAAAATCGCCATTCCCAGTCGGCTCCATCTGCGGCATCGCACCGCCTGCAGATGGCGCCGCTGGCGCTGGCATGGACAAGCCCGCGGAGAGCTTGTCGAGGGTGGCGTCGATCTCCTCAACCTCGCGCCCCAGCACCGCCAGCAACATACGCAGTTTGCGCAGGCTTTCTTCGTCGGGCGTGAAATCCAGGCTATGTGCGCCGTCCGCCGTGGCGACCGGGGCCGCTTGCGGCAGGCCGTCCGCCAGGCTTTCCAGTTGTTTCGACGAGATCGCCGGCCGGTCCTGGGCAAGATGTACTTCAGCCCGGCTGGAGTTGCTCACTTCGCTGCGCTCGTGCCGACTGATCTGCAGCCGCTGGCCGCCACGCTGCATGTCCAGTGTCTCGTTGACCTCGCGTCCCGCCGTGTAATGCCGCTCGGCACTCAGCCCAAACTGTTCACTTGAGGTAATCCTCATGCCGCAACCCTCCGCTCATTGCCATCATTTCGGCATCACTGAGCAAAAGTTGAGCAATTACCCCAAAGACGGGGCGCTGCGGCTGAGCAGCGTCTGGATATCGAGCCCCTTCGGCAAGGTGCCATAAACGCGCCCGCGTCCTTCCAGGCGACTGGCGATAAACGCATCACTGACTGCAGAGTTACCCGCCTCCAGCAACAGCCCGGCCTGCAAGGCCACGGCAACATCCTCGGTGAGTTGACGGGCGCGGTACTGGATATCGTCGGGATCGCGCAACGCCGTACCGAGTCGCTCGATATGCGACTTCAGGCGCGCATCGCCATGGCCGTCGCCGAGTACGTCGAACAGCGCGTCGAGCACACCAGCCTCCTTCGACATCGCACGCAGTACATCCAGGCACTGCACGTTGCCGGAACCTTCCCAGATGGAGTTGACCGGCGCTTCGCGGTACAGGCGAGGCAGGATGGTTTCCTCGACGTAGCCGGCGCCGCCGAGGCATTCGCTGGCCTCGGCGATCATTTCCGGGGCGCGCTTGCAGATCCAGTACTTGCCGATGGCGGTGACCAGGCGGGCGAACTTGCCTTCGCGCTCATCATGCCGATTGTCCTGCGCGCGGCCCATGCGCAGGGTCAGCGCCAGCGCGGCCTCGCTCTCCAGCGCCAGGTCGGCCAGCACGTTGCGCATCAGCGGCTGCTCGAGCAGCGCGCGTCCGCCGACTTGGCGGTAGGTGCAGTGGTGCAGGGCCTGGGTCAGCGCCTGACGCATCAGAGAGCTGGAGCCGATCATGCAATCGAAACGGGTCGAGGCGACCATCTCGATGATGGTCGGCACGCCGCGACCGTCCTCGCCGACCATCCACGCCAGCGCGCCGCGGTACTCCACCTCGCTGGAGGCGTTGGCCCAGTTGCCGAGCTTGTTCTTCAGTCGCTGGATATAGAGCTGGTTGCGCGTGCCGTCCGGGCGATGGCGCGGCAGCAGGAAGCACGACAGGCCCTTGTCGGTCTGCGCCAGGGTGAGGAAGGCATCGCACATCGGCGCCGAGCAGAACCATTTGTGGCCGACCAGTTCGTAGGGCTGGCCGGGGCCGCCTACACCGACGGGAAACGCACGGGTGCTGTTGGCGCGCACGTCTGTGCCGCCCTGTTTTTCGGTCATGGCCATGCCGATGGTGACGCCGGCCTTCTGCTCCATCGGCAGGTTGCGCGGGTCGTACTCGGTGGCGAGGATTTTCGGCAACCAGCGCTCGGCGAGATCCGGCTGCAGGCGCAGCGCCGGCACGCTGGCGTAGGTCATGGTCAGCGGGCAGCTGCTGCCGGCTTCGGCCTGGTTGTGCAGATACATCAAGGCGGCGCGCGCCACCTGCGCACCGGGCTGCGGAGCGGTCCAGGGCAACGACGGAATGCCGTGGGCGATGGCCGTGCGCATCAACTCGTGATAGGCCGGGTGAAATTCCACCACATCGATGCGATGGCCGTAGCGGTCGTGCGTGCGCAGCACCGGCCGGTTTTCGTTGGCGAGAAAGCCCGCCGTCATCAACGGTCCGCCGGCAAGCGCGCCGTAGGCGTCCAGCCGGGCATCGGCCCAACCAGCGTCGAAGCGCTGCACCCACTGCCGCAGCGGCAGGTCGATGCGATAGAGATTGGCGCCGTCGAGCGGCGGCACCTGGTTGGTCACCTCATGGGTTTCGGCTGGCGGCAGGTTCATCGTGCATTCCTCGATCCGGTGACGGCACGGCTCGCTGACAGGCCGAGCGTGCTTCTATGCAGGCGCCTTCAGGCGCGCTTGCTCAGCGGAAAGTGAAGCACGTCGATGGCGTGGCCGAGGCGCGGTATCGGCCAAAAACACCGCGTCTCAGGCAATCGAGCCGGACGGCGCGGCCGGGCTGTGCTGCGATGCCGGCAGGCCCAGCTCCAGGCGCAGACGGAAACAGCTGCCGCAGCCCGGCTGCGACCGGTGGTCAAGCTGACCATCGAGCAGCGCGGCCAGCCGCCGGCTGATCGCCAGGCCGATGCCGAGGCCGCCGTAACGGCGCGTCAGCGAGGCGTCCAGCTGGCGGAACTGCTGATACAGCGACGCATCGGCGGCCGCCCCGAAGCCGATACCGGTGTCGATCACCTCGAACTGCAGCGGCAGTTGCAACGTGGCCTCGCCAGCTGGACTGACGCGCAAGGTGACGCTCCCGGCGCTGGTGAACTTGATGGCGTTGTCCAGCAGATGACCGATGATCAGCGTGAGCTTCGGCGCATCGCCGAGCAGCCGATCGGGCAGCGCGGCGTCCAGCTCGACGGCAAACGCCAATCCCTTTTCGCCTGCCTTCGCGGCAAAGCGCTGCTTCAGGGTCTGGCTCCATTCATGCAGACTGAACGGCGCCCAGGCGGGCTGCAGCTTGCCGGCACGCAGCTCGCTGAGCAGCAGGATATCGTTGACCAGGCGCAGCATGTCGCGCGACGACTCGGTGGCAATGCGCTGGTACTCGTCGCGCTCTTCGGGAGTCTGCGAGCCCGGCAGCAGCTCCAGTGCGCCCATCACGCCGATCATCGGCGTGCGCAGCTCGTGGCTGATGTTGGAGAGGAATTCGTCCTTGAAGCGGTTGCTTTCCGCCAGCTCGCGGTTGAGTTGTTCAAGCCCGGCGCGCGAGGCTTCGAGCAGGCTGGCGCGTTCGTCCTTGAGCACATTGATGCGGTCGGCCAGCGCCATGGACAGCAGCACCACTTCCAGCGCCGCGCCGATCTGGCTGGCGTACATCGTCAGGAAGGTGTTGGGCAGATAGCCCAGCACCATCAGCGTGTTGATCTGACCGCCGATCAGCAGCGCGCTCCAGGCGAAGATGAAGTAGCGCGCCATGCGCATGCCGCGCCACCACGCCGCTATGCCCGCGGCGAACACCGCCAGGGTAAACAGCAACGCCATGATCGTCGCCAGGCGCAGCGACACCCCATAGTCGGTCAGCAGCGCCAGCGTCATCACCAGCGCACCGAGCCCCATCATCAGCCACAGCAGGCGGTCGACCCACGGACTGTGCTCGGCCGTACGCAGGAAGCTGCGCGTGAACTGGCAACCGAACAGGCCGGCCGCGCCGATCAGCAATGGCGTGGCGACGTTCGCCCACCAGGGGTTATCCGGCCAGAAATACTGCACCGCGGCGCCGTTGACCGACAGCTGGTAGAGACCGAACGAGGCGATATAGAGGATGTAGTACAGATAGCTGCGATCACGGATGCTGACGTAGATGAGCAGGTTGTAGACCAGCATCGCCAGCAGCACGCCATAGATCAGCCCCAGCGCATAGATGTGCCCGGGCCGCTCTTCGAGATACGCATGCATGCTCCACAGCGTCAGCGGAACCTGGATCGAGCCCTGACTCTGCACCCGCAGGTAGAAACGCTGCGGCTGGTTCGGCGGCAGTTCCAGCTCGAACAGGAAGTTACCCTGCCCGATCTCGCGGCTGGCCCACGGCAGCGTGTCGCCAGTGGGCTGCGCGGCAAGGTAGCCGCCGCTGCCATCGGGACGGTAGAACTCGACACGATCCAACGGTGGATAGCCCAGCTCCAGCAGCCAGCGCTGCGGCTGGCTTGGGTTCGTGGGCCGGTAGTTCAGATCGATGCGGATCCAGTAGGCCGCACGCGAGTAACCGCCATTGAACACGGCGGCATCGTGCCGGCGAAACTGTCCAGCAAAGTCGACGGCACTGACCTGCTCGATAGTCGCCGTACCGCGCGGATCCTCATAGATATCCATGAGCGAGCCCAGCGGCACGCGGCGGGCGTGCTCGTCGAATTCGGCGGCCCCCGCCAGCAGCGGCGACAGCGCGAGCAACAACAGAAGAAGGAACCGCATGTCGCCTCGCTGATGCAGATCGAGGACACCACCGGCCCAGCGCTCGGATAGCGGCGCGGCGGTGGGAGAGATTTGAAGTGCCGACAATCTAGCACAGCACTGCGACAATAAACCGCCACCAAGAACGACCTCGCCCGGCGGACCGCCGCGAGGGCACGCCCCGCGCCCCGCACGCATGGTTTGGTGATAAGCTCGCCGGCCATGAAAACGCATACTTCCCGCCCCATCGTCCTCTGTCTCTCCGGCCACGACCCAGTCGGCGGTGCCGGCCTGCAGGCCGATATCGAGGCCCTGCTCGCCCAGGGCTGCCATGCCGCGCCGACCGTTACCGCACTCACCGTGCAGGACACCGTCGATGTCAGCGACTTTCGTGTGCTCGATCGCGAGTGGGTGCTCGCCCAGGCGCACGCGGTAATCGCCGACGTGCCGATCGCGGCCGTCAAGCTGGGCATGCTCGGCTCGGTGGAGATGGTCGACACCGTGCTCGAGATCATGAGCAAGCTGCCCGGCGTGCCGCTGATCTGCGACCCGGTGCTGCGTGCCGGCGGCGGCGGCGCGCTGGGCAAGGACGACGTCGGTTACGCCATGCGCGAACGGCTGTTTCCGGTCGCCTCCATCGCCACGCCAAACCTGCCCGAAGCACGCATTCTCGCCGACCTGCCCGACGGCAGCGCCGACGAATGCGCCGAACGCCTGCTGCCGCACATCCGTCACCTGCTGATTACCGGCGGCCACGGTGACGAGCGCGAAGTGCACAACCGGCTGTACAGCCGCGACGGCAGTCGCCATGAATTCACCTGCGCACGCCTGCCGGGCAGCTATCACGGGTCCGGCTGTACCCTGGCCAGCACCCTCGCCGGCCGCCTGGCGCTCGGCGAAGGCCTGAGCAGCGCGGTGCAGTCCGCGCTCGATTACACCTGGCGCACCCTGCGCGACGCCGAGGCCCCGGGCCACGGCCAGTACATTCCGCGGCGCCTGCCGCTGGACCTGGCCTGAGGGGAGCGCTGCGCATGACGGGCACCACCGGACTTCGCGGCCTCTACGCCATCACCGACAGTCAGCTGCTAGCCGACGGCTGCCTGCTGCCGTATGTCGAAGCCGCACTCAAAGGCGGCGCGCGCCTGCTGCAGTATCGCGACAAGTCCGCCGAGCAGGCCCGCCGCCTGCGCGAGGCCGAGGCGCTGCGCGAGCTATGCGCCCGCCACGGCGCGCAGCTGATCATCAATGACGACGCCGAGCTGGCGGCACGGCTGGGCGTCGGCCTGCACCTGGGCCAGGAAGACGGCTCGCTGGCCGCCGCGCGCGCGCTGCTGGGTCCGCGCACGGTCATCGGCGCTACCTGCCATGCACAATTGCCGCTCGCCGAGCAGGCCGTCGCCGAAGGTGCCAGCTACGTCGCCTTCGGCCGCTTCTTCAACTCCAACACCAAGCCCGGCGCGCCGGCCGCGGATGTCGCACTGCTGCAAGCGGCCCGCAAGCGTTTCGGCGTGCCGATCGCCGCGATCGGCGGCATCACCCTGCAGACTGCGCCACAGCTGATCGCCGCCGGTGCCAGTCTGATCGCAGTGATCCACGCGCTGTTCGCCGCCGACTCCGCCGCCGAGGTGCAGCGTCGCGCCGAGGCGTTCAGCCAACTGTTCAGCCCATCCTGACTCCCAACGGCGAGCCGCGCCACGCCGGCCCGCCCTGCCATTCGCGAGGCCCCACATGTCCCGTTCCGAAACCCTGTTCGCCAGCGCCCAGACCCACATTCCCGGCGGCGTCAACTCGCCGGTACGTGCCTTCCGCAGCGTCGGCGGCACCCCGCTGTTCCTCAAGCACGCCGAAGGCGCCTACGTGATCGACGAGGACGACAAGCGCTATGTCGACTACGTCGGCTCCTGGGGCCCGATGATCCTTGGCCACAGCCATCCCGAAGTGATCGACGCGGTACGCCGCCAGCTCGACCACGGGCTGTCTTATGGTGCGCCGACGGCCATGGAAACCCAGATGGCCGAGCTGGTCTGCAGTCTCGTGCCGTCGATGGAGATGGTGCGCATGGTCAGCTCCGGTACCGAGGCGACCATGAGCGCGATCCGTCTGGCCCGTGGCTACACCGGCCGTGATGCGATCATCAAGTTCGAGGGCTGCTACCACGGCCATTCCGACAGCCTGCTGGTCAAAGCCGGCTCCGGCGCGCTGACCCAGGGCGTACCCAGTTCGGCCGGCGTGCCGGCAGACTTCGCCAAGCACACCCTGACGCTAGCCTATAACGACCTCGCCGAAGTCGAGGCCACGCTGAAGGAGAAGGGCGAGCTGGTCGCCTGCATCATCGTCGAGCCGGTGGCCGGCAACATGAACTGCGTGCCGCCAGCGCCGGGCTTCCTCGCAGGCCTGCGCCGGCTGTGCGACGAGCACGGCGTGGTGCTGATCTTCGACGAGGTGATGACCGGCTTCCGCGTCGCCCTCGGCGGTGCGCAGGCGCACTTCGGCGTGACGCCGGATCTGTCCACCTTCGGCAAGATCATCGGCGGCGGCATGCCGGTCGGCTGCTTCGGCGGCAAGCGCGCCATCATGGAGTGCGTCGCGCCGCTCGGCCCGGTCTACCAGGCCGGCACGCTGTCGGGTAACCCACTGGCCATGGCCGCCGGCTTGACCACGCTGAAGCTGATCAGCCGCCCGGGCTTTCACGCCGAGCTGACCGATTACACCAGCCGCATGCTGCAGGGCCTGCAGGATCGTGCCGATGCCGCCGGCGTTCCGTTCGTCACCACCCAGGTCGGCGGCATGTTCGGCCTGTACTTCAGCGGCGCCGACGACATCGTCACCTTCGCCGACGTGATGGCCAGCGATGCCGAGCGCTTCAAGCGCTTCTTCCATCTGATGCTCGAGGGCGGCGTCTATCTGGCACCGAGCGCCTTCGAGGCCGGCTTCACCTCCATCGCCCACGGCGATGCCGAGCTGAAGATCACCCTGGACGCTGCCGAGCGGGCCTTCGCCAGCCTCAAGTGAGCCACCGCGTGTGGGCAGGACCACTCCCTGCCCACACGACCTCGAGACACCTCGCCACCTCTCGCGGCGACGAGCGACGGATAAAGCGTCGCGGTGGGCGGAAAGGCTTTGTAAGCCCGCGGTCACTTATCCATAATGTGACCGCCGACGCGTTTGCGCCGGCCACGTCCGTAAACGCCCTGCTTCTCGAGGCGCCTCGATCCATGACCCGCACCGGCCGCATCCTGTCTTTGGGCTGTCTGCTGCTTTCGCCACTGCTGGCTGACGCCGGTGGCAATTCGCTGCTGATTCCGGCGACGGCGCGCTGCGCGCTGAACACCGTTCCCGAGGAACTGCCGGCGGCCCTGCGCGCGTGCCAGCAGGCGGCCAGCGAGGGCGACCTGCAGGCGGCGTTCGAGCTGGGCGAGTTCTATTACGACGGCCGCCGCGCGCCGCGTGACCTGGCCAAGGCGCTGCACTGGTTCGAACAGGCCTCCTTGCAGGGACACGCGACCGCCCAGCACCGCCTCGGCGTGATGTTCTTTCGCGGCGAAGGTGTGCGCGCGAACAACGTGCAGGCCTATGTCGTGCTCAAGATGGCAGCGGTCAATGGCGACGAAGATGCCCTCGACACCGCCGACCGGGTCGCCGAGCAGATGCGCCGCGATGAGCTGGAGATCGCCACCCAGGTGCTCGGCCAGATCTTCCGCGACTACCTGCTGGAACTGCAGGCCGCCGAAGGCCGCGAGCCACTGCGCCCCTGACCGGCCACCGGCTTTCTTGACCGCCATACTTTTATCGCTCTTGCGCTGCGCCTATAATCGCCGGTCATTTTTTGCACAACGCCGGCCCGTAACATGACCCGCAAGCTTTTCATCGAAACCCATGGCTGCCAGATGAACGAGTACGACAGCTCGCGCATGGTCGACCTGCTGGGCGAACACCAGGCCCTGGAAATCACCGAGAATCCGGCCGAAGCCGATGTGATCCTGCTCAACACCTGCTCGATCCGTGAGAAGGCGCAGGAGAAGGTCTTTTCCCAGCTGGGCCGCTGGCGTGAGCTGAAGCAGGACAACCCGCAGCTGGTGATCGGCGTCGGCGGCTGCGTGGCCAGCCAGGAAGGCGCAGCGATCCGCGATCGCGCGCCCTACGTCGACGTGGTGTTCGGCCCGCAGACGCTGCATCGCCTGCCGGAAATGATCGACGCCGCGCGCACCACCCAGCAGCCGCAGGTGGACATTTCCTTCCCCGAGATCGAGAAGTTCGACCGCCTGCCCGAGCCGCGCGTCGACGGCCCCAGCGCCTTCGTCTCGGTGATGGAAGGCTGCAGCAAATACTGCTCGTTCTGCGTGGTGCCCTACACCCGCGGCGAGGAAGTCAGCCGACCGATGGCCGATGTACTCGCCGAGATCATCCACCTGACCGAAAACGGCGTGAAAGAGGTCACGCTGCTCGGGCAGAACGTCAACGGCTATCGCCACGACGGCCACGACTTCGCCGACCTGCTGCACGCGGTGGCGGCGGTCGAGGGCATCGAGCGCATTCGCTACACCACCAGCCACCCGCTGGAGTTCTCCGACGCCATCATCCAGGCCCATGCCGACATCCCGCAGCTGGTGCGCTATCTGCACCTGCCGGTGCAGTCCGGCGCCGACCGCGTTCTCGCGGCGATGAAGCGCAACCACACGGCGCTGGAGTACAAATCGCGCATCCGCAAGCTCAAGGCGGCGGTGCCGGGCATTCTGATCAGCTCGGATTTTATCGTCGGTTTCCCCGGCGAGACCGAGAAAGACTTCGAGCAGACCATGAAGCTGATCGAAGAGGTCGGCTTCGACTTCTCCTACTCCTTCGTCTACAGCGCGCGCCCAGGCACGCCGGCCGCCGACATGGCCGACGACACCCCGGACGAGGTGAAGAAGCAGCGCCTGGCCAGACTCCAGCACCGCATCAACGAGCTCGGATTCGAAAATAGCCGACGGATGGTGGGCACCACCCAGCGCATCCTGGTGACCGACTACTCGAAGAAGGACCCGGGCATGCTCCAGGGCCGCACCGAGCACAACCGCATCGTCAACTTCCGCTGCGACAATCCCCGGCTGATCGGCCAGTTCGTCGACGTACACATCGACGATGCCCTGCCCCACTCGCTGCGTGGCACTTTGCTGCCTTGAGTCGCGCACCGCACGCCCCCATGTGAACGCAACGGGGGCCGTGCCGCCCATGCAACTGCGCTTTTCGCATCGCGCGCGCAGCGCTATTCTCCATTCATCTATCCGCCGAGTCCGGCCACACCTACAAGCCCTTGAACGCACCCATAGAACCTCATCGCTTCACCCTCGAACCCTTTGAAGCCCGCCGCTTCGCCAATCTCTGCGGCCAGTTCGACGAGCACCTGCGCCTGATCGAACAGCGCCTCGCACTGGAAATCCGCAACCGCGGCAACCAGTTCGAGCTGGTCGGCCCGACCGACGCGGCCAAGTCCGCCGAAAACCTGTTGCGCCGCCTGTACCGCGAAACCAAGACCACCGAGCTGTCGCCGGACATGGTGCATCTGTACCTGCAGGAATCGGGTCTGGAAGAACTGGCCAACCCCAGCGCCCACCAGGGCGTAGCCCTGCGCACCAAAAAGGGCATGATTCGCCCGCGCGGCGCCAACCAGCAGCGCTACGTCAAGGCGATCCTCGACAACGACATCAACTTCGGCATTGGCCCGGCCGGCACCGGCAAGACCTACCTGGCGGTGGCCGCCGCGGTGGACGCCCTGGAGCGCGAACAGATTCGCCGCATCCTGCTGGTGCGTCCGGCGGTGGAAGCGGGCGAGAAACTCGGCTTCCTGCCCGGCGACCTGGCGCAGAAGATCGATCCCTACCTGCGTCCGCTGTACGACGCGCTCTACGAGATGCTCGGTTTCGAGAACGTGGCGCGGCTGATCGAGAAGCAGGTGATCGAGATCGCCCCGCTGGCCTACATGCGCGGCCGTACGCTGAACAACAGCTTCATCATCCTCGACGAAAGCCAGAACACCACCCAGGAACAGATGAAGATGTTCCTCACCCGCATCGGCTTCGGCTCCACGGCGGTGATCACCGGCGACATCACCCAGGTCGACCTGCCGCGCGGTACCAAAAGCGGCCTGGCCCACGTGATCGAGGTGCTCAAGGGCGTCAACGGAATCAGCTTCACCCACTTCCAGCCCAAGGACGTGGTACGCCATCCGCTGGTGCAGCGCATCGTCGAAGCCTACGAGTCGTTCGAAGACCGCCACGCCCAGGCCAGCCACCGCAGCGCAGACAATCGCCATGATTGAACTGGACGTACAGCTGGCCAGCACTGGCAAGGTCCCGGCCGCTGCCGAGCTACAGCGCTGGTGTGAACTGGCGCTGCGCCAGCGCAGCGGCGACTCCGAGCTGACCATCCGTCTGGTCGACGAGGAAGAAGGCCGTGAGCTGAACCGCACCTGGCGGCACAAGGACTACCCGACCAACGTGCTGTCGTTCCCCGCCGACGTGCCGGACGAGTTCCTCGACATCCCGCTGCTCGGCGACCTGGTGATCTGCGTGCCGGTGGTCGAGCGTGAGGCCGCCGAACAAGGCAAGCCGCCGGCCGCGCACTGGGCGCATCTGGTCATCCACGGCTGCCTGCATCTGCTTGGTTACGATCACATCGAGGATGCCGAGGCCGAGGAAATGGAAGCACTGGAGCGTCAGCTCCTGGCCGAACTCGGCCATCCCGACCCCTACGCCGAACTTTCGCCCGAGACGGGCACCGACAAGGACTCTTGAGTCGCACACCATGAGCGAAGATCGATCGAGCAGCGGGCAGAAGTCCTGGCTGGAAAAACTCACCCAGGCTTTTGTCCATGAGCCGAAGACGCGTCAGGACCTGCTGGATATCCTGCGCGAAGCCCATCAGAACAAGCTGCTCGACAACGAGGCACTGGCCATCGTCGAGGGCGCCATCCAGGTCGCCGACCTGCAGGTGCGCGACATCATGGTGCCGCGCTCGCAGGTGATCAGCATCCGCGCCGACCAGTCGCCCCGGGAGTTCCTGCCGGCGGTGATTTCGGCCGCGCATTCGCGTTACCCGGTCGTCGGCGAAAGCCTCGACGAAATCATCGGCGTGCTGCTGGCCAAGGATCTGCTACCGCTGATCCTTCGTGAGGAGCAGCACGATTTCGACATCAAGGAGCTGCTGCGGCCGGCGACCTTCGTTCCGGAGTCCAAGCGCCTCAATGTGCTGCTACGCGAGTTCCGCGCCAATCACAACCACATGGCCATCGTCATCGACGAGTACGGCGGCGTGGCCGGCCTGGTGACCATCGAGGACGTGCTGGAGCAGATCGTCGGCGACATCGAGGACGAGCACGACGTCGAGGAAGACAGCTACATCCGTCCGCTGCCCAGCGGCGACTTCCTGGTCAAGGCGCTGACGCCGATCGACAGCTTCAACGAATTCTTCGGCAGCGAATTCCCGGACGACGAATTCGACACCGTCGCCGGGCTGGTGATGAGCACCTTCGGCCACCTGCCCAAGCGCAACGAGATCACCGAGATCGACGGCTTCCGCATCCGCGTGCTGAACGCCGACAGCCGTCGCGTGCACATGCTGCGGGTCAGCCGGCTGACCGCCTGATCGCGGCAGGCCTACGGTTGGCGAGTGCCGCGGCATTCGCCAACCGCACGCCGCCTCCATTGTCCTTTCGAGGTTCCCCGATGCTCTGGATCACCCGCCCCGGCTGGCCGGGCAACCTGCTGGCGCTGACGACCGGCGCGCTGACCACGCTGGCGCTGGCGCCGTTCGATCTCTGGCCGCTGGCGCTGCTGTCGGTCGCCCTGCTCTATCTCGGCCTGCGCCAGTTGACGCCCAAGGCTGCCGCGGGGCGCGGCTGGTGCTACGGCTTCGGCCTGTTCGCCTCGGGCGTCAGCTGGGTCTATGTCAGCATCCATGACTTCGGTGCCGCCTCGCCGGCGCTGGCCGGGCTGCTGACGCTTGGTTTCGTCGCCGGGCTGGCGCTGTTCTTCGCGCTCCTCGGCTGGCTCTGGGCGCGCGGGCTGCGACGCGAGCAGGCGCCGCTGGCCGACGCCCTGGCCTTCGCCGCGCTATGGCTGGCGCTCGATGCGCTGCGCGGCTGGGTACTCACTGGTTTCCCCTGGCTGTATGTCGGCTACAGCCAGCTGCATGGTCCGCTGGCGGGGCTGGCCCCGCTGGGTGGCGTCTGGCTGCTGAGCTTTTGCATCGCGCTGAGTGCCGCACTGCTGGTGAATCTGCCGCGCCTGCTGGCAACTCGGGGACAGCTGGCCATCGCCCTGGCGCTGCTGGCCGCGCCGTGGCTGACCGGTTGGTGGCTCGCCGGGCATGCCTGGACTAAGGACAAGGGCGCACCGCTGACGGTCGCCGCGGTACAGGGCAACGTCGCGCAGAGCATGAAGTGGGATCCGAAGAAGCTCGAAATGCAGCTGCTGCTGTATCGCGACATGACCTTCCGCAGCCGCCGCGCGGACCTGATCGTCTGGCCGGAAACCGCCGTACCGATCCTCAAGGAACACGCCGCGGGTTATCTGGACATGATGGCGGGCTTCAGCCAGCAGCGTGACGCCGCGCTGATCACCGGTGTGCCGGTGCGCCAGCCCAACGCCGCCGGCGAGATGCGCTACTACAACGGCCTGACCGCGGTTGGCGCAGGCGCTGGCACCTACCTCAAGCAGAAGCTGGTGCCATTCGGCGAGTACGTGCCGCTGCAGGAGGTGCTGCGCGGGCTGATCGCTTTCTTCGACCTGCCGATGTCCGATTTTGCCCGCGGCGAGCCGGGCCAGCCGCTGCTGCAGGCCAAGGGCCTGCAGATCGCACCGTACATCTGCTACGAAGTGGTCTATCCGGAATTCGCCGCCGGCCTCGCGGCGCAGAGCGACCTGCTGCTGACGGTGAGCAACGATGCCTGGTTCGGCCGCTCCATCGGTCCGCTACAGCATCTGCAAATGGCGCAGATGCGCGCACTGGAAGCCGGACGCTGGATGATCCGCGCCACCAACAACGGCATCACGGTGCTGATCGATCCGCGCGGTCGTATCACCGAGCAGGTGCCGCAGTTCGAGGAAGCGGTGCTCTACGGCGAGGTCACGCCGATGCAGGGGCTGACGCCCTATCTGCGCTGGCGCTCGTGGCCGCTGATCGTGGTCTGCACGCTGCTACTCGGCTTTGCGCTGTTCAAGCGGCGCAACGTCTGAGCGCAGCCGTTCAGTTCGCGGCAGCTAGTCTGCCGCGTAGACCAGCGGGTAGACCGCCGTTCCGACGATCTCGTTGAGCAACATGCCGTTCTGCCAGTACGCCTTCACCTCCGGCAGCCAACCATTCAGCGGCCGACCGTTGGGCACCCCGACGAAGCCCACCGGCGCGGCGATCACCTCTATGCCGTTCTGCTCGAAGCACCAGCGCGAACGCGGCATGTGTGCCGCCGAAGTCACCAGCACCACCCGCTCGATGCCTTCGGTCTTGAGCATACGGGCGCTGTAGACGGCATTTTCCCAGGTGGTACGGCTGCGTTCCTCGAGCCAGCGGGTCGCCACGCCGAAATCTTCCTGCAGCACCTGGGCACCGATCGCTGCTTCGCTCGGCGGCTGACCGTAGTGCAGACCGCCGCTGGCAAGAATCGGCAAGCCGGACGCTTTCGCCACCCGCGCCGCATAGCGCAGGCGCTCTAGCGCAACGTAACCCGGCTGATCGCTGCCCCAGGCCGGATCGGCCTGCTCACGCCCCGCGCCGAGGACTACGATGGCGCCGGCACGCGCGTCCAGGCCGGGCCACTGCGCGGCATCCAGCGCCGGCTCGCGCTCGATCGCCCGCGCCGTCCACTCGACCACGATCGGCAGGCTCATCAGCCAGAGCCCGCCGAAGCCGCCGATGAAACACAGCGCCGCCAGCTTCGGTGCGCGCCGGCGTAACCACCAGCCCAGCAGCAACAGCAGCAGTAGGCCGCCCGGCGGCAGCATCAGCTGTTTGAAGATATAGCGAAGGGGCATGCGGCATCTCCGTGTCGACCGCCGGCAACTCTACGTGGCCGGCGCCCGTGCCGCTATGCCGTGCTCAATGGCGTCGGTAGGAAAATAGCCGCTGACGCGCGCGCAGCAGCTGCGAACCGCACACCGGGCAGATCGCCGGCCCAGGCCCATCCGGCCAGTGCACCTCGCTACTGCACAGCGCGCAGCTCATCGACTGTTGCAGCGACAGCGGCACATGCTTGCCATGTCCGCCATGACGTCCGCGCGACACGCTACGCAACGACGGCCGCTGGGCCTGGCGCGCCAGCAGTTCCTGCTCCTCGGCGGCGGCGTGCCAGCCCGAGAGCCATTGCGCGTCGCGCTGCAGATACGCACGAATCAGTTCGAATTCGGCTGGCGTCAGCCCCCTGACCTCCAGCTCGGCATTTCCGGTTTCCCCTGCTACCGCATTACGCTCCGCCTCTTCCAGGGCCTGTGTCAGGCGCCGCAGCACGCGGCCGTAGAGACTGCTTTCTTCCGAGGGCTCTTTACCCATGATTCACCTCGTCGTCTTCCCGCCCCCAATCCAAGCGTAGACGAGAGTTGGGCGCAGGCATCAAGGACGACAGACGGCAGTGCGCGGCTGGGCGGCAAATCGGGTTTCCCTAGGCTGCGGGGGGTCATGTATGCTACGGCGCTTCCATGCCCTCCGCCTGCAACCGCTTCGCGGCTGCTGTCCCGCCCCGCCGGACCTGCCAGCCGAGCCTGTGCAATCGCGGAGAGCCAGCCCCCATCCCAACGCCAGTAGCCATGCACGAACAGTACCAGCCCCGCGAAATCGAAGCCGCCGCGCAGTCCCACTGGGACGCGCAGAAATCCTTTGAAGTGAGTGAGCAGCCCGGCAAGGACACCTTCTATTGCCTGTCGATGTTCCCCTACCCCAGCGGCAAGCTGCACATGGGCCACGTGCGCAACTACACCATCGGTGACGTGATCGCCCGCTACCAGCGCATGCAGGGCAAGAACGTGCTGCAGCCAATGGGCTGGGACGCCTTCGGCATGCCGGCCGAGAACGCGGCGATGAAGAACAACGTCGCGCCGGCCAAGTGGACCTACGAGAACATCGCCTACATGAAGACCCAGCTGAAATCGCTGGGCCTAGCCATCGACTGGTCGCGCGAAGTCACCACCTGCAAGCCGGACTACTACCGCTGGGAGCAGTGGCTGTTCACCAAGCTGTTCGAAAAGGGCGTGATCTACCGCAAGAACGGCACCGTCAATTGGGACCCGGTCGATCAGACCGTGCTGGCCAACGAGCAGGTCATCGACGGCCGCGGCTGGCGTTCGGGGGCGCTGATCGAGAAGCGTGAAATCCCGATGTACTACTTCAAGATCACCTCCTACGCCGATGAGCTGCTGAGCAGCCTCGACGAGCTGGACGGCTGGCCGGAACAGGTCAAGACCATGCAGCGCAACTGGATCGGCAAGTCGCGCGGCATGGAGATCAGCTTTCCCTACGACGTTGCCAGTATTGGTCACGAAGGCGCGATGAAGGTCTTCACCACTCGCCCCGACACTCTGATGGGTGCGACCTACGTGGCGGTGGCTGCCGAACATCCGCTGGCGACCTTGGCCGCACAGAACAACCCCGAGCTGCAAACTTTCATCGACGAATGCAAGCGCGGCGGCGTCGCCGAAGCCGACATCGCCACCCAGGAGAAGAAAGGCCTGGCCACCGCCCTGCGCGTGCAGCACCCGCTGACGGGCGAATTGCTGCCGGTGTGGGTCGCCAACTACGTGCTGATGAACTACGGCGAAGGCGCGGTCATGGCCGTGCCGGCGCATGACGAGCGCGACTTCGAATTCGCCAGCAAGTACGGCCTGCCGATCAAGCCGGTGGTGCGCACCAGTGCCGGCGACGAGACGCCCGCGCCCTGGCAGGACGCCTACGGCGAACATGGTCAACTGATCAACTCCGGCATCTTCGACGGCCTGGATTTCGAAGGCGCCTTCGACGCCATTGAAGTGGCCCTGCAGAAGAAAGGCCTCGGCCAGGCGCGCACCCAGTTCCGCCTGCGCGACTGGGGCATCAGCCGCCAGCGCTACTGGGGCTGTCCGATCCCGATCATCCATTGCGACAGCTGTGGCGACGTGCCGGTGCCGGAAGACCAGCTGCCGGTCGTGCTGCCCGAAGACGTGGTACCGGATGGCGCCGGCTCGCCGCTGGCGAAGATGCCCGAGTTCTACGCGTGCAACTGCCCGAAGTGCGGCGCCCCGGCCAAGCGCGAAACCGACACCATGGACACCTTCGTCGAGTCGTCATGGTACTTCGCCCGCTACGCCAGCCCGAACTACGACAAGGGCATGGTCGACCCGCAAGCGGCCAACCACTGGCTGCCGGTGGATCAGTACATCGGCGGCATCGAGCACGCCATCCTGCATCTGCTCTACGCGCGTTTCTTCCACAAGCTGATGCGCGACGAAGGCCTGGTGTCGTCTAACGAGCCGTTCAAGAACCTGCTGACCCAGGGCATGGTGGTCGCCGAAACCTACTACCGCACCCTGGAAAACGGCGGCAAGGACTGGTTCAACCCGGCCGACGTCGAAGTCGAGCGTGACGCCAAGGCCAAGGTCGTCGGCGCCAAGTTGAAGACCGACGGCCTGCCGGTGGAAATCGGCGGTACCGAGAAGATGTCCAAGTCGAAGAACAACGGCGTTGACCCGCAGGCGATGATCGACGCCTACGGCGCCGATACCTGCCGCCTGTTCATGATGTTCGCCTCGCCGCCGGACATGAGCCTGGAGTGGTCCGACTCCGGCGTCGAAGGCGCCAGCCGCTTCCTGCGCCGCGTCTGGCGTCTGGCCCATGCGCATGTCAGCGCCGGGCTGCCAGGCGCGCTGGATGTGGCCTCGCTGAACGATGAACAGAAGGCCGTGCGCCGTGCGATTCATCTGGCGATCAAGCAGGCCAGCACCGATGTTGGCCAGCACCACAAGTTCAACACCGCCATCGCCCAGGTGATGACGCTGATGAACGTGCTGGAGAAGGCGCCGACCGCCAGCGAACAGGACCGTGCCCTGCTGCAGGAAGGCCTGGAGGCCGTCGCCCTGCTGCTCGCGCCGATCACCCCGCACATCTGCCACGAACTCTGGCAGCAGCTGGGCAACACCGGCGCGATCATCGATGCGCAGTGGCCCGCGGTCGACGAGTCGGCCCTGGTACAGGACAGCCTGACCCTGGTGGTGCAGGTCAACGGCAAGCTGCGCGGACAGATCGAAGTGCCGGCCAGCGCCAGCCGCGAAGAAGTGGAGGCTGCTGCCCGCGATAACGAAAACGTGCTGCGCTTCACCGAAGGTCTGACCATCCGCAAGGTCATCGTGGTGCCGGGCAAGCTGGTCAATATCGTCGCAAACTGATCCGGTCCAGGCGCCTGCGCCTGGCCTGCAATGGGGATACAAGATGAACAAGGGCAATCTGGTAGTGCTGGGCCTGACGCTGCTATTGAGCGCCTGCGGCTTCCAGCTGCGCGGCACCGGCGATGTGGAGTTCGGCCTGAAGGAGCTCGACCTGCAGGCACGCAACAGCTACGGCGACACCGTTCGCGAGCTGCAGACGCTGCTCGAGCGCAACGACGTTCGCGTCCATCCGGGCGCCAAGTACAGCCTCAACCTGGCCAACGAGCAGACCCGCCAGCGCACCGCCAGCTATACCAGCTCGGCACGCAGCGCCGAGTACGAGCTCACCAGCACCCTCGACTACCAGTTCCGCGGACCGCAGGATCGCCTGCTGCTGGAGGACCGCGTCGAGGTGCAGAAGGTCTATGTGCACGACAGCAACAACCTGATCGGCTCCAGCCAGGAAGGCGACCAGCTGCGCCAGGAAATGCGCCGCGAGCTGCTGCAGCAACTGGTCATGCGCATCCAGCGCATCACCCCGAGCGAACTCGACCGCCTGCAGCAGGAGGCCGAAGCCAAGGCCCGTGCCGAAGCCGAAGCTGTCGAAGCGGCACGGCGCGCACAGGATGCGCGGCCGCAGCAGTCGCCCATCGAACTGCCCATTCAGTAATGCCCTCGGGGACGGCAACGTCCCCGCATCTGCCTACATGAAACTCGCCCCAGCGCAGCTTGCCAAGCACCTGCAAGGCCCGCTGGCCCCGGTCTACGTGGTCAGCGGCGACGAGCACCTGCTCTGCCAGGAAGCCGGCGACGCGATCCGCGCGGCGACTCGGGCACAGGGCTTCAGCGAGCGCCAGGTATTCCACGCTGAAAGCGGCTTCGATTGGAGCCAGCTGATCGAAGCCGGTGCCAGCCTCTCGCTGTTCGCCGAAAAGCGTCTGCTCGAACTGCGCATCGCCAACGGCAAGCCTGGCGACAAGGGCGCCGCAGCACTGCTCGAATACCTCGCCCGTCCGGCCGAAGACACGGTACTGCTGATCAGCCTGCCCAAGCTCGACGGCAGCACGCAGAAGACCAAGTGGGCCAAGGCGCTGATCGACGGCAAGGACGTCCAGTTCCTGCAGATCTGGCCGGTGGAGGCGACGCAGCTGCCGCAATGGATTCGCCAGCGACTGGCACAGGCCGGCCTATCCGCCGACCAGGAAGCCATCGAGCTGATCGCCGCGCGGGTCGAAGGCAACCTGCTGGCCGCCGCGCAAGAAGTCGAAAAGCTCAAGCTGTTGGCCGAAGGTGGCCAGATCAATACCGCAACCGTGCAGGCCGCTGTCGCCGACAGCGCCCGCTATGACGTCTTCGGCCTGATCGACGCGGCGCTGCACGGCCAGGCCGCCCATGCGTTGCACATGCTCGAGGGCCTGCGCGGCGAAGGCGTGGAAGCGCCGGTGATTCTGTGGGCGCTGGCCCGCGAGTTGCGTTTGCTGGCCAACCTCGCCATGCAGTACAGCCAGGGCACGCCGCTGGAGCGCGCGTTCGCGCAGGCCCGTCCGCCTGTGTGGGACAAGCGTCGTCCACTGCTGAGCAAGGCGCTGCAACGCCACGGCGCTAGCGCCTGGAACCAGATGCTGGTGGAGGCGCAGCAGATCGATGCTCAGGTCAAGGGGCAAGCCGAGGGCGATCCCTGGATCGGCCTTTCCCAGCTGTGCCTGCGCCTGGCCGGCAAGCGTTTCGGGCTCGCCTGAGCGTTCGCCAGCCCAGCCACTGGACATTTTTTGCACAACGCCTATGATGCGCTCGCCTGCTCCCACGACACGAGGGCACACCATGAGCAAGAGCACGAAGCACACCAACAAGGCCAAGCGCCTGATTGCCCAACCGCTGTTCCGCAGCCGCCAGGAAACGCCGAAAAAAGGCAAAGGCAGCTACCGCCGCGAAGCCTCCCACTGGGAGGCTTCGGTCCTTCTGGCAGGCTGAAAAACCAAGCCCGGCAAAGCGTGTTAAGGTTTGCGACCTACGACACGGTCCCCGAGAGTTGTGCATGTTTTCCCCCTTCGTTCCCGTCCTGTTGTTGCGCACGCTGGTCACCGCAGCCGGCCTGAGCCTGATCGTTGCCTGCGCCGCCGAACCACTGGCCCGCGCCGCCTCGGGAACCAGTCCCCAGGCGATCACCGCGCCTGAGGCCAGCGCGGCGAATATCTTCAGCACGCCGCTCAGCTTCAGCGAATGGCGCGAGGCCTTTCGCACCGAGGCGCTCGCCGCCGGCATCTCGCCGCAGCTGTTCGATCGCGCATTTGCCGGGGTAACGCCCGACGCCAGCGTCATCGCCGCCGATCGCAGCCAACCCGAATTTACCCGACCGGTCTGGCAGTACCTCGACGGCGCGCTCTCCGATCAGCGCGTGCGCAACGGCAAGCGGCTGCTCGCCGAACACGCCGCGACGCTGCAGGGCATCGAGGCGCGCTACGGCGTGGATCGTCAGGCACTGGTCGCGATCTGGGGACTGGAGAGCAGCTTCGGCCAGATCCAGGGCGACAAGTCGGTGATCCGCTCGCTGGCCACTCTGGCGCATGAGGGCCGGCGGCCACAGTTCGCCAAGAGCCAGCTGATCGCGGCACTGCAAATCCTCGAGAGCGGCGATATTCCCGTCGAACAACTGCGTGGCTCCTGGGCCGGCGCGATGGGCCAGACCCAGTTCATTCCGACCACCTACAACACCCACGCGGTGGATTTCGACGGCGACGGCCGCCGCGACATCTGGAACAGCCCGGCCGATGCTCTGGCCTCGGCCGCGCATTACTTGCAGGCGTCCGGCTGGCAGCAGGGCCAGCCTTGGGGTTTCGAGGTGCGCCTGCCGGAGACATTCGACTATGCGCTGGCCGACATGGAGTTGCGCAAAACGCTCGGCGAGTGGCGCCGCCTGGGCCTGCGCGGCCTGCCGGCTGGCTCTGACGAGCGCAGCGCGAGCCTGCTGCTGCCTGCCGGTCACCGCGGACCGGCATTCCTGGTGCTGGACAACTTCCGCGCCATCCTGCGCTACAACAACTCCTCGGCCTATGCGCTGGCCATCGGCCTGCTCGGCGAACGCTTCCAGGGCAGCGGCCAGATTGCAGCCTCCTGGCCGCGCGGCGAGCAGCCGCTGAGCCGCTCCGAGCGCCTGGAGTTGCAGGAGCGACTGGATCGCCAGGGCTTCAATGCCGGCACGCCGGACGGCATCATCGGCGCCAATACCCGCAAGGCCATTCGTGGCTTCCAGCAACAGCTGGGCTGGCCGGCGGATGGCCATCCCAGTCAGGAATTGCTGGGGCGTCTGCGCGACCGGCGATAACGCCTGCGGCGGCCATGCGGCTGCCAATCGACCAGACCAATTGGCGAACGCAAGCCACAAAAAACCCTGCCGGAGCAGGGTTTTTTGCGTTTCGACAGCCGTGCTCAGTGCTTGACGGCTACTTCGTAGAGGTAGTCCGGCAGCGGATCGATCACCACCTGGTGACCGGCGTAACGTGCCTGCACTGCCTCGCGCGGCACCACGCCGTGCGGCGCGCGTTCGTCACCACCGAGACGCTGGCGGGCACGGTAATCGATCACACAGCCATCGGCTTCGACCCAGAAGTGCGGCGAAAGCACCTTACCGTCCAGCTCGACCTGCCCCAGCATCGCCTGATAGGGGATGTGCTGACGCGCCAGGCGTGTCACCACGAGGCGGCTCATGGCGTCGCATTCAACCTTGGCGGCGTCCAGATCATCGAGCAGGTTCTTCAGCTGGGGATAACTCATGTGCGGTGGCCCTCGGCCTTGTGATGTCAGACGCGGGGCACTATAGACCAAAGTCTAATGCGGCGAAATGACGCAATTTTCTTGCCAAGCGCAACGGCAAACAGAAACAGATACCGTTGCGCTGGGGAAGACGTGCCAAACCGCGTGGATGACTCTCGGCGACGGCGCAGAGGGGCGAACCGCCCGGCGTCACGCCGGGGCGGCTCGGGGCGCATCAGTCCTTGGCGGCGTGCGCCTGCTGGTCGGCGTGGTACGAGGAGCGTACCAGCGGGCCGGAAGCGATGTTCTTGAAGCCCATCTTCATGCCTTCCTCGGCGAACCAGGCGAAGGTGTCCGGATGCACGAAGCGCTGCACCGGCAGGTGGCTGCGCGACGGTTGCAGGTACTGACCGAGGGTCAGCATGTCGATGTCATGCTCGCGCATGCGCTGCATGGTTTCGATGACTTCCTCGTCGGTCTCGCCGAGGCCGAGCATCAGCCCGGACTTGGTCGGCACACCCGGCACGCGCTGCTTGAACTTCTCCAGCAGGTCCAGCGACCACTCGAAGTCCGAGCCAGGGCGGGACGACTTGTACAGCCGCGGCACGGTTTCCAGGTTGTGGTTGAACACATCCGGCGGCTCGCTGGCGGTGATATCGAGGGCGATGTCCATACGTCCGCGATAGTCCGGCACCAGCGTTTCCAGCTGGATGTTCGGCGACAGCTTGCGGATTTCGCGCAGGCAGTCGGCGAAATGCTGGGCGCCACCGTCGCGCAGGTCATCGCGGTCCACCGAGGTGATCACCACATATTTCAGGCGCATGTCGGCAATGGCCTGGGCCAGGTTCTTCGGCTCGTCGGGATCCAGGGCGTTGGGTCGGCCGTGGCCGACGTCGCAGAACGGGCAGCGCCGCGTGCAGATATCGCCCATGATCATGAACGTCGCGGTGCCACTGGAGAAGCACTCGCCCAGGTTCGGGCAGGAGGCCTCTTCGCAGACGCTGTGCAGCTTGTGCTTGCGCAGGGTGCTCTTGATCTGGTCGACCTCGGGCGAAACCGGGATGCGCACGCGGATCCAGTCGGGCTTCTTCGGCAACTCGTCGGTGGGGATGATCTTCACCGGAATGCGCGCGACCTTTTCCGCACCACGCAGTTTGACCCCGGCCTCAACCTTCGCCGGGCGCTTGCCCGCCGTATCAACAGTACTCATATGTTTTCGATTCCGCCCGCGAGGGTCTTCTGTTGCGCGTATCCGAGGTGCCGGGCCAATTGCATGCGCAGTCGGCCGACGACTTCGGAGAAGTCCACCGGCCCGATCAGATCGCGCAGCTGTGTCATCGCCAGCCCCGCATAACCGCAGGGATTGATGCGCCGGAAGGGTTCCAGGTCCATGTCCACGTTCAGCGCGAGGCCGTGGAAGGAGCGGCCGTTGCGAATGCGCAGGCCGAGCGAGGCGATCTTGGCGCCGTCGACATATACACCCGGCGCATCCGGTTTGGCCAGCGCGGCGACACCGTAGCTGGCCAGCAGATCGACCAGGCTCTGTTCGATATGGCTGACCAGCGCGCGCACGCCGATGCCGCGCCGGCGGACATCGATCAGCAGGTAGCAGACCAGCTGCCCCGGGCCGTGATAGGTCACCTGCCCGCCGCGGTCGACCTGCACCACCGGAATGTCACCGGGAAACAGCACGTGCTCGGCCTTGCCGGCCTGGCCCTGCGTGAACACCGGGGGATGCTGCAGCAACCAGAGCTCGTCGCCGGTCTGCGGGCCGCGCTGATTGGTGAAACGCTGCATCGCCTGCCAGGCCGTCTGGTAGTCGATCAGCCCAAGCTCGCGGATGCCGAGCACCTCGGCATCCATCACAGCACCATGTGGACGCGGCCGGTGGCGCGCAGATCGACGTGGATCGCCTGCAATTGCTCGACGCCGGTGGCGGTGATCAGCACCTGCACGGAGAGAAAGCGCCCATTGCGGCTGTCGCGGGTGACCAGGGTGGTCTCGTCGCAGTCCGGCGCATGGCGCTGGATCACTTCGAGCACCAGCTCGCGAAAGCCCTCGCCGGCCTCGCCGATCACCTTGATCGGATAACGCTCGCAGGGAAATTCGATTTTCGGCGCAGTAGGTTCGCTGTGGTTATCGGTCATGGCGACGGACTCGTGATCCGCAGGCACGCCCGCGCGGGATAGGCGCTGACGTGCCGACGCGTTGTCAGTTGAACAGGCTGTAGAAGAACAGGCGAATGCTATCCCAAACACGACGGAACAGCCCACCTTCTTCTACCGCCTCCAGTGCAACCAGATCGGCGCTGTGCAGCACTTCCTCGCCAAGTTTGACCTCGACCTTGCCGACCACCTGGCCCTGGCTGATCGGTGCGATCAGCGTGTCGCTGAAGCTCATGCTGGCCTGGAGCTTGTCCAGTTGGCCGCGCGGCAGGGTCAGCGTCAGATCCTCGGCGAGGCCGGCCTTGACCTGGCTCTGCTGCCCCTTCCAGACTTGCTGCTGGGCCAGCTCGACACCCTTCTGATAGAAGGTGCGGGTCTCGAAGAAGCGGAAGCCGTAGGTCAGCAGTTTCTGCGTTTCGGCGGCGCGCGCCTGCTCGCTGTCGGTGCCGAACACCACGGAAATCAGGCGCATGCCGTCGCGCACGGCCGAGGCCACCAGGCAGTAGCCAGCCTCTTCGGTATGGCCGGTCTTCAGGCCATCGACGGTCTTGTCGCGCCACAGCAGCAGGTTACGGTTGGGCTGCTTGATGTTGTTCCAGAAGAATTCCTTCTGCGCGTAGATCGCGTAGTGCGCCGGGTCCTGGTAGATGATCGCGCGCGCCAGCTTGGCCATGTCATGAGCGGAGGAGTAGTGCTCCGGGTCCGGCAGGCCGGTGGCGTTCATGAAGTGGGTGTTGCTCATGCCCAGGCGCTGCGCCGTGGTGTTCATCATGTCGGCGAAGGCTTCTTCGCTGCCGGCGATGTGCTCGGCCATCGCCACGCTGGCATCGTTGCCCGACTGGATGATGATGCCGTGCAGCAGGTCGTCCACCGAAACCTGGGTATTGACCTGAATGAACATGCGCGAACCGCCGGTGCGCCAGGCCTTCTCGCTGACGGTCACCATATCGCTGTCGCTGATCTGCCCTTTCTGGATCTCCAGCGTGGCGATGTAGGCGGTCATCAGCTTGGTCAGGCTGGCGGGCGGCAGGCGCTCGTCGCTGTTGCTTTCAATCAGCACCTTGCCGCTGGCCGCGTCCATCAGCATGTAGGACTTGGCTGCCAGCTGCGGCGGCGACGGAATGGCAGGAGCCGCCCAGGCCACCGAGGTGGCAGTGGTGACGATCGCCAGCAAGGCGAGAACTATGAAGCGAGGCATGCAAGTCTTGATGTTCATCCGTTTCTCGAATTGGTTTCAGGTAAGACAGGGGTTCGCGCTGCGACGGCGGCTCAATCGGCCTGCACCCGGCGAGGCTGCCCGAGATTGGCCAGGCGCACGCTCTGCTCCAGCTGCGACGCCTCGTCGGCGCTGCCGATGGGGCCGAGGCGGACGCGGTGCAGGGTCTGCTGGTTGTGCACCACCGAGCTGATGAACACCGGCGCGGAGACCACGCCGCTCAGCTTGTCCTTGAGCAACTCGGCGGCATCCGGGTTGGCGAACGCACCAACCTGCAGAAACAATCCCGAGGACTGCACAGCGTTAGGCGAGCGCTCCAGCTCGACTGGCAGCACCGCGGCGGCGTGCTGTTGCGGCGGCGGCGTGTATTGCTCGATGGGTTGCGCCAGGGTACTGGCGGGTTTGGGTGCGGCTGCCTGAGCCTGCGCCATGACCAGCGGCACCGGCTTGCCCTGTGCGGCCCACCACTGTTGCGGGTCGATCCCCTCGACCTTGACCCGCGCCGTGCCGGTCTCGGCATAACCAAGCTTCTTCGCCGCGGCGAAGGACAGGTCGATGACCCGATCGGAGTAGAACGGTCCGCGGTCGTTGACCCGCAGCGTCACGCTGCGGCCGTTGTCCAGATTGGTGACCTTGACGTAGCTGGGCAGCGGCAGGGTCTTGTGCGCCGCGCTCATGCCATACAGGTCGTACTTCTCGCCGTTGGCGGTGGGCTGGCCGTGGAACTTGGTGCCGTACCAGGAGGCGGTGCCGACCGCTGAGTAGCGGCGGCCGTCGCTCATCGGGAAATAGGTCTTGCCCAGCACGGTATAGGGATTGGCCTTGACCGGCCCGTAGTGCGGCATCGGCGTCGCATCGGGAATCTGCGACACGTCGACATCCCACCAGGGCGCGCCATCCTTGCTCGGCCGGCTGAAATCGTCCGGGCCGCTGATGCCTGGCTTGCGCGCGGGCGCCTGCGGCGTCGGCGATGAAGAGCAGCCGGCGAGCATCACGCCGGCGAGGCCGAGCGCCAGTAGCGCTGTGGTACGCGTCATGGTTGTTGCCCTCGCGCCGCTGCCAACGCCTCGGACAGCTGATGCACGGCCATCGCGTACATCACGCTGCGGTTGTAACGGGTGATGACGTAGAAGTTGGGCAGCCCCAACCAGTATTCGTCGCCCTCGGCACCCTCCAAGCGGAAGGCGGTGACCGCCGTATCATCGGCAACCGGAGAAGCAACTTTCCAGCCCAGCTCACGCAGCTCGGCCACGCTTTTCACCGGATCGAGACCCGGGCTCAGGCCCTCGGCGACGCGCTCGCCGTCGACCTCGGCGCGTGCCACCACCGGTTCGCCGCTGGCCCAGCCGTGCTGCTTGAAGTAGCTGGCCGCGCTGCCGATGGCATCCACCGGGTTGCTCCAGATATCGATGCGCCCGTCGTCGTCGAAATCCACCGCATAGGCGCGAAAGCTGCTCGGCATGAACTGCGGCAGGCCCATCGCGCCGGCGTAGGAGCCCTTGAGCGTGAGCGGATCGACCTGCTCTTCACGCGCGAGCAGGAGGAACTCCTTGAGCTGCTGACGGAAGAACGGCTGGCGCGGCGGATAATCGAAGCCCAGCGTCGACAGCGCGTCGATGACCCGGTAGTTGCCGGTGTTGCGGCCGTAGAAGGTTTCCACGCCGATGATTGCCACGATTACCTCGGCCGGTACGCCGTAGACCTGCTCGGCGCGGGCCAGCGCCTCCTCGTTCTGCCGCCAGAAGTCCACGCCCTGGGCGATCCGCGAGTCGGTGATGAAGATCGGCCGGTACTCCTTCCATGGCTTGACCCGCTCGGCCGGACGCGAGATGGCATCGAGGATCGCCTGCTTGCGCTCGGCCTGGGCGAACAGGTCGAGCAGCTGCTCGCTGGCGAAACCGTAATCGCGGGTCATCTCGGCGACGAACTCGTCCACGTTCGGCCCCTGGTAATCGGCGGCGAGGGCTGTCTGCCCGCCCGCAGCCCCAAGGATTCCTGACATGCAGAGGATTCGCGCCGTCCAGCCACGCCGTAATGAAATCAAGAAATACACTCTCGTCAAACCTGGGCGATCCACTTGCGATGGGTGTGGATCGACATCAAAACCCCGAACCCTGACAGCAGGGTCACCAGTGAAGTTCCGCCGTAGCTAATGAAGGGTAACGGCACGCCCACCACCGGCAGCAACCCGCTGACCATACCGATATTGACGAAGACGTAAACGAAAAAGGTCATCGTCAGCGCACCAGCCAGCAGTTTGCCGAACAACGTCTGCGCCTGCACGGTGATCACCAGACCGCGGGTAATCAGCAGCAAATACACCAGCAGCAGCAAGCAGACGCCGACCATGCCGAACTCCTCGGCGAGGACCGCAATGATAAAGTCCGTGTGGCTTTCCGGCAAAAAATCCAGGTGCGATTGCGTGCCCAGCAGCCAGCCTTTGCCGAATACACCGCCCGAGCCGATGGCGGCCTTGGACTGGATGATGTTCCAGCCGGTACCCAGCGGATCGCTCTCCGGGTCGAGGAAAGTCAGCACCCGCTGCTTCTGGTAATCGTGCAGCACGAAGTACCACATCGCCACGGCGATCGGCACCACGGCCGCGGCCGCGCCCATGATCCAGCTCCAGCGCAGGCCGGCGACGAACAGCACGAAGGCGCCGGAGGCAAGGATCAGCAGCGCGGTGCCGAGGTCGGGCTGCTTCACGATCAGCACGAACGGCACCACGATCAGCGCCAGACTCACCAGGGTGTGCTTGAAGCGCGGCGGCAGCGGGCGTGCCGCCAGGTACCAGGCGATGGTCATCGGCATGATGATCTTCATGAATTCCGAAGGCTGGAAGCGGATCACCCCGGGGATGTTGATCCAGCGCGTAGCGCCCATCGCGGTGTGCCCCATGAACTCCACCGCCAGCAGCAACCCCACCACCGCGAGGTAGCCCAGCGGCACCCAGCGCGCCATGAAGCGCGGCTCCAGCTGGGCGATGACCAGCATGGCGCCGAGCCCCAGGCCAAAGGATGACGCCTGCTTGAGCAGCAGATCCCAGTTCTTGCCGCTGGCCGAATAGAGGATGAACAGACTGCCGGCGGCCAGCAGCAGCAACAGCAACAGCAGCTGCGCATCGATGTGCAACCGCTGCAGCAGGCTGGCGCGGCGGCGCATGACGTCTTCGCGAGACAGGGTACGGTCGAAATTGCTGTTCATGGCTTTTTGGCGCCCGTGGTGGTCGGCGCGGCGTACTCGGCCTTCAGCTGGCCATTCTCATCCAGCAGCCAGGCATCCATGACCTGTTTGGCCACCGGCGCGGCGACGCCCGAGCCCGACTCGCCATTCTCCACCATCACCGCCACGGCAATCTGCGGATCATGGACCGGGGCGAAGGCGACGAACAGCGCGTGGTCGCGGTGACGCTCGTTGAGCTTGCCGCTGTCGTAGCGCTCGCCCTGCTTGATCGCCACCACCTGTGCCGTGCCGCTCTTGCCGGCGATACGATAGGCGGCGCTGTCGCCGACCTTGCGCGCGGTGCCGCGGGCACCGTGCAGCACCTGCTCCATGCCGCGGATCGAATAGTCCCAGAACTTCGGATCGCGCAGCTCGATGTCCGGCAGCGGATTCGGATCGACCGGCGGCTGGTCGCCGATGCGCTTGGCCAGGTGCGGGCGAATCCATTTGCCGCGCGTGGCCATCAGCGCGGTCGCCTGCGCCAGCTGCAGCGGCGTGGCCTGCATGTAGCCCTGGCCGATGCCGAGAATGACCGTCTCGCCGGGATACCAGGCCTGGCGATAGCGCGCACGCTTCCACTCGCGCGACGGCATCAGCCCGGCGGTTTCCTCGTACATGTCCAGCGCCACGCGCTGGCCGAGGCCGAAACGGGTCATGTAGTCGTGCATGCGATCCACGCCCAGCTTGTGCGCCATGTCGTAAAAGTAGGTGTCGTTGGAACGCATGATCGCCACTTCCAGATCCACTGGGCCATCGCCGCCGCGATTCCAGTTGCGGTATTTGTGTTTCACGTTGGGTAGCTGGTAGTAGCCCGGGTCGTACACCCGGCTGGTCGGCGTAATGACCCCGGCATCCAGCCCGGCGATCGCCATCATCGGCTTGATCGTCGAGCCGGGCGGATAGAGACCGCGCAGTACGCGGTTGTACAGCGGCCGATCGATCGAGTCGCGCAACTCGCCATACGCCTTGAAGCTGATGCCGGTGACGAACAGGTTGGGATCGAAGCTCGGCTGGCTGACCATCGCCACCACCTCACCGGTATCCGGCAGCAGCGCGACAATCGCCCCGCGCCGGCCGCCCAGTGCGGCCTCGGCGGCCTCCTGCAGGTGGAGGTCAAGGGTCAGCGTCAGGTCCTTGCCGGGAATCGGATCGGTGCGTTTGAGCACGCGCAGCACGCGGCCGCGGGCGTTGGTCTCGACTTCTTCGTAGCCGACCTGGCCGTGCAGCACGTCCTCGTAGAATTTTTCGATGCCGGTCTTACCCATGTGATGGGTGCCGCTGTAGTTCACCGGGTCGAGCGACTGCAGCTCCTTTTCGTTGATCCGCCCGACGTAACCGACCGAGTGGGCGAAGTGCGGCCCCTGCGGATAGTGCCGTACCAGCTGCGCCGACACCTCGATACCGGGCAGACGGAACTGATTCACCGCAATGCGGGCGATCTGCTCTTCCGACAGCTCGTACATGATCGGCACCGGTTCGAACGGCCGGCGCCCCTGCAATACGCGCTTCTCGAACAGCTCGCGCTCCTCGGCCGGCAGCTCCAGCACCTCGACGACCCGGTCAAGCACGCCGCGCCAGTCCTGCCCGGCGCGCTCGCGGGTGACCGTCAGACTGAAACTCGGGCGGTTGTCGGCGATCACCCGGCCGTTGCGATCGAAGATCAGCCCGCGGTTGGGCGGGATCGGCTGCACGTGCACACGGTTGTTTTCCGACAGCGTCGAATGGTGCTCGAACTGCACTACCTGCAGGTAGTACATGCGCGCCACCAGCACACCGATCAGCAGCACCACCACGACAATGCCGACCAGCGCGCGACTGCGCACCAGCAGGGCATCCTTTTCGTGGTCCTTGAGGGGGATCGGTTGCGGCATGGATCGGTCGTCGGACTACTTGTGATAGGGGTGGCCGGACAGCAGCGTCCAGGCACGATAGATCTGCTCACCCACCAGAATCCGCACCAGCGGATGCGGCAGCGTCAGCGGTGACAGCGACCAGCGCTGCTCGCTGCGCGCGCAGACCTCCGGCGCCAGCCCTTCCGGGCCGCCGACCATGAGGTTGACGTTGCGCGCATCCAGCCGCCAGCGCTCCAGCTCTGCCGCCAGTTGCTCGGTGCTCCACGGCTTGCCGTGTACCTCCAGCGTGACGATGCGCTCGCCCGGCTGCACCCTGGCCAGCATCGCCTCGCCTTCCTGGCGGATCAGGCGCGCCACATCGGCGTTCTTGCCACGGGTGTTGAGCGCAATCTCCACCAGATCGAGCGGCAGCTCGGATGGCAGGCGGCGGGCATATTCCTGCCAGCCCTCCTCCACCCAGCGCGGCATCTTCGAGCCGACGGCGATCAGCTTGATCCGCACGGGTTACTCCGGATCGTGGCTGTGCTGCGCGCGGCTCTGTTCGGCGCCCTGCCAGAGGCGTTCGAGGTCGTAGAACTGGCGAGTCGGCACCTGCATGACGTGCACCACCACGTCGCCCAGGTCGAGCAGGGCCCACTCGCCGCCTTCCAGGCCTTCGCTGCCCAGCGGGCGCACGCCCTGTTCCTTGACCTTCTCCAGCACGTTGTCGGCCAGCGCCTTGACCTGGCGACTGGAGCCGCCGCTGGCGATCACCATGTAGTCGGTGACGCTGGTCTTACCGCGCACATCGATGGTGACGATGTCCTGGGCCTTCAAATCTTCCAGCGCGGCGACCGCCAGCTGGACCAAAGCTTCAGTTTGCATAACGTGAAAACAACCTCAGTTCGACGCCCGGTAGAGTCCGTGCGCGTTGATGTAAGCCAGAACGGCGTCGGGCACCAGAAAACGCACCGACTTGCCGCTGGCCAGCAATTGACGAATCTGCGTGGCGGACACCTCCAGCGGTGTCTGCCAGACGAAGGCGATCTGCCCGGCAGCGCCGGCCAGTGCCTGTGGATCGGAAACACTGCGCGCGGCCAGCAGATCGCGCAACGCCTGCGGCGCCTCGCTGCCGGCATCCGGCCGCTGCAGCACGAGGATGTGGCAATAGTCGAGCAGCTCCTCCCAGCGATGCCAGGTCGGCAGCCCACAGAACGCATCCCAGCCGACGATCAGCAGCAGCTGGTCGTCGGCCGCCAACTCCTCACGCAGCGAGATCAGCGTCTCGATGGTGTAGGACGGCTTCGCCCGCTCCAGCTCACGGGCATCGACGCACAGCGGCGGCAGGTCGGCCACCGCCAGACGGACCATCGCCAGACGGTCCTCAGCCGAGCAGCTCGGCGTTTCGCGGTGCGGCGGGCGCGCATTGGGAACCAGCCGCAACTCGTCGAGACCGAACATCTCGGCCACCTCCAGCGCGCCGCGCAGGTGACCGATGTGTACCGGATCGAAGGTACCGCCGAGGATGCCGATGCGCCGTGCGCCGCTGCCGTGGCGCATCAGGTGCGGACGTGACCGTCGCCGAAGACCACATACTTCTCGCTGGTCAGCCCGTGCAGACCGACCGGCCCGCGGGCGTGCAGCTTGTCGGTGGAGATGCCAATCTCCGCGCCCAGGCCGTACTCGAAGCCGTCGGCGAAACGCGTCGAGGCGTTGACCATCACCGAACTGGAATCGACTTCGGTGAGGAAGCGCCGCGCATCGGTAAAGTTCTCGGTGACGATCGCATCGGTGTGCTGCGAGCCGTAGCGATTGATGTGCTCGATGGCCTCATCCAGCGAATCGAGGATGCGGATCGACAGAATCGGCGCATTGTACTCGGTGGACCAGTCTTCTTCGCTGGCCGCCAGCACGTCGCCACCGAGCAGCGCCCGGGTGCGCTCGCAACCGCGCAGCTCGACACCCTTTTCGCGGTAGATCGCCGCCAGCGGTGGCAGCACACGCTCGGCGATGCCCTGGTGTACCAGCAGCGTCTCCATCGCATTGCACGGCGCGTAGCGCTGGGTCTTGGCGTTGTCGGCGACGCGGATTGCCTTGTCGACGTCCGCAGCGATATCGACATACACATGGCAGATGCCGTCCAGGTGCTTGATCACCGGCACGCGGGCATCGCGGCTGATGCGTTCGATCAGCCCCTTGCCGCCGCGCGGCACGACCACGTCGACGTATTCGGGCATCGCGATCAGCGCGCCGACGGCCGCGCGGTCGGTGGTCTCCACCACCTGCACGGCAGCGGCGGGCAGGCCGGCCTCGGCCAGACCGAGCTGGATGCAGCGAGCGATCGCCTGGTTGGAATGAATGGCCTCGGAACCGCCACGCAAGATGGTGGCGTTGCCCGACTTCAGGCACAGGCTGGCGGCGTCGATGGTCACGTTGGGCCGCGACTCGTAGATGATGCCGACCACGCCCAGCGGCACGCGCATCTTGCCGACCTGGATGCCCGAGGGCATGTAACGCATGTCGCGGATTTCACCGATCGGATCGGGCAGCGCGGCGACCTGGCGCAGGCCCTCGATCATGCTGTCGATCACCTTGGGCGTGAGCGCCAGGCGGTCGAGCATTGCCGCGTCCAGGCCATTGGCACGGCCGCCGGCCAGATCCAGTTCATTGGCGGCGACCAGCTCGGCACGCGCGGCGTCGAGCGCGGCGGCGGCAGCCTGCAGGGCACGGTTCTTCTGCGCGGTGCTGGCGCGCGCGAGCACCCGCGAGGCGTCGCGCGCGGCGCGGCCCAGGCGGGTCATGTAGTCGAGCACGGACTCGGTCATGGTCTTGCTGGCCTAACGAAAGGGAAAGCGGCTGATTATAGCCACCCCAGCCCGTGCCGCACAGCCGCGTCGGGCGAACGGGCCGGCCTCGTCGGCGCGCAGTGGCATCGCTATCATCCGCGCGGTGAAACCCGCGCCGTCAGCGACGGGTCGAAAAGGCCTCACCCGAACAAGGAATCGCGCATGAGCCAGTGGCTCGACCCGTTCACCGCCTGGCTTGGCGCCCATCCGCAATGGCTCGGCCTGGTGCTGTTGATCGCCGCCTGCGTCGAATGCCTGGCGGTGGTCGGGTTGCTGGTCCCCGGTACCGTGCTGCTGTTCGCCGTCGCCATGCTCGCCGGCAGCGGCGCGCTGACGTTGAGCGAGACGCTGCTGCTGGGCTTCTCCGGCGGCCTGCTCGGCGATCTGATTTCCTACGGCCTCGGGCGCCGTTACCACCAGGGCATCCGCCGTCTGCCGGGGCTGCGCCACCATCCCGAATGGCTGCTACGCGCCGAACACTACTTCGCCCGCTATGGCGTCGCCAGCCTGCTGGTCGGCCGCTTCATCGGCCCGCTGCGACCGATGCTGCCGATGACCGCGGGGATGCTCGACATGCCGTTCGGCCGCTTCCTGCTGGTCAGTCTGGTGGCAGCGGCCGGCTGGTCGATGGCCTACCTGCTGCCCGGCTGGACCGCCGGTGCGGCGCTGCGCCTGCCGCTGGCCGAGGGTTTCTGGGGCGAAGCGGGGGCGGTTGTCGGCGCGATCGTACTGCTGATCGGTGCGATCATTCACGGCAGTTTCCGCCACCAGCGCTGGGTCAGCGCCGTCGCCGCCGGGCTGAGCACGCTGATCCTGTTAGGGCTGTTCTTTGGCTGGCCGCACCTGCGCGAGTTCGACGAAGGGCTGCTGACGGTGATCCAGGCCGAACGCAGCGCACCGATGGACCGTGTCATGGTGCTGATCACCCGCTTGGGCGATTTCCACACGCAGCTGTGGGCCGCGGTGCTGCTGAGCCTGCTGCTGCTGTTGCTGCGCCAGTGGCGCGCCGCGCTGTTCGCCATCGCCACGCTGCTCGGCACAGCACTGGCCAACGGCGCGCTGAAGGCGACTTTCGCCCGCGTGCGGCCGGAAGTGCTGCTCGAACCGCTGGGCAGCTACAGCTTCCCCAGCGGACACAGCTCGGCGGCGTTCGCCCTGTTCCTCACCCTCGGCGTGCTGGCCAGCCGCGAGCAGCCGCCACGCCTACGCCTGGCATGGCTGCTGCTGGCGGGGCTGCCGGCCACCGCCATCGCCCTGTCGCGGGTCTATCTGGGGGTGCACTGGAGCACCGACGTACTGGCCGGCGCGCTGCTCGCCGCCACGTTCTGTTCGCTCAGCCTGACGCTGGTGCAATGGCGCACACCGCTGCCGGCGCTGTCGCCGCGCGCATGGTGGCTGATTCTGCCGGCGTGCCTCGGCCTGCTGGGCGCCTTCTCGCTCTGGGCACTGCCAACGGCGATGCTGATGTATCGGTACTCCTAGCCGGCCTGCTCGCCCTGCAGCGCTTCCAGCAGGGACTGGATCAGCTCGAGCTGCGCCTGCGGCGCCTCCAGCGCCAGCAGGTCGAGCTTCTGCCGGGGCTGGAACGGCAGCAGATAGGCCAGCTGTGCGGCGAGATCGCGCTGCCCGGCCGGCGTGCCGCCCATGCCCAGGCTTTCGACCATCGGATGGCGACCCAGCGCCTGCAGCAGCACCAAGAGATCGGCATGGCTGTCGTCCAGCGGCCGCTCGGCTAACTCACCGAGCCAGCGGACGTGGGCAATGCTGAGCTGATCGCGCTGGACCTCGGAAGACTCCACGCAGAAGCGCCGCCCGCCCTCGACGCGAATACCCAACAGGCCGTTGGGCTGCTGCTGCCAGTCCCTGATCAGCGCCTCGCAGCCAATCCGGGCGAACGCCGCCGGCGCCGGACCGACTTCACTGCCCTCAAGAATATGCACCACACCGAACCCATGACCGGCCTTCAAGCAGCCGCTGAGCATGTCCAGGTAGCGCGGTTCGAAAACCTGCAGATCCAGCGTGCAGCCAGGAAACAACACGGTATCGAGCGGAAACAGCGGCAGCTTCATGCAGGCTCCATCACAGCAACAGGGTCACCACCAGCGGCAGCAGCACCGCCGTCATCACGCCCATCAGGCTCATTGCCAGCGCGGCGAAGGCGCCGCACTCGTCACTCTCCTGCAGCGCCTGGGCGGTACCCACCGCGTGGGCAGTCAGGCCGAGGGCCATGCCGCGGGCCGCCGGATGGCGCACACCACAGCGGCGCAGCAGCGCGGGGCCGAAGATCGCCCCGAGCACGCCGGTGATCATCACGAACACGGCCGCCAGCGCGACCACCCCGCCGATCTGCTCGGCCACCAGCATGGCGATGGGCGATGTCACCGACTTCGGCGCCAGGGTCATGAGGATCATCCGCTCGGCGCCGAACAGCCACGCCAGCGCCATGCCCAGCGCGGTGGCGGTGACGCCGGCTACCAACAGAGTGATCACGATCGGCGCGAACAGTTCGCGGATTCGCCGCAGATTCAGATACAACGGCACCGCCAGCGCCACCGTCGCCGGGCCGAGCATGACCGTCAGCAGCTGCGCGCTGTCGGCGTAATCGGCATAGCTGAGCCCGCACAGCAGCAGCACGCCGATGACCAGCAGCGCCGAGAGCAGGACCGGCTGCAGAAATACCCAGCGAGTCTTCTCGTAGGCGGCGAACGACAGCTGGAACGCGGCGAGCGTGATGCCGACGCCGAACAGCGGATGATGGATCAGCGCCTGCCAGGCGGCGTGCCAGTCGAGCATTGTCGTCATGCGTCCTCCCGCCGGCGGGACTGCCGCTGGATCAGCGCCTGCATCAGCCAGCCGGTGAATACCAGCGAGAGCAGCAGGGAAATCACCAGCACGCCGACGATCGCCCAGAAGTCCTGCAGGATCGCTTCGGTATAGACCATCACCCCCACGGCCGGCGGCACCAGCAGCAGCGGCAGATAGCGCAGCAGACTGCTCGCCGCCACCTGCAGCGACTCGCTCGCACTGCCGCGCAGCAGCAGCGCGGCGAACAACAGCAACAGACCGATGATCGGCCCCGGCAGCATCGGCACCAGCAACACATTGAGTACCGTGCCGAGCAGCTGGAACAGCACCAGCCAGGTCAGACCGCGCAGCAGCATGGGAGCCCCCTCCGGCAAATGTCAGCGAGTATAAGCCGCAACCGACCACCTCACGCAGCGGCGACTTCGCTATGACGCGCCATTCGCCCGATCATGGGTGATTGCGCGGGCCGAGGGTGCGTGCTGATCTTCACCGACAACAAACGTCCCGCAGAGGAACCGCCCCATGCCCCAGGTACCGCTCGATGAACTCAAGGACTACATCGGCAAGGAACTCGGCCACTCCGACTGGCTGACCATCGACCAGAGCCGCGTCGATCACTTCGCCGAGTGCACCGGCGATCACCAGTTCATTCATGTCGATCCTGAGAAGGCCCGGCAGACGCCGTTCGGCGGCACCATCGCGCACGGCTTCCTCTCGCTCTCGCTGCTGCCGCAGCTCATGGAAGACCTCATGGTGGTGCCGCAGGGCACCAAGATGGCAGTCAACTACGGCCTGGACAGCCTGCGCTTCATCCAGCCGGTGCGGGTCGGCTCGCGGGTGCGCCTGCACGCGACCCTGCTCGACGCCCACGAGAAGAACCCCGGTCAGTGGTTGCTCAAGACCCGCGCCGAGATGCAGATCGAAGGCGCGGAGAAACCTGCCTATATCGCGCAATCGCTGGCACTCTGCTTCGTCTGAGGCGATGCGGCATACTGCGGGTGTTCCGTCGTCTGGATGCCCGCATGCGTCACCTGACTCCCCTGCTCCTTGCCTGCCTGCTCGCCGCCTGCGGCGACGGCGAACCGCTGCTGCCGCCGGACGCCGTGCTGCCCGACGGCGGGCGCTACCGCGGCACGCTGGTAAATGGCCTGCTGCAGGGGCAGGGACGCATCGACTACCCCAACGGCAGCAGCTACCGCGGGCAGTTCAAGGAAGGCCAGTGGCACGGCCAGGGCAGTTGGACCGGCGCCAACGGCGACCGCTACGAAGGCGCCTTCGAACACGGCCTGTTCCACGGCGAGGGACGCTTCAGCTACGCCGCCGGTGGCGTCTATGCAGGCCAGTTCCGCCAGGGCCGCATGCACGGGCTGGGCACCTTCAGCCAGGACGGCGCCCGCTACAGCGGCGAATTCCAGAACGACCTCTATCACGGCGAAGGTGTCCTCGAATATGCCGACGGTGCGCGCTATCAGGGGCGCTTCGCCAACGGCCAGCCAGACGGCACCGGCACGCGCAGCGATGCAGGCGGCTCGTACAGCGGGCAATTCCGCGACGGTTTGCTCAACGGCGACGGCGTCTACCTTTCCGAGGACGGCGAACGCTATCGCGGTGGCTTCGCCGACGACAGTTTCCACGGCGCGGGCCGCTATGAAGATGGCGGCGGCGATGTCTGGGAGGGCCAGTTCGTTCACGGCGAACTCACCGGCGCCGGCCGCCACGCCAGCGCCGATGGCAGCCAGTATCGCGGTGAATTCCGCCGCTGGCAGTACCACGGTAGCGGCGTGCTGGAACGTGCCGACGGCAGCGTCTACCGCGGCGGGTTTCGACACGGCAAATTCAGCGGCGACGGCCAGCTGACCCTCGCCAACGGCAGCGTGCAGCGCGGCAGCTGGCGCAACGGGCGCCGCGTGCGCGACGAGCACGGCAGGCGGCTGCCGGACCCGCTGGAAATCGGCCTGCTGCGCCAGGGCGCGCTGCTCGACCTGGCGCTCACCGCAGTTCCGGCTTCCACGCCCGCTGCAGAGCTGTACAGCCTGGTGCTCGCCGGCGACGGTCGCCAGAGCGTGTTCCTGCGCGAGGCCGACTATGTGCAGCGCCTGCTGGCCGAGCGCTTCGCCGCGCGCGGACAGATCAGTCTGGTCAACCACCGCGATCACCTCGGCGATCGCCCGCTGGCGACCCGCGAGAACCTGGCGCGTGCCGCCGCCACCCTGGCCGAACGCAGCGGGCCGGAAGATCTGGTGTTCATCTACCTCACCAGCCACGGCACGGCCGATCACCACTTGATCCTGCAGCAGCCACGCCTGGGGCTGGACGACTTGAGCGCGCCGGAGCTGGCCGATCTGCTCGCCCCGCTGGCCGAGCGCAACCAGGTGGTGGTGATCTCCGCCTGCTATTCCGGCGGCTTCATCGAACCGCTGAAAGACCCGAGGCGGTTGGTGATGACCGCCGCGCGCGCCGACCGCGTGTCGTTTGGCTGCTCGGAGGAAAGCGATTTCACCTATTTCGGCCGCGCGCTGTTCGCCGAGGCGCTGCAGCAGACCGACGACATCGTGCACGCCTTCACGCTGGCGCAGGCGAGGGTTGCCGAACGCGAGCAGGCCGACGACTATCAGGCATCGGAACCCCAGATATGGGCGCCCGAGCCGGTCGTCGAACACTGGCGCAGCCTGCAGCAACGACGCGCCGCCTCACACTGATTCGCCAAGGAGCATGACCATGTATCTGACGCCCCAGCGCATTCTGCTTGCCGGCGCCACCGGACTGACCGGCGAACACCTGCTCGACCGACTGCTCAACGAACCCACCGTCGAACGCGTGCTGGCGCCGACGCGCAAGCCGCTGGCGGCGCACCCGCGCCTGGAAAACCCGGTCGGGCCGTTGCAGTCGCTGCTCGGACAGCTCAACGGTCCGGTCGATACCGCGTTCTGCTGCCTGGGCAGCACGCTCAAGCAGGCTGGCACCCAGGAAGCGTTCCGTGCCATCGATTTCGATCTGGTGCTGGCCTTCGCCCGCCGCGCACGCGAGCTGGGCGCGCGGCACCTGCTGGTGATCAGTTCGCTGGGCGCCAGCCCGGACAGCCCGATCTTCTACTGCCGGGTGAAGGGCGAGATGGAAGCAGCGCTCGAGGCCCAGGACTGGCCGCAGCTGACCATCGCGCGGCCGTCACAGCTGCTCGGCCCGCGCCTGGAGTTGCGCCTGAGCGAGCGGATCGCCGCGCCGCTGTCGCAACTGCTGCCGGGCAAGTACCACGGCATCGAGGCCTGTACGCTGGCCCGCGCGCTGTGGCGTCTGGCGCTGGAGGAAGGCGACGGCGTGCGCATCGTCGAGTCCGACGAGCTGCGCAAGCTCGGCAAATAGCGGCGCCCCGGCAGCACGGACGCCGCCGACAGGATCACACCTTGATGAAATGCTCGCGGTAATGCCGCAGCTCGGCGATGGAGTCGCGGATGTCATCCAGCGCCAGGTGCGTACCGCTCTTGCTGAACCCCTGCATGATCTGCGGCGCCCAGCGCGCGGCCAGCTCCTTGAGTGTCGAGACGTCCAGATTGCGGTAGTGGAAGTAGCGCTCCAGCTCCGGCATCTGCCGATAGAGGAAGCGCCGATCCTGGCAGATGCTGTTGCCGCAGATCGGCGACTTGCCCTTCGGTACCCACTGTTCGAGAAACGCCAGGGTCTGGGCCTCTGCCTCGGCGGTGCCGATGCGGCTCTCACGCACCCGCTGGGTCAGGCCCGAACCGCCGTGCTGACGGGTGTTCCACTCGTCCATGCGTGCCAGCACCTCGTCGCTCTGATGCACGGCGATCACCGGTCCCTCGGCCAGCACGTTGAGCTGACTGTCGGTGACGATGGTGGCCATTTCGATGATGACGTCGGTATCCGGGTCCAGACCGGTCATTTCCAGGTCGATCCAGATCAGGTTCTGCGGGTTCTGCATGATGGGCTCCTTGGCTGTGGCGCGCAGTTTAGCCGCTCGTCTGCGGGTCGTCAGGCCGGGGCGCACCGGGGCGCCAGAGCAGCAGCTGCGATTGCCGCCAGTCATCGACCGCCAGCCGCTCTTCGGGCTCGACGCCGGGCACCGCGAAGCTGTTGCTGATCAGCAGCGCGTCCGGCCGCATCTGCACGCAGGCCTTGCGCCACAGCGCCGGCATCGGGGCCGGCGAGAGGAAGCAGTAAACCACGTCGTACCGCGCCAGATCGACGCGCCACAGGCTGCGCAGGACGATGTGGCAATTGCGCCGCGGCAGGCAGCGCAGCCAGGCGATAATGAACGCCAGCGGCGCGGTCTCCACGCCGGCGAAGCGCGCCTGCGGATAGATCCGCGCCAGGCGCGACAGACTGCCGGCCAGACCACAGCCCAGATCGACGAAACGGAAGTCCGCCGGCAGCCCGGCCAGGCGCTCGGCCAGGCGCCGCTCGGCCGCCCGACCGGTCAGATACAACGGCACACGCTCGAAAAAGACGTTCCAGTTCAGCAATAACAGCGCGGCGAAGGCCGCCAGCGGCAGCCATCCCGGCAGGCTGTGATCACGCAGCGCAACCAGCGCGGGCACGAAGGCCAGGTTGATCGGCCACCACCAGCGCGACAGGCCCAGCCGTGCGCCCAGCAACGCAGCAAGCGCACCCTGGATGACGGCCGCCTGCAGCAACGAGACGTGCAGACCCAGCAGGCGCGCCGCGGCCAGCAGCATCAACCAGGTCAGCAGCAGCGCCGCCAGCTGCGCACCCAGGGCGAGCAAGATCGGCGGACGAAAGCGCGGCGAGTCGGACATGACGAACACGAAGACGGAACGGCAGGCCAGTCTACCTGCCGCCTGCGCGCCGAAACAGGCGGTCAGCGGCGCCGGCCGGCCGTGCTAGACTCGCGCACCTTCATCGACCGACGCCCCGCACATGGCCAAACGCCAACTCAACCGCCGCCAGAACTGGCGCATCGAGAAAATCCAGGAAGAACGCGCCGCCCGCGCGGCACGCCGCGAATCTCGCGCGCTGGAAGAACTGGAAGGCGGCGATCTGGGGCCGGAGCAGTTCGGCCTGGTGATCGCGCACTTCGGCGTGCAGGTCGAGGTCGAAGCACAGGAAGGCGAGCACAGTGGCCAGGTCTTCCGCTGCCACCTGCGTGCCAACCTGCCGGCGCTGGTCACCGGCGACCGCGTGGTATGGCGCCCGGGCAACCAGGGCATCGGCGTGATCGTCGCGCAGCTGCCGCGCCACTCCGAACTGTGTCGTCCCGACACCCGCGGCCAGCTCAAGCCGGTGGCGGCCAACGTCGACCTGATCGTCATCGTCTTCGCGCCGCTGCCCGAACCGCACGCCAACCTGATCGACCGCTACCTGGTCGCCGCCGAACATGCCGGCATCCGGCCGCTGCTGCTGCTGAACAAGGCGGACCTGATCGACGAGCACAACGAGGGCGCGCTCAACGCGCTGCTGGCGGTCTACCGCACGCTTGGCTATCCGCTGCTGGAGGTGTCGGCCCACGGCGGCGCCGGCATGGACGAGCTGCGTGCGGCGCTGGACGGCCACGTCAGCGTGTTCGTCGGCCAATCCGGGGTGGGCAAGTCGTCGCTGGTGAACAGCCTGCTGCCAGGCGTGGACACCCGCGTCGGCGCACTCTCGGAGCAGACCGGCAAAGGCACCCACACCACCACCACGGCGCGGCTGTTCCATTTCCCCGGCGGCGGCGAGCTGATCGATTCGCCCGGCATTCGCGAATTCGGCCTCGGTCATGTCAGCCGCGACGATGTCGAAGCCGGTTTCATCGAGTTCGCCGAGCTGCTCGGGCATTGCCGCTTCCGCGACTGCAAGCATGATCGTGAGCCGGGCTGCGCGCTGCTCAAGGCACTCGAGGACGGGCGCATCCAGCCGCAGCGGATGAACAGCTACCGGCACATCCTCAGCAGCCTGCCCGACCCCGACTACTGATCGTCGCCGCCGGCGGGCAGCGGCTGGTCGAGCTTGAGCACGCCTTCATCGAAGATGTTCAACCGCTCGCGCAACTGCCCCGGCTGCAGCGGCTCGCCCGCGGCGCCCGCCGGAGCGGACGGGTTCGACGGCGCCGCTGGTGCCTTGTTCGCCTCGTCGCCATCAGCCGGCACGAACTGCTCGTTCTCGATGTTGCGCTGCGCCTTCTTGGTCAGCACCAGAATGTCGATGCGCCGGTTGATCGGGTTGAGCGGATTCTTGCGGTCGAACAGCGCCGAGGAGGCGTAGCCGACGACACGCGCGATCTGCTCCTCAGGGTAACGCCCGGCGACGAGCGTGCGACGCGCGGCGTTGGCGCGACTGGCGGACAGTTCCCAGTTACCGAAATCGCCATTGCCGGCGTACGGCTTGGCGTCGGTATGCCCGCTGATGCTGATCTTGTTCGGCACCGCGCGAATGGTGTCGCCCATCGCCAGCAAGATGTCCTCGAAATACGGCTGCAGCTGCGCGCTGCCGAGCGCGAACATCGGGCGGTTTTCGTCATCCATGATCTGGATGCGCAGCCCGTCCTTGGTGATCTCGAACAGGATCTGGTCCTTGAAGCGCTCCAGCTCGGGGTTCTCGTCGACCTTGTTCTGCAGCTCCTGCAGCAGCAGCTCCAGGCGCTCGCGTTCGATCTGTTCGGCGAGGGTTTCCACCTGATCGCCGTCGATCTGCACATCCGCCTGCGGCACCGTGGGGTCGATCTCCGGATTGAGCGTGCGGTCCGGCGACGGCGTCGGCGTGCCGCCTAGGTCGATCACGTGCGGGCTGGCGCTTTCGGTGAAGCCGATGGGGTCCTGGAAATAGCCGGAAATGGCGCGCTTCTGCTCCGGCGTCGCCGAGCTCATCAACCACATCACCAGGAAGAACGCCATCATCGCGGTCATGAAATCGGCGAAGGCGATCTTCCAGGCACCGCCATGATGGCCGCCGGCGGTCTTCTTGACCCGCTTGACGATGATCGGTTGATTGTTGTCCATAGCCGCGCTTAGCCGCCACGCATGGCTTGCTCAAGCTCCGTGAAGCTCGGGCGGTGGGCGTGGAACAATACCTTGCGGCCGAACTCGACGGCCAGCGTCGGCGGCATGCCGGAAGCCGAGGCGACCAGAGTGGCCTTGATTGCCTCGTAGAGATTCAGCTCCTCGCGCGCGTCGTGCTCGAGCGAGGCGGACAGCGGGCCGAAGAAGCCGTAGGCAGCAAGGATGCCGAGGAAGGTACCGACCAGTGCGGCGCCGACCTTCTCGCCGATTTCGGCGTTGTTGGCATCGGCCAGCACCGACATGGTCAGTACGATGCCGAGCACCGCAGCAACAATACCCATCGCCGGCAGGCCGTCGGCAATGCGATTCACCGCATGCGAGGGATGCTCCAGCTCTTCCTTGAGGCTGGCCAGCTCCATGTCGAACAGCCCTTCGAGTTCGTGCGGGGCCATGTTGCCCGTGGACATGATGCGCAGGTAATCGCAGATGAACGCGGTCATGCGCTCGTCCTTGAGCACACCAGGGTACTTGCTGAACAGCGGGCTGGCGGCCGGGTCCTCGAGGTCGGCCTCGATCGCCATCATGCCTTCGCGACGGCTCTTGTTGAGCACCGAATAGAGCAGACCGAGCACTTCCAGGTAATAGGTCTGGGTGAAGCGGCTGCTGAACATCTTCAGCGACTTCTGAAACACGATCTTCGTCGTGCTGCCCGGATTGGCCTGCAGGAACGCGCCAAGCGCGGCGCCACCGATGATCAGCACTTCGAACGGATGCATGAGTGCCGCCAGGGCGCCGCCGGAGAGCATGAAGCCGCCGAGCACGCTGCCGATTACCACGAGGATGCCGAGAATCTTGACCATAGGTACGTCTGGGAAGCCTGATTACCAACCGCTCGAAACGAATCGAAGCACGTTCGCACAGCGGCTCGGCGCTCCGTCAAGGAGGGGTATCTGAAAGAATTGTTCGGGTTATCGGAACTTTTGCGCCAGACTAAAGAGCATCCCGACGAAAAGCCAGTTCGGCGCCATGACCACAACGACTTCGCTCCCTCGCAGTATCCCCGCCTGGATCAAGCTTCTCGACGATTCTCCGCTGCCGGCATTCGCCGCGGTGCACGACAGCGTGCGCCGGGCGCTGCGCGACAACAGCCAGTCCATGCGCCAGATTGCCGAGCGGGTGCAGCCCAGCCCGGTACTGGCGCTGAGTTTTATCCGCGAAGCCAACCGGCATGGCGGCGATGGCCAGCCTGCGGAGAATCTCGAAACCGCGCTCAGCCGCATCGGCGTGGAGCGCGCCGAACGCCTCCTCGACCGCATTCCCGCCACGGCAACCGCCGACATGCCGCCGGCGCTGCGGCAGATGGTGCTGATCAGCCGGCACGCCAGCCAGCAGGCCAGCGGCCTGTTCGCCGGCCGTCTGGCACGTCTGTGGCAGGACATCCACTGGGGTAGCCTGTTGTTTCTCTCGCCGGTTTGGGCACTGCTGGCCGCGCGCCCGCAGCTGTTCGAGGCCTGGGAACAGCGCGTGCTGGTCAGCGGCGAGCCGCTGCGGCGCGTCGAACAGCAACTGCTCGGCGTGCCGCTGCTGGAGCTGTGCCTGAGAATCGCCGAGCACTGGCATCTGCCCGACTGGATCATCCAGGGCTACCGACTGCTCGGCGGCAATCGTCGCCTGCTGGTCAAGGCGCTGCACATCGCCCGCGACAATGCTCACCCCTTGCAGCAGCAGCAACGGCTGGACGCCGACCCCGAACTGCGTCGCTGGCTGACCCTGCCGAGCAACACCATCGTGCTGGCCAACGGCCTGGCGCTCGCCGCGCATCACAGCTGGAGTGGCGTGCACAGCCTGCGCTGGCAGCAGTTGATCGGCCTGTACCTGCAACTGCCGATGGCGCAGGTGCAGCAGCTGGTCCACCAGCAGGCCGTCGACAGTGCGCGAGCCATCGGCCCGACCGACCTCTGGCACCCGGCGCAAGGACTGCTGTGGCCGTGGGACAGCCGCTTCCAGCACAAGAAGACCGGCACGGCCAGCGTACCCGACGCCGAGGCGCTGGCGCGCTGGCGTGACTGCTGCCGCGAGCTGCTGAGCGCGCCCAGCCCCTTCACCAACGTGCATCAACTGACGGCCTGCGCGCGCACCGCGCTGGTCAGCATCGGCATGCAGCGCGTGCTGCTGATGCTGCTGGATCGCAAGAATCAGCGGCTGGTCGCGCAGCAGGACGTCGGCCTGCCGGAGCATGCCGCGAACCTGATCCTCAATCCGCAGCACAGCCAGGTGCTGCGCCGGTTGCTGGACAAGCCGGCGCAGCTGCACCTGCAGCCAGACAACATCGCGACCTTCTCGGCGCTGCTGCCCGGCACGCTCAAGGCGCTGTTCGCCGGCGAGCATCTGCTGCTGCGCTCGCTGGGCAGCAACGGTCGTGTGCTGATGCTGCTGATCGCCGACCAGGACAACGCCGCACTCAGCGCCCCGACACTGCAGGCGTTGGACAAGACCGCGCAGTGCATCGAGCGGGCGCTGGGCAATTTCAGCAAGCGCGGCAGCTGAGGTTTTTCGCTAGACTGCGCCTTCACCGACTCGCCGAGACCTGCCGTGTCCGTCTTCGCCAACCTGCCACTGGTAATCGAGCCTGCCGATCTGGCCGAGCGCCTGCACGCCCCCGAACTGATCCTGATCGACCTCACCAGCGCCGCCCGCTATGCCGAAGGCCACCTGCCCGGCGCGCGCTTCGTCGACCCCAAGCAGACCCAGCTGGGCCAGCCACCGGCGCCGGGATTGCTACCACCCAAGGCGCAACTCGAAGCGCTGTTCGGCCTCCTCGGTCATCGCGCCGATGCGGTCTATGTGGTCTATGACGACGAGGGCGGCGGCTGGGCCGGACGCTTCATCTGGCTGCTCGACGTGATCGGCCATCGCCACTACCACTACCTCGACGGCGGCCTGCACGCCTGGCTGGCCGAACGCCGCCCGCTGTCGCGCGAAGTGCCGGCCGCCGCTGGTGGCCCGGTCGCATTGCACCTCGACAGCGCACCCATCGCCACGCGCGAGTACCTCGAAAGCCGCCTCGGCGCGGATGACCTGGTGGTCTGGGACGCCCGCTCGCCGCAGGAATACCGCGGCGAGAAGGTGCTCGCCGCTCGCGGTGGGCACATTCCCGGCGCCGTGAATTTCGAATGGACCGCCGGCATGGACCCGGCACGCGCGCTGCGCATCCGCAGCGACATCGCCGAACAGCTCCAGGCACTCGGCATCGTGGCGGAGAAGGAAATCATCACCCACTGCCAGACGCATCACCGCTCCGGCTTCACCTACCTGCTGGCCAAGGCTCTGGGCTACCCCAGAGTCAAGGGCTACGCCGGTTCCTGGGGCGAATGGGGCAACCTGCCCGATACGCCGATCCAGTCATGAAAAGGTCATCCATGAAAGATCGCTTGTTCGTCATCAGCCAGTATCTGCTGCCGCATCACCTGATTTCGCGCCTGGCCGGCTGCCTGGCCGAATGTCGCATTCCCTGGCTGAAGAACGCATTCATCAAGTGTTTCGCCCGGCATTTCCAGGTGGACATGAGCCAGGCACAGATCGAAGACTTGAGCGCTTATGAGCACTTCAACGCATTCTTCACCCGCGCGCTGAAGGATGGTGCACGCCCGCTGGACCCAACGCCCGGTGCCATTCTCAACCCCTGCGACGGCGCGATCAGCCAGCTCGGCAAGATCGAGCAGGGCCGCATCTTCCAGGCCAAGGGCCACAGCTACAGCGTCACGGAACTGCTCGGCGGCGATCACCAGCGTGCAGTGCCGTTCATGGGCGGCGACTTCGCCACCGTCTACCTGTCGCCCAAGGATTATCACCGGGTGCACATGCCGATCACCGGCACCCTGCGCGAGATGGTCTACGTACCGGGACGCATCTTCTCGGTGAACACGGTGACCGCTCAGGGCGTACCGGAACTGTTCGCGCGCAACGAGCGCGTGGTGTGCATCTTCGACACCGAACGCGGACCGATGGCGATGGTGCTGGTCGGCGCGATGATCGTCGCCAGCATCGAAACCGTCTGGGCCGGCCTGGTCACGCCACCCAAGCGCATGCTGAAGACGTTTCTGTACGATGAATCCGTGCGCGCGCCGATCCGACTGGAGAAAGGCGCGGAAATGGGCCGCTTCAAGCTCGGCTCCACGGTGGTCCTGCTGTTCGGACCGGAGCAGGTTCGCTGGGCGGAGCAACTCGGCCCGCTGAGCCCGGTGTGCATGGGCGAAGCGCTCGGTCAGGCACAGGCAAACTGATGCCGGCAGAGCCTGCAAAAACGAGCAGGCCCGCGCGCAGGGCGGGCAGCCGACACGCCCTGCGACAACCCCGCGTACCGGAACGACCAATCATCGGATAATATCAAAATGCCATCGTCAATCATCAACACGACGGGGCACAGCTGATAGAGTTCGCTGACAAGGCACCGATGGTCGGTGCTGCGGGAGTTTTCCGGTTGCAGAGTCTTCATTTGCCATTGCGCGTACCCACACCGACCCAGCAGAGCCTGAGCTTCTGCGAGGCGACCGTGCGCGCATTGCAGGTGTGGCTCGCCGGCTTGCCCAAGGCCAATCTGGGAGAAATGGCACGCCAGCTCTACCAGGCGCTGGTGGAAATCAACCAGCTGCGTGTGCCGTCGCAAACCCGCCTGCAACTGCTGGAACTGCTACGCCCCGAGGTGCACTACGTCTGCGGGCACCTCGAGCGGCACTACCTGAATCAACCGATCGTGCTCGACGAGCGACCACGCAAGGTCGCCGGTCTCTGCCAAGCGCTGCAGAATCACCTGGCCACCGGCTACAAGCTGATCGTCGTGCGCGCCCTTGCACGCCCCGAGCAGGATCGCCGGCAGCTTCTGACGATCGCCCTGCAGCGCGCGGTGCACAGCCTCGGCGCGCTGCTGACGCGCTCTGCCCAGCTCTACAGCCCAGCCGCCGAGAGCCTCTGGCTCGAGCTGCACCAGCTCTATCAGCTCGCCGCGCAGTACGCCGTGCAGGGTACCGCGGTGCGCGACCCGCTGGCGCACCACGGCCCGGGCCTGAGCACCGAACAGTGCTACCTCGCCGCCCTGCTGCTGGGCTGCGCGCGCTGCAACCAACTGCGCCAGTCCGGCATCGCCCGGCTGGCCAAGGCCCTGGAGGCCTGGAGCACGCTGGCGGTCCTTCAGCCGGCCAGCGCACCGTCCAGCCTGTTCGTCTTCTCGCCGCAGCAGGATAGTGCGCCGCGTTATCGCTCGCTGTTCGCCCGCGACGCGCTGCCAAGCATGTGCGGCGTCGACACCAGCCGGCTGGTCGCAGCGCTCGCCGAGCACCTGCGCCTGCCGCAGGAGCATCGCGACCGCTCGTCGCTGCCGGACGCCAGCGGCATCGGCGACGACCTGCTGCTGCACCTGAGCGCGGCCTGGGGCGACATGTCCGAGCGCTCCTTCCAGCGCACTCCGGCCAACGGCACCCTGCACCTGTGCATCGGCATGACCGCCCTGCACTACCAGCTCGCCGGCCGGCGCCCGTTCAACGCCGTGCTGGAGCGCCACGAGGAGCCCAACTCGGCGGTGTTCAAGGCCAACAACGGCGCCCCCGACATCTGGGCGAACGCCTTCGACGCGCAAAGCCTCAACAGCGACGGACTGCTGCCTGACGAACACATCGAGTTCGTTCGCCCGACCAGTCCCGGCCAGGCCCCGGCGGCCATGCAAGCCAGCGAGCAGACCTATCCCGAGTTCGAGGTTCGCCTGGTCAACCACAGCCCCGGCGGCTACTGCCTGGCCTGGCCGGCGGAGGTTCCCGCACAACTGCAGACCGGCGAGCTGCTGGGACTGCGCGACGGCGACAACGGCTGGAGCGTCGCCGTGGTGCGCTGGGTTCGCCAGGTGCGCGGCGGCGGCACGCAGATGGGCGTCGAGCTGATCGCGCCGCAAGCGCAACCCTGCGGCCTGCGTCTGCTGCGCAAAACCGAACCGGGCAGCGAATACCTGCGCGCGCTGCTGCTGCCGGCAATCCCGGCCATCGGCCAGGCGGCGACCCTGATCGCTCCATGCCTGCCGTTTCAGCAAGGCCACAAGGTGCTGATCAATCAGGAAGGCAATGAACAGCGCGCCGTGCTGCAGCGCCGCCAGAGCCATACCGGCAACTACAACCAGTTCGAGTACCAGCTCCTCGGCCAGCCGCCCGCCGAGCCGGAGATGCCGGTCACAGCCTGGGGAACCCGCGGAGTCAATGGGGACGCAGATTTTGACTCACTCTGGAAGTCGCTGTAGATTGCCGGCACCCGTATTTTCGCCCGCCCGCGCACCTTCGGCGCGCTTCTGATCTGTCGTCATGGCCCTGCAAAAGAAAACCATCCGCCTGTTGATTCTCGAAGATTCGCAGAACGAAGCCGAGCGTCTGGTCAGTCTGTTCCGCAATGCCGGACAGGCCACCCGGGTGCATCGACTCACGTCCAGCGACGACCTCGCGAGCGCGCTGCAACAGACCTGGGACCTGCTGATCGCCGCGCCGAGCAGCGAAAATCTCGAGCCGAGCGAGGCCATCGCCACCATCCACCGGCAGGCCAAGGACATTCCGATCATCCAGCTCACCGCGAGTGACGACGCCGAAGCGATCATCGATGCGCTGACGCTCGGCGCCCAGAATGCGCTGCCGCAAGGCGAGGACGAGTGGCTGCTATTGGTGGCTAACCGCGAGCTGGCCAACCTCGAGCAGCGGCGCGCTCGGCGCTCGGCGGAGGTGGCGCTGCGCGAGGCGGAGAAACGCTGTCAGCTGCTGCTCGACAGCTCGGTGGACGCCATTGCCTACGTGCACGACGGCATGCACATCTATGCCAACCGCGCCTACCTGGAGCTGTTCGGCTACGCCGACGTCGAAGACCTGGAAGGCATGCCGATGATCGACCTGATCGAAGCCTGCGATCAGGGCAGTTTCAAGACCTTCCTGAAGAACTACCAGACGATGGAAGGCCACTGCGAGCTGACCTGCAGTGGCGCGCGCGCCGATGGCGATAGCTTCAAGGCTCGCATGCACTTCTCGCCGGCCACCTACGATGGCGAGCCGTGCATCCAGGTCGTGATCCGCGCCGAAAGCGACAGCGCCGAGCTGCAGAAGCTGCGCGAGATCAGCACGCAGGACCCGATTACCGGCCTGCACAACCGCAACCATTTCACCGAACTGGTCGACAGCGCCGTCGAGCGTGCGGTCAATGCCGGCCAGATCGCCAGTCTGGCCTATATTCGAGTGGACCGCTTTGCCAGCCTGCAGGCCGAAATCGGCCTGAGCGATGCCGATCAGCTGCTGCGCCAGCTGGCCGACGTGCTGCGCGCGCACTTCGACGCCCAGACGCCGCTGGCCCGCTTCGCCGACGATGTGTTCACCGCGCTGCAGCCAGGTATCGCACCGGACCAGGCCGAAGCCTCGCTGCGCAAGCTGCTGACTCGCATCGAGGGCCACCTGTTCGACATCGGCGGTCGCACCGTGCAGACCACCCTGAGCATTGGCGTCGCTGGCTTGGACGAGAAGACTGTACGCGCGCAGGACGTCATCGAGCGCGCCCATCGCTGTGCCGACGAACTCACCGACGGCAACGCGCTCAAGCGCTATGACCCGGCTGACGAACTGGCGGCGGCGGCAAGTCGCGGCAATCTCGCCGCCATGCTGCAGCAGGCGCTGGACACCAACAGTTTCCGCCTGCTGTTCCAGCCGATCATCAGCCTGCGCGGCGACAGTCACGAGCACTACGAGGTGCTGCTGCGCCTGCTCGACCCACAAGGCGTCGAAGTCCCGCCGGCCCAGTTCCTCAGCGCCGCCAGCGACGCCGGCCTGGCGGGCAAGATCGACCGTTGGGTGATCCTCAACTCGATCAAGCTGCTCGCCGAACATCGCACCAAGGGCCACAGCACGCGGCTGTTCCTGCACCTGTCTAGCGCTAGCCTACAGGATGCCGGCCTCTTGCCCTGGCTCAGCGTTGTGCTGAAGGCCGCCCGCCTGCCGGGCGACGCGCTGGTGTTCGAACTCAACGAACCGGATGCGGTGGCCTATCTCAAACCCGCCAAGGCGCTGGGCCAGGGCCTCGGCGAGCTGGGTTGCCATCTGGCGCTGAGCAACTTCGGCTGCGCGCTCAATCCGTTCAACACGCTGCGCCACCTGAACGCGCTGTTCGTCAAGGTCGACGGCTCCTACACCCAGGATCTTAGCCGCCAGGAAAATCAGGAAGCGCTCAAGCAGCTGCTCGCCGATCTGCACGAACACAAGCGCCTGAGTATCGTGCCCTTCGTCGAAAGCGCCACGGTGCTGGCGACACTCTGGCAGGCGGGCGTCAACTATATCCAGGGCCACTATCTGCAAGGCCCCAGCCAGTCGATGGACTACAACTTCTCCTCGGACGAGGAGTGACCACCCCCCGGCATCAGGCACGACCTTGATCGGGATCAGCGAGGCGTCACACCACTCGACTAGAGTGCGCTGACGTTCTTTTGATCCGAGAGGAGTCGCCATCATGGCCATGATGAAAGCCGCGGTGTTCGTCGAACCGGGCCGTATCGAACTGCAGGACAAGCCGATTCCCGAGATCGGCCCCAACGACGCGCTGCTGCGCATCACCACCACCACCATCTGCGGCACCGATGTCCACATCCTCAAGGGCGAATACCCGGTCGCCCGCGGCCTGACCATCGGCCACGAGCCGGTGGGCATCATCGAGAAACTCGGCAGCAACGTGCAGGGCTACCAGGAAGGCCAGCGGGTCATCGCCGGCGCCATCTGCCCGAACTTCTCCTCCTACGCCAGCCAGGACGGCCTCTCCTCGCAGGATGGCGGCTGCAGCTGCCACGGCTACAAGCCGATGGGCGGCTGGCGCTTCGGCAACACCATCGACGGCACCCAGGCCGAATACGTGCTGGTGCCCGACGCTCAGGCCAACCTGGCGCCGGTGCCTGACGGACTGGCCGACGAACAAGTGCTGATGTGCCCGGACATCATGTCCACCGGCTTCGCTGGCGCCGAGGCGGCCAACATCAAGATCGGCGACATCGTGGTGATTTTCGCCCAAGGGCCGATCGGCCTCTGCGCCACCGCCGGCGCCAAGCTGCGCGGCGCGAGCACCATCATCGCGGTGGATGGCGTCGATGCACGGCTGGATATCGCGCGGCGCATGGGCGCCGACGTGACGCTGAACTTCCGCAGCGTCGACGTCGTCGACGAAATCATGAAGCTGACCGGCGGCCGTGGCGTCGATGCCGCCATCGAAGCGCTCGGCACCCAGACCACCTTCGAGCAGGCGCTGCGCGCGCTCAAGCCCGGCGGCACACTGTCGAGCCTGGGCGTCTATTCCAGCGATCTGACCATTCCGCTGGGCGCGTTCCATGCTGGCCTCGGCGACAACAAGATCGTCACCTCGCTGTGCCCCGGCGGCAAGGAACGCATGCGCCGGCTGCTCAACGTGGTGGCATCCGGGCGCGTCGACCTCGGCCCGCTGGTGACCCACCAATACGCGCTGAACGACATCGAAACGGCCTACGATCTGTTCGCCAACCAGCGTGACGGCGTGCTCAAGGTCGCAATCAAGCCCTGAAGCAGCCAGCCCCCGGAAACGACAAGCCCCGAGTCGGGATCGACTCGGGGCTTGTCGTTTCTGCCGCTATGCCTGACGGCGACCCTGTTACTCCGCGCCTTCCCGGTCGCGATAGCCGAGCAGGTAGAGGATACCGTCCAGCCCCAGGGTGGAAATTGCCTGCTTGGCCGACTGCTTGACCAGCGGTTTGGCGCGGAACGCCACGCCGAGCCCGGCCAGACCGAGCATCGGCAGGTCGTTGGCGCCGTCGCCGACCGCGATGGTCTGCTCCAGGCGCAGCCCTTCCTGCTCCGCCAGCTGGCGCAGCAGATCAGCCTTGCGCTGGGCATCGACGATCGGCTCGACTGCCACGCCGGTGACCTTGCCGTTGACGATCTGCAGTTCGTTGGCGAACACGTAGTCGATGCCCAGCTTGGCCTGCAGCTGCCGGGCGAAGTAGCTGAAACCACCGGAGAGGATTGCGGTCTTGTAGCCGAGCCGCTTGAGCTCGGCGAACAGCAGCTCGGCGCCCTCGGTCAGGCGCAAGCTGGCACTGATGTCCGCCAGCACGTCCTCCGAGAGCCCTTCGAGCAGCGCCAGGCGCTCCTTGAAACTGGCGCGAAAATCCAGTTCGCCGCGCATGGCGCGCTCGGTGATCTCCGCCACCTGCTCGCCGACGCCGGCGGCCTTGGCTAGCTCGTCAATGACCTCCGCCTCGATCAGCGTCGAATCCATGTCGAACACCGCCAGACGCCGATTGCGGCGGAAGATCGAGTCGCGCTGGAAGGCGATATCGACATTCAGCTCCTGCGCCACGCTGAGGAATTCGGCACGCAGCGCCGCGGTGTCTTCCGGCTCGCCGCGCACGGAGAATTCGATGCAGCCCTTGCCCAGCTCCTCGGGCACGTCCAGCGGCATGCGCCCGGAGAGGCGGTCGATGTGGTCGATGTTCAGGCCGAACTTCGCGGTGATCGAGCTGACCCGGTGCAGCTGCTCGGCGGTCACCTTGCGCGTCAGCAGGGTCACGATATGCCGCGACTTGCCCTGACCGGCCACCCAGTGCTGGTAGTCGTCTTCGGACACCGGCGTGAAGCGCACCTGCTGGTCGTGCTTGTAGCCCATGAACAGCACGTCCTTGAGCACCGCCGAGGCGCCTTCGCTATCGGGCAGCTCGACCAGGATGCCGAAGGACAGCGTGTCATGGATCACCGCCTGACCGATGTCGAGGATGTTCACGCCACCCTGCGCCAGGACGCCTGTGATGGCTGCAGTCAGACCGGGACGATCTTCCCCGGTGATGTTGATCAGGACGATTTCGCGCAAGGCGCAACTCCCATACAAAGAAGCGCGCATTCTACAACATCCGCGCCGGGCTATCCGGTACGCGGGGACGTCGACGTTTCGTCCGCTTTACCGCGCAGACCTTCAGCCGCCATCGCGCTTTCCGTATACTGCGCGCCAATTTCCTTCGAGAAGAGCCGCGCTCTGTGAACCGGCCCGCATCCGTCAAGCCAGACAATTTCTTCCTCATGCTCTACCGCGCCGTGCGTCAGCACCGCGTGCCACTGGTGCTGCGCATCGCCAGCCACACGCTGTTGCTGGTCGCCCTAGCGCTGGTCATCTATGCGTGGGTGATCGGCATGCAGTTCAAGCAGGCGATGGAGCAGCAGGCCGATGCGCTCGGCCAGAGCCTGGTCACGCAGACGGCCGCCTCGGCTACCGATCTGCTGGTGGCCAACGACATCCTCAGTCTCAACGTGCTGCTCAGCAATCTGGTGAAGAATCCGCTGGTCGCCCATGCCGCCATCTACAGCGTGGACAACCGCGTGCTGGCCGAGTCCGGTATGCGACCGCAGCACAGCCTGCTGGGTGACGACAAGGGCCTGTATTCCACGCCGATCAGCTTCCAGGAAGTGATCGCCGGCCATCTGCGCATCAGCCTCGACATGCAGCAGTTCCAGCAACCGATGACCATCAGCCTGCAAAGCATGGGCCTGCTCAGCCTGATCCTGCTGGCGCTTGCGCTGGTGCTGAGCATGCGCCTGGGCCGCCAGCTGTCCACGCCGCTGCTGCAGCTGCGCCTGTGGCTGCGCGATCCGGACGACCCCGCTCCGGGCGCCGGGCGTCAGGACGAGATCGGCGACCTCGCTCGTCAGCTGCAGGCACGTCTGGTGCCGGAAAAACCCGAGCCGGAACTGGATCTCGGCGAAATGCTCGACGATGGCTATTTCGATCAGGTCGATCCGCGTGACTTCAGCGAACCGCCTGCGGCCGCACCGACACAGCCGATCGAGCCGTCACTCGGCGAGCCGGCGGCCCTGCGCGCGGACGATGATTTCGAACCGTTCGGCGCCTTCGACGACGAAGATCCACCGTTCGCCGCCCCGACGCCGCCGGCGCCGCCCCCACCGGCCGCGCCGCGCAAGAGTGCGGTGCTGGCCATTCAGCTCGGCGGCCAAGAACAGCTGCGACACCTGCCGCGCGAGCGTCTGACCGATCTGCTGCAGCGCTACCGTGACTCCCTGCAGCAAGCGGCAACGCTCTATCAGGCGGAGCTGCAGACACTCAACGACGGCAGCAGCCTGATGCTGTTCCACAGCCAGGACGATGAACAGAACTACCTGACCCACGCGATCTGCTGCGGCGAGCTAATGCGCGCGCTGAGCCACGCGCTGCAGATCGAGGTCGCCGACAGCGGGCTGACCCTGCAGCTGCAACTGGGCCTGACCGAAGGCGAAGGTCTGTACGAGCTCAGCCAGGGCGATCTGCTGCTCAGCGATGCCGCTCAGGCGGCATTGGCGATGTCGCTGCACAGCCGCAACCTGCTGCTGGTCGAGCGCAGCATCGGCGACGACCCGCTGATCAGGCAGCGCGCGCGCATCCGCCCGATCGCCAGCCCGGAAGGTGCCTGCTGCGTGGAGCGCCTGCTGGAGCCGTACCCGTCGCTGCTGGAGCGCCAGCTGACCCGTATGCACGAGCTGCGCCAGCGCAGCTGAGTCGCTGCGTGCCCTTCATCCCTCCCCTCGCGCCGCTAGCCGGCGCTTCCGTACCGACAGATGGCCACACGGAGCCTGGCCACACAGAGCCAGAGCCGGCCGCGGCTGCACGAAACATGAGGAATCGGGAAGCTGACGAGCCGGCCAGCGTCTTTCAGGGCCGGCTCGTGGGCGATTATCAGAAGCGGAATACTTCCATATCGGTACGGATCGGCTCCAGTGCGGGGATGCGCGGCACCTTCGCCTCGGCGGCCTTGTTCGGCCTGGTCGGTTCGCGCTTGGGTGCAGCCGGCTTGGCGACGGCCAGCGGCTTTGCCGCGGTCGCCAGCATTTCACCGAGACGCTGCAGCAGCACGCTCTGCGCATGCACCTGATCGGCCGGCGTACCCTGATGTTCCTCTTGCAGACGAACCAGGCGACTGCCTTGCAGCTTGCCCTGCTTGTCCAGCAGTCGCCATTGCGCCTCCAGCACCGCTGGATGCGCCGGGCCGGAATCCAGCCGGGTAATGGCCAGTTCAACCTGAACATCCGGGGTGAATCCAGCGGCGGCCGGACTCAACTGCACACGCTGGGTCTCGAGCCCGGCGGCGAGCTGGCGCAACAGCAGCTGTTCGATGTCACCCTGCAGGCTGCCGGCCCAGCGCGCGTGCTGCACATCGGCCGCCAGGCTGCCGTCGGGCAGGCGCTGCAGCATGGCATCACGCTGCAGATAATCGGCGAGGGTCACCGGCCCCAGCAGCACCGCCGGGCCATCGATCCGTTCCGGCATGGTGGCCGAACCATTCTCCAGGCGGTACATGGGCAGCGGCTGCTGCAGCATGCAGCCAGACAAGCTGGCGCTGAGTACCAGCAAGACAGTCGAAAGACGCAGCAACTTGTTCATTACCCTCTTACACCATGATCCAGGCTATGCCGCGGTAGACGCCGGCCACCCCGATCGTCGGTGACGGCCAGCCATGCGACTGCTGGACGGTCCGAAAGTCGGATCGACAGAGCGTCGCCGGTTTGAAAGGTGGTTATCTTCCGTGAATCCGACCCCGGACGCCAGCACTGAAGCGTGCCACTCAGCCCTGGCGCTCGACCTGCAAGCTATCGACTCGCTGGAAGCCACGCGGCAACTTGTTGCCACGTCGCCCACGCTCGCCCTTGTAATGTTCCAGGTCGTCGGCCTTGAGCGACAGCGTGCGCTTGCCGGCCTGCAGCGTCAGCGTCGCGCCCGCTGGAAGCACCGCCAGATCGACCAGGTACTCCTCGCGGCTGGCCACACGTTCGCCAGGAATGCCGATGATCTTGTTGCCCTTGCCCTTGCCCAGCTGCGGCAGGTCACGCACGGGGAACACCAGCAGACGCCCTTCGGTCGTCACCGCCGCCAGCCAGTCGTCGTCGCGGCTGTGCAGCGGCCGCGGTGCCACCACTTTCGCACCGGCCGGCAGCGACAGCAGTGTCTTGCCGGCCTTGTTCTTGGCCTGCAGGTCATCACCCTTGACGACGAAGCCGTAGCCGGCGTCCGAGGCAATCACGTACAGCGCATCGTCATCGGGCAGCAGCACGCATTCGAAACTCGCGCCTGGCGGTGGCGTCAGGCGGCCGGTGAGCGGTTCGCCCTGGCCACGCGCCGAGGGCAGCGAATGCGCCGCCAGCGAATAGCTGCGCCCGGTGCTGTCGATGAACACCGCGTACTGGTTCGAGCGCCCGCCAGCGGCGGCCTTGAAGCCGTCGCCGGCCTTGTAGGAGAGGCCGGTTGCGTCGATGTCATGGCCCTTGGCGCAACGCACCCAGCCTTTCTCGGAAATCACCACGGTGACCGGCTCGGACGGCAGCAGTTCGTTTTCCGACAGCGCACGGGCTTCGGCGCGCTCGACGATCGGCGAACGCCGTGCATCGCCGTAGGTCTCGGCGTCGGCCAGCAACTCCTTGCGCACCAGCTTCTTCAGCTTGGTCTCGCTGCCGAGCAGCGCCAGCAGCTGCTCGCGCTCCTTCATCAGTTCGTCCTGCTCGGCCCGGATCTTCATCTCCTCGAGGCGTGCCAGCTGGCGCAGGCGCGTATCGAGGATGTAGTCGGCCTGCAGCTCGGACAGCGCGAAGCGCGCCATCAGCACAGGCTTGGGCTGGTCCTCGGTGCGGATGATGTGAATCACCTCGTTGAGATTGAGGAAGGCGACCAGCAAACCGTCCAACAGGTGCAGGCGCTTCTCCACCTTGTCCAGGCGGAACTGCAGACGCCGGCGCACGGTGCCGATGCGGTAGGTCAGCCACTCGCTGAGCAGCACGCGCAGGTTCTTCACCTGCGGCTTGCCGTCCAGGCCGATGACGTTGGTGTTGACCCGGTAGCTCGACTCCAGCTCGGTGGTGGCGAACAGGTGGGTCATCAGTTCGTCGGCATCCACGCGGTTGGAGCGCTGAATGATGACGATCCGACAGGGATTCTCGTGATCCGATTCGTCGCGCAGGTCGGCGACCATCGGCAGCTTCTTGGCCTGCATCTGCGCGGCGATCTGCTCCAGCACCTTGGCGCCGGACACCTGATGCGGCAGCGCGGTGACCACGATGTCGCCGTCCTCGACGCGATACACGGCGCGCATGCGCACCGAGCCACGGCCGGTTTCGTAGATCTTCAGCAATTCCGCGCGCGGCGTGATGACTTCCGCCTCGGTAGGGAAATCCGGGCCGAGGATGTGCTCGCAGAGCAGTTCGACGCTGGCATTCGGCTCGTCGAGCAGACGCACGCAGGCCGCCGCAACTTCGCGCAGGTTGTGCGGCGGCACGTCGGTGGCCATACCCACGGCGATGCCGGTGGTGCCGTTGAGCAGCAGGTTGGGCAGGCGCGCCGGCAGCGTCGCCGGCTCGTCGAGGGTGCCGTCGAAGTTCGGCACCCAATCCACCGTGCCCTGCCCCAGCTCGGACAGCAGCACCTCGGAATAGCGCGACAGCCGCGCCTCGGTGTAGCGCATGGCGGCGAAGGACTTGGGATCGTCCGGCGCCCCCCAGTTGCCCTGGCCGTCGACCAGCGTGTAGCGGTAGCTGAACGGCTGGGCCATCAGCACCATGGCCTCGTAGCAGGCGCTGTCGCCGTGCGGGTGGAACTTGCCGAGCACGTCGCCGACGGTGCGCGCCGACTTCTTGTGCTTGGCGTCGGCGTTCAGACCCAGCTCGCTCATCGCATAGACGATGCGTCGCTGCACGGGCTTCAAGCCGTCGCCGATGTGCGGCAGGGCGCGGTCCATGATCACGTACATGGAATAGTTGAGGTAGGCCTGCTCGGTGAAGTCGGCAAGGGAGCGCCGCTCCACGCCGTCCAGGCTGAGGTCGAGTGTTTCGCTCATGGTCGATCCGTGGCGTGTTGGCGCAGCACCAGAGTGCCGGCGCGCTGGGTGAATTCGAGACGTTTCAGGGCGCTCATGCCGAGCAGAATCTCCTCGCTGTCGAAGCCCGGGGCGATGACCGCGCGTACGTCGCGCAGGACGATGTCGCCCAGCTGCAGGCGCTCGATCTGCGTGCGATAGCCGGTGGCGCGGCCATTGGCGGTCTGCAGCTGAACCGGCGCGCCGCGCTCGAGCTGCAGACGCCCGGCCAGCTCCACCGGCACCGCCACGTCGGTGGCGCCGGTGTCGAGCAGAAAGGTAACGGGCATATCGTTGATGCGGCCATCGGCGACGAAATGCCCGCTGCGATTGCCGGCCAGCTGCACCTCGATCTGGCCGTTCTCGACGCGCGAAAGCGGTTCACGATTGGGGTTGGTGCGCTCTCCTTCCCAATCGGCGAAGAAACGCGTGGCGAGGAACAGGCCGGCAGCCCAGGCGAGCACCAGCATCACCCGCCCGGCGCGTCGACCGGCCGTCTGGCTCACGGCGCGGTCCAGCCGCCGGCCGGCGCGGCGAAACGCCAGACGATCGGACGCTGCTCACCATCGGCGCGGCGCATGTCGTTGTTGTCGACGCCGATCCAGGCGCCTTCGGCGTCGAGCCACAGCGCTTCGGCGGTACCGAAGCGCGTCGGGTAGCGTCGCTCCTCGCTCAACGCCGTTGCAACAAACGACCAGCAACGCTCCACGGCGCCGGTCGCCGGTACACGGCGGCAGACCTGATGCGCCAGCGGCTCCAGAGTGAACAGCTTGTCCTGATGGAAGGCCACGGCGGTAAAGCCCGGCGCCGTGGGCTGTTGCCCGAGCGCCGGCGGCGGCAGTTCCTGACCGCCCTCGGACAGCAGCACGCAACCGCCGGTGCAGTGCCAGCTGTTCTGCTGGCGATGCAGCACCAGCAGCCCGCGGCGCTCGCGCTCGGCCGCCAGCCACATGCGCTCGGCCGCCGGATCGACAGCGATGCCTTCGAACATCGCATTGAAATGCAGCAGCATGCCGCTGGCCCGCGCCTGGCGTACCAGCGACGATGGCAGGCGCAGCCATTCGGCGCTACCGGCCGGATTGACCCGCAGCACGCCGGCGTGCGCCTCGCTGACCAGGTAACGATTGCCCAGGCTGTCGCAGCTCAGGCCTTCGAAATCCATCTGGCCGCCGCGCAGCTGGCCACTGACCCAGGTACGCATGCGCATACCCCAGGGCAAGCCGCTGGCCGGTGGCGGCGGCAGCTCGAAACGCTCCGCCTCGCCCTGCCATTCGCCGGCACCGCCGGAGAGCCGGTAGAGCAGGTCGTCGTCGCGATCGGATACGGCCCACAGCGCATCGCCGCACCAGGCCAGGCCGGAGAGATTGCCTCCGGTCATACCGGCAACCGCATGCTCGCTGACCAGCTGCAGCTCGGCCGGTGCCGCGCTGACCGGCACGGCCGCGCCGAGCAGGCCGAGCAGCACCAGGCAGCGGCGGATCAAACCAGCACCTCGGCCAGATTGCCCTTCGACTCCAGCCAGCTCTTGCGGTCGCCGGCGCGCTTCTTGGCCAGCAGCATGTCCATGATCTCGCGGGTGCCGTCGAAGTCATCGAGGGTCAGCTGGACCAGCCGGCGGGTGTTGGGGTCCATGGTGGTTTCGCGCAGCTGCGGCGGATTCATCTCGCCGAGACCCTTGAAGCGCGTGACCTGCGGCTTGCCGCGACGCTTCTCGGCCACCAGGCGCTCGAGGATGCCGTCGCGCTCGGCCTCGTCCAAGGCGTAGAAGATGTCCTTGCCCAGATCGATGCGATACAGCGGCGGCATCGCGACGTAGACGTGGCCGGCTTCCACCAACGGGCGGAAATGCTGGACGAACAGCGCGCAGAGCAGCGTGGCGATGTGCAGACCGTCGGAGTCGGCGTCAGCGAGGATGCAGATCTTGCCGTAGCGCAGCTGCGACAGATCGCTGGAGCCCGGATCGAGCCCCACCGCCACGGCGATGTTGTGTACTTCCTGGCTGGCCAGCACTTCGCCGCCGTCCACTTCCCAGGTGTTGAGGATCTTGCCGCGCAGCGGCAGGATCGCCTGGAACTCCTTGTCGCGCGCCTGCTTGGCGCTGCCGCCAGCGGAATCACCTTCCACCAGGAACAGCTCGGCGCGTGCCGGGTCCTGTCCGGCACAGTCGGCCAGCTTGCCCGGTAGCGCCGGGCCCTGGGTGATCTTCTTGCGCTCGATCTTCTTGCTCGCCTTCAACCGCCGGCCGGCGTTGCTGATCGCCAGTTCAGCGAGCTGCAGACCCAGCTCGGGGTTGGCGTTGAGCCACAGGCTGAAGGCGTCCTTGACTACGCCGGAAACGAACGCGGCGGCCTCACGCGAGGACAGCCGTTCCTTGGTCTGCCCCGAGAACTGCGGCTCCTGCAGCTTCATCGAGAGCACGAAGGCGATACGTTCCCAGACATCCTCCGGCGCCAGCTTCACGCCGCGCGGCAGCAGGCTGCGGAACTCGCAGAACTCGCGCATGGCATCGAGCAGGCCCTGGCGCAGACCGTTGACGTGGGTGCCGCCCTGCGCGGTGGGAATCAGGTTGACGTAGCTTTCCTGCA